>TARA_R110002167_G_scaffold38085_6_pt1 | contig 26589 bp, 21 predicted proteins | sample TARA_R110002167 | Tara Oceans TARA_R110002167 (sample SAMEA4398238) | marine metagenome | biome: Polar Biome; feature: [MES] marine water layer (ENVO:01000295) within the mesopelagic zone...; material: water (ENVO:00002006), including particulate matter (ENVO:01000060) such as......
GACAATCGCCAGCACGATCTCGTGCTTGACCGCAACCGCGATCACGCCGAGCGCGCCGCCGAGCGAGAGCGAACCGGTATCGCCCATGAAGATCATGGCCGGCGGCGCATTCCACCACAAAAAGCCGAGGCCGGCGCCCAGCAAGGCGCCGCAGAAGACCAGGATTTCACCGGTGCCCGGCGTGTAGAGGACTTGCAGATATTCGGCGAAATCGACCCGGCCGACGACATAGGCGATGACGCCGAAGGTCGCCGCCGCGATCATCACCGGCACGATCGCCAGCCCGTCGAGCCCGTCCGTCATATTCACCGCATTGCCGGAGCCAACGATCACAAGACAGCCGAACACCAGGAAGAGCGGGCCGAGATTGAACAGGAAATCCTTGAAGAAGGGGAAGGTGATCGAGGTCGTCACGGCCGGATCCATGCCATTGGCGGTCGCCGTCGCCGTCGCCCACCAGACCGCGATCAGTGCGATGGCAAATTCGCCGAGCAGTTTGAGCTTGCTGCCGAGCCCGTCCGTCGTCTGCTTCGTGACTTTCTGATAATCGTCGATGAAGCCGATCAGACCGAAACCGGCGGTGACGAAAATCACGATCCAGACATAGCTATTGCTGAGATCGGCCCAGAGCAGGGTTCCGACCATCACCCCGAGCAGGATCAGGAAACCGCCCATGGTCGGGGTGCCGGCCTTCTCGATCACATGACGCTCAATGCCTTCGGCGCGGATCGGCTGACCCCGGCCCTGCTTGCGCCGCAACCAGCCGATCATCGGTTGACCGAAGACGAAGGCGATCAGCATCGCCGTCATCAGCGCGCCGCCGGAACGGAAGGTGATATAGCGAAACAGATTGGCGATCTGGAAGTCGTCCGCCATCGGCGCAAACAGCAAATACAGCATGGGCGGATCAGGCCTCCGTCAGATTGAAAGCCGAGCCGTCGGCCAGGACAGCGGCGATTTTATGAAGACCGGAGCCATTCGACCCCTTGATCAGAACGACATCACCGGCACGAATGGCCGAAGCCACCATCTCCCGGCCCTCGCCGGCATTGGCCGCATAACCGGCACGCAAGCGTTCAGGCAAGTGATCGTGCAGCTCGCGCATCAATGCTCCACAGCTAAACACAGCGTCGACATTCGCCTCGGCCAGGGCCGGAGCCAGGCCGCGATGCAATTGCGGGGATTGCGGGCCGAGTTCCAGCATGTCGCCAAGCACGGCAATGCGGCGTCCACCCGGGCCGGGCTGCGCGCTGCCCAGCGAGGCAATCGCGGCGGCCATCGAGACGGGGTTGGCGTTATAGGCATCGTCGAGCAGGGTGAAATGCCCGCCCTTGGGCAGTGCGACCTGGACCGCGCGGCCGCGCCCGGCCTCGGCATCGACGGTTCTCAAAGTCTCGGCAACCTGCCGCGGGTCGAGCCCCGAGGCCGCCGCTGCGGCAAACACCGCGCCGGCATTCCAGGCCCAGTGCTCGCCGGTGGCGGCGAGATGAAAGGGGACACGCACGCCCATCACATTGACGACGCCATCGCTGCCGCCGAGCCCGGTTTCAAAGGATTCCATCCGGATCGCCGCTGTGGCACTGCGTCCGAAATCGAGCATGAAAGCCGCGCTCGAACGCTTGGCATGGCTGGCCAGCCGCTCGGCCAAAGGGTCATCGGCGGGATAGATGGCCACACCATCCGGCTCAAGACCTTCATAGATTTCGGCCTTGGCATCGGCGATCGCCTCGATCGTGCCGAGATGTTCCAGATGCGCAGGCGCGATGCGCGTGATCAGGGCGATATGCGGCCGCACCAGATTGGCGAGATCATGGATTTCGCCGGCATGATTCATGCCCAGCTCGAATACGGCGCGCTGCGTCTCGGCCGGCATGCGCGCCAGGGTCAGCGGCACGCCCCAGTGATTATTGTAGGATTTGACGCTCCAGTGCGCCGGGCCCGCCGCGCGCAGGACAGCGGCCAGGGCTTCCTTGACACTGGTCTTGCCGACACTGCCGGTCACCGCGATACGCACCGCCTTGCTGCGGTCACGCGCCGCCGCACCGAGCGCGCGCAGCGCCACCAGCGTGTCTTTCACCTGCAAGGCCGGTCCCGGGCAGTTGGACGTATCAGTAACAAGGCAGGCAGCCGCGCCGCGCGCCATCGCATCGGTAATGAAGTCATGCCCGTCGCGCACATCCTTGAGCGCGACGAAAAGATCGCCCGGCATGATCGATCGCGTATCGATTGACAGACCGCTACAGGTCCAGTCCAGATCGCCGGTCAGCATGCCGCCGGTTGCGGCCATCGCCTGCCCGGCGGTCCACAGGGGCTTAAGCATCTTCACCCTCCTGTCTCAGATACGCCTTGCGGCCGAGCAGCGCCTTGCGGCCCTCCTCCCGGTCGTCGAATGGATGCACAATGCCGGCGATGGTCTGACCGGTCTCATGGCCCTTGCCCGCCAGCAGAAGGCAATCGCCCGGCTGCAACAGAGCGACGCCGCGCGCGATGGCCGCGGCGCGATCGGCAATCTCCTCGGCCTCGGGGCAACCCTCCAGGATCGCCGCGCGGATCAGGGCCGCATCCTCGGAACGCGGATTATCATCGGTGACGATGACATGATCGGCCTGGCTGGCGGCAATCGCGCCCATCTTGACCCGCTTGGTGGCATCGCGATCGCCGCCGCAGCCGAACACCAGAATGATACGGCCGCGTGTGTGCGGACGCGCCGAGCGCAGCAATTTGTCGAGCCCGTCGGGCGTGTGGGCATAATCGACCAGCACCGGGGCGGCCGCCTCGGTCTCGCCGACCTTTTCCAGCCGTCCGGGCACACCGCCCAGCTGGCCCAGCGTCTTGAGCACGACATTCAGGGCGACACCCTCGACCAGGGCGATGGCGGCGGCGCCGAGCGCATTGAGAATCTGGAATTCGCCGACCAGCGGCACTTCAATCTGGTGCTCGACACCTTGCCAGGCAAAAACGACATCCTGGCTGGCCGGGCGCGGGGTGATCTCGCGGATCTGAAGATCGCTGCCACGCCAGCCAATTGTCGTCAGCTTTAACCCGCGCGCACGGGCGAGGCCGGCCATGCGCTCGCCCCACTCGGAATCGACATTGATGACCGCCAGGGCGCCGTCTGGCAGGCGCTCGGTGAAAAGCAAAGCTTTGGATGCGAAATAATCATCGAAATCGGGATGATAATCGAGATGGTCCTGGGTCAGATTGGTGAAGGCACCGATCGTCAGGCGCACCCCGTCCATCCGCCTCTGCTTCAGGCCATGGCTGGACGCCTCCATCGCCAGATGCGTGACGCCGTCAGCGGCGAGCGCGTCGAGCGCATGGTGCAGGGCAACCGCGTCGGGTGTCGTGTAACCCGTGGTCTCGAGCGAAGCGCCGCGCGCGACACCGAGCGTGCCGAGGCTGGCGCCGTCAATCCCGGCTGCCGCCCAGATCTGGCGCAGGAATTCAACCGTCGAGCTTTTGCCATTGGTGCCGGTGATGGCGACGATATGTCCAGGCTGGCGCGGATAGAAGCGCGCCGCCATCGCGGCCAGTTCCGCCGCCGCGTCATCGACGATGATCACAGGCACATCGAGGCCGGCAATGGCCTGGTCAGACAGGATGGCAACGGCGCCCTGCGCCACAGCCTGCGGCGCGAAGGCACTGCCATGCAACTTAACACCCGGCAAGGCCGCAAACAGAAAACCGGGCTTCACCGCCCGGCTGTCCAGCGTCAGGCCGGCGATCTCGATCTGGCCGGTCGCAGGCGTCGCATATTCGCGGGTGAGCAACTCGGACAGGGTCAAGGGATAGGCTCCGGCATCAAGGCGGCACGGACCATGGCCGCGCGCTCATTATGATCGGCATCGGATCGCACGACACCGAGAATCGGCGCGATCCGCGACACGATCTCGCCCACGGCGGGGGCCGCCGTCCAGCCACCGGTGGAATAACCATGGGTCGATTCATTGCCATGCGGCTCGTCGAGCAGGATCAGGATGGCGTATTGCGGGTCATTATAGGGAAACACCGCCGAGAAGGAGGAGATCAACCGGTTGCGGTCATAGCCGCCGCGTGAGGGCTTTTCCGCCGTCCCGGTCTTGCCGGCGACGAGATAGCCCGGCGCTTCGGCGCGGCCACCCGTGCCATCGGTGACATTCTCGCGCATCAGCGCCATCACATCCCGGGCGGCACTCGCAGCCATCACCCGTTCGCCGACAATCGTCTCGTCGGCAGCCACGGGCTGCAGGGTCGGCGCGACATAAATGCCGTCATTGGCGATCGCCGCGAAGGCCGCGATCGTGGCGATCGGGCTGACGGCGAGACCATGACCATAGGAAATGGTCGCGGTTTCCGTCGCCCCCCAATTGCGCGGCAGCAGCGGATCAGCGCTCTCGGCCAGTTCGATTGGTGCGCGCTCAAGCAGGCGCATGCGCCCGAGGAATTCTCTCTGCCCCTCGGATCCGACTTCCAGCGCGATGCGCGAAGAGCCGATATTCGAGGAGTGGATGAAGATTTCCGACAGGGTCAGCCAGCGGTTCTCGCCGTGAAAATCATGGATGGTGTGACCGCCGATCTGCAGCGGCTCGCTCGCATCGAACCCGCTTTCCAGCGTTGCCGCCCCGGATTCCAGCGCCATGGCGACGGTGAAGGCCTTGAAGGTCGAACCCATTTCATAGACGGACTGGGCGCTGCGATTGAGCCGTTCATCATTGGAAGCGTCATTGGGCCGGTTGGGATCATAATCCGGCAACGACACCATGCCGACGATTTCGCCAGTGCGCACATTCATCACAATGCCCGAGGCCGCGAGCGCGTCGAATTCGTCCATCGTCGTGCGCAGAACTTCGTCGAGATGGAATTGCACACCCATATCGATCGACAGCGCCACCGGGCGGCCATCGCTCGAGGACAGCGCCGCATCGAAAGAACGCTCGGCACCGGCCAGCCCGTGCAGATCGCGATCCGTATAGCCGACAATGTGCGAAGCCAGCCGGCCACGCGGATAGACCCGGCGCGGTTCGAGCCGGAAGTCGAGCCCGGGCAGGCCGAGCGAGAACACGGCCTGGCGCTGGCGCGGCGTGAGATTGCGGCGCACCCAGACGAAACGGCGATGCGAGGACAGGTCACGGGTGACCGCCTCGACATCGAGATCGGGCAGGACGCCGGCGAGCGCTTCGGCGGTTTCGGCGGCATCCCAGACGAGGCTTGGATCGGCAAACAGGGAATGGGTCTGCAAGGTCGTCGCCAGCACCTGGCCGGTGCGGTCAAACAGATCGCCGCGCGTCGCTTCGGCCATCACCGGACGGGTCGCGGCGGCATGGGCCGGACTGGTAACGGCCAGCTCGATCGCGCGCACGCCGAGCACGCCGAAGCAGAGCGCGAGGCTCAACCCGACAATCTTCAACCGGCCGCGCGCGGCATCGAGCGCCTTGATTTCCGTGCTTTCAATCCGCAGCAGGCGTGACATGTCGGCCGGCGCGGCCTCGGCCATGGGTGGCGGACCGACACTGCGGGATTCGGCTGAAACTTGACGGCGAAAAGGCCACCAGCGCATCAGTTCTGCCCTCCAACCTCACGCGGCTCGGCCAGCGCCAGCGCCTGGTCGCTCTGATTGACCAGCAGACCCTCGCGGCGCGGCTGCTCGACCCCGGGACCGGGTTCAGCGAGCAGGGGCAGATCGCCCAGCGCGACTTCCCGGCTCGGATCGAGGGGTTCAAAGCCGAGATAGCGGCGCGCCAGGGCGCGCAGGCGCTCGGGATCTTCCAGATGAGCAATCTCGACATTGAGGACATTGATCTGGCGCCGCTCCTCGACCAGCTGCGACTGGATATCCTCGAGACGTTCCTGGGAATTCTTGGCTTCGGTCTTGGCGACATAGAGGGCGCCGGCCAGGGCGACGGCAACGACAAGGGCAATCGCGTTAAACGTACGGATCATAACACGGCCTCCAGACGCGCAAGCGACACAACATTCCTGCCGGACTCCGACAGATCCTCAGCCCAGGCCGGAGCCTCGGTACGAATAGCAACACGCATCTTGGCGGAACGTGACCGCGGATTGGCGGCGATCTCGGCCTCACTGGCGGCGGTCGCCTTGCGATGCAGCAGGGAGAAACTGGGACTGGCGACAGGACCGGTTTCCACTGCAGGCGCATGGCGCGAGCCGCCCCCTCCTGCCTGCCCGGTGCGGGCCCGCAAGAAGTCCTTCACCATGCGGTCTTCCAGTGAATGGAAGGTAACCACGACGAGGCGTCCGCGCGGCGCCAGAATCGCCTCGGCGGCCTCGAGCGCACGGGCCAATTCGCCTAATTCGTCGTTCACATAAATCCGCAGCGCCTGGAAGACCTTGGTGGCGGGATGGATTTTTGAATGTTTTCCGCCGGTTGCCCGCGTGACGATGGCGGCAAGCCGATCCGTGGTCTCGATCGGCGCCTCGGCGCGAGCCTCGACAATCTGCTTGGCGATGCGGCGCGAGCGGCGCTCATCGCCGTAAACATAAAATATGTCTGCCAGCTCTTCCTCAGCCAGAAGATTGACCGCATCGGCCGCACTGGCGCCGGAACGCGCCATGCGCATGTCGAGCGGGCCGGCGCGCATGAAGGAAAAGCCGCGCTCGGCCTGGTCGATCTGCATCGAGGAGACGCCAATATCGAGCACGATGCCGTCAACCGTCTCGCCGCCATTGGCGCGGATCACCTCGGCCATTTTCGAAAACGGCGCCTGCACGAAGACGAAGCGCCCGCCCGAGGCCTTGCCCAGCTGTTCGGCTGCGGGAATGACGGACGGGTCGCGATCAATCCCGATCAGGCGGCAATCGGCGGCCGACAATATGGCGCGGGAATAGCCGCCGGCGCCGAAAGTGCCATCAATATAAAGGCCGCCATCATGCGGATCGAGCGCACGCACAACTTCATCGAGCATTACGGGAAGATGGCTCATGCGCCGCCCCCCGGACGCGGGACCAGGCGCAGGGAACGCTTGTTCTCGCGGGCATACTCACGCGCCGCGGCCTCGTGTTCGGCATAGACATCGGGCGACCAGAGCTCGAAGCGCGAACCGAGGCCGACGAAGGTCGCCTTGGCGTCGAGCCCGGCATGATCGATCAATTCCTTGGGCAGGGTGACGCGGCCATTGGCATCAAAGGCCAGCGGGCGCGCGGCGCCGAAGATGGCGCGCTCAAATGCGATTCGCGCCTCGTCATAGGGATCCATGTCCTCGATCAGGCGCTGATAGCTGTCGAGCAGGGCCTGGCCGCCACCTTCCAGATAGGGACCGTCAAAGGAGGGCCAGACGATAATGCCGTCGAACACACCACCGCGCACCACGGAACGAAAATCGGCTGGCACCGAGACCCGTCCCTTGGCGTCAACGCCATTAATGGTGGTCGATAAAAACACGCTCGATTTGCTCCCCGGCCATACCGATCCGTCCCCGTATGGTTAACTATGGGATAACATGGGATCAGATGGGAAACAACGCCGAAAGCATCGAATTCTATGGATTGAAGCGCCTTTTGAAGTAATCAAATATGGCCAAATTGAGAACAACAAGGGAACATTAAGTTAATATCCACAGGGCCGTTAAGGATTGAATGGGGGGAAGAGCGATCAGGTGGCCTGTAAGCCGGGTTCTGTGTCGCTTTTTCCAAAATGGAAAAAGCGCGACGACCATTCATCTGCGACATGCCTTGCGACATGCCTGGTGCGACCTACCCGGATGGCATGCGGAGACGCATGTGTGGCCGAAGCCACGGCCCATCCCTATTCGGTCTTGCTCCAGGTGGGGCTTGCCTAGCCCCCTTCCTTGCGGTCGGGGCGGTGCGCTCTTACCGCACCGTTTCACCCTTACCGGACGCGCACGTCCGGCGGTCTTTCTCTGCTGCGCTTTCCCTGGGGTCACCCCCGCCGGGAATTACCCGGCACCTTGTCTCCGTGGAGCCCGGACTTTCCTCGGTGCCGCCTTTTCAAGCCTGACACCGCGGCCGCCCAGCCACCTGATCGGGAGGATATGTGGTTGAAGTGGGAGGAGTGGTCAAGCGGCGGGGGATGCGCATTCTAATGAAGTTCGGGGAGCCAAATTTGGGATGACTCTGCCAGACACCCCGCTTCTCGTCAGAGCTTCAGCGTCGTGCGATGCTTCTCAATGGCACCAACAACCCCCTTGGTGAGCGGCAGCGCGCGCCTCTCCTTGTCCCACGCCTCATCAAAACGGGCCCGCGTCTCTTCGATCGCGTCCGTGACGAGCTTTTCCGGCACCCGGACCTTGTTGGCAAAGCGGCGAAAGACATGGATATCCAGCTCGGAGAACTTCCTGACACCGGCAGAAACAAAGTTCAGCGCCATCTTCTCATCCGCAATATAGGCGATCGTCGACACAAAATCATAGGCAGGCGCGAGCGCCGGTGTCCGTCCATCGGGGTAGATGAGCGACCAATTCTTGAGGTGCATGTCCGCATTGCCAATCAGCGCATTGAACACCAGCCGGCGCACGAACTCGGTCACGCCTGGCGCACCGATCTCCGTCCAGATCACCTCAGCGAGATTGCAATAATTTGCCTTCTCGTATTTCCGTTCGGGGAAAACACTGAATATCTGGGCGAAGTCCTCCATGTGCGTGCGCGCACTATCCGCGCCACGGTCAAACCTTCGGATTGCAAAAGCATCACCGCCAATTTCGTCGGCACCGATCGGCAATCCGCCGATCGCCTGGACCGGCACGAGCTTCACCTCCGGCACGTCGATACCGACATGGCGCGCCAGCTCCATCATCGAGAATTCATTTTCCGGAACACCGGTATAGGTAGCGGACGGCAGTTTGATGATCCAATCACCCCCGGCACCGGACGCTGGGATTGTCAGTCCGCCACGCGACTCCATCACCGCTGAAAATTTGAGCTGCACGCCAGCGAGTGAGAAGCGCATCGCGTGCTCTTCATCTTCATCATGCTGATGATCATCACCGTCGGGCCATTCTTTACCATCAGCAGACCTTACCACGACCGCACCTGGCAGATCCCCGCCGAGAAGCCCGAGAAGCGGGAACTCACGAACCCCCTTGATGCCCGCCCGCCCGGCAAGATAGCGCCTCAACGCGCCTTCCGGCAGCAGGTTGGAGAAAAAGGGCGGCACGCGCGTCTGCACCGGGCGAAAGCTGGTCAATAGCCCCCCATAGACGTCTTTGAACGAAAGGCTCAACGTCGGCCGGTTTTCATCGGCAATATAGGCCTCGTCAAACGCAAACAGCGTCTGATCGCCCGGCAAATGGGTGATCGTTCCAGCCGGCCTGCCGTGAAGGGAGACGTCGAGGACAGAGATTTTATTCATCGCCCCCCTCCTCATCCAGGCGGTAGGCAGGTGGCGGCGTTTTTGACTGTGCTTTTTCTGCGACACGATTCACATCAAGAAGCACTTCGCGGTTTACTTTCTCTCGCGGCGACATAGCGCGCACCGCTGAAACGCTCTGGCGGGGTATCAGCATGATTTCCAGATCAAGCGCCCGCGCGATCTCCTGCAGGGTCGCTAGCGTCGGCGTGATCTTGCCGGATTCGATGCGAGAGAGGTGAGCCGGGCTTATCCCTACCGTATGTGCAAGCGCCGACTGACGAATACCCTTCGCCTCTCGCGCCGCCCTCAGTACTCCCACGATTTCCCTTGCAACGTCGCTCATTTGTATTTCTCTACAATTTTTCCACGCATATTGTATCAAAATACAAATGTAAAATCAATTCCTTTGCATTCTGATATAAATTCAATAGAATTTTTGCATTAAAATATAATTTTAGGGATCGATGCCTATAGAGATCCCCCGCCTGACTCAAGCCCAGCAGCGCCCCCTCACCCCCAAACCGCCTCATATAGCCCCGCCAGCTCCGCCGCCGTCGGAACCCGCGGATTATTGCCCGGAGAGCCCGAGGCCAGCGCCTGCTCCACCATCACCGGGATCATCTCGAAATAGCGCCCGCGGTCGATGCCGAAGCCGGAGAGCGTCGGCACTTCCAGCGCTGTGACAACCCGGTTGAGCCCGGCCATCAGCTTGGCATGGGCAGCGCCCACATCATCGCCGGCATCGGCAAAGCCGATCGCGCGGCTGCAGGCGGCATAGCGTTCCGGCGCCGCCGCCAGCGAAAACTCCGTGACCGTCGCCAGCAGCATGGCGTTGGAGAGGCCATGCGGCACATGGAAGTGCGCCCCGATCGGGCGGCTCATACCGTGGACCAGGGCGACGGAGGCACCGGAAAAGGCGATCCCGGCCAGGGTCGCGCCGAGCATCACGGCCTCGCGGGCGGTGCGGTTCTGCGGCGCGGTGTAGACGGTCTCCAGATGGGGGCCGATCAGGCGCATGGCGGCGAGCGCGTGCTGGTCGCAAAAGGGGTTGGCCTTGGCGCTGACATGGGCCTCGATGGCGTGGGTGAGCGCATCCAGCCCGGTATCGGCGGTGGTGCGCGGCGGCAGGCCAAGGGTGAGCTCATAGTCGATGATGGCGGCCGCAGCGACCAGGCCGGGCCCCATGCACAGGAGTTTTTCGTCGTTGGCGGCTTCCGTGATGACAGCGACGCGGGTGACTTCCGAGCCGGTGCCCGCCGTCGTCGGGATCGCGATCACCGGCAGGCCGACCGGCGCCACCACGGCCGGGACAGCGATCTCGCGGATGGTCTTGCCGCTCGCCGCCAGCACCGCCATCACCTTGGCGGTATCGATCACACTGCCGCCGCCAATCGCGATCACCGCATCGAAGGGGCCGCGCGGCGATCCGGCGAGCAAGGCGTGCACGCCGGCCATGACGCAGGCATCGGAGGGTTCCGGCTCGGTGCCGTCGAACAGGGCGTGCGCGATGCCAGCCGCGTCGAGCAAGGCGGTGAGCTGACCGACCAGGCCAATCCTCATCAGCACCCTGTCGCTGACGATCAGCGGATTACTGCTGCCCAGCCGCTTGAGGATCGCAGCGATCTCGCCAAGCGCACCGGCGCCGATCTGCAGGATGGGCGGGATGGAGATATTGGCGGACATGGCTGCGGGCTCCTAACCTATTCGGCGACAGGCATCACTCACGCACAACCCGCGCACAGCCGGCCGCGGCCAAACGGTGCCAGGGGAATTTCTCGCCAGGGTCCTGTTTGCGGCCCGGTGCGATATCGGAATGGCCGACAACGCCCTCGGGGCCGATCCCGTGGCGGGCCATGATATCCGCGACCAGTTCGATCACCGCATCGATCTGGATGGCGGGGAAATCGGGCAGGCCATAATCATGGCCACCATTGACGATCTCGACCCCGATCGAGGCGGAATTGATGTCGGTCTCGCCGCGCCAGACGCTGACCCCGGCATGCCAGGCGCGCTTGTCCTCATCGACGAGCTGGAAGACGCGGCCATCTTCCTCGACCATGTAATGCGCACTGACTTCGGCCGCCGGGTCGCACATCCGCTCCAGCGCCACCGCACCGTTTTCCATGCCGGTATAGTGCAGCACGATCAGGCTGACCGGCAGTTTGCGGTCATTGAAATTGGGCGAGGGGGCGGCGATCGGCGTCAGGGTCACAGGGTCTTCTCCCGTGCCAGCCCGGCCTCAGGCAGGGCCCGGTTAGGCCGCAGGGCGATAATGCCGACACCAAACAGCGCCAGCCCGCCGCCGACAAAGAGCCGCCAGCCGGCCTCATCGCCGGTGATGACGATGCCGGAGATGACGCCGATCAGCGGCGCCAGCAGGGTAATCGGCGCAATCATGGTCGCATCATAGCGCTGCAGCATCTTGTAGAACACACCATGGCCGAACACATTGACCAGCAGGACCGTGAAGATAACCGTCAGCATGAAGGGCCAGCCGCCGGCCATCACCGAGGCGATCTGGTCGCGCTCGAAGACCAGCGACAGGGCGAGCAAAGGCGGCCAGGAGATCAGTCCGATCCAGGCCTGCATCCGCATCGAATCCAGCGGCATGCGCTTGACGAGGATCATCCCCAGCGCGCCGGTGAAGGCGGCACCGATCCCGAGCAGGAGGCCGAAGGAAAGCCCGCCTATGCCCGGCCGGGCGACGACGAGGATAATGCCGGCAAAGGCGATAATGATGCCGGCGATGCGCGGCAGGCCGAGCCTCTCCTTCAGCATCACCACCGAGAGCAGGGTCGCGAACGGCACGCCCATCTGCAGCGTGATCGCCATGCCCGAGGGCGTCGCCCATTGCAGGCCAAGGAACATCAGCGCGTATTGCAGCGCCCCCATCGACAGGGCGATGCCGACCATCGCCTTCATGTCCTGCGGTCGCGGCCGCAGCCAGGGCGAGAGAATCGCAAACAGGAGCGCAAAGCGCAGGAAGGCGAAAAAGAGCGGCGGCGAGCCCTCGAATCCGGGCACCCATCCCGGCGAGCCCGTGATCGAGAATTTCGCAACAACAAAATTGACGCCCCAGACCGCACAGACCGCGATCAGGGCGAGGAGATCACGAATACGCATATCGCTTCATGGACCGGCCCGCCGCGGCGCACAAGCCATGGCGCGTATGGGCCACATGCACGTTTGATGTCAGGGCGTTGCGAAATGTGCGTCGAGGAAAGCGAGGAAGTTTTCCCAGTCCTGCGGCTGCACGCCATGCAGGCCCGGGCGCATCGCCACGGCGATATCGGCCGCCGGGTTGAATTCATCCAGGCCGGGCTGGGTCAGCCCGTCCGAGCCATAGAGGTGGTAAACCGGATTGGCGCCCTCGGCGGCGCGGAAACTTGATTGCGGATCGGACCATTGGTCGCGCCAGGCGCCACCGATCAGCAGCGGCCGCGGCGCCAGCAGGGCGATCAGCTGGTGCTGGTCGATCGGCATGTCGGCGCGATGGCTGGCCCGGCCGGCAAAGGCCGGCGCAAACCAGTGCGGATATCCGGACGTGATCGCCTCGACCGACTCGCCGGTGCCGCTGCGGGTCAGGGCTGTGCCGCCCGTGCCGGCCTGGTGGGCGATGACCAGATCGATACGCTCATCGACGGCGCCGGCCAGCAGCGCCGCCTTGCCATTGCGCGAATGGCCCCAGACGGCGGTGCGGTCGGCATCGAAGCGCGCATCGCCATCGAGCACGTCAACGACACGCGAATAGACCCAGGCCCAGGCCGCGATTGCGCCGCTGGGCCGGTCCGGCACCAGTGCCGCCAGCCGCGCGGCAGCGGCATCGGCATCATCCGGCACGATATCGCCGGGATAGATCAGGGCGATCGCATGGCCGTGCGCCAGGATATCCGTGACCGGCGGCTCCATGATGTAGCGGCCAAAAATCATCCGCACCGGCACGTTCTGGATACTGCCATCACACTGAGGCGCATGCGCCTCGGGCGGCGGCGGCGCGATATCCTCGCGCCCGCCCAGGGCGGTGCGGTTGCCGCAGAACATTTGCAGGATAATCGTCGGCACCGGCGCGGTCGCCGCATTGGGCAGGATGACCACGAGATGGGTCTCGAATCCGGACAGGTCGAGCGTGTATTGCTCGATCCGGCCAAGCCCGCCGAAAGCCTGCGCCTCGATCAGTTCATGCGCCACGATCCGGGCCGGACGGTCCGCCGGCGCTTCACCATAAATCTCGTCGGCAAAACGCTGCCGCAGCGCGTCGCGGCCCGTCTCCCAGCTGGCCAGGCCGGTGCCGTCGAGTGCCGGAGCCGCCGCCGGGGCCGTCAGCCGGACCGGAACCCTGGGCAGGGCCATGCTCACGCAGCCGACCAGCAGGAGCGGCGTCGCGATCAAAAAAGCTATCAGAAAACCCGTTCGCATTCACACGCCCTCATCGTCCGGCTCAGGCTGACAGCCACCGGACGGAACGCCAGTCAAATTGATGTGAAATATCCGGCCTCAAGCACCCAGGCCTCAGGAACCGAGCCCGTCAACCGTCCAGCCATCGGGGCCGCGGGTTGCGACCAGGATTTCCGGACCGGCGCCCTTGCGGCGCCCGCGCACCTTGATCCACAGCCAGTAGACGCCGAAGGTCACGAGGCCGGCACCGGCGATGATCAGGAAGACCGCGGTCAGCATGACCGCCATGAAGACGACAGCACCAATGAAGGCGAGCGCGATGATCGCCGCGAAAATATCGCGAACCACACGGCCTGCGCCGCTGGCGAAAAATGCGGATCGGGTTTGAGCTGTTTCGGTCATCGTCCTCTATCCATCTCTGCCCCTCGGCCATATGTTGGCATTTCAGGCGCCAAGGTCAATTGCTGGCACCGACATTAAGCCCGCGCTCTGCAAGGATCTGGCCATAAGCCGCGTTGATTACTGCCATTTTTTCATTGGCAAATCGCTGGGTTTCCAGCGGCGCACCGCGCGCCATCATGCGGTCTGGATGGTTTTGCGAGGCGATTCGACGATAGGCGCGCTTGAGATCGCTATCGGAAATATCGGCCTCGATACCGAGAATGATATAGGGATCATCATCGGATGCGCCCAGATGGGCAGTGCTGATGCGGCGAAATTCGAGCGGCGAGAAACCGAAAATCTCCGCCACCTGGTCGAGATAGTCCAGCTCGTCACTGGTCACCGCCCCATCGGCCTTGGCGATGTGGAACAGGCCGTCGAGCACGTCTTCCAGGATCGCCGGATTGGCCCGGAAACGCCGCGCCAGGCGCCGCGCATAGCCGTCAAAGCCGAGCGTCGTCTGCATCGCCAGTTCGAAGGCACGATCGAGCGAGGCGCGGCCCTCCGGCGGCGGCCGGAAGACCTCGTGGAAGGCCTTGATCTCGCTGCGGGTGACAAAGCCGTCCGCCTTGGCCATTTTGGCGCCGAGCCCGATCAGCGCCATGGCGAATTCGGCATCCTCGACCCGGCGCTCCGGCACGGCACTGGCCAGACCCGTCCCGCCCTCGCAACCATCGCAGTCGAGGAAGCTGTCCCGTCCCTGCAGGCGGGCTGCCAGTTTGTGCCAAAAACGCATGCGTGATTTGTCCCTTGCACGGCCATATAGGTGTCCTGCCCGGCATACGTCAGGGACGGGCAAGTGGATTGGCCATGTTTTGTCAGCTTTACCCGCTCACGCCGGCGCAGACCATGATAAACCTCGCTGCAGGCGCATCAGCGCAGCAGCGGTTTGACGGGAGTTTTCATGTCCGACTGGGAGTTCTGGATTGATCGCGGCGGCACCTTCACCGATGTCATCGGGCGCGGCCCCGATGGCCGCCTGCATCCGCTCAAACTCTTGTCGGAAAGCCCCGACTATCCCGATGCCGCCAGCGAAGGCGTGCGCCGCCTCGCCGCCGGCGCCGCTGTCGGCTCGGTCAAGATGGGCACCACGGTTGCCACCAATGCCCTGCTCGAACGCAAGGGCGCGAAAACCCTCTTCCTGGTGACGCGCGGCTTTGCCGATCTCCTGGTCATCGGCGACCAGACCCGCCCCGATATCTTCGCCCTCGACATCAAGCGCCCCGACCCGCTCTACACCCGCGTCATCGAGGTCGATGAGCGCCTCGATGCCAGCGGCACGGTTCTGGTCCCGCTCGACGAGGCGCCGGTGCGCGAGGCCCTGGCCAAAGCGAAGCAGGACGGCCTCACCTCCGTCGCGATCACGCTGATGCACGCCTATGGCCATGACGCCCACGAGGCGCGGCTGGAAGCGCTGGCGCGCGAGGCCGGCTTTGCCACCGTGATCCGCTCGAGCATTGCCAGCCCGCTGGTCAAGATCGTGCCGCGCGCCTCGACCACGGTGCTCGATGCTTACCTGACGCCGGTCCTGCGAGACTATGTCGACCGCGTCGATGCCGGGCTGGAGGGCACGCCGCTCTATTTCATGCAGTCCTCGGGCGGGCTCGCCCCGGCCGCCGGTTTCCACGCCCGTGACGCGGTGCTGTCGGGCCCGGCCGGCGGTGTTGTCGGCATGGCGAAGACAGCGCTCGCCGCCGGTCATCCCAAGGTGATCGGTTTCGACATGGGCGGCACCTCGACCGATGTCTCGCGCTTTGATGGCGAGACCTTCGAGCGCGTCCAGGAAACCCTCGTCGCCGGCCATCGCCTGCGCGCACCGATGATGGCCGTCCATACTGTCGCTGCCGGTGGTGGCTCCCTGCTCACCTTCGACGGCGAGCGCGCCCGCGTCGGCCCGGAAAGCGCCGGCGCCATGCCGGGCCCGGCCGGCTATAGCCGCGGCGGACCGGCCGCCGTCACCGACGCCAATATCGTGCTCGGCCGGGTGCAGGCCGACTGGTTCCCGCATGTCTTCGGTCTGGACGGCGCCTCACCGCTCGACGTCGAAGCCAGCCGCGCCGCCCTGCAGACGCTCGCCGACGCCATGGAACTGGACAGCCCGGAAGCCGCCGCCGAGGGCTTCCTCGCTGTGGCGATTGAAAGCATGGCGCAGGCGATCAAGCAGATCTCGATCGGCCAGGGCGTCAACCCGTCCGCCTATGCACTGGCCGCCTTTGGCGGCGCCGGGGCGCAGCACGCCTGCAAGGTCGCCGATGCGCTGGGCATGACGAGCGTGCTGATCCACCCCTATGCCGGATTGCTCTCGGCGCTGGGAATCGGTCTCGCCGAGATCCGCCAGACCAAGCTGGCCGCCGTGGAACAGGATTTCCAGACCGGGCTGGACACCGCCCGCGCCCTCGCCGCCGACCTCGCGAGCGACGTCACCGCCCGCCTGACGGCAGAAGGCTTTGCCAGCGACCAGATCCGCACCCGCACCGAATGGCGCCTGCGCGTGCAGGGCTCCGATACCAGCCTGCCGGTGCCGGTCGATACGCCCGAGACGATGCGCGCCAATTTCGCCGCCGCGCATAAACGCCTGTTCGGCTTTGCGCCGGATGCGGCGCTGGTGATTGAATCGGTGATGGTCGAGGCCGAGGCCGACCCGCCGGGCGCGCGCGGCTGGTCGATTGCGATGAGCGAGGAAACCACAGCGCCGCAGGCCATCGCCGCCGTGAACGTCTTCGATCGCGGCCAATGGCGCGAGACGCCGCTTTACCGGCTCGACCAGTTTGGTGCTGGCGCTGAGGCTGCCGGGCCGGCCCTGGTGATGGACCCGAATTCGACCATCGTCATCGATGCCGGCTGGTCCGCCACCCGCCTGCCCGATGGCACGCTGAAACTGAGCCGCACCGAAGCGCTGGCGACCGAGACGGCAGACACCGCCCTCGATCCGATCCGGCTCGAACTATTCAACAAGCGCTTCATGAGCGTTGCCGAGCAAATGGGCCTGGCGCTCGAGCGCACGGCGCATTCGGTCAATATCAAGGAAAGGCTGGATTTCTCCTGCGCCGTCTTCGATGCAGACGGCGGCCTCGTCGCCAACGCCCCGCACATGCCGGTGCATCTTGGCTCCATGTCAGCGAGCGTTCGGGCAGCGGCCGAGGCCCATCCCGACCTTGCGGCCGGCGATGCCGTCGCCGTCAACGCGCCCTATGATGGCGGCACGCATCTGCCCGACATCACCCTTGTGACGCCCGTCCATGACGCGGCCACCGGCGAGCGGATTTTCTACGTCGCCTCGCGCGGCCATCATGCCGATGTCGGCGGTATCGCGCCGGGCTCCATGCCCCCCTTCTCGACCTCGATCGAGGAAGAGGGCGTGCAATTCCGCAATATCAAGATCATGGCCGGCGGAAAATTCCTCGAGGCCGAGACCCGCGCCGTGTTCGCCTCCAAGCCCTGGCCGGCGCGCAATCCGGACCAGAATATCGCCGACCTCAAGGCCCAGCTCGCCGCCTGCGCCAAGGGCGCCGACGAATTGCGCCGCCTGGTCGATGATAACGGCCTCGACGTGGTGAAGGCCTATATGGGCCATGTCCAGGACAATGCCGAACGCGCCGTGCGCCGGGTGATCGATGCGCTTGCCGATGGCGAACACAGCGTGAAGCTCGATGACGGGGCCGAGATCCGCGTCGCCATCCGGGTCAACCGGGCCGACCGCAGCGCCGTGGTCGATTTCACCGGCACCTCGCCGCAGCGGCCGAGCAATTTCAACGCGCCTTCATCGGTGGCCCGCGCCGCCGTGCTCTATGTCTTCCGCTGCCTCGTCGGCGATGCCATCCCGCTCAATGAGGGCTGTCTGAAACCGCTCGAGCTGATCATCCCGGAAGGCAGCCTGCTCAACCCGAAACCGCCCGCCGCCGTCGTCGCCGGCAATGTCGAGACCAGCCAGCTGATCGTCGACGCCCTGTTCGGCGCCACCGGCCGCCTCGCCGCCAGCCAGGGCTCGATGAACAATCTCACCTTCGGCAATGCGCGCCACCAGTATTACGAGACCATCTGCGGCGGCGCCGGCGCCGGCATCGATAATGAGGGCCACGGCTTCGCCGGCCTTTCCGCCGTGCACACCCACATGACCAATTCACGCATGACCGACCCGGAAGTGCTCGAACGCCGTTTCCCGGTCCGGCTCGACCATCACCGGATCCGCCCGCATTCCGGCGGCCCCGGCCAATTCCCCGGCGGCAATGGCAGCGAGCGCCGGCTCACCTTCCTGGAAGCCATGGAAGTCGCCCTCCTCTCCTCACGCCGCAAGGAAGCACCGTTCGGACTGGCCGGCGGCGGCGATGCCGCGCGGGGCGAGCAGAGCGTCACCCGGGCGAACGGGGAAAGCGAGGCCCTGCCCGGGCTGTTCCGGATTGATGTGGAGCCGGGGGATAGTGTTGAGGTGAAGACGCCGGGCGGTGGCGGGTATGGGAAGGGATAGGCGAGCGGATGGTTTTCTGTTTGCGGCTGGGGCGGGATATGTTCGGGGTTGAATGGTGAGCGGCCCCGTTTTTGCCTCTGCGTCTGTCCTGTGGCCACCGTTATCAGGGGTGCCCATGCCGCTCTCTCCAACCGCAGACGCGAACTCTATTATCGTTGAAGATATGGGTACTCTATCATGTTTGAAAGCGCAAAGCTAAAGCTAGAACGGGCCCGAGAGCACGTCCGCAATCTCGATGTGCTTTTCGCTGCATTCATGGATGCGCGCCCCCACCTGCCTGTTGTTAAACGCAAACGAGATGATCGGGGTATCTGGCAGATGAAGCTTGGGATCGAATCCAGAATCTCTCCGCCACCCGAAATCGCCCTCGTTTTGGGTGACGCCGTTCACAATTTCCGGTGCGCGCTCGATCATCTGACCTGGGACCTGATCGGCCTCGATGGCGGAACACAAGATCGCTACACAGCTTTCCCCACCGGAGACACGCGGACAAATTTTGAAGCCCGAGCGAAGGGGATGATAACCCCCCGAAAGGACACCAAGCAATTCTTTGTCGATCTTGCGGTCTACCCATCGGGCGACGGGGAAATCTTCTACGGCCTGAACCTGCTCGATAACGCGGACAAACACTGCGTCATCACCCCGACTGTCGAGGCTACGGTTTTCGAGAACATCATGCTGATCAATATGGCTACAAGGGAGCGGTCGCTCGCCGACCCGTTCTACGTCCCCGCCGACGCCAATGGCAAGATTTCCTATAGAATTCCCGATGGATTTGAGATCGACACAAATAACCACATCCAGACGACTGCGGACATATTCTTCCCCGAAGTTGATGTCTTCCCATTTCAGCCAGTGACGTGGATCCTCGCTCTAATTGACACGAAAATTGAGCACACGATTGAAGCGGCTGAGCGGTTTGTTGCCGCCCGGCGATGAACATGGGCCATAGAAAGCACGGGCTTCCTGTCCTTTGCATTCTGCCGAATCAGCCAGTTGTTCAGTCACCCGCGATAAACGGGGACACACGCAATTACAAATAGACGGGGACACTCACCATTTATTGCATCCCATTCCTTTGAACAACTTGGCTTTTTCTAAACATCCACGGCCCGCGCCGGGCAGAGCCACCCCTGAAACCCTTGCCAAGCAGGGCGCCAGACTGGACTTGTCTCGTCAAGGGTCCTGACCGCGCAGCGGCGCTTCGCGCCCTTGACGAGACAAGTCCAGTCTGGCCGGATCCCGGCATGGGTTTCAGGGCGGGGTCTGGCCGCTCGGGCCGAGTTGTTGGGCGGGGATGTTTCAGCGATAAATGGTGAGTGTCCCCATTTTTCCGGTATTATGGGGACACACGCAATTAGTGCGGCCTGCCGCCCAGTTTCTGTTTCGCCCCGCGCCGGGCACACCCCGCCCTGAAATCCTTGCAGGCAGGGCGCCAGACTGGACTTGTCTCGTCAAGGGTCCCGACCGCGCAGCGGCGCTTCGCGCCCTTGACGAGACAAGTCCAGTCTGGCCGGATCCCGGCATGGGTTTCAGGGCGGGGTCTGGCCGCTCGGGGCGATTTGCTCGGCGGGGATGTTTCAACGATAAATGGTGAGTGTCCCCGTTTTTTCACTCTCCAATTGTCAATTAGAGGCGGTCACGTCTGTTCGCCCACGAGGGAAACTTGGATGATTGGAAACCTGAGAGATGCTCTCGCGGCAAATCCGCCCCGCGAAATTTTTGCGTTGAAAAAGCTGATGGAGGCCGTGCTCAATGACGACCATTACCGCGCTCTCATAAATAGGGAGTTGCGACCGTTTCGGAATTTTGAGAAACGGCAAAAATTATTGGAGAACGGTCATTTTCTTGGCGAAGATTTCGTTCAACTCATTCACGCTAACGGCGACGGAAGTGGGACGTCCGTACATATTGCCGGGGCGTTGCTGGAGGAACTCATCAAGTGGATGCTGGTCTTGGACAACGGCGTTCTCGCGCCTAACGGGTCAATTCGCTATCAGTGGAACAAGCAACGGATCGCGGACTACGCGGAATTGCACATTCTCGACAATGTTCTGCTCGGGCCGACGTTCGTGGTGAAAAAATACAGGCAGAGTGTGCCGCCTGTGTGCGTGAGAAAAGGGAAGGATGAGTATACCGGAACCGGCTTCCTGGTGACTAATCGAGGTGGTGGTCAGAATTTTGTAATCGTCACAGCGAAGCACAACGTCAATCCTGCCGACGGCATTGCTTTTGTCGGGTTTGGTGACGGAGAAGAAATCACCTACGCGCCCCTTGCAGGTGATTGGGTGTTGCATCCCACGCTGGACATTGCGCTGATGCCGGTCGCTTGCAGCAGGCCGACCGTCGGCATCTACCCCGTCGACAATACTACAGCCCTAACGCGGACCATTACCCTTGGCTACCCTCGGATCGCGACCACAAATGCATCATATCTCTTGGCCCACGGTGGAGAGGTCAACGCCTTGGTATCGAACTACTATGGCGAACGAAGACTCATCATTTCAAATATTGTCGCTCCCGGAAATAGCGGAGGCCCTGTGCTCGACGAAGCAGGCTTGTGCATCGGTATGATCGTCGATTCGTTTGAATCTTCCCACGAAGGAGGCGTCAGTATAGCCAACTCCGCGATTCCCGCAGAGCACATATTGAAGTTTACGACCCCCCATCTGCTGGACTAGATCGGCTAGTGTAGCAACGCCCACGGCCCCAGCCGGGCGCACTCATCCCTGATATCCTTGCCAGTCTGGCCGGATCCCGGCATGGTTTTCAGGGCGGGGTCTGGCCGCTCGGGCCTGTCTCCTGAATAAAATCAAAAAACTATTTCCCCGGACTTGTTCCGGGGCCTGCCGGAGGGGAATCCAGACAGGTCGCCAACGAATGGCAGGCCCCGGAATTCGCTTCGCTCCTCCGGGGGAAGGTGGTGTGTCGTTTGGGGTGTGTATCCGCGGCTTTTCCATCACCAAACGAACATACAATCGTCATTCCAGCGCAGGCTGGAACCCAGTTCATAGAGCGCAAGGCTTTGATGGGTTGGCGCTTATGGGATTCACGATGGCGTGTGAACTGGGTTCCAGCCTGCGCTGGAATGACGCTTTGTGGCGGCTTGTCGGGGGAGCTTGTCTCCCTCGACAAGAAGCAGCGGCCCGGCCCCCATGGTTTCAGAGCAGACTTATCCACCCCTCGGCCCGGCGGGTTATGAACACAGAGATTTCGCGCTCTTTGACATCGTCGGCCCCCACTCAAATTTTCCGCCCTCACCCGGCCTGCCGCGCAGGCCGGGCGTCAGCGCCTCCTGGCAGGCGCTGCGGACATGACAGTCGGTGACAGGTGACAGGCTGACTGCCACGGGCAGACAATCGGCATCCCCCTGTCCCACAACGCCATTTGGCGCCCTGATGGCAGGATGGCAGACAGCGGTTTTCGGTGACAGGCAACGTTTTGGCCGGCGTCGTGGCCGGCGGACCCGTGCTGTCCGATAAAAGCGGATTGCGTGCCCGGGCAGCGCTCAACATTAAACATCGGACAGAAATTCATCCGTTTGCGCGGCGCCGGCGTAACCCTGTCTGTCACATGCATGAGACCCAGTCCTCAAAACCGCCGGTGGCCACCGGCGGTCCCCCTTGTCTCTAGAACGGGAGCGCAATCATGCGTCTCATTGCCCTTGCTGCCATCGCAGCGACCGCCATCTCCGCCCCGGCCCTCGCCGGCACTCCGGCCTCGGCCAAGATGGAGCATCATGGCCATCACGCCATGGACCAGGCCGATATCGTCGATACCGCCATTGCCGCGGGTCAGTTCGGCACGCTGGTCGCTGCCGTCCAGGCCGCCGGCCTTGTCGACACGCTGAAGAGCGACGGCCCCTTCACCGTCTTCGCACCCCTGGATTCGGCCTTTGCCGCCCTGCCGCATGGTGAAGTCGACCGGCTGCTGCTGCCGGAAAACCAGGCCGAACTCGCCGGCCTCCTGACCTATCATGTCGTTGCCGGCCGCGTGACGTCGGACCAGCTGGCAGGCCGCACGCTCAGCGTCGAGACCGTTGAAGGCGCCTCGCTGGTGATCGACGCCACCGATGGTGTCCGCGTCGGCAATGCCCAGGTCGTCCAGGCCGATATCATGACGTCGAACGGCGTCATCCATGTGGTCGACCGGGTCATCATCCCCGCCGGCTGACCGAGACGGACAGGCCTGCCCCTCCCCCCGGCCCAGGCAGGCCTGTCCGGCCCTCTCCAAGACGCGCCCCGCAAGCGGGCCGTCAGGTTTCGCTGGATTGAGGCGCCGGCTTCGCCGCCACGGCCTTCTTGCGCCGCACCGTCTTGCGCGCCACGGGGCGCACATGATCCTCGATATATTCCACGATCATGCCGGCGACATCCTTGCCGGAAGTGCGCTCGACGCCTTCCAGACCCGGCGAGGAATTCACTTCCAGGATTTTCGGCCCCACCGAGGATCGCAACAGATCCACCCCGGCGACGGACAGCCCCAGCGCCTTGGCGGCGCGCAGGGCGGCGGTGCGCTCATCCCGGGAGACCCGGACTTTGGTCGCCGAGCCGCCGCGATGCAGATTGGAGCGGAACTCGCCGGCCTCGCCCTGGCGCATCATGGTCGCCACCACCTTGCCGCCGACGATGAAGCAGCGGATATCGGCACCGCCCGCTTCCTTGACGAATTCCTGGACGATGAAATTGGCCTCGAGGCCGCGAAAGGCATCGATCACCGATTCCGCCGCCTTCTTGGTCTCCGCCAGCACGACGCCGCGCCCCTGCGTGCTCTGCAACAGTTTCACCACCAGCGGCGCGCCGCCGACATGGGCGATCAGATTTTTCGTGTCCTTCGGCGAGTGCGCAAAGGCCGTCACCGGCATCGCAATCCCCTCGCGTGCCAGCACCTGGTGGGCATAGAGCTTGTCGCGCGAAGCCCCGATCGCCTCGGCTGAATTGAGACAATACGCCCCCATCATGGTGAATTGCCGCAGCACCGCCATGCCATAACCGGTCATGCTCGCCCCGATGCGCGGAATGATCGCGTCATAGGCGGGCAGCGGCTTGCCGTCATAGAAAACCCGCGGATCGGCGGCATCGAGCGCCAGGGTGCAGCGCGCCGTATTGATCATCTCGACGACATGGCCGCGCGTCTCGGCCGCATCCTTCAGCCGCTGCGAGGAATAATTACCCGGCTCGCGCGTCAGGATCGCGACGCGCAGCGGTCGCTTGACCGGGCGGCGGCGCGGGAAATCCTTGTAGAGCTCATAATCCAGCACGCCCTGGGCACAGGACTGGCCCGGGCTGACCGTCATGTCCTCGCCGATCGCCTGGCGTCCGAGCAGCATGCGGTAGGTCATGGATTCGCGATTGGTCAGGGTCAGCTCGACCGGCCAGGTGCGGTCGCCAATCTTCATCGGCGTCTCGATCACCCAGCGCAATTCACGTTCGCCATTCGAGGAGGTGACCTCGCGCCGGTCCACCGCGGGCGCCGAACAGACGACCTCGATCTCCGGCTTGTCCGGAACCGGGTGCATGATGAAGCGCACCTGCGGCTTGTCGAGCGGCCCGAAGGGCTCGACCGAGACCGCATGCAGCGCCGATGTCCGCGCTCCGGTATCGACCTTGGCCCGCACCGCCGGCAGCCCCAGCTTGGGAAATGCCGCCCACTCTTCCCAACCGAGCTGGAATGTCTTGTCCATTTGTCTCTCAACCGTCGCGATAAAACACGGGTCGGTCTTAGCAGAATGTCTGGGGGAGCCAAGGGGCGCGCGAGCACTGGCGCTCCGGAATAGGCAGACCTATGCGGCCGGAGGCCCGCGCCCAAGCCAGACGCGCAAGAGGAAGAAGACCATTACGGCCAGAACCGCCACGACCGGCGCCGCCAGGATTATGGGGTGTTGTGCGAATTCAGGGAGAATATTGCTATTGCCCCCGAAGAATATGCCCACGGCAATGAACAGGGCGAAGCACATGCGCCAGAGATGGCGGGCGATGCGGCCCCGAGCGTCGAGGCCTGCCGGTCTCATCGCCCTGAAATCGAGGATCGACAAAAAGCCCGAAAACCCGGCGACGATGAAATACTCGGCAGCCGAGGGCAGTTCGGGGGCATCATTGCCGGCGATCGAAAGATGCAGGCCAGCTGCCAGACACACCGCCGTGTTCAGCATGATCAGCAAAAGCGCCGAGATCTCCACCCGGCGGGTTGTCCCGTCTTTGTGTCTGGCAGCAAACCAGCCGGTGATGACCAGATGCGAGGCGAGGATTGCAAGAAACGCCGTGAATATGATCTCGCGGCTGTAACTGAGATACAGGCCGCTGAGGGTCAGGCAGAGCATGACGGCGACGAACACAATTCCCGCCCACCGATGCAGACGCCGGCCCTTGGCGGATGCCAGGGCAACAGTTCCGGCAAGAATGGTGGTGCATCCCGCAGCCAGATGAATCAGGGCGATTTGAGGAATTTCCATCAGGTGACTTTCAGTGTGACGGTGAAATTGTGCGCAGGACCGGTCCAGCCTCAGCGGCTGGCGACCGATTCATCCGGGCGGCGTCCGAACAGCAGGGCAAAGCCGACGGCGATGAACCAGGCGATCATGCCCAGACCAAAAACAGCACCCGCATCGGTCAAGCCGGGAAGCAGGGTCAGCAGTCCGGCCAGCCCGATTATGACCCCCAGGAGATTGAGCCAGGCTGGAAGAGATCGGGCGCACTGGGCTGCGGCACTGACCAGCAGGATCCAGAGCCCGCCGACGAGCTCATTGCCACCGCCAAGTCCCTCCTGCACCGTCGTCAGGACCAGCCAGGCGCCGGCCGCCTGGACAGGCTCGGTCTCGTACAATCCGGTGATAACCCCCAGGCTGACATTGGCCACCATGCCGCTGGCCAGCACGAGCGTCGCCCACATCAAGCCGAACGCCGTGGCGCAGAGTGCCAGGCCGGTGGGCGCTCCTGCCAGGCGACGGTGAACCGCGATCGCCAGGACCGTCAGGAAAACGCCGTTCACGATGTAGATGATGAAGTTCCAGCCCCGCATCAGAGCCTCGTTTTCCGCGAGGAAACCGGCGTGTTGCAGCGGCGGCAGAAGCGAGCTGCCATATTGGGCCGGCTCGAGAAGTTGAAAATAGAGCCAGAACCCCACCAGATATGTGGCCGCCGCAACCAGTGCCGACAGGCCGCCAATTCTTTGAAAACTGATCATGCGAACTCTCCTCTGCGGCTTCCTTGACCGGCCGGGTCCGGCCAGGCCATCGCCCGCGCAATGTCGATCGTGACAAGCCGCATCCCTGGACCAGCGGACGCCTGCCTGTCGGCCGGGCCTGTCGGCTGAGACAGTTTTCTGTCCGCGCCTGCCGGGCCGGACACCGGGCTTCAGGCTCGCCGCTTGTCATCGCGCCACAGGGTGCCTAATCAAGCGGGAAACCGGAGGCTGGGCTATTGGACACCCTTGATGTGATGCTCGCAGGCGCGACTGTCGGCCAGGCGGCGCTTTGCGCATCCGTGCTGCTGATGCGGTCCGCGCGGGCCCCGACCGGGCTGCCGCTTGCCGGGTTTTTCTGCGCCTTCGGCGCGATCGCGTCGGCACCACTCCTCCACGCCTCGTTCCCGCTGGCACCGGCCCTGTTTCCCGCGATCGCGGCCCCGACCTTTTTCCTGTTGGGTCCGATGTTGTGGTTTTATGTCGAAGGTCTGACGTCCGAGACCGCCTGGCGCCCGAGAACAGCCCATGTCTGGCATTTCGTGCCCGCATTGCTGGGCCTGATGGCGAGCGCCATGATCGCCGCGATGGACCCGACAGCCCGCTCGACCATGTTCCTGCAGGGCGAGCTCCCGGACGGAATCCTTCCCCCGGTCGTCGCGCTCGTCCTGTTCGTGCTGGTGATCGGCTGGATCGGACAGTCAGGATATTACCTCGCGAGAATCCTGTATCGCCTCGCGGCCTATGGCCGGCGAATTCGGGACTTGTTTGCCAGCAATGAAGACCGGGAGCTGGACTGGCTCGC
>TARA_R110002167_G_scaffold77052_7_pt1 | contig 26572 bp, 30 predicted proteins | sample TARA_R110002167 | Tara Oceans TARA_R110002167 (sample SAMEA4398238) | marine metagenome | biome: Polar Biome; feature: [MES] marine water layer (ENVO:01000295) within the mesopelagic zone...; material: water (ENVO:00002006), including particulate matter (ENVO:01000060) such as......
CCCCTCGTCAATGATACCTGAGTGCGGCATGATACCATGTTTAAATCCAAGCCCTGATCGACCTTCAACTTTAATCCAAAATCCGGGTTCAATATAAGCAAACTTAAGACCAACACCAACAACAGCAGAGCCACGTGCTGGTATAGTAATATCTTCAATAGAGGTAACATCCATCCCTGTATCATTATCATGATTCTTAACAGGTAAGGTAGCATCTTCATGCGTCTTTTCAAATTTCAAAGTCATATATACCTAGTATAGGTTAAATTATATCAAAATCAAGCGGTAAGAATAAATATACGTATATGTCAGACGACCTCAATAGTGCGGTAAACGATATTATTACTCAACTTAAGGGTAATAAACCACCTGTACCTGCTGCCGAAGATGAGATCTTAGATCCAGACAAATTAGAAGAGTTTTTAATAAAGAAGAGTAGTAAGCTTATCAATAAGTCACTAACCATCGTAGACAATGTCAATGATTATATTAGCTCTGCTCCTGAAAATAGAGATGTAACTGCATTGGCAGAATTAATTAAAGCATCTTCTTCTGCTATAGAAACTCTTAACAAGCTGCATACTGCTAAAGAGCGAAATGAAACGCAGAAGGAAGTTAAGAAGATGGATGTAGCAGCAAAAGAGCGGATGAATATTACTGATAATCAAACAAGAGTACTAATGTCGAGAGAGGATATTATGAACGCTTTAATTGATAAAGTGGATGAAAAAACTATCGACATTTAGTCACTAATAGGATCTTCTTTTACTTCGTCCCCGCTTCCGAGTTGACCTTCAATCGTATTAGGGTTGAAAATCTTATCTTTATCACCGGTAATTTTAAAGGTAAATCCTCTTCTATCAGGAGAATCAAATTGATTGCCTATCAAATCTGTCTCTATATTTGTATCCTTAATTTCTATTTCTTCAACCCCCTCCTCATCATAAGAGCGTTGCATAAATTGAAGTTTTCTTTTTATCTTTGCGTTAAATGACTTTGCTTTATTATCATCACCGAAGTAATTAGAAAGTTTTTTAAATGTAAACACAGCAAAGTCACTTTCCCCTAGATATTCTTCTACTTTATCAAATATATCTTCTGTTATCTCCTCAGCTACCTTTCTAAACTCTACGTCTTTTACACAGTAACAGCCATGCGCTTCTGTATCAAATCCATCTTCCCCCTCAAGTTCTACTCTCTCGGATTGCCTTTTATCAATAAAAGGTTTAGTATTATCTGTATCGTAAAGATATTCTGAAACCGTTCTAGTAGTTATAGCTGTTTGCTTAGTAGCTGTAGTTATTAAATCGTTAATAAACTTTGATGACTTATTATTGGAGTTAACAGTGTTATTAAATGCTACCGCTTCTGTTGACCATATAGGAATGGAGTTATTATCCGCGGCAGTATTTCCATTAGTTCCTAAATCGTCTGTTGTATCTTTAAAAAACTTCTTAATCTCACCTGGTGGTTTTGCTAACTGTAAGGTATTACCTGCTAAAGGTCCGTTAAGAAGTATACTTTTATAGTACTCTATCGATTCTATACTTATTTCTTTACCCTCTTCGTCTATCTTATTGATAAATTTCTCTAATTGCTCTAGACCAGAATAATAAATCTTTTTGAATTCCTCCATGAATTCTTTATCCTTATCAGTAAACTCATCATTAGCGCCGGTGTCAATTAATTCATCGAACTGATCTTTTGTTCTTAAAAGAGCTCTAAGTAATTCTACTTTCTTTGTAATTTCAGTATCCATTAGTCAATATCATCATCTAAGTTAACATCTGGCCCGACGTAAGTTTTAACACATTGTATATAATTCTTATAGGTGTCACCATAGAATCTATGCCTACATTTAGTAACTAACCAACGACCTAATAATTTTTTATCCGAATCTACTTGTTCAGCAGTTCTATATATATCTATAAACTTACCAGCTTGACGTTTTGTATCCCCTACAACATCAATAGATAAGCATAAGTTATAAAATATTAAATTTGATGCCATTTCCGCTTCTGCAATATTTGCAGATTTATCAACAGAGAATGGTGTACTGATAGTTCTAAACAAGTTTTCCTTTTTCTGTTTATTGAGCGGTAGGAAGGGTTTAGGTTTACCACCTTCGCTTTTAAATACATCGACAAAATTTTTCTTCCACAATTCTTTAATATCCTTAATTCTCTTTTCTACTATTACATGCTCCCCTAAAATAGGATCAAACCCCACAGCTTTATAGTTCATGAAAAACTCATTACTATAAGTTAACATTGGGGTCGTAAAGTTTGTCTGTGGTAGTTGTGTTGTATAAGGATTTACGTCTGCATCAGGTGGTGGATTATTTTTATTTGATTTTATTTTATCTACTAAATCATTAGCAGCAAAAGCCTCAGTTACTTCATCTTTATTGTTCTCGAAAAGTTTAGATAGCGTCTGTAACTTATATTTTTTTGCACTTCTATCAAAGGTTAAAAAGGATCTTACATTTAAACCTTTTTCCTTTTTATAGGTTATTCGTAGTAAGTATTTAATTAGATCAGAATATCTAAAAGAGTCTGATGGTATTATATGCTCCGGAAATACATCTATTACATTATCCCCCGCCTCAAAATTTTCCTCATCAACTATTTCCTCACTTATAATTTCTTTGAGAATACTCTTTATAATATCCCCTGTAGCGCCTCTAAATCTCTTACCATAAGGTATATTTTCGTTAAGTTTAAAGTAGTTTTCATCTAGTAAAGTGAATATCTTATAGTTACCGGCTCTGTCCTGTGTACCTACACTATTGTTTTCATCATTTAAAACGAAATTATACTCTAATTTTTCCTTACCACCTTCTAACTTTAAGGAAAACGTAAAAACATCCCTTCCATCACCTCTAGTTATCATAAGATTTTCAATAAAATCATATGGGTTGTTAATAACAATAGTACCATTGGTAAAAGGTTCTAAAAAATTCTCACTTAAATCTAATAGTTTAATAGCTGATTTAGTAAAATCTGCTTTTACTTCTCCCTTATCATCCTTTAATTGAAACTCACACTCATATGGAGCCCCGTTTATTATAAATTTCTCAGGCATTAGAAGTGTTGGTTATCGAATATTGTTGAAGTAGTTATTTGCGAATAAATAAAACTTCTAAACTCAGGTAATATATACTTAAGCTGTTGCCCACCTTCCACAAAAAATTGCGTTTTAAGTACACTCTTATTTAGCAAATAAATTATCCACCAACTTTTTATATCATCATATAGATTATATGATGTCGTAGTTAATGGTTCTTTTGACTTAGCGGTATATAGTCCTAAAATATCAGAATCTATATTAGCCGGAAACTCTATTTTGTTTAAGATGTTATAAAAATAAAATTGCTTACCGTCATTAGAAGCAGTATGAACTTTAAAAATTCTTTCATAGTCGACAATATCTAGACTCGATAGCGCTGGAATATCGTCTTGATATTTACCTAATTTACCAGTAATTGATTTCATATTATTCTACTTTGTTTCATCCATAAAGTTTGCAACTTCAACAGTAAGTGATCTAAACGACATATTACAAATATATGCTTCTGGTACCATGTCACCTCCTACTATTCTTCTTTGACCAACCATACTAAAAGTTAAATTATCACAATAAGCCCATCGTATAAATCTTAATCCCTTTAATCTTATTTTATAAATATGAGGAAAGTCCATAGTAATAGAATTTTTCCTTTCCGGTCTATTTAGCTTAGTAAACTCATTAATAAATTCCTGATTTTTTTGAGCATCACCTTCGTTTATAGTATTTAATAGTGGAAAGGTAACATTAAGCGGCGCGTCAGTATTTGCAAATTGGTAGAATTTGGGTGTTTCAATGTAGGTACCTGTACTAGGACCACCGCCCGCATCACCGGCAGCCTTAATATTTTTCATAAAATCAGCTAGCTGAGCACCTGCTCCTGCTAGCTCGCCCCCTATTTTATTTACTACTTCACTCATAGAAACTGTACCTCTATCTGTTATATTGGATAAGGTATCAGCAAAATCTGTAGTGAAACTTCTAAAGTCACTACCAAAGTAAGGAAAGTAGTAATGATCCTTCTCTTCACCATCATATAAGTTCTCATAGAAGTCTTTTGTATCCATCTTTGCCACAGAAACAAACCCCTTTATTGATTGTGCAAGCTGTGTAGACTTTATTTTGTAAGGGGTAACTCTAACTCTAGGTGCCTCATTTCTTAATTGAGACCCTGTAGGTAGAGTGGTCCATGCACCTTCCTTTACAATATTCTTCATACATATATATTTATAGTTACGTACTTGGTACGTTTAAGCTATAAGGAGATAAAGAATAATCTGCTCTAGAATTTAATAAAGACTCTGCACTGTTAGCAGCTCCTTGACCAGCATTTCCTGCTAACGGCATTACTGAACTATTACCGATCTTTATATTTTTAATAGCTTTAACTGTGTTATCGGTATTTTGCTCTGTAAGCTTAGTATAAGTAGTTAATGTTTCTAATTGTGTTCTTACAGTTCGTACAACAGTTATTAGATCTAGCATTTGAGTACTAGAGGTAAGACTTCTTAAAACTTCTGCTAACTTATTTTCAGTAACAAATGGCTCTTCTAATGTTTCAACTGCGTCTTCAACTGTATTTTTAACTGTTTCCTCTTCACTTCCGCCGAAACCAAGCCAGCCTCCAATTTTTCTTAACCCAGATTTTCCGGCTTTATATACAGATCCAACAACTGGTATACTTTCAATTGTGTCATCAGCAAATTTAGCTGCCTTTGTTGCAGCGCCCTTTACAAAATCAACCACCTTTCCTGGTAGGCTGAATAGAAAGTCTCCAATCATACCGAAAAACTCAAAAACACCCTCAAGCTTAGGAAACTCAAAATCGAATGTGAATAAGTCAACAAACCATTCTTTTACATTACCAAACCATTCTTGAACCGTCTCAATCATACCGGTAAACCACCCACCTATTATACTACCAATGTTAAATATAAGCTCCCCAATAGTATCGAACGAAGGAAAGCTTATTTCTGCGTCTCCGTTATATATATCTTTAAATAATGAAAGTATAAATCCCCACCCTTGTATAATAAGATCAGCTCCTTTCTCTCCGGCTATCCATGCAAGAAGACCTTTACCGAGCAATTTAAAACCTTCTATAAAATTCCCACTTATAAGTTCCTTGAACCCTTCGTACATAAGAATAACACCTCCTATAATAGGGAAGTTTCTTAGTTTGGTACTTATAAAATTACCAATACTACTCATCATATCTCCCAAAAAGCTTCCACCTTCTTTGATCTTATTATCCATTTTATAACCACCACCTTCTCCCTCACCCATTAATTCACGTGCTATAATAAACCCGTCAATTACACCTGATAGTATATTTGTAACGCCTGTAGGAAATAAATTTAATACGCCGGATATAAGCTCTAATATTGCTCCAAAATAATCACCACTTCTAAATTTAGCTATAGCAAATCCAAAACTTACAAAAGATCCTAATACAGGAATGAATCTTGCAAATTTTAATATTTTACTTCCAATCCCTTTGGCTAAGCCTCCTAAAAACTTACCGACACCTCCGAGTGCTTTACCAGCTCTACCAAGCATTCCCCCTCCCTTACCGAGAAACTTAACAAGATCATCCCCTATAGTAGTAAAAAACTTAAATACACCCTTAACAACCTTTGTAATCCTACCAATAACCGGTCTTAAAAATTTTATAGATTTCATTAAGAACTGACCTATAGGAGATAGATTGTCAAATATAAAGGCTGCAAATGCTGTAACAGCAGCAGCTATAATTGCAAACGTAGCCAACATTCCCAGGCTCTTTTTCTTCGGCCCCTCAACTTTCTTTTGAGCAGCTGCAGCTGGAGAATCAGCCTTTTTTGATATTTTTGTTTTTAAAGATGAATCTTTTGTTCGCTTTTTTTCATTATCTAAGAATATTTTAGATATAATTTCAGCAATATTAGAAGTTCTCCTTCGTTCAGCTGATGTTAAATTAGGCTTTGTTTGCTTACTCCTATTAAAGGTTGAAGCTTCAGATTCTATGACGTTTTTTGATACCTTCTCCTTATTGGATTCAGAGTCCCCGATATTGCCAAATAATTTACTTACAGTACCATCTGCCATATACAATATTTAATTAGCCGTATCGAAAAAGACCGGGTCTATAACTATTGTTTTTTCTTCAAATGTTAGTATTTCATTTTCGTAAGCGGTAAATGCTTTAAAGAAAGTAGATAATTGCTTATAAACTGTTAGTGGTAAATTTTCAATAATTTCTACTCTTTCTGCTATTTTAAGGTCTGTAAACACCACTACCTCTTCACCTACTTTAACCGATTCAATATATTTAATTAGCTCGTATAAATAGATAACTCCAAAGGCTTTACTAGTTTCATTTAAATCTTTAGCTTTATCTAGTTCAACTAAACACCTACTAATAACAGCATTCTCTTCTTTTAGAGTGGGGACTTTAAGGCTGAGAGTAACTCCATCTTCTGTAGCTTCGCTCTCCATTTTAAACTCCTTCTTCACTCCATCAATCTTATCTATAACTCTATTAATATTTAAAATCTCTTCACCAACTTTTACATCATCCCCTAGGGATTGTTTTCTTAATAAAAGACATATTTTCGCCCGGTCTATAGTAAAGATTTTATCAGTATCAGAGTTTTCTATAATAGTTTTGTTTAATACTTTTTGAAATTCGATCGCACCTCTAATTCCAGATACCGCTGTACTAAGCAAATCTTTCTGCTGTTTTAGTGTTAATGCAGTAAAGACTACTTCACCTGATGTAACGGCTATTTTTAAATTATTTTTAACCTCTTTTAACTTTTTGAGAAGATCGCTTGAAATTTGGGACATAAATTTATTTAATTATATATTTTAATTATTCAAGTCTGATTTATTTTCTTTAGCCTCTTTTACATATAAATCCATGTAATCCTTTATATCTAAAAACGTGCTTTGCTGTATAAAAGACACATCCTTTATGCGTTTACTTAATATAAATATATAATCTCTATACGTGCCTGGACTCATAGGAACTAGCATAGTCGTTAAAAATTCCACACACTGTACACTATCTAAACTTAAAACTAATTTCTTATCTTTAATCGTAAACTCTATCTTTAATCGGTTGATATGTTTTTTATAGAAATTTTTAATTTCTGTTTGTATAGATTCAGGTAGATAATTAAAAATTAAATTCTTTTCTTCTGAGCTTAGCTTATTATAGTTTATAACCTCACCGTCTAATAAAATAGTTTCAATAAAACTATCATTATACATACTACTACTAGTAAAGTTTTTAGGGTAATTAAATGTAATACTATTACTGTCAAATTTAATTGTTTTCTTAATATCTACTATTTCCTGTAACTCTTCTTGTATACGCAATACATCAAAATTATAGTCTCTCAGTTCAATAATATTACCTACACATAAATCTCGTAAATGTAAAAGGCAGTAAAACTTTTCTATTATATTAAGGTCTGCAGTAATAAACAGACCGTCTAAGAACTCTATAACTGCAGATTTATTATCACGTATACCATAAAGCTCATTACAGTTCTTAAACGTAAACGATTTTAATAGAACTGACTTAGAGTTAGGAAGAACTAGTCCTAGCATATATTAATTACAGTTGTTTGTAATTTTTACAAGCAAAAGTAATTGATTTCTCAATAAAATCACCATCTTCGTAAGTTAGGTTATAGCCTTCCACAGCAGTAGGGAATGCGTCTTCAAACACATAACCTTTACGCTTTGACCCATCGTTATTGTATTGAGTAACAGTAATATTAGACTTTAAACCAAAATTTGTTAACCCATCAATACCTAGTGCTATAAGCCATGGTCTAAAGAATCCATGCTCTATATCATCACCTGTCTCTAAAACATTTAAAGTAAATGACCTGGAAAGAAAGTCAGTTCTTTGAACTAATCCATAACCAGGTAAGAAACCTCCACGATTTTCAACACCTATAGGTGTAAACTCACTCGCTTCTTGAGGGATATTCATCTGCCTCGCGACTAGAAGAGTACCGTTACGGGTTAACGTATTCGGGCTTACTGAGGCACTCCAACTTTCATTAGCTTTACTAAGTGCAGAATTAATAGCACCGCTAACGTTTGTATCTAAACTAACCTTCCAAAGGAAGGGGTGTGATATAAAAAAGTTAGGATCCGTACTAAACGCTTGCAGGAATACATTAGCTTCGTTGGCCATATAATATATTTATGGTCTAACTAAAGTCTCTATAGAAATGATATGAAAAAGTAACAGTAGTATTTAAAATCTCTCCAGTTCCGTCAGCGATACTATAATCAATAGCATTAATATCTCTAATAGATGCACCTACAAGTTGTATAGTTTGAATTGGAACTAGTTCCTTATTGATTACATCTAAAGTAATAAGATCACCGTCACCAGGCATGCCGTACTGACCGGTTGAAGTTTCATTATTAAACACGGCTCGTGAAGCTGCTTCAAATTTAGTTCTTAATTCATTATTCTCATCATGGAAGAATTCAATAGAATAAGCCTCTGAACCTGGATAAGTAGACTTACCAGGAACATTAAACGATTGACCGTAGTAGTTTACTGTCTTGTTTTCTATATTTCTACCAGGTAGCTGAGCTGATCTAGCGTAAACTAAATCGCCATCACCATCGAAGGATACACCTTCAACGTTAATTTGCTTAACCCTGAATAAAAAGTCTCTTGCAAATTGCTTTTCGGCTGCCCTTGAGAAGAAGTTTTGAATTGTAGTTGCCATAATATTATTTAATTGTTATTTTGTATTAACCGATGATTTCTTCGAAGTTTGCGTCAGTTCTTGTAGCGTAAAAGTTAACTAAGATGAACTCAGCAGTTCTAACCGGCTTAATGTAGATATCTACTACTAATTCATTCGCGTCAATAACCTCTGCAGTATTATTTCTTTCATCGCAAACAATCAAGTAATCGTAAATACCTTCATTGTTTTTCGCTCTTTCGAATAGTGGGGTTAGAGTATTAATAAGTCTCTGTCTAGTAAACTCTGTATTCTGTTCAAATACGAAGAATCTAGAAACTTTCTTAGTAGGCCTTTCAAGTGCTAAGAACAACCTTCTAACATTAATTCTATCAAATGCACTTGGCTTCTTACTAAGTGTCTTTTGACCGAATATAACTTGACCTTGATTAGGGAAGTTTGCTACTGGGTTAATGTTAGCCTTATAAAGCTCATCTCTTTGCTTCTGGTTAGGATTAACTGCAAGATCGTTAGCGAATTGAATTAACCCTCTAGTAAATCCAGCTGGGGCAAACCATGGGAAGGTTGCAGCATCTGTTCTGGCCATTGCAGCTCCTGCAAAGCCTGAGAATGGAATGAATATTTGTCTACCGGTGAAACTATCATATACTAACGGCCATTGTGCATAAACCGCTGCATAAGAAGTATTTTCATTCTCAAACTGGTGGCGAATCGGCCAGTAAACATCTTTCTGGAAGTTTCTTAACTTGTTATCAAGAACTCTTGAATCCTGTCCCGTCACAAGAATCTGACGTAATACATCCGCTACAAAGATACAATCACCTCTCTTACCTCCAAGGAATGGTGGTGTGCAGAACTTCTCAAACTTATTAAAGATTGTAGAGTAGTTGTTTCTTAAATCTCTTGAAGCTCCAGCAGGAACATCATTACTAGTGCGTAATCCATTAACTGCACCTAATAGCGCTGTACTAGTATTATACTCATCGTAGTATGTTGTCCCAGCAGCGGAAGATGCTGCATAAACAGTACCTATACCACCTTCTACAACAACGTCAATATCATATATTTCATCATTTTCTACGCCTTCTAGAGCTCTATCAATTTTAGAAGGAATATCACCTAAGTTCTTATCTGTGATTTTACTATTAACAAAGGCACCAGCAGCGTAAAGATTTTCAGCTTTACCTAACTGCGCGTTAATCAGTGTAAAATTACCAGCATCAATTCCTGATATATTAGCATCAACAGCCTCTAACTGAGTAGTATTAACTCTTAACTTCTTAGTAGGCTTACCATCTACCATAGCATCTGAACCATTAAAGTAATTCGAAACATACGGATTAACTAGTAATTTAACGTTTCTTGAAGAACTGTCTTTCGTTTCAAGGAAGAATGGATTATTAGGTCCTCCAGTAGGATTAAGTTGCTGTCTAAAATAGTTAGCAGATCCTACCATACCTTCTTCAAGAACATAATCGAGCTTAAATGCTTCATTAGCGTAGATCGATTTGCGAAGTTTAAATACACCAACGTTTAGAACATCATCATCTTCTCTACCATCAATGTTATAATCAGTGAGATTTTCCATTATCTCCGATACAGTATTACTAGTACCACGAGGAGTTGCAGATAAACTAAATTGTAAAACACCTTTTGGTACTGTTGTGTATCCAGTAAGCGTACTAGCTGCTGCAGCATCAACTGTTTTAACATTAACAATAGAATCGAAATTAGAATCTGGATTAATGTTAGTATTATCAGCAATACCTAAGTAGTATCCTTCGAACTGGCTATTAATAGTCGTTTGTGCTTTATTAAGTATAACTAAACCAGCTCCACTAAGATCAGATACTGTATTAAAATCTGTTTTTAATCCCGCGTTAGGAGACCAATCATAGCCAGAACCTTCAACAGCGCTAAGATATTGACTTTCAGTAAGTTCAAGGTGCGTAGGCTCTCCTAATACATATGTTCCAGATGTTATATCTAAGTTTATACTAACTACTTGTTCGGTTTTAGGAGCAAATGTAAATGAATCGCGAACATCCTCATCATAAGGTGATATTGTACCGGGAGATGAAGCAAATGAACCTGTTGAAGGAGTATATCCTGTTAGTGGTATTACTACTGTACCAGCACCAGATGTAACTGTGTCGACACCATCGCCGGTAAACGACGCGCCGTTAATTGCGGTCTTAATAGCAGTTGCAACTGCAGTTGGTGTTGCAGCTGCTGCAACTGCTACAACTATTTCAGGTACAGGACTATATCCGCTAGTTCCACCACTGGCTACATCAAATCCTACAGATGATAAAATACCAGATCCAGTTCTAAAAGTAAAGCTAGAATTTGTAAGTGCATTTGCGGTAGCGTTATTGCTATAGTTAAGTGTTAATGAATAAGCACTTAAAGTATTACCGTCATTAGCATTGGTAACCGTTCTTACTGGATATACCAAAGCGGAATACTTGGATCCAAATCCTTCACCGCTATCTGCACCGTAAGGAAGTCTAGAAGCGTAAACATTACCTGGGGAATTAAGTAATTCGCTTATAGAGTAGTAAAAATATCTTTCTGCTGAATTAGTAGGAGTGCCAAATACACGATCCAACTCTTGCTTAGTAGTAATTTTTAAAACTTCATCTAATGGTCCTTGCTGAGCAAATCCTGTAATATAAAAATTTGTCCCTATATTCTGTGGTGCGATAAGAGAAAGATCTGTTTCTCTTATTTCAACACCGGGTGAGGTGATAGTTCTTTGAGCCATAAAATTATTTATTTAAATTTGGCCCAAAAAACTCAAAAATCTACAATTTCAGTGTGAAGTTGTGAATAAACGAAGGTAAACCCGGAAATTATCTCATCTGTATTTTGATAATCGTAATCTATTGAATCAATAGACGTTGGGAACGCCTTAGTATACGTAAATTTAATTCTATCGTTATTAAATTCATCCTTACCCTTAATTGTAAGATTTGTTTGATAATCAGCAAAGTTTTTATCAACACTAATCTCTCTAGCGTTATACCTACCCTCTTTTTGATCATGTAATAGATTTAACCAATTATATAAAACCCAGTAATTTTTATACTCATTATCTATTTTAAATTTAACACTAACAGGTGGGTATGAGTTTTTTGAATGAGATGAAAGATATAGGGTATTACCAGCGTATCTATTTTCAACTGCAGGTACAACTATTTCAGGTACTGCAGTACCATATATTGAAAATTGTACAGAATCTGGTACTATAGTTTTATTATCACTTTTAAACTTTGAACTAAATTCCTTTAAAATTGGCGGTACGTCAAAAATTAAAAGAAACTTATCAGCTCTAGATTTATTGAGAATAGATTGCTGTGTAGCGTTTCTTGCCATGTCTATATTTATTACTGAAGGCGAGTAAACCCATTCATTTCTAATTCTGCCATATCATCCTCCGCTTGATTATCACCCATACCAAATACAACTGGTGGTAGCATATTATTTGACCCCACTACTTCATTATCTGAATATATAGAAGTCGCATCTTCGAAGTATTGAATACCGTAATCCATAGGTTCTAATACAAGAGGTTTACCCATATCATCTAATTCTATTATTTCAAAGAAACGCTCTGTAATCTCTTTTTCTAATATGAATAGAGAATATAATGTGGCCATTACTTTATCATCATGATACCCTTGCCTTGCTTTCCAAGTACCATTAGGGTATCTAACAAACAATTTTAATTCTTTGAGCGTTTCGGCATCCCGAATAGTAACCGACCGTGCCTCATTAATATAATACCGCATATTAAGAACACCTTTATATTTAGTATTTGTATGCGCTATCATACCTTGCATTACCTGTTTTCTATGAGCTTTAGCATTTCCATATGATACTAGCTTTTCGTACCCGTAATCGTTTGCTAATCTATCTACCACTTGTGCTCCGGGTCCATTTCTTTCAATTAAAGCAAGTGGTGAACCATAGTTACGTAAAATAGAATAGACTTTATTAGTATATTCTGCAGGAGGTATCTTATTATTAGTATAACACGCGACTTGTTTAATATCTCTCAAATCTGTAATATCAAATATTTGAACTACAGAAGAATCAACACCTACACCTTCTGCTGTATCTACTCCAGCAGCGTATACTCTAGATGGATCCGCCTCTTCCCAAATTTTATAATGACCGTCATCTAGAACTATTTTAGGTTCACAAATCTGCGTTTGCATCTTCTCGAACAACTCATCATCGATAGAGGATTCGCCAGAATTTATAAACTCGCAGCAAAATTCCTGTAGCCAAGCTTCGCGAGAACCAATTGCTTGCTTAGTATTATCTGCCCATATTTGATCTCTACCCGGAACCTCATCCCATAAAATTCTATCATAAGCCCAACCATTTTCACCAGCCTCAGCACCTGAATATAACTTATAAAATAGATTATCAGTACCGTTAGCAGTGGAACAAACAAAGACTTTAGACTTTTTGGAGGATGTAATAACAGGAAAGACAGACTTCCAAAACTCCTCTACTAAGTGAGGCTCAATAAATGCCATCTCATCAATAACAAGGCAGTTAACGGATTGACCTCGAGCTGCTGTACCGGTAGTAGTAGTAATACCTATACGCGATCCATTCTCTAACGTCATAGATGTCTTAGCATATTCTTTTACAGGTGACTTTAACCAGTTGGGTAATTCTTCATATGCCATCCTAATACGTTGGAAGATTTCTATTGCTGTAGCTTCTTTGTTGGCTACTAATAATATTCTCTGATCACTATTAAAGATAGCCTGCCAGAGAATATAGATAGTCATCATAGTCGATTTACCTATCTGACGAGAAGCTAGTTGAATAAAGAATCTATTGTCTCTCATCTTTCTAAGAGCTCTCTTTTGAGCCTTGTATAACTCAATCTTTTCACGTCCCCTATCAAGATTAACAATAAAGAAAAAGTTCTCAGCAAAATATAGAATATTCTTATGAGCTTTAGAAAGGGCTTTTACCTGGTCTTTTGTATATTCACCCTTCCAATTAACGTTGGGTAAGCTTTTATTACCCATATAATACATATTATCTTGCTGAGGCATATAAAATATTTATCTCTAGTATAAATAATTGTATGTCTAAAACGCAAAACAAAGATCTTACTAATCTAGGAGATATTTATAGTGATGTTTTCAATAAAGTTGTCGTAACTGAACAAAAGATTCCGGTCGGTGAAATAGGAAGCGCTGATTTAGAGAAGCAAGGCGGTCCGGAAGAAAAGGGCGGCTTTAAGGAATCAGAGAATGATATTACTAAGATTGGTAAAAAGAATAACAGCTATAATATTCGCGGATATTCTTACGGTGATGATAACGATCCTGGATTAGGATGTGACGGTCCACTACCTACAGGTAAGGGGAATGCCTATTCTGGAATCGTTGGTGAGGAAGACGAGGAGGATAACGAAAGTGGTAAAAAGCCTGATGACGATGGTGATGGCGTTCCAAATTGGGCTGATAAAAATCCGGGTAAGGATGACCATGCTAATAAGAAAAATAAGAAAAAAGGTAAAGAAACAGAGAAAATTGCAAAGGAGAGCCTAAATAATTTTATGGCGACTAAATCAGTATTCGATAAACTTTATGATAAGGTAATGGTTAATGAGAACTTCCCGTTTGCGGATGAAGCAGCAGAAGATGATCTCGATGCACTCGGATTAGCAGATGCAGAAACAGATGCAGAGGCTGGTGAAGATGAAATTACCGTTACTATTGACAAAGACATGGCAAAGGCTCTTTGCGACGTTCTTCAAGCTGCAATCGGCGATGAAGACGGCGATGAAGACGGCGATGAAGATGAGTTTGACATAGAAGGTGAAGTCGGAGCACCAGAAGATTATGAAGGTGAGGAAGATGAAGAGGGTACGCCCACTGCAATGAATACTCACTATAATGACGGTAAGAATAACAAAGTAGGTAATGTAAAGCCTAGAGGAGCAGCTGCTGCAAAAGGCGCTTCTGGAAAAGTTAATCCAGGTTCAGCAATGAACACACATTATAACGACGGAAAAAACAATAAAGTCGGCAATCTTAAAGCCGGTCAAAGCGCTTTCGAATAAAGATTAGCAAAGCTTAACAATAAAATAAAGCCTGGAGGTGTGCCTCCGGGCTTTTTTTAATAAATATACTTATGAAAAGCTTTAAAAAATTTTTTGAATACTATCAAGGAGAAGAGCTTTTAAAATTTAAAGTAGGTAATAAGGATCCTAATAGGGTAGGTTTTAATAAAAAGCATTTAACTACTCAGAATAAAGATTATTCGCATAAAAACCACCATGTAAATAATTTATTAAAAGGTGCCGCGTCTCAAATTAAACTAATGGGATTACCCCTTCAACATCTACTTAAAGATTATGAAGTAGATTATGCACCTGGACAAACAAAAAGCCTAGGAAACTCTAATATAGAGTGTAAAATGTATGCGGATGAAGAAGGTAATAGTTGTGGAGTATTAAACAAAAAGTAATATGTCAGTATGTAATGAAAATAGGTTAAATTGCACACCAGAAGAGGTTCTAGCTGCTACGGCTATACCCGCATGTGGAAAGCTTGTTAACCCGTCTAATTTACAAGCAGAGCAATTAGTTTATGACCAGGCTTTTAATGATCTTATTAATAATTTTGGGTTACCGGTAGATTATTATATTAATACTTTTAATTTATCTGCTGCAGATCTCTTATATGGTGAGGACACAACCAAAAAGTTCCAAGGGCCTTTATCTGGTATTCAAATGTATGTTGAGCTAGATGATAGTGCAATTAATTTAACAAAATTTGGTTTTGATGCTGGTGATGAATTTACTGCGTATGTTCATATAGAAACCTTTACAACTGCAGCATCTGCATATTTTGATTATTCATCTGTAGGACAATCTATTGAACCTAAGGCAGGCGACGTAATAGATTTAACGGTATTAGGTTGTGATAGACCTAATGATAGGGGGTCTGTTCTTTATGAAATTACAGAAAGGATGGATCAAGACCTTACAGCACTTAACCCAGTCTTAGGACATTATGTTTATAGATTGAGAGGCAAGCGTTATGACTTCTCGTTTGAAAATGGATTATCATCAGAGAAGGTAAATGAGCAAATTTACGATAATTCTTTTAGTGGTACTCTTTCAACAACACTTGTAGATCAACTAACTTCACAAGGTAAGACTTACCCTTCAGAAGAAGAGCCTTACGACATTGATGTAGTGTCAAAAGAAGATGTTTTTGATATGAGTACTAATAATACCGATATATACGGTGATTATTATTAATAGTTAGATAAATATGTAGGTAATGGCTGACTCTTCAACATCTTCAGGTCAAAATAAATCTTATGTCGCAAATGATGGACGTTCTTCAACCTTTGGAAGAAGCTTGGTTCAATATATTCAGAATCGTCTTCCTTACGCTGGTGCTACTGAAGACGATTCTTTAAATCCAAAGTATAAGATATTTAAACAAACAGGGATGAGGAGAGCTGATGCACTTGTCAAGTCTTCTGTATCTTCTTCTAATCCTTACAATTCTACACCAATAGGTGATTTCGGTAAGGATACTTCATTTGGAGATGTAATGTATGCTAACTTATCACCAGATAAGCCAGGTAGATTACGAGATTATAAAATAATGGCAGCATACTCTGAGGTGTCGGATGCTTTAGATGAAATATGCGATGAAATTATCAATGTAGATGATAGTGGTGATGTTGCTAAATTATTATACGATAGTATTGACCTTTCAGTTGATGAGAAAAACGAGATTGATAAAGAGTTTGGTAAATTTATTGAGTTCTTCGATCTTAAAAATAAAGGATGGTCGTTCTTTAGACAGTTACTAGTAGAGGGGGAAGTGTTCTTCGAGTTGATAGTACACGAGGACTATACAAATGAGGGTATATTGGGTGCTATTAATATACCAGGAGAGATAATTGACCCTGTATATAATAACATTCAAAACATGCTTGTAAAGGGATATGTATATAAAAAGCCTATTTTTAGTATTAATGATCCTTCGAAGGTAGAAAAGACAGAGATGATTCCTATGGAAGAGAATCAGATCGTATATGTCAACTCGGGTGTTTATAATGAAACAAAAAACTTTGTTACCCCATTCTTAGAAAATGCTAGAAGGCCTTACCGTCAACTCTCCCTTATTGAGGATGCTATAGTCATTTATAGGCTAGTTAGAGCCCCAGAACGTTTAGTGTTTAACGTAGATGTAGGCAATATGGCGCCGCCTAAAGCTGAAGCATATTTAAGAAAGTTAATTCAAAATTACTGGTCAAAGAAAACATTCGATAATGATCAGAGTAGTGTGGTTAACAAGTTTAACCCTCAATCAATGCTCGATGCTTTTTGGTTTGCAAAGCGTCAGGGATCAGAAGGTACGTCTGTAACTCAGCTACCAGGCGGTGCTAATCTTGGTGAGCTATCTGACTTAATGTATTTTATTAAGAAGTTATATAGAGCTCTTAAGGTGCCGTCTACAAGATTAGATCCTGCTGATCAAGCTTCAGCTGATGGATCTACCATGCTAAGAGAAGAACTTAAGTTTGCTAAATTTGTAGTTAGACAACAACAAAGATTTGCAGCAGGTATGAAGAGAGGGTTCTACACTCATTTAAAAATGAGAGGTATTATCGATAAGTACGACATAACTGAAAATAACTTAGAAATTGTTTTTAACGTACCTACTAACTTCTACGAATTAAGAGAAAATCAAAAGCTTGAGCTAAAAGCTGCTAACTATAGTAGTTTAGCTGGGAACGAATTTGTTTCTGCAACTTACGCGCAGAAGAAATATCTTGGTTGGAAGGATAAAGATATTCTCGCTAATAGAGAGTTCTTAAGAAAAGATATGGAGCTTCAATGGGAATTAGCTCAAATACAAAACGCTGGACCGTCATGGAAAGAGGCTGCTGCTGCAGAAAGTATTGCTGCTGAGCCTGGCGCTGGTGGGGAAGGCGGTGGTGTAGCTACAGGTGATGTTGGTGTTGATGGAGGCGTTCCTGAGTTTGGTGGAGGTGAAGCTACAGAGGGTGAAATCCCTGACGTTGCTGAACCAGTTGAGCCAGCTGCTGAGGTTTAATTACCGTCGTCAAAGATTAATACCATCCTTGGACCTGTTTCGAGGATTTGTATCAACGTACCGCCAGATGGTACGGTTGCTGTCATAAACGTAGAAAGGTATGCTGCTGACATGTGACCGCCAGTTACTGGAGGAACTATTGTTGCTGAAAGGGCCATATCAATATTTAATATAAAGCATATTTTTTTCTCCTGTATTTTTATTTTTGTACGACTAAATAAAGGTATGGCTCTAGCGTGTGAAATTACCCCTCTCTCAGCTTTTTTATCAACAAATCTAAATAATAAGATTGAAACTTTCGATAGATTAGGTGATAGAATTAAAAGATCATTAGGATATCCCTTAATTTCTTTAGAGATTCATACAGATCAACTTAGGGAGAATATTCAAATTGCAGTAGAGTATTTTACAAAATACGCAGGATATACCAGAGAGTATATGATATTTGATTCTGATTTGTATGAAACAAATAAAGGTATTCGTTTAGATCTATTGTATACTTTAGCTAATACAGATCTTGATAGTAACGCCAAAAAAATAGCAGGTACAAACCCTAGAGGCCCAAGTATAGAATTTTATGGAGAAACACCAGAGCCTATCTTTACAGCTACTTCTTCTATATTATCATCAACGTTTGCATCATCATCAGCTCTTTCTTCTACTTTTACAGATGGCATAGAGCAGTTTGAATTATTTGATAAGACTCTATATAGTAGTATTACTTCGTTTAATAGTTCTTTATCCGCTACCTTTAAAGAAAATACAAGAAAGACCCTATCTTTGGAAGGTGAATCTACTGATGCTACTACCTTTCAAAATGTATATGATTATGATATAATGGATTATAGGAAAGTTATGTCTGTTACAGACTTTGAACAAGGTTCATCCTCTGGTATTAATACACTATTTACGTTAGAGCAGACCCTAGCCCAGCAGACATATTTTAGTTATGCATTAGGTAATTACGGATTTGATTTAGTTTCTTGGTATTCACTTAAAGAGTGGATGGATACCAGAGAGAAAATGCTAGCAATAAGGAAGGATATACATTTCGACGAACGTACTCAGTATTTAAGAATGTATCCACAGCCTAAACTAGAGAGATTTTATGGTGTTCTATCATGCTATCTTGAGAGACCTATTAGAGATATTATTAAAGAGCAGTGGGTGTATGAATATGCTCTAGCGTTGAGTATGATTACTATAGGGAGAGTAAGAGGTAAGTTTGGTAGTGTCAATCTTCTAGGCGGTGGCGCTCTAAATGCAGATATGTTAGGTGAAGGCTCTACAAAGAAAGCAGAGTTGGAGCAAAAACTACTTGAAGGAGCATCTCCAGGTATGGGTGATAATGACCCTACTTTATTCTTTGTTGGGTAATGAGAAAGAGACCAAAATGGAGACAAGGAGAGTTTGTACCAAATAATAAAGAAAAGTTTATAGGTACAAAAGCTACATACAGGTCGGGTCTAGAATTAAAGTTTTTTAGATTCTGCGATAATAATACAAACGTACTAAAGTGGGGTAGTGAAAATGTAATTGTGCCGTATACTAGTCCTTTGGATGGTCGAGTTCATAGATATTTTGTTGATAACTATGTAGTGATAAAAGAGGGAAATAATATTAAGAAATACTTAGTAGAGATTAAACCATCTAAACAAACCAAGCCTCCTCAGACAAAGTATAGAAAAAAACAACACCTATTATACGAGCAAAAAAATTATGTTATTAATCAAGCTAAGTGGGAAGCAGCTAAAAAGTATGGTAACAAACGGGGGTTAACTTTTATTATAATAACAGAGAAAGAATTAATTTGACTTTTACGTTACTATTGTATAAATAACTGTATGTCTCTTAAGCTTAATTTGGTTGTTGAAAGGCCAGACGTCTCCGACGAGTTCGAATATATCGAAGAAGAAACTAATAAAAATTCGCCATCTAACCTCTATATTAAGGGGCCTTATATGATGGCAGAGGGGGTAAATCGAAATAATAGATTATATCCCAAGGAAGAGCTTGTAAGAGAAGTAGCTCGTTATAATGAAGAAATGGTTGTTCCAGGAAGGGCTATGGGAGAATTAAATCACCCAACTTCAGCTGATGTAGATCTTGAGAGAGCTTGTCATATAGTAACGGAAATAACACAAGATGGTAATGTTTTTTATGGTAAATCGAAAGTTTTAACAACTCCTTGTGGACAAATTGTACGTGCCCTTATAAATGATGGTGTAAAGGTTGGTATGTCAACAAGAGCTTTAGGAACATTAGAAGAGGGTAGAACCCACAATACAGTAAAAAACATGAAGTTAGTTGCTATAGATTGTGTTGCGGATCCTTCTTATCCAAAAGCATTTGTAAATGGTATATTAGAATCAAAACAATGGATACTCGCTGATAATGGAAAATACGAAGAATTGTATGATAAATTTGAAAAGAGTGTATCATCTTTACCTAAAAAAGATATAGACAAATTTTTAACTGAAAGAATTCTAAACTTCATTAATAAACTACATTAAATAATAATATGGAAGAAAAAAATAAAATTTCTAAATTTATAGAAGAACTTTCCAACAAAAATTACGCTCAGGCGAATAAATATTTGAAGAGCGTCATTGAGGACAAGATTAAAACTAGAATCGATACTGCATCAGAGAAACCACTCTTTTAATTATGAATAACGAATTACTGCCAAAAGAACTACAAGAAGTATTAACAGAGGAGTCTGTTAATGCCATAGAAACTGCGATCAAGGATAAGGTCGAATTATCTGTTGAAGCAGCTTTAACTAACCAAGATGAGCTTTATGCTGAGAAGTTAGAAGAGTTGGTAGCAGCTATTGATAAAGACCATACAGGTAAGCTTAAGAGGGTAGTAGAAGCTGTTGATACCAGTAATGCGACTAAGCTTATAAAGGTTGTTAAGAGGTACGAAAATGAAATTAACAGTAGTGCTGGCCAATTTAAAGAAACTTTAGTAGAGTCTATTTCAGATTATATTGAAGAGTATATTGACGAGGCTGTCCCAGTCCAAGCAATCGAAGAAGCAACCAAAAATAGAACAGCTTCTGAAGTTCTTAGTAACTTAAGAAATGTATTAGCTGTTGACTCTTCATTAATGAAAGAGTCAGTTAAAGGCGCTGTTATGGAGGGTAAGAATACTATTGATAATCTTACTGCAAGACTTAATGAAGTTGAGAAAGAGAACAACCTTCTTAAAGAAGCTTACAATACTACACGATCCGATCTATTCTTAGAGCGAAAGACTTCTGGATTACCAGAAAAGAAGAGAGGGTATCTTAGAAAAGTTTTAGGTGATAAGTCACCAACCTTTATTAAAGAGAATTTTGATTACACGGCTCGGTTATTTGATAAGAAAGAGCAAGAAAGAATTGATGTAATTAAGGAGGAGGCATTTACAAATCGTAAAGTAAAAGCTAACGCTCCTACAGTTATCGAAGAGAAGATCGCTCCGGTAATTAACCCATATCTTTCGGAATTACAGCGAATGAAGTAATTTTAACCCCGAACAATGAGGTGTTTGTCACCTGAGTATCTTGGGATTTAGTCCCAAGTAGGTCGAAAAGAAAGGAAAATTAATTAAATTATGAATAAACCACAATCATTTATTGATAGAGATAGAGCGGACGTACTTCTAGAGAAGTGGGCTCCGGTTCTTGATTATACATCTGATAGCGTTAAGGCTATTGACGATGACCATACCCGCTTAAATACTGCAGTTCTCTTAGAGAACCAGGAAAAGTGGTGCATAGAAGAAGGTAATAGTACCGGTGGAGGAGCCCTTGGTGGCAACGCTGGCGGTCAATACAATCCATCTAACCAGGCTAGTTCTGGTGATACTTATGCACAAGGTGATGCTCGTCTACCAAAAGTCTTAATCCCGATGATTCGTCGTACGTTTCCTGAGCTTATTACTAATGAAATCGTTGGTGTCCAACCAATGAGTGGCCCAGTTGGTCTTGCATTCGCTTTGCGTTATGCTTACCAGTCTGATACACTCGGTTCTGGCATTGATGGTAAGCCTAATGGCACTGATCAGAGTCCGGCAGCCGGTTCACCATATAATGGTGCCAATGGCTTGCCCGGATCCGAAGCAGGTTATCAATTACTTGATACCCGCTTTACTGGCGCTGCGTCAACAGAATTATCCGGTTCGGAAAATACTGAGTGGCGTTTTGCTGATCAAGATAAAGGTGTAGCTCAGATACTTTCTGCTTTCGAAATCACTGGAAACATTCCTCAAATGGAGGTTAAGTTCGAGAAAACAGCCGTTGAAGCTGGTACACGTCGTTTAGGCGCGCGCTGGTCGGTTGAACTCGAGCAAGACCTCAAGAACATGAACGGAATCGATGTTGACGCTGAGATCACAAACGCTATGTCGTATGAGATCCAAGCTGAGATCGATCGTGAAATGCTCATGAGAATGATCCAATCTGCCCTAGGGCATAAACGTTTCTCTACCTGGTCACCTGCTTCTGCAGATGGTCGTTGGTTAGTAGAGCGTAATCGTGATTTCTATCAGAGATTAATCATTGAGGCCAATCGTATTGCTGTACGTAACAGAAGAGGAGCTGCCAACTTTATTGTTGGAACTCCTCGTGTATGCGCGATTCTTGAAATGCTCCCTGAATTTCAGTGGGTACCTGTTCAAGGTGACGTGAATACACAACCTGTTGGTATTGCCAAGGTTGGTTCAATTGGTGGAAGATTTAACGTTTACCGTGATACCCGTACTGAAGTTCAAAACACCAGTGAGTATACCCCTAACTATTATAGTGGTGGTAACTCCGGCAGTGGTATTGAATATGCACTCCTTGGTTACAAGGGTCCAGAATTCTACGATACTGGTATCATTTATTGCCCGTACATTCCTGTAATGGTACAGAGAACAATCGGCCCGAATGACTTCGCTCCACGTGTAGGCTTGCTTACACGTTATGGCGTCGTCGATAATATATTCGGGGCGGATCTCTACTATCATGTTATACTAGTGAATGGACTTGGCGATGCGTTTACTCCAGCATCTCAGTCTGTATACTTCTAAAAAAGATACAACTATCAAGCTAAAAAAAAGAACAGTAGGACGAAAGTCCTACTGTTTTTTCTGTTATATGGTATAAATAATTTTATGAAATTTTTAAGACTTATTGAAGCATTTAAAGATACTGTTACTTCGGCTGAGAAATTATTTATTAAGTTTATTGAGAAGCGTAAGCAGGGAGCTGCTAAAACAGCAGCAGCAAGTAAGAAGAAAGGTGGTTATGCACTACCATCGTTCTATCACTTTAATGCTAAAGCGAGACCGTACGCTGAGTGCGAGAAGCACTATGATGATGTAAAGTATGTAGAAAAGAAAGCTGAGGAGATATACAAGGGTCTAAAGAATTGGAGAACAATGTCTCAGAAGAAGTTTCAAGAAGAGACTGGTAAATTAGAAGTGTATGGTGAAGTATATATTCGTAAAACTAAACCTAATTCCTTAAAGATAGATTAACTCTATAAATTAAAAAAGCCGGCATATATATGCCGGCTTTTTTGTTGTACTACTACTATCGGTAGTATACTACTGCTTAGGTGTCTTTACATGAGGCACTGTAACATCATGTAAGGTAAAATGTCGCATACTAACATCTGAATATCGTTCAGGGTTAATATCAATACCACCTCTACGAGCATATAAACATCTTACAGCCAGCTTATCTGGTTTAAGGATATCATATAAACGTTTGTAAATAGTCTCACAAATCTCTTCATGAAAGTGACATTCATCTCTAAAAGAGACAATATATTTAAGTAGTGAGATAGGATCTACAGCCTTATCTCCTTCAATCTCAATATACACATCACCCCAATCAGGTTGTGAAGTTACACGACAGTTAGACTTAAGCAGTGCACTATGATAACGTACTACATCTACATCATTCTGAACAGTTACGAGTAATTCTGGAGTCTCTTGATAGACAGTAAACTCCAAATCGTCAATAGGATACTCTTCTTCAAGAGTAATATGACTAAACTCACGGTAGTTATGACCCCACTCATCGTTTGCAGATGTAACTTCGCTAAGTACATGCTCGTTAGTATCAACTCTTACTTCAACATTACGTTCAAGTAACTCTGTAAGATCTGATTGCGCATTTAGTTCAATAGTCTTTAATACCTCCGCTTGGGTTGCGCCGAGCTTAGTCATATTAAAGGAGTTAAAGTATAGCTTAAAGGATTTAGACTCAACGATAAACTCACTATTACAAGGAATAAAAACCTTTGCAATACCTACTACAGGTAATCCGTGATCTGTAAGTCCAGATACTTCATATGCGTTCCAAGTATCACCTCCATCGAAAGGTAGATTATCATCGTCTATGTCTAGATGCGTTCTATTAGACGCTCTAGGCTCTCTTACTAGAAGCTCTGAATCGTACGTATCCTTATATTGAGACGATTGCCCCAAATGCTTGCTAATATTACTATTATCTAATTCTTTTAATGCCATAACTTATTTAATTTTAATATCTAACCCTCTTTCTTCAAGAGTTTCTTTTACAGTTTTTAACCTTTCTTCTACCGTACCTGATAATGTAACAACGTTATTAAGATCAGGTAAATAATTTTCAAAAAGCTCAATGATATCATTTCTAAAATTTATATCAGCTGACCGCTCACCGTCATCTACCAACGGTACATCATGCGGATTAGTATAAAATACCACATCATACTTGTCTACTAAATGATCATAAACTTTTAATGCAGCATCATATATAACACCACTCACTTTACTCTGATTAACTAACCATTCAGTATATACTATACCGTCGACAACACACCTATCTAAGATAGTATGCTCAGCATACGTCTTACGGTATACGTTTTCTATATGATCATTCATAATCATATATTGCGTAAGATCACCTCCATCCTCATTGATAGGCATATTAAACTTACGTTTAATCTTTCTAGTTACTTCATCTACAATAAAAATATCAGGATTATTATCCTTTAAAATATTAAGTAGCGTAGACTTACCTGTACTTTGAGCTCCTGAGAATGATATCAGCATCTTTTAATTATATCTGTTGTTTGTAAGAAATCAATCCATGCTGTTAAAGAAGTACTTTTTAATCCTGTATATACTTCATCTAGCGTTTTCATGGTGTTAAATCGCTTTACTTCAGAAACTATCTCCCCACTATCAACCTCAGGTACCACTTTATGAACAACGCTGCCATAGTAAGTGTAGTTACCGGTATTAAACATACGCTCTTGTGGATCCTTACCTTTTAACTCGGGGTATTCAGTAATAAGTCCCGGATGTCCATTATAAATTGTGTATATATTACAAATATTTTCCGGGACAATACGTAACCATCCATGTAGTGTGATAAACGAATCTATATCTGCTATACTGTGAAAGAAGTTCGCAGTTTTTGCTTCAAAATTACTAACCACTTTGATCCTAGATATACCACTTAAGCTAGCTAATCCTCTTTCATGGAGTTCACGTATTTGAGGATGCCACTCCGACACATCACTATTACTAGTAACTATAATATCCGGCCACCTATCGAAATGTAAAGCGAGATCAACGACCTCGCTTCCTGTCTGTGAAAATAAAACTATCCATTTCTTCATAGATACTTCAATGATAAGAAGTTAATCATTAAATGCAACGTATTATCAGTAATAATAAGCAGCCACATAGCAAGAAACTCAGGTGTCTTCTTACAATAACCGAAATGAGATAAGTCTCCGTTTTGAGGCCAATGACATCTTGGTGCAAGAAAGTTCTTTAGCTTTGCAACATGCTTAGCTAAACTATATCTATCAATAATTAAATGCGTCCCGAATATAACAAGCCAAGCATTAAGAGAAGGTTGTAGTAGTAAGAACGGGGTAGAGTAAACTAGCGCGTGTATAAATGCGGCAAAATGGCATCTTGCTTTATTAGCTGCCATCCAACCTGACTGAAGAAGGTAGTCTCCAATCAAATGTAATATTAACTGACTCATGCGTCTACTATTATTATATAGAGTAAAATCTACTTTTCAACTAAATAATTTAAATGAATGAATTTTTACAAGTAGCTGAAAAGGTAGGCTTCCCTATTGCAGGAGCACTTATCGCAGGATTCTTTATCTTTATTATTCTTAAATTTATTTTAAATGAGCTAACTGGTTCCATTAAAAGTCTTAATAATCTTATTACAGGGTTGGTAAATAGAATTGATACTATGAATAATGATATAGTTAAAATCGACACGCTTATATCAGTAGCGTTTAATAAAAAGCCAAATTTAGAAAGGTTAGCTGCAGCTGACGGAAAAGAGGACTCACGTAAAGACTGATGGATTCGGTAGTTGATATGATAAGCAAATATGGCTTTCCAGTCATAGCAGCTTGCGGATTAGGGTACTTCGTATATTACATATGGAAATGGGTAACTACTGAAATAAAACCTGTAATTGAAGAGACTACTGGTAAATTAATAGGTCTAATAGATAAGGTTCGTATGTTAGATAACGATATGATAAGACTCACCATGAAAATAAATCTTATTACTGAGGAAAAACCACCTAATAATACACGGAGAACAAGTAAATAACTATATGAAGGCATTACTTATCGCACTCATGATAACTTCAGCAGCTGCT
>TARA_R110002167_G_scaffold4993_9_pt1 | contig 26564 bp, 22 predicted proteins | sample TARA_R110002167 | Tara Oceans TARA_R110002167 (sample SAMEA4398238) | marine metagenome | biome: Polar Biome; feature: [MES] marine water layer (ENVO:01000295) within the mesopelagic zone...; material: water (ENVO:00002006), including particulate matter (ENVO:01000060) such as......
TAATGAAGGTAAGTACGATGGTATGTTAGATGTTATCGAAGATTTAGTTTCCAAAGCTAGTTCATTTATGGATGTTGGTAATCAATTAAAGAAACATAAAGTTAAGTATTCTTTTTCTACATCAATGATGCCAATATACAGACTTGATAAATTACCTATCGTTATTGTAAATAAAAAATATGTTGATAAAGCAGATAGAGAAGTTGGTGATATCGCAATAGGTTTGATGGAATCAATTAAAGAATCAGTAGTTAATGAAGGTGGCGTTTACTTTTCAAAAAAATTAAAAGATGGTAACACATTTCAAGTACTCGATAGAGATGTCAACGGCATGAAAGGAACACAAGATAAGTTCCATATGCAAGTTGTTGATAAAAAAGGTAATGTCGTTTCGGATTTAGGTTCACATACATCAATAGCTGGTGCTAAGAAATATTCAAAACAAGTAGAATCAGTAATAAAAGAAGCTAGTGATGTTGAGACATACCATAAGACATTTACATCAGCAGCAGAAGCTGCCGAAGCTATGGTAAAAAAACGTGGGTTTGAAGTAGATACAAATGATTGGTCATCTCAAGTTGCTATGGGTGGTAAGTACACTCGTTCACGACCAAGTGTTGGTAAAACAAACTCATTTACAGTAGGACTTACTAAAGGTGGAAAACCACAAAGAAAAGCATTACAATTTTCAGTATATGGAATGGCTAGTGGTAAGTTTGAACTAACCGCATATATCAATTAAGGAATGTCGATGAACAATAAAATAAACGAAGCTAAAGAACCTGATGTTATCGTTCAGTTAAGAAAAATTGTAAAAGATAAACAAAACGCTTTAGTAGTTGATACTAAATCGAAGAAGAAGGTAAGAGTAGATATGCAATCAGCATCTCTAATGGTTCAAGTATACGATGCACTTAAACAACAATCTAATAAAGATAAGTTTGTTAAGGGTGGTATTGTTAGTATGGGTCATATGGCATACAAACTTATGAAGAAAGAATCAGTAGTAAGTGAAGAAGCTAAACGAGATTACAAAGATGAATACAAAAAGTTTCAATCATCGGATAAATCAAAGAAGTATAGAGCCGAACTAAATAAGTACAATAGAGATAAAGGTACTTATGGTAATGGTGATGGTAAAGACGCATCTCACAAAGGTGGGAAGATAGTTGGGTTTGAATCTGAAAAGAAAAACAGAGGAAGAGCTGAGAAAAGTAGATTAAAGAAAGAAGTAGTAATAACTAACGAGGGTCAGTTTTCTCCAATTGGATACGCTAAGAGAGTTATCTCAGGTGAAATAAGTCTTAAAGACGCAATGAAAGATGCTAAAATATCACTATCTAATATTTCTAAATTAATCAAGAAATTAGACAAATCGTTTAATATACAATCAGCACTTCTTGCTGAAGCAAAAATGAAACTTGGTAAAGATTCAGCAAACTTTAAAGTGTTTGGAACTAAAAGTGGATTAATATTGATGGCTGCAACGAGTAAAGACTTGGATTCAGTACAAGACGCAATTGTCAATGATGTAGATGTAAAGGGTGAATTGAGAAAAACACTTGAGAAGCAACTTAAAATACCAGTTGATATTGATAGAAGTTATGAAGGTGCTGGATATAGATTTAGTATTGACTTCACAGCATTAGCTAAACAGGTAAAATAATATGAAGCAATCACAACTGAAACAGATAATTCGAGAAGAATATCATAAGGTATCTTCGTTTATGGAAGAAAAGTATGGGTTTACTCCTGAATTGGGTAAAGTTATGTCCAATCCATATGCATCGTCATTTAAAATGGATGAGGATGTTGAGATATCTAAAGCTGACATGGAAAAACTACACTCCGATGGTAGTGTTGAGATTAATGGTGAAACTATAACATTTTCTCAAAAACATGGTTTAGAAGAAATTGAGGAAGCACTTTCAGATTATGAAAAGAAAGGTGCTAATTACGATAAAATTTATAAAAAGAATAAGTACACTCGTAAAAATCGTGCAAATCTTAATAAATCTAAAAAGAATGAGGGTGATGAATCTGATTCCGAAATGGCAGTAGACCAATTAGATACCTCCATTAGAAAAGCACAGGAGTTAATAACAAAACTCCAAGGTAAGGGTGATTTAAAACCATGGGTTCAATCATTAATTACAAAAGCAGAAGATTATATTTCAACTGTATCCGATTATGGTGAGGTTGAGGAGTATGATGTTGAAACCATCGAAGAGACTAAAGACTTCATCAACTTTATGAAGGAACAGAATAGTGACATATACGCACTCAACCCAACTTTACAAGAAGCCGAGTATCAAGGTAGAAAAGTAGAACTTGGTAAAATAATGCAAGGTGATGTTAAAAAGTTCAAAGTATACGTAAACAACGATAAAGGTAATACCGTTAAAGTAAACTTTGGACAAAAAGGAATGACTATCAAAAAAGACAACCCAGGTGCTCGTAAATCATTTAGAGCAAGAATGAATTGTGATAGTCCAGGACCAAGATGGAAGGCCAATTATTGGTCATGTCGTAAGTGGTAGTTTAATTAACTTCAGGTTACATACTTATATAATACAATAAGTTTAACAAAAAAAGAAAACAAAATGAGTACAATTTTTATTATCATTAGCGTAATCGCTATTATCGGATTAGCATTAGTAATCCTTCAAAGAACAGGCGTAATCGGTGACCGTGATGGTGACTTAATTCCAGATGTAGTTGAAGACAAGGCTGATGCGGTTAAAGCAACTGTTAAGAAGAAAGTAACTAAAGCTAAAAAAGAGCTTAAAAAAGTTGCTAAAGAATTCAAAGATGTTAAAAAAGCAGTAAAGTCTGTTGTTAGTGAATCTAAAGATGTATTGGATGTCGTAGCTGGTAAAGTTACTAAGAATTCATTACGTTCTATGACAAAACAACAATTAGTTGATTCTGCTAAAAACGATTTTAGTGTTGATTTATCTAATGCTGAAACAAAAACAAACCTAATCAATAAGGTTTATAATCTACATCACAAGAAATAAATTGTGAAAAATTACATTGGTAATATACAAACGTTATTAATTATCGTTCTTGGTATCGTAATTTTCTTTATGAGAAGCTGTGATAGTGAGCCGGTAATTACTGAACCTCAAATTATTACCAATGTAGAAGTAGTACATGATACTATCAATAGGGAAGTGCCTGTATATGTTCCAAAGTATATTACAAAAGTAGTACACGATATAGACACATTCAGCACCCCCATTGATACTTCAGCCATTCTATCGGACTACTTTAGTACATACGTTTATGAAGATGTGCAAAACTTAGATAGTTTAATTTTAACGATTACGGATTCTATTACAGAAAATAGTGTAAAGAATCGGTCAATAAAATATCAGTTAATTTACCCAACAACAACTATTACCAAAGAAATTTATTTAAATAAGAATGAATTTTATTATGGGTTTGGACTACAAGGCACATCTAAACAACTAAACTATGTTGGGGGTGAGTTATTGTTACGTAGAAAAAACAAAAAGGCATTTGGTATAGGTATAGGTGTAAACCAAGACTTCACTCCAGTGTTATCCGGTAAATTTTATTGGAAAATAGGTAAATAACAAAATGTATGCCGAAAGATTTAAAAACATTAGTTAGAGAAGAGTGGGTAAAGTGCGCAAAAGACCCCGTATACTTCTTTAAAAAGTATTGTTACATACAACACCCACACAGAGGTAAAATACTATTCAACCTATACCCATTCCAAGAAACATTGATGGATGACGTAAACGATAATCGTTTTAACGTTATATTAAAGTCTCGTCAATTGGGTATATCAACGTTATCAGCCGGGTATTCATTATGGTTGATGTTATTTCACGAAGATAAGAACATCTTGGTAATCGCAACCAAACAAGAGGTCGCAAAAAACCTTGTAACTAAGGTTAGGTTTATGCACGATAACCTACCATCGTGGTTAAAAGGTCAGACTGAGGAAGATAACAAACTATCACTACGTTTACGAAATGGTTCTCAAATCAAAGCAACGTCAGCTGCAGGAGACGCGGGTCGTTCTGAAGCGCTATCAATGTTGATTATTGATGAGGCAGCTTTTATTAGTAATGTAGAAGAAATTTGGACATCGGCTCAATCAACACTTTCTACTGGTGGTGGTGCTATTGTACTTTCTACACCAAATGGTGTTGGTAATTGGTTTCATAAAGTTTGGGTCGCTGGTCAACAAGGTGAACAATGGCACCCAACTGAATTACATTGGACAGTACATCCTGAAAGAAACCAAGTTTGGAGAGATGAACAAGAAAAGTTATTAGGTGCTAAAGGTGCTGCACAAGAATGTGATTGTGATTTTATTTCATCTGGTCATACTGTAGTAGAAGGTGCAACTTTACAATGGTACGAAGAGACTTATGTTAAAGACCCACTTGAAAAACGAGGGTTTGATGGTAACTATTGGTTATGGGAATATCCAAACTACTCACGTGATTATGTAGTAGTTGCCGATGTTGCTCGTGGTGATTCATCTGATTATTCAGCATTCCATGTATTTGATGTAGAAACTGTAGAGCAAGTAGCTGAATACAAAGGTAAAATTGATACTAAACAATTTGGAGCGATGTTAACAGCAGTAGCTAACGAATGGAATAAAGCTATGTTGGTTATTGAAAACGCAAACATAGGTTGGGCTGTAATACAAGAAGTTATTGATAGAAGTTATGAAAATCTATATTATTCATACAGAGATATAGGATATGTAGACGAAGATATACATCTTAGAAAAGGGTTTGACCTAAAACGAAAAGAAGATATGGTTCCTGGATTTTCAATGACTTCAAGAACACGACCATTGGTTATTTCAAAATTAGATATGTATATGAGAGAACGTACCCCTATTATCCGTTCTAAGAGACTTATAGACGAATTGTTTGTCTTTATATGGAATGGTAGTAGAGCTGAAGCACAGCGTGGTTACAATGATGATTTGGTAATGTCATTCTCAACAGGATTATGGGTTAGAGATACCGCACTTAAATTACGTCAACAAGGGCTTGATTTAAGTAGAACCGCACTTAGTCATATTGGTAAATCCACTGGGGGAGTTTATAACGCAAGAAGCGCTGCACAAGACCCATGGAACCAAAAAGACCAACATGGAAATGACAATGATTTAACTTGGTTACTTTAAATTTGGTAGTTAAGTTTTTTTTTTGTATATTTATAACTTGTACAAGTATATACTTTTTAGATAGGTAACAGATATGGCAGATAAATCGCTTTTTGGTAGATTAAAAAAACTATTCAACACTCAAGTTGTAGTTCGTAGGATTGGTAAGGGTAAAACCCAAAATATTGATACGCAGAGATTACAATCACAGGGTAACTTGCGTAGTTCATCATACTACGATAGATTCGGTAGAATGCACACGTCTCGTAAAAATTGGGAAACGTATAATAACCAGTTCAACTACCATTCAAATAAATTAGAATTATATACTGATTATGAAGCAATGGATAAGGATTCTATTATCGCTTCAATATTAGATATATACTCAGATGAGTGTACTCTTAAAAACGATATGGGAGACGTTCTCAGAATTAATACTGATGATGAAAACATAAAGAAAATATTACACAACCTTTTTTATGATGTAATGAATATTGAATTCAACCTATGGGCTTGGGTTCGTGGTATGAATAAATATGGTGATTATTACCTACATTTAGATATCGAAGAAGGAATTGGTATTGTTAACGTATCACCAATGTCTGCTTATGAAGTAGAACGTGAGGAAGGTTTCAATCCAGAAAATCCATACGAAGTTAGATTTAAAATGGGTACAATGGGCGCAGCTCATGGTATGTCACAAGATAAAAATGCTGATTTCTTTGAGTTCTATCAAATTGCTCATTTCCGTTTGATGGGAGATACAAACTTCTTACCATATGGTCGTTCTTTATTAGAAGGTGCACGTAAGACTTGGAAACAATTGACTCTTATGGAAGATGCTATGATGATTCATAGAATTATGAGAGCTCCTGAGAAGAGAGTGTTTAAAATTGACGTGGGTAACATTCCTCCTGGTGAAGTTGATAACCACATGAAAGGTATCATCGACCAAATGAAGAAAGTACCTTACCTCGACCAAAATACTGGTGACTACAATCTCAAGTTTAACTTGATGAATATGTTAGAGGATTACTACCTACCAGTTCGTGGTGGTCAAAGTGGTACTGAGATTGATACCTTACAGGGTATGGAATTTGGTGGTATCGATGATATTGAATATCTAAAGAATAGAATGATGGCTGCTCTTAAAGTACCTAAAGCATTTATTGGGTATGATGAGGGTGTTGAAGGTAAAGCTACACTTGCACAAGAAGATATTAGATTCGCACGTTCAGTAGAAAGAATTCAAAAGATAATCCTTTCAGAATTAACTAAGATTGCAGTTGTTCATTTATACTCACAAGGGTATGAGAATGAAGACCTTGTTAATTTCGAATTAAATCTTACTAACCCATCTATTATATACGAACAAGAAAAAGCAAACCTATGGTCTGAAAAAGTATCATTAGTTTCTGACATGAAAGACCTAAAAATGGTTTCTCAGGAATGGATGTATAAGAACATATTCAATATGTCAGATGATGAATGGAAGCTAGAACAAGCTAAAGTTGTTAGTGACCTTAAACTTGGGTTTAGACAATCTCAAATTGAAGACGAGGGTAATGATCCTGTTAAAACAGGTGAATCATTCGGTACTCCACATGATATTGCATCAATGCATCAAAGTGATGATGATGAAGGTGGTTCTCCTGAAGGTGGTCAAGATGGTGCTGGTAGACCAAAGGATGGTGGAAACTATAAGACTGATGACAATCCATTTGGTAGAGACCCATTGGGACAGCAAACTGATGTTAAAAGAACATCAAATTATCATAAATATAAAAACTCACCATTGGCTTACGAAAATACACAAGCCTTGAACTCGTCTTTGAAGAAGTCTAAAATTAAGACAAAGAGCATAATAACAGAGTCTCTTAGTGAAGAAGTTGAAAAAGAATCTGGTCTTTTAGATGAGAGAAATCTAATTGACGACACGATTTGATGAGTTTTTACATATTTATAAATTAGAATAGTAATATAAAGGTTTACAATGGCTAAACTCAAACATAGTAAGTTTAAGAATACAGGTATATTATTTGAATTACTTGTAAAACAAATCGCATCAGATACATTAGCGAATAAGGATTCACTAGCTCTTGAAATAATTAAGAAACATTTCAAAAGAGGTACTGAACTTAATAAAGAATTAAGGTTATATCAATCTTTAACAAAAGAAAACTTTGATAGTCAATATCAAGCTCAAGAGTTTGTAAATATTGTTTTAACAGAGCGTAGTAATTTGAATGAGGGTATTCTTCGTAGACAAAAATATAATTTGATTAAATCAATCAAAGAATCGTTTGCTATAGAAGACTTCTTTAAATACCGTGTTAATAGTTATCGTGAGATGGCGTCTGTTTATAAGATGTTTGAAAACGTAGCCGCCGTATCTCCAAAAGAATTTGTAGAATGTAAGAATACAATATTAGAGACTATTACAAAACGTGATGTTGAAATTGTAAAAGAAACTACAGATAAGGAATATGCTTCACAACCTAAAGAGGTTCGTATGCTGGCTTATAAGTTCTTAATAGAGTCGTTTAACTCAAAATACACTACGTTATCAGAAGACCAAAAGAATATTTTAAGGAACTATATAAACAATATCGATAATTCTGCTAAATTAAAATCATTCGTAATACGTGAAGTTAAAAAACTAAAGAAGAACTTAGTAGAAGTTAAAGTATCAGATAAAGTTGCTAAAATTAAGTTAACTGAAACTATTAACCTTATTGATAATATTACTAATTCTAAAATAATCAATGAGAATCAAATTTTATCACTTCTAAGATATCATGAACTTCTACAGGAATTAAGGAGAGCGTCTAATGTCTAAATTTTTATTAGAACAACTCGAATCCAAATTTGAAGAATTGGAAATTAAAGAAACGTTAGAAGAGGATGAACTCGAAGAAGCTAATGTTACTGGTAACATGGATGGTGGTGCTGGTCCAATGAAAACACCCGCTGCGTTTGCTAAAAGCCAAGACGAAGATGATTTAGATACAGACCATATAGAAGTATTTGGTTATAAGAAACCAAAAAAGACTAAATTGAATACGGAGTCACAAAGTATGAAAAAATTAGAAGACAAGTTAGAACGTTTAATAGAAGCTACATACCGTGATTTTAAAAATGACGATTCAATGAAATCCCATCAAAAGATTAACAAGTCTATCAAAGAAATCAATAGAATGATGTATGAGATGGAAAAGATTGTTAATCAAAGTTCTAAACTAAAAATCGAAACTGGTGTAAATAATGGCCAGTATTGGAAATCTACACAAAAACGATTTGGAAAAATCTCTGAACGAATGCTAAAAGTTGCTCATAAAATAAAAGAATTGAGTTCATAGTATGTCGTGTGGGTGTAATAAAAATAAAATAAACGAAGACCTCGAAGTCCAAGACCTTGAAGATATCAGATTAATGATACGTAGAGAGCTTGCTAGAGTTTTCTTTGATTTATATCGTAAGAAAAAAGTGTGGGAACGATAATGAAACAACTACTTGTAGATACAATGATATTCGAAGTAACACCATCAATGTTACAAGAAGCCCAAGAAAACCACGGCCGGTTATTGGTTAATGGAGTACTGCAGCGTGCAGATGCTAAAAACCAAAATGGTAGAGTGTACCCACGACATATTCTTGAAAGAGAAGTTGATAAGTACAAAGGCCGTGAGATTAAAGAGAATCGTGCATATGGTGAATTAGACCATCCAGAATCTTCAGTTATAGAATTGAAGAACACATCACACATTGTTCGTGATGTATATTGGAAAGGTGATGATGTAATCGGTACGGTTGAAATCCTAAATACACCAGTTGGTAATATTCTTAAAGAACTTATCAAAGCTAAGTGTACTGTTGGTATCTCATCAAGAGGTATGGGTTCCGTTAAACAAATAGGTGAAGATACAGTTGCTGTAGAAAATGACTTTGATTTAATATGTTGGGATTTCGTTTCCAACCCATCAACTCAAGGGGCATTCTTATCACCTAAAAATGAAGGTATCATCAAAGAAGGTGTTACTAAAAAAACAAATACTTATAAATACACAAACGCTAATAACATGATGAGAGACATCATATGTGAAGTTGGTGGATATTGTGAATGCGACTTTGGAGTTTAAAATATGAAATTAAAAGACTTACTTAAAGAATCAACTACCCGTTACAAGAGTATGGGTGAGAGTGATGAAAAAGAAAAAGGAATGACGAACGAAGAAAAGCGTGAGTTCCTAAAAGGTGTTTCTGAATATAAAAAATTCGGAGAATCAATCTATCGTACTGGTGACTTGGCCGAAGTATACGAATCTATTAAAGGTATCGTAGAAACTGCACACAAGGTAACTCTTCAAGAAACTGGTGATTGGTTTGACAAGGTAACTGTTGGTAGACATATGAAGTCTATGAACGAATCTTTTAAAGTATTTTCAAGTACTATCAGAGAAGTAAACAGCCTACAACAAAGACTTGAGTCTTGTTACGATGAGATGGGTGAAGTTCTTGGTAAATATTACGAAATCAAAGAAGGTAACGAATTCGGTGCTGAAAGAGCAAACGCAATTGCTAAAGGTGATGATGAGTTCGAAGTAGATGGTAAGAAATTTCCAGTAACTGATGTTGATAAAGAAGATAAAGAGAATGCAAAAAAATTCGCTAAAGAATCTGTATTAAATGAATCATTAGGTTTAGCTAAAAATAACATAGAAAAAATAAAAACACAGTTATCTAAAATCTTAGGTTCAGATGTTGTTGTAAAAAAAGACAATGAGGGTTCGAGGGTATCTCATACGTTTTCAGTACGAGGTGGTAAATATGGCATTTACATAGATGAAGCATATGATGGTGTGTGGAATGTATATACCGTAAGAGAAAATGGATTTCCTGATAAAGGTGATGCTGAACTTGATGATGAAAGTGATGCTATTAAAGAACTTTTAAGATTAGCTAAAAAATACAAAAAAAGCTTAACAACGGAATCTAACTCAATGAAACTAACTGACATACTAAGTGAAAATAAATACACAATCATAGACCCAAAGGGTAATACTGCTGGGACTGGTACTAAAGACCAAGCAAACAAAAGACAAAAGCAACTTGGTGGTGATAAAAAGGGATACTTTGTAGTTCCTGCTAAATCAGCTTTAAAAGCTCGTAGAGCATTAGAAAAGTACAAACACGATTTCAAGAACGCAAAACTAAGAGATTACATGAGTGGTCTGTATTTTGATGATGAGATATTTGGTGAGTCAGTTATTAACGAAGCTGGATTTGCAACTTGGGAAATGAGTTTTGCTAATATGAATCTTAGTGGTGTCAAGTTAGATAAGAAGAATGTATATAAAGTAAAAGCAAGAAATACAGTTGAAGCTATCAAAAAAGCTGCTAAAATGGCAGGTGTTAAAGATGGCGATTGGGTTGCTACCCAAACACATTCACTAAAGAAAATAGGATAACTACAATGATAAATCTAAAAAAATTACTTAACGAAACATTCTTAGGCGGTGGTGACTTACCATCATCAAAACTTATTAAGATGAAACAAACGTTGGCTGAAACTATGGCTGATGATAGTGACGACTCTATATCCGAAGGAGATGGGTTATGGGCAAACATACGAGCTAAGAAAGCTAGAGGTGAAAAACCTGCACATAAAAACTCAAAAGCTCATAAGGACGCAGTTAAAGCAGGTGATAAGATTAATAAAGATGAATCAGTATCCGAAGGTACAGGTGATATGGATAGAATGCAAGAAATAAGTGCAGACTTTTCTATGTTTATCAAAAATAATCTACCCAAGGTTAAAAGACTACCAACTGACAAACAAAAAGCATTCGGTAAAATGATTGGCGATTTCAAAGATGGCTTAGATGAATTGGTTTAATTAAATTTATTTAGATATTTATATACATCTATCATTAGTTTGGTAGGTGTATTTTTTTTATAATAAAAACAAGTATATGTCAGACAGACAAGAAAAAAAAGTTCGTAAAGAACGTGAAGAGGTTTACCTCTATGGTTTTGCAAATGGTGTAAAGGTAATCAATAATAATGTTGAAGCCGCACTACGTAAGTGGAAACGTATGATGAAGGATAATGGTGTTATTGATGAGATAAAACAAACTCAAGAATATACCAAACCAACTACCAAAAAACGTAAACAACGTAAAGATGCAATTTACGCCCAATGGGTTAAAGTACAACAAGAAAATAGATAATAGTAAACACTTTTAACGTTTAACGTGAAAGTCCTATATTTATTATCATATTAATATCATTCCAATCTAATGAGTGATTCATATTACTATTAAAATATTCCATTAAGATTTAAAATAATCTTATTATCCAAAATTAATTTAGGAGAAACAAATGAAATCAGATTTGTTAAAAGAAGCAATTGCTGATGCTAAGGCTGTTAAAGAAACTGCACTAGCAAACGCAAAGATGGCTCTCGAAGAGGCATTCAAACCTAAACTACAAGCTATGCTTTCTCATAAACTCGCTGAAGAGTTAGATGAAGAAGATGAAGACGAAGTTGAAGATTCTATGGCACCAGAAATGGACATAGAAGACGAACTTAGTTCTGCAGCTGAGGTTGAAGTTGAAGAAGAGTTAGATTCAGAAGATGAAGAAGAGGTATCTGATATCGCTTCCGATGAGATTGAGTCTCACGAAGAAGAAATGCACGACGAAGAGTCAGAAGAAGAAATGGCTGAAAAGTCAGAAGAAGAAATGGCTGAAGAAACTTACGAATCAGAAGAAGATGAAGTTGAAGAAATGTACGAAGACGAAGAAGAAGCAGCTGAAGAAGCTGACGAATTGGACTTGGAGTCAGTAATCGCTGAATTAGAAGCTGCTTTCGGTGACGAAGACGCAGACGTTGTTGAAGAAGAAGACGAAGTGGATTCTGAAGAAGAAGTAACTGAAGACGAAGATGCTGAAGAAGCACCTGAAGACGAAGAAATGGACTTAGAAGAAATCATCCGTACTCTTAAAGAAATGACAGATGACGAAGACGAAGACGCTGAGGTTGTTGAAGAAGCTACTGAAGAGACTGAAGAAGTAGAAGAAGACTCACATGAATTGGAAGAAGCTTATGCTACTATCGAATCATTGAGAGGTACTATCAATGAGGTTAACTTATTGAATGCTAAACTTCTTTATACTAATAAGTTGTTCAGAACTTTTGACCTTAACGAAGGCCAGAAGATGAAAGTTATCGAAAATTTCGATAGAGCTGCATCTTTGAGAGAAGTAAAACTGGTATTTACTACATTAGGTGAAAACTTAAATGTTGCTAAAAAACCAAAAACAGTTGTAAAAGAATCACTAGCTTCTAAACCTATGAAGTCTACTGCACCTAAGAAATCAATTATTTCTGAAGGAAACGCAGTTGCTGATAGATTTAAGAAACTTGCTGGTTTAATTAAATAATTTAAAAAACTAAAAGAAAGATTAATAAGATGAACACAAATTCTCTATTAAATGAATCTGCTGGTTTCAACAAAAAAATGTCAGAAGAGGCTAAAGGCCTTGTTGGCAAGTGGGAAAAAACTGGACTCTTAGAAGGAATCGCTACTGATTTCGAAAGAGCAAGTATTGCTACTTTGTTGGAAAACCAAGCAAAACAATTAGTATCTGAGGCTTCAAGCACAGGTACTTCTGCAAACTCCGAAGAGTGGGCCGGTGTCGCTCTTCCATTAGTAAGACGTATTTTCAGCGAAATCGCTGCAAAAGAATTCGTCTCAGTACAACCAATGAATCTACCTTCTGGTCTTGTATTCTATCTTGATTTCAAGTATGGAACTGCTCAACCAGGATTTGAAACAGGTGCTGGAAAAGATTCTCAGACTGACTCTGTATTCGGTATCACCGAAACTGCAGGAGACGCTTCTGAAGGTCTTTATGGTGCTGGTCGTTTCGGTTACTCTATCAATGATACCGAAAGTGATTCTCAAACATTAGCTGCTGCTGTAAGTACTGATGCTTACACAACTTCATCTGTAGCGTATTCTGACCTCAACTTTGATACTAAGTTCTCGTCATCTGTATGGGCTCCTAACGCTGATGATTTAGCACTTGTTACCGTTGAACTTGCATCTATCCCTGGATATGACAAAGAAGGTGTTAAAGGATTTTCACTTGAAGGTACTGGTGTAACTTATTACCCAGAGTATACTCGTCTTGCTGGCACAAACATTATATTTGTTGCTAAAGATGCTGATTTCGGTGCTGTAACTGTGAAATATCAGAAACAACCATCTGACATCACTCGTGGTGACTTTGAAGCTCCTGCTAACGATAGTGATTCTGGTATTCCAGAATTGAACGTAGAGTTACGCTCTGTACCAATCGTTGCTAAGACTCGTAAGTTGAAAGCACAATGGACTCCAGAATTTGCTCAAGATTTGAATGCTTATCATTCAATCGATGCAGAAGCTGAATTGACTTCAATGTTATCTGAATATGTATCTCAAGAAATCGACCTCGAAATCTTAGATATGTTGGTAGAAAACGCATTGACTGAAGGACATTGGTCTGCTAGAGTAGGTACAAATTGGAATGGAACAGGTTTCGTTGCTCCACTTGCTACTGACGTTCAACGTTATACTCAACAACAATGGTTCCAGACTCTTGGTACTTCACTACAAAGAGTTTCTAATCAAATTCACACTAAGACCATGCGTGGTGGTGCTAACTTTATGGTAGTATCTCCTGACGTTGCTACAATCCTTGAATCAATTCCAGGATTTGCTGCTAATGGAACTGGTGACGCAATGCAATTCGCTATGGGTGTTTCTCAAGTTGGTTCATTCGCTAATCGTTATCAAGTGTACAAAAACCCTTATATGACATCTAATGTTATACTAATGGGCTTTAAAGGTGCTCAATTCTTGGAAACTGGTGCTGTTTACGCTCCATACATTCCACTAATCATGACTCCTTTAGTATATGACCCTAAAAACTTCACTCCAAGAAAAGGTGTAATGACTCGTTACGCTAAACAAATGGTACGTGGTGAGTTTTATGGTAAACTATTTGTACATGGTTTAGACTCTATTTCGTAAGAATAGTTTTTAACTATATTTTATTAAAGGGGGGCTTCGGCTCCCCTTTTTTATTGCCGTGATGATACTTATACTAAACAACTGTTACAAAAGGATTTTAGAAATGCCAGAGAATTTAGAAAAACGAGTTCCGAAAGGAAACATAAAGTTTTCAATAACGTTATCAGATGAACAAAAAGAAACTAAAACTCAAATATTAAGACACCCATTCAATTTTGTGTTAGGTAAAGCCGGTAGTGGTAAAACGCTATTAGCAGTCCAAATCGCATTGGATATGTTTTTTAAAAGAGATGTCAACAAAATAGTAATAACAAGACCAACTGTATCCAATGAAGATAATGGGTTTTTACCCGGCTCATTGGAAGAGAAGATGGAACCTTGGTTAGTTCCAATTCGTTCTAATATGAGAAAGGTTTACAATAAACCACCCGTTTTAGAAAAAATGGAAAAGGAAGAGTCAATTGAATTAGTATCGTTATCACATTTCCGTGGTAGAACCTTTGATAACGCCATAGTTATAGTAGATGAATTTCAAAATCTAACTAAACAACAACTTGGAATGGTGTTGGGTAGGTTGGGTAAGGAATCACGAATGATATTATGTGGTGATGGTCAACAGATTGATTTAAAATTCAATAATGACTCCGCCGTACATGAGGTCCCTAAGTTAAAAGATTCTCAATTTGTATATAATGTTACATTGAAAGATAATCATAGACACGCGTCTTTGGATGAAGTTTTAAAATTATTATATTCGTATCAATAAGTTATGGTAAAAACCAAACTATTTATATATTGAGAAACAGATAATTATCGGAGATTTATATGTCATTTGACTACACAGGTTCATTTAGTGGTTCATTTTATGGTGATATTACCTCATCAAATGGTGTAATATCATCATCAGCGCAGGTATCGTATACCCAAATAAAAAATAAACCCACAACAATTTCTGCATTCCAGAAAAATTCTATTGTTGCTAACAGTAATTTTAGAGAAAATACACACCCTATAGTATCAGCGTCATTTGATTCAAGAATCACTACATTAGATGGTAGAATAGGTACATTGGAATCAGGTGTTGATGAAACAGGCTCCGATGCACAACAGCTAACACTCGCTGGACAAACACTCTCCATTTCTAATGGAAATAGTGTAACGTTACCAATGGGTGGTGGAGGTGGTGGTGGTTCCTCATTATGGAACACTGGGTCACAAAACCCTGCGTCATTTACATATTACCAAACTTCTAACAATTTACAACTAACTGGTTCATTAAGAGTTAGTGGTGGTGTAACTGGTTCAATTGATTGGTCTAATGTAGATAATGTACCAAGTGGTATAGTATCCCAATCAGGTGGTATCATAGATTTATCAGGTGTAAAAATACAATACTCAAATGTATACACTAATATCGGCGATTTACCCGCAGCAGCCGACTACCATGGTATGTTCGCACACGTTCATGCTACTGGTAAAGCATATTATGCACATGGTGGTAATTGGATAGAGTTAGCACTTGCATCTGATATAACGACAATCCCAAGTGGAACTATAAGTGGTTCTACCCAAATAACCTCAGTAATCACAGATACTTACATTTCAGCATCAGCTGCTTTAAGTGGTTTTGGTACTGGAGGTGGTGGTGGCGCGGGTGACATAGAATCTGTAGTCGCTGGGTTAGGTTTAAGTGGTGGTGCTACAACTGGTGACGCTACCTTAACATTAAACACCTCATCAAACCATTTTAGAATAGCTGTATCACAATCAGCGGCTTCTTATGGCTTTGGTAGTGGTGGTGATAGTGCTTTTGGTGACCCTCCTGTATTTGACCAAGATGGATTACAAGTAATTGAGTTTGTAACATCTGGTTCTACACTTGATACATTAACTGTAACTGACCCAACCGCAGGTGATAGTACTACCTTTGTGGCTCAAAGCGGATACTCTGATGATTTCTTTAAAATCTCAACTGCCGGTGTCGTAACTGCAAACGTACTAATGACAGCATCAATGAATACTTCGGCAGGGTCGGGTTCAAATAGCTCACACCCATTCCTTGTTCAAGTAACCGATAGTCAAAATAATGTTGTTGAAAAAACAATTTACATTTATGTAATACCAAATTCAGCACCTGTATTTAGACAAACGTCAATCGGTGGGTCTGTAATAACATCATTTACCTCAAGTGCTGTAAATGAAAACTCTGCAGATGGGTCTACAATTGCTACTATCTACTTTACTGATGAGAATAGTGATACAATCACAATCAAAACAGGTTCAGTAAGTCCCGCAGAACACTTTACATATACTGTAAATTCAAACAACGTAGTAATTACACAAAATACTGCTAGTTTGGATTATGAAACACATACATCTTATACATTAAGTCTTACTGCAAGTGATGAACATTATGAAAGTGGAGATGATGGTAATTCATTCACAGAAATTGAAATACAAATTCCAATAGGTGACAATCTTGCCCCAGGTGTAAATAATCAAACTTTAACGACCATAAACGAAAATTCGGCAAATGCTGCCGTAGTTGATAGTGTATCTGCAACTGATAACGAGAGTGATACAATCACTTGGACTTCATTTGTATTAAGAACTGCATATTTAAATGGTGTAGGTACAAACGTAACATCTTCGTTAGGTGGTACTTCATTATATGACCCAAATTCAAACCCATTCCAAATCAATAGTGGTAATGGTCAAGTTACTCGTAAAAATGGCGTATTCTTAAACGCAGACATAGCCGATAGATACGAATACGAAGCTGAAGTAAAGGATGTCTACAACGTGGTAAGTAGTAGTGGTATTATTACAATTCCAATCGATGATGATAGTGTATCAACCATTGGTGTAGATGCTCAAGATTACTACATCCAAGAAGGTGGTGAGGCTGGTGACAACCTAACTACATACTCAAATGGATACACAAGTGGTAATGTAACATTTACGTCAGCAGTATCTCAAATGTGGGAAGTTAATACTGTACCAAGTGGATATGTCAGATTTACTAATGGTGCAAATCATTACACCGGCTCAAGTGTAATTCTTGAAGTGGATACTGCTATTAGTGGTAACTTACACTTCGCAGATAGTGACACTGTGGCTATACAAATCACTGCATCTGAAACTTCATTTGAAACTACAAAACAATATAGAAGCCATACTTTAACAATTACTGACAACCAACCATATGAAATTGGATTTAGTAATACAAGTGGTAATTTAAATACAAATGGTGCTAGACCATCAAACACATTAAGTACAATCTCATTTACTGAACCTCAAAGTGGGATTGGTGATACTATTGACCATAGTAAATTCTCATTTGTAGATACAAGTGGTCAGTTAACCGCATCTCGAAGTAGTGATACTTATTTAGTAAGTGCTTTAACCAATTTGAGTGGTTCTACTGCATATGTGTTTAGTGCAAGTATCGCTGATAGTTATGGTAACATCTCAACATCAGGTTCTTCATTTACAATCGCACAAGCAGATACTGGTACAATGAGTACTAATGGTACATTCTATGTAATCGAATCTGCTACAAATGGTGATAATATTGTATTAAGTACAAATGGTAGAACTGGAACTCAAGGTGACTTGGGAGTTTCTTACTCACCAGAATATAATTCAGCCGCAGTTGCATCGTTTACTTCATCAAATGCACTAATTAGTGTTGCTTCGAATGGTAACCTAAGTGTTGGTACTGATATTAGTGGTAGTGGTAATACCGATGGTGATACAATTACATCAAACATAACGTGGATAGACCAATTTGGAAACGCAGGTGGTCCAACTTCTATTACAATGAATATTGCCGAGAACTTTGCACCTACTGTCAGTCCTTTTTGGGTTAGTGATAATCTAAATACAAACTTAGCTGTCGATGGTGCATTACTTGCAATATTGACTTGGAGTGATACTGAAGGTGACGCATTAAATACAGGAACATTCGCATTAAGTGGTACTGATGCTTCAAGTTTATCATTCCTTTATAACGGAGCTAATAGATTTGGTATTTACGCAGAGGGTGATAGAAGTGCTGGAACTATTTCATATACAGCAAGTATAAAAGACGTACATGGGTTCAGTACAGGTACTTATAAAGATGATATTACAATCGCACAAGCCGATGATGGTACTATGAGTGCAAATGGAACTTTATATGTAATTGAATCCGCACTAGCCGTAAGTCCTTATGATAAGATAGTAATAAATTCAGATGGGTATTCAGGTACTCAGGCTTCTATGTCAGTAGCTTATAGTACATCTTATGGTAACCCAGTCGCTCAAAACTTTACATCATCAAGTCCATTAGTAGCTATTACATCCGGTGGGTTATTATCTGCTCAAATTAACATTAGTGGTTCAGTAAGTGCTAGTGGTGATACGATTACAACAACAATCGGATGGGAAGACCAATATGGTAATACCGATACTGCTGACTTTAATATTAGTGTAACAACTAACCAAGCACCAGCTGTAACGGGTGATGTTCAACAAGGTGGTAACATAAATACAAACCTTGCTACGGCTAATACATTATTAACCACATTGACTTGGACTGACCCTGAAGGTGATGACATCGATGATTCTACGTTTACTCTATCTGGAACAAACGCATCATCATTCTCATCGTCCTTTAATGGGGGAACTTCATTTGGTATTTACGCTGCAGGTGATTTAACGGCTGGAACTTATAATTACACGGCAAAAGTACAAGATGGACCTAATTTCAATACTGGTTCGTATGATGATACAATTATTATCAGTCAAGCCGGTGGTGGTACAATCAACTCAGAAAACTTCTATATTATAGAATCAGCACTAAGTGGTTCTGATATCACAAATGATACCGATGGTATTGGAGCACAGTCTGATGTTAATGTAACATATTCACCAAGCTATGGAACTCAGGCAGCTGAACAATTTAGAACATTAGATTCAGTTGTTGTTATTGATACAAATGGTAACTTGAGTGTTAAGTCTGACATTAGTGGTTCTATAAGTGGTGGGTCTTCAATAACACCTACAATCTATTGGTTAGACCAATATGGTAACGAAGGTACTGGTAGTATTACAATTCAAGTTACAAACAATGATGCTGCAACTGCTGGGTTTGTAAACGAGAGTGTTAATGCTCCAGTTTCTCAAGGAACTAAGTTATCTACTGTAACCATTTCGGATACTGAAGGTGATTCACCATACTTATTAACATTAAGTGGTACCGATTCTTCTAAATTAGTAGCAGTACCACAAAACGCTGCTTCATCTTCATGGTTCATTAACGCATCCGATGCATCACTAACCGCAGGTGTTACATTAAACTACACTGGTAGTATTCAAGATGCATATGGTGAAACCACTACTGGTTACAATCAACAAATTGTAATCGGCGCTGCAGCATCAACTCCCGCTTTGTGGTATTTATATACATCTGAGCCCGGTCAGTACGCATCCACCGATGAGGCAACTTATTTGACAATCTATGGAGATACTAATGATGATGGTACTACTGACGCTGGATATCCATTTGATGATTTAACAGGTGGTGACATAGGTTCAACGTCATTCGTAAGTTCAGGATACACTTCCTATGGTACAGATGACAATACGTTAATTACAAGTGGTTCTATTTTGAGTGGTTCAAACACATCACCACTTATAGAAAATCTAAACCATAATAATCTTGGGTTTATGATTGTATTCCCATCTTCAAGTGACTTTACACTACCAGCTAGTATGACAAACGCATTATCCGGCACAACTAATGACGAGTATGTACTATACGCCGATAGAGTAGGTACTGGCGCACTTAATGATAACCCACAAACTTCATTTGTAAGATATTTTGATTTAGATAGTGGAACCTATCCAAATAGTTCCGCTACACGATTCGGAGTAATATTTGCAGGAAATGGTTCATCAAATATTACATACTTTTTAATGTCATCAAGTGGTTCCGCACCGACATCAACGCAATAAGGGAGATAGTAAATGGCAATTAATTTAACAGAAGATATTAACCACAGTAGTGGGGGGCGGATTGTAACGGTCGCACAATCGAAAGGTTCATGGCAATCGCTTGCAAATAAAGCTGCATTTGACACCTTCACGAGTAACACCACTTATAAACAAAATCTAGCAAATGGTCAGTTTTTTTATGTACTTGATGAAAGTCAACTATATAAACTAACTGTAGCCGGAGTTGGGCCATTTGCTTCATACACGTTAGCATCTGCTTCATTTGGGGGAGGTTCATCAACCGATATTTCAGCCCTTAACACATTTACTGGGTCTATACAAACTGAAGTAACCACATTAACCGCTGCAACGAGTTCTTACCTTACTTCAGTTCCAAGTGGAACTATAAGTGGGTCAACTCAAATTGGTGCTTTGGGATACATTACTTCAGTTCCAAGTGGAACGCTTAGTGGTTCTGCTCAAGTTGAAACAATAATAGATGATACTTACATTTCAGCATCAGCTGCTTTAAGTGGATTCGGTACGGGTGGAGGTTCGTCAACTGATATTTCATCCCTAAATACATTTACCGCTTCAATCCAAACTGAGGTTGATTCTTTAACATCTGCTACAAGTTCATATTTAATTGCAGAAAGTACAGCATCATTACTAAGAGTAGACCAAACCTCTTCAATGACAGTGGCTACTGCTTCATATGCGTTATATGCTATATCAGCATCTCACGAGATTATTACTGAGTTATCATCATCCCACGCAGTTCAAGCTGATAGTGCTTCATTCATCTCAGATACATTCATCTCAGCATCAGCTGTAAGAAGTGGATTTGGTGCTGGTGGTGGTTCATCAACTGATATTTCAGCATTGAATACCTTTACAGGTTCAATACAAACTGAAGTAACCACATTAACCGCTGCTACAAGTTCATACCTTACTTCAGTATCGTTGACAGAGGCATCGTTCCAAGCTATCTTGGACAATGGTACTCAGCTAGATGCAAGTGGTAAACAAAAGATAATGTTAAGTGGTTCAATCCTCTTAAATCAATCACCAACTGGGTTTAATCACAATGAATTACAGGCTGGTACTGTACGTGCCATAAATGGTGGTGGTTTTTCCGCTGAGCTAGCTACTGGCTCAGCAAATCGATGGGTTTTAGAATATGGTATCGCTAACGGTGATGACAACTTTGTAGAAACAAACTTCTTCTCAGGATATGGTACTGCTGACACACGGACCATATTTACCACACTATACCCACATGATTACGTAACTGCTAACTTACAAGGAAAGTATATTGAGTCGACTGGTAAGGGTATAACTGGTGATGACGCAAAACGTGGTTACTTTGAGGTAGACATAAATACATCCCAAGCAAAATACTTGTCTCCATTAACGGCGTCAAATGGGTTCGTAGCTGATGAAATAAAAATATCAAGTATTTGGAATAATAATACCAACACGAATAAGTTTCTTGTAATTGATTCGGCTGGTTTGGTAGAATATAGGTCAGGTTCACAACTATTGGACAGCATCGGTGCTATGTCCTCATTTGATAGTAATATTGTAAGTAGCTCAACACAAATTAGTGGTTTAGGATTTTTATCATCACTTCCAAGTGGTGTAATTAGTGGTTCATCACAAATAACAATTACCGAAGCACAAATTAGTGATTTAGGTTCATACTTAACATCACTTCCAAGTGGAACAATATCCTCATCAGCACAGATTGCAGGATTGGGATATATAACATCTGAAACTGATTCACAAACATTATCTATTGTTGGTAACGAACTTACAATATCAACTGGTAATACAATTACATTACCATCAACATCACTTCCAAGTGGGACGATTAGTGGTTCAACACAAATTAGTGATTTAGGATTTCTATCTTCACTTCCAAGTGGTGTAATTAGTGGTTCATCACAAATAACCTCAGTAATTACAGATACATATATCTCAGCATCTGCAGCTGCAAGTGGGTTTGGTAGTAGTGGTGGTGTATCAACCGATATATCATCATTGAATACATTTAGTGGTTCTATTCAAACTGAAGTAACCGCTCTTACTCAGGCAACTGCTTCATATTTGGATAATACAAATACTATATTAGTTGAACAATCTACACCAACTGCAGAGGCAGGTGGAATATATTATTCAGGTTCTAATTTTTTCGTAGGAATTGAATAACTTTAAACAATTAAAAACATACTTATTACAAGTAAAGAAGTTACATTGATATATCAATTTATATAAGCTTGACAGAAAGTCAAGTGTGTTAACACAAACAAGGAAAATTAATTATGGCAACATGGAAAAAAGTCATTGTCTCCGGAAGTAATATCTCGGAGCTAAACAATGACTCAAATTATCTCTCAACCCAAGGTGGTGGAATCTTATCAGCATCAGTTGAAGGTGCTGCTCAAGGGCAAATTAAATTTAATGGAATCAACGTTGACGCTAACGCGTTAGGTTCAGGCGATTCCCCAACATTCGCAACAGTAACTGCCGATTTAACTGGTACTGCTGATACTGCATCTTATGTAGCTGGAGCTAGTGTAGATGGTGATGTTGCATCCGCAACTAAAATTGCTAGTATTACTAATAGTGATATTGTTCAATTAACTACTTCTCAGACACTAACAAACAAAAACCTAACGTCTCCTACTATTACAGGAACAGGAAACATTGCTGGTGTATTCACAGGTGGTTTAACTGGTGATGTAACTGGTACTGCTGATACTGCATCTAATGTAGCATTTGATGACGTAGTAAGTCTTACTGCAACATCTGCTTCGTTCGACTCTCGTATCGCTGCACTAACCGCTGCAACTTATGACTTAGGCTTCGCTGGTGATAGTGGAACTGGTGAAATTACTAACGCTGAAACTTTAACTATCGCAGGTGGTACTAACTTAACTTCAGTTGCAAGTGGTAATGGTCTTACTGTAAACATGGATGCTGACATTAGTCTTACTTCTGTAACTGCTTCAGTTAAAGGTAACGTAGTAGGTAACGTAGTAGGTAACCTAACAGGTGCTGTAACTGGTAATGCTGATACTGCAACAACTACAACTGGAACATCAACTGGTCAAGGTAAAGTAACTGTTGGTACAAACGCTAATATCGACTTAGGTCTTCAAACATCAGCTAGTCCAACATTTGTTGGTTTAACATTGACTGGTGATTTGACTGTTCAAGGTACAACTACTTCACTTCAAACTACAAACTTAAATGTAGAAGACCAATTTATACTGATTAACTCAGGTGGTGCTGCTGCTGATGGTGGTATTGTTACCAACGAAGGTGAAGCATTTGGATGGTCTAACTCAGAAGGAAGATGGGCATTTGATTTCGCAGGTGGAACATTTGACCAAACTACTATCACTGCTGATGCTTACGCTGTAGCCGTACACCAAGCATCTTCTGCAGATAGTAACTATGAAAAAGATGGTAACATTTGGATTGATGGTTCAGGTAATATTAATATTTACGTAGAATAATCTATATAGGATAATAGTTATGAGTTTACAAAGTAGATTAGGACTTGGTAAAAAAGAAAACTCTAATACAGAAGCAACCCTCAAGCTCACCAAAAATGAGCTTGAGGCCCTTCTTGTTGGGTTGGGAGAAGCTACCTTTAAAGGTAAACAAGTCGAGTCAGTATTTAAGCTGGCTATCAAGTTGCAAGATGAAATTAAAAGATTAAGTTAACTTAATTCAATTAAATTCAAAATATTATTAAACCCTCACTTTATAGTGGGGGTTTTTTATTTATAAAATACTATTTATAGTAGATTAATCAAAATATAATCTAAGTTGTTGGCCCTTAGCGGGGAAGTGGGCGTATTTTACGTTTCCAACCACAATATAGGATAAAGGATATGCCAAATTGGAAAAAAGTCATCACTTCCGGAAGTGATGCAGAACTAAAATCATTAAACGTATCAAATGCTGTTACAGCATCAGACGTTTCTATAAGTGAGTGGGGCTCAGTCTCATCATCACTATCTACATTAAGTGAACCCAACCTAAAGTTGTTTGCTAATGAAACTAATATTCGTTTCCTAGCCCCATACGATTACTACAATGGTACCAATGGTGCTACGGTAGCACTAATAACAGGGTCAGTTGGAAATGGATTGTCTCATATTGCAGATGCTAATGCTGTTTACGATTATGTAAACCCAATATCATCCTCTATTGCTTCAGACATCGCAGGACTTAGTGGTGCAAGTGGTAATTACGCTGTAATTGATTCTGGTGGGTCGTCTAATCGATTAGCTATTTGGACCAATGGTGTACGAATTAAAGGTGATTCTGATTTTAAAATTCTAACTACACCGGGACAAGGAATCTCCTACGACCAGTGGGATGCTACATCTCCAGACGTACTTAGTGTACCAGCTTTAAAAACGAATGGTTTGGAATTAGGAGATAACTTAGCTACAGGATCAGCAGCACCATTCACGGCATCTCTTACAATTCATGCAAATCATGGTAATACAAGTACAGCAGTAGAAAAAACCACTAATGGTCATCAATATACTGCAGGTACTCATGTAATTTATAAAAAAGGATGTAAATCAGCCCATATTAACTACACTTTAAGTGAAGGTACTGCACATCGTTCAGGACAATTAGCTATTGTCGTCTATGGTAATGAGGCAGCAATGACCGAATATAGTACAATTGATATTGGAACTGGAAGTACGAGTGCTGCTCAATTCTCAGCTACTGCAGCTGGGGATGAGTTAACTTTATCGATAACCTCAGCCGGTGGCAACGTGCTATTTTCTGCGGAACGGATGTATAGTATATAATAAAATTAATAAAAATCTGAAGTTTGGATAGTGAAAAACAGAAGGAAATAAAATGTCAAATAAATTTGTAATAAAAAATGGACTCGTTGTTAATGGTGGTGGACTTCAAATGTCCGGCTCACTTGATATAACTGGGTCGTTAAGCATATCAAACGTAGTTAACGCAGGTACTGATACTGATAAATTCCTTGTATTGGATTCCACTGGTAATGTTGACTTTCGTACAGGTAATAACGTAATTTCTGATATTGGGGCAACTCCTAATAATGGTGGTGTTATAACACCTATACAATTATATGCTGATTGTAAAAGTCTAACAAGTGGTAACGTTCCATGGAATGTACTATCAGATTTACAACCAACAGCTAACCAAGGTTATGCTGTATGGATTGCTCCAGCAGATGGGCACCTATATGAGTCTGATATAAGTCCAGAACAAACAAATACATCCACATCGGGCGTTATCGCTGATTTAATAATAAATGGTAGTACAACAGCACAAAAAACTATTACGATGGGGGCTGCTGGAAATACAGTAAACACTTCGTGGGGGATTGGAACATATTCATTCACTAAGGGTGATAGATTATCATTTAATTTTGACAAAGACACCAACACCTCTGATTTATACGCAATTCAATTAACATTTAGATTAGATAATTAAGGAATAAGGTAAGACATGGAATTAATACACGGATTACATAAAGAAACCTTAGTTGAAATCAACGGAAATCTCATCAAAATTGGTGATATTAAAATTGGTGATGTATTAAAAGGTTTTGATTTAGACAACAACGTAGTTAGAGATAACAGAGTAGTTAGTATATCAACAGCAACTATTAAGAATTACTTACAAGTTCATCTTTCTGATGGGTCTCAAGTAAAAGTATCAGTAGATGCCAAGTTACTTACCTTAATGGGTAGTTGGGTATCCCCAATCAACGCATTTACTAAAGGTTTAGAACTACACAATGATTTAAATATACTATCTCTTAATTATGTAGAAGAAAACTTAGATATAGTAAGTATAGAAGTAGAACCCGACCATAATTACTATGTAGGTTCATTACTATTACACAATACAGGCCCACAAGGGCCAGCTGGTCCAACTGGCGCAAAGGGTCCAAAGGGAAATGCTGGACCACAAGGTTCTCAGGGTGCTCAAGGTGTCGGCGGAACAAACGGCGCACAGGGTGCTCAAGGTGGAACTGGCCCTCAAGGTGCTTCACCTCAAGGTCCTCAAGGTGCTCAGGGTGGTCAAGGCCCACAAGGTGCTTCACCAACTGGTGCTAAAGGTCAAAAGGGAGCAACTGGTGCAACCGGCCCAAAAGGTGACCAAGGTGCTTCACCCACAGGTGCTCAAGGCGCTCAAGGACCACAAGGTGGTCAAGGTCCCCAAGGCGCTTCATCCACAGGCGCTAAAGGTCAAAAGGGAACAACTGGTGGGGGTGGTTCCCAAGGTGCTCAAGGTAGTTCACCTCAAGGTTTAAAAGGACC
>TARA_R110002167_G_scaffold255783_2_pt1 | contig 26515 bp, 35 predicted proteins | sample TARA_R110002167 | Tara Oceans TARA_R110002167 (sample SAMEA4398238) | marine metagenome | biome: Polar Biome; feature: [MES] marine water layer (ENVO:01000295) within the mesopelagic zone...; material: water (ENVO:00002006), including particulate matter (ENVO:01000060) such...
GATAGAGCTAAAGAAAGATCGCGGAGATTTCGCAACTCTCACAGATAATGAGAAGTTTATCTTTACCTCAAATCTAAAGTACCAGACTATGCTCGACAGTGTTATCTGCCGAGGTGTTCCCACTGTGTTGGAATACGTTACCAATACTGAGCTTGAAGCCTGTATGATGACTTGGCAATTCTTTGAAAAGATTCATTCTCAAAGCTATAGCTACATTATTAAAAACGTATACTCTAGTCCTGCTGAGGTATTCGGTTCTATTTATGAAGATAAAGAGATCATGAAACGTGCAAACTCAGCCATCGAAGACTATAATAATTTGATGGGCATGGCGAGTGGTAACAATAAGTTGGCAGATATTAAAAAACAAATCTACATGACTATTGTTAGCATTAACATCCTAGAGGCAGTAAGATTTTATGTTTCTTTTATATGTTCTTTTGCTTTTGCAGAAAACAAAAAGATGGTGGGCAACGCTGATATTGTGCGTTTGATTAAAAGAGACGAGGCTTTACACTTGTCAACTACCCAGAACATCCTTAAAATTCTACATAAAGAAGAAAGCGAGGGGTTTATAAGTACCGCAAAACAATGCCAAGAAGCAGCGGTAACCATGTTTGAAAACGCTGCCAAAGAAGAAAAGGAATGGGCATCATACCTATTCCAAAACGGCTCTATTATTGGACTAAACGAGGTAGTTTTGCACCAATACATAGATTGGTTGTGTATGAGTAGAAGGAAGGCTATAGGACTTCCGTATGATAACGTAGGGAAAAACCCAATTTCAGGATGGACAGAGCACTGGATGAATAGCGGAAGCGTGCAAGTTGCTCCTCAAGAGCATGAAAATACCGCCTACAAAATAGGTGCTAGTAAAAATGATCTCGGTAGCATGGATTTCAGTTTAGATATTTAATCTTATGTACTGGTCATGACGAGCTTGGTAATCGTGTCAGTTTGACACACTAAATATTTAATGTTACGGGAAGAACCGATGGAAAAAATACTTTACGTGGATTTGGATGGGGTTTTAGTTAACTTTATTGGTGGTTGGATGGATCATTATTTTATTATGAACAGAAAGCCAGTGACTAAGTGGAACTTTGGAGAAGATTATGGCCTAGATCGAGAAGACTTCTATAAGTCTATCACTTCACTTCCCATAAGTTTTTGGAGCAACCTAGCACCATTACCGTGGTCTAGAGAACTTTTAGCAATCCTAAAGATGGATCTAGGGAAAGCATTTGGTGCTGATAAAATAATGTTTTTGTCTCACTCTGTTTCAGAAGATTGTCGCATTGGGAAACAGTTATGGGTCAACAAACACTTTCCCGATCTTGGCGATTCGCTGATCACTGTTTCTGATAGTAGACTGAAAAGTAAATTCGCAAATAATAACTCTATATTGATCGACGACAAGTTTCAGACTTGTGTAGAATTTGCGAGAGGTGGCGGGAAAGCCTTTCTTTTTGCCAGACCTTGGAATAGGAACCAAACCGTCTGTGAAAGATCAGAACTAGCTTACGATCTCCATGTTGTATTTTTCCCTTTTAGCACCGATTGTTTTAACCAGCACGAGGCCGTGTTAGAACCTATTAGTATTCGTAAAGACAACGAATTAGTTAACGCTATGTTAAATGGAGGCGACGATGAGTAGCAAAGGTATTACAAAATGGTGGAGAGGTGGACACCAAGAGCCGCCAAAAGGTGAACCTATATCTACAGGGTTTGTGGATAACTTTGTTGATGATATTCTCAAGCGATATGGCATTAAAGAAGAAACTGTTAAAGGTATTACAAAAATCATTGACGGTGTTGTCAAGAATGTCTCAGTCAAGGAAATAGGAGATGAGACATTTATCACGATTCATATTAAAGATATACACTTCAAATTTAAAAAGTAATGCGTATATAATTATAAGACAGTTTGTAAAGGAGCATTGTGGTATTTTCAACACCTAACGACAGGATTTTTTACGCCTGTCAAGCAGTAATGGTAAAAGACCGAGTAACCACCGCTACGGGCGGGTCGGAATCTCCTTCTGATGCTTTAATCCTAGAGGGCATACAGTCAGTCGGCGTATCCGCAGAGTTGAATCGGACACCCTTGGCCGATATTGGAAGGATGCAAAACCAGTACGGGAGATGGTCTAAGACAACATATACTATAAATATATCTAGGGTTATTGCAAAACAGGAAGATTTTTTCTATAACACCAGCGGATTGGTTTCTTACACAGACTCTCATATTTTAAGTACTGCAACAAATAGCACAATAGGGTTTACGGGGTTCAACAACAGGTTAAAAAACTATGATTTGTGCATAGTGTACGCTCCAGACCAATTTTCTTATGTCGGAAAAGGCACGACCTCATCACCTGTAAACAATGAATGTGGAACTATGACATACAGATGTTGCTTATTAACATCTATTAGTTACAGCATATCAGTTCAGGGTTCTATCACGGAAGATTTAACTTTCACCACCTTTGCTTACACGCAAGATGACATAACCGATGTTACAGATTTCACCGTTCTTGGAACTGGTGCTGCGTTTCCCCACACAGGAAGAAACCTTTTGACACGAGAGGACATATCTTTGTCTGACTGTGTTATTCCTTTTGAGGCCGATAAAGCCTTCAACATAGGGAACTCTTTGGCTGGTATAGCGATCTTGGGCTTGCAACAAATTGACATTAGTATTGAAATAGCTTATCGAGACATTCCCGATATAGGTCAGTGGAGAGGCTCGGTTACCGATCAGGCTGAGATGAATAAATTCAGACAAGTAGAATTGCCGGTGGGTGTGTCTTGCACGTTTTCTGGAATCACCAGAGCACAATATTTTGTAAACGGTGCTGCTCAAGATGAAACAGTTACCGATACTTACCACAGCAAAGGAACATATGGTGACGAGACCAAGGGGATTGACAACTATAGGACGGATAGGCAGATTCAGATTGTTGCCAATGGATCGGGCGGCGATTTTTTTCAGTGGAACTTAGGCAGTAAGAATTACATTTCATCGTTTGATGTAACTGGTGGAGACGCAGGAGGGGGAGGGAATGTGGAAACCAGTATGAGCTTCCAAAACGATCATAGTGAAATATTTTTACTCAAGGATTCCACAATAAGAGATTTCACATCTACCACTACTTACTAAAGGCTTACAATGTCCCGTAAAAAAGATAAGAGAACTTCTAGAAGAAAACCTGATATTAGACCTCAAAGGAAAAAACTACAGGCTAAAAGCGAAAACCAAGAAGATTATATTGATTCGATGACAGAGTGTGATGTTACTTTTTGTGAGGGGCCAGCGGGATCAGGTAAAACTGCCTGTTCAGTCGGTCTCGCCTGTAGTTGGGTTTTAGATAAAAGAATAGATAAAATTGTAGTAGCTAGGCCAGCGATAGAAAGTGGACGAGGGCTTGGTCACCTACCCGGCGGACTAAATGAAAAAGTTCATCCATATATGATACCCGTTTTAGAAGAAATGAAGAGGTATCTTGGTTTAGAAACCTATAACTCCATGAGAGCCACTAGAACTATTGAAATATGTCCATTGGAATTTATGAGAGGGCGTACATTCGACGACTCGTTTACAATTCTGGATGAGGCACAAAACGCCACGTATGAACAAATTATTATGTTTATCACTAGGTTAGGCATGGGTTCGACCGCTGTTATTAACGGAGACCCAGCTCAAACAGATTTAAAACACAGGGAGTCTGGGGGTTTTATGAAGCTCATGTACGAGCTTGATAATCTAGAGGGTGTTGGAATGTGTGAGCTAGATGCTTGCGACATTGTTAGGAATCCAATTATTGGAAAAATTATGGAAAGAACAAACAGAGGAAACCAGAAATGAATAGATTGTTGATCGGGTTGGTGCTAATAGCTTCCGGTTTGTCTCTACAGGGCTTAGAAGTTAAGCCAGATAGGGTCGAGGTAGAGGTTCCGAAATCTCAACCAGAACCCCTTGAGATTAAGCCAGAAGTTCAAAACATTCCCGAGAAGAAGCAATCCACTCCCACCAATCCCGTTTTACAAAAGCTGAGGTTGGTTTCTGTGCCCAATATTCGAAACTATAAACCCATTATTGGGGTTAGAGGCATGACTATCCGGTGGCATCTTGAAAGAGGTGCTGCTGGAGAACATGCTGGTTTGCCGTCTCGGTTCGTTAGAAGCCTTACCAAGAATCAACAATACTGGCTTCATGACTATCTGCATGGATATAATCATTAGATATAAGGAAAAAGAAATGGAAATTAATGAAAATTGGGCATATGTTGAGATGTTTGGGAAAGTTAGATATTGTAAAGTGGTAAAAACCCCAAGGGCTAAAAGTTTAGATAAAGAGCATTGCTTCGCTAGATCTAGGGGAGAGGTTTGTTACATTGAAAGACAAGAAGATTGGTACGGGTGGCATCATTTTGACAACAAGGTTGCTGTGGCTGTTTCTAGAGACGGCTGGCAGGATTTTTTTATCAGTTGAATTAGAGTCAGTTGTGTTAAATCGTCTTTATTTGACTATAATACATGACAGAGACTATATCTTTAAACCAGTGGAGTAAATATGCCGACTTATGATTTTGAGTGCGAACCCTGTAATTATCAAGCGGAGATTGTCCAAGGGGTCAACGAGCCATCAGTTCAAGTTTGTCCAAAGTGCTCCAAGGAAACGTTTCAAAAAATATTTATTTCGTTTCCTAACGTCTTTGTAAAAGGTGAAGTAAAAACCATTGCACAGCAAGCCGAAAAAAACACAAAGAACATGGGAAGCTATGAGCTAGAAGAAAAGCGTTTCAAAGACGATCTAACCAAGGGTGTAACTGACGAACATAAAGCCACCAGAGATCAGCACAAGGCAATCGTATCCATGACTCCACAACAGCAGACCCATTGGATTAAAACAGGAGAAAAACCAGAGTGAGCGAGGAACACGAATCAAATTCAGCTTTCATAAAAGCCTTAGATCAAATCAAGCACGAAAAGTCTAAAGATTTCTCTAGGCGTGAAAAGGCACACATGGCTATACTTCAGTTTGATATAGATATGTTTCCTGTAAATCTGGATGGAACAAGGTGTGACTCTTGCCTAAGCAATCAAGATTTTGAAAGATATAATATGTCCAACAAAGCCAAGGTTATTATCAAGGGTAGCAGCGAGGCTGACTGTATTAAACAAGTTAAAAAAGCACTGGAAACAATCAATGATCAAAAAAGATGAAGATAAGAGTTTAGAATTTTTAAAACTTCCCAGTAAACCAACTACCATTATTTCGTTTTTAGATCGGAATGGTGAGTTGTGTGAAGAAGAGGGAAAGTCTGTAGCGAAAAGTGTGGAGAACTTTAGTGGCTATAGCGATTCTTCCGTTCATTACTTTATAAGATTTGGGAACGGCGAAGTTTTAGATCCGCACGAAGCCCATTCGCATTTAAATCAACAAAGGCTGAAGCGTTTTGAATTCAGAAAGGTTACATCTCGTGCTTGGGATGAGTATTCCAAGTATCTCTCAAATAAAGAGAGAAGATATTTTACTAATGCTAGACGATTAATTATGGAGTAAGTTATGAAAAATAAAAAAGGCCCACTATCTAAGGTCGAAAAGAAGATTATCACCAACAGTTACAACCCTGCAAAAGAAGAGAGTGTGGCAGAGATTGCAGCGAAGTTGAACCGCTCCGAAGCGGTTGTTACGAAATTCATTGGAACATTGGTTTCAACAATTACTAAGCCGGATGAAACACCTCCAGTGGCAGAAGTGGTTGAGACTACTGGTAGCACCTCTCAGCACTTTGCTAGGAATGAAAAGTATGGAGCGACAATGATGACTCCGGCTGCTTCTCAGGCTTCAGACGAATCTAGAGCAAAAAGGCAAGAATCGTCCAACAGTGCCAGTAGGTTTGACGGTAGAATTCACGTTATTAAAAAGGATAAGTAATGGAATTACAGTACGGTATATGCACCTCGCATGACCCCTTTATTAAAAAACAACTCGTAGAACATCTAGCGATTAGCTGGACGGGGACTTTAAGCAACGGGCTGAAGGTTTACGGTGATTATGAAAGACCTAGCCACGCCCCTTGCTGGAAACGTGTTCAAAAATACTGCGAAGAGAATAATTGTTGTTTTACAAAAGTGTCGTTGCACATGTTTGGCATGGCCGAAGTTGTGTTTTTCGAAGATGAAAATGGTTTAGATGGACTTTCGATATGCAGAGGGGCTGCTAGAGAGCAATCAATGGCTGGAGAGTTTAGAGATTTTCAATTTTTAAGCGTGTCGTTAGTGGATGAACAGTGTGATCATATTGAAGTGAGAAAGTTTGTATGGCCCTTAAACGACTACGAACAACTTGAATCAAAACGGTTACTAACATCTAATAACGTTGAACAATTGGTATTTAAAAATGGATCAGAAAAACTCAAAAATCAAAAAGTATTCAAGCATCTCAACGGGTAAAGACTGTACCGCAGCTCAATATATAGCTGAAACAATGTGTTTAAGGCGTGCAGAAAAAGAGAACAAAGGGAGCTTGGCTTTTAAATTTTGGAATGGTTCCAAAACCGAAGAGTATCAAACTCAAATCAAAGCGGCCAACAAAGCCATTAAGAAGTACGGAGAAAAGGCTGTACTTCATTATCTAAATAGTCCTAGTGGAAAAAGAACTTATTCACTAGGATTTTTACATCGAAGTAAAAAGTTTGCACTACTTTTAGATTTCGTGAAAGACGGTTTGGAAAAATCTCAAAAGATTGTAGAAGCAGAGGAAAAGAAACCAAAAAAGGTTGTCGATTTACCTGAAGGCGAATTTAAAACCAGAAAATCACAAACCAATAAAAATAGTTTAATATCGAAATTAAGGAAAGCTGATGGCAAAAACTAAAACAGTCCCTAAGAAAAAATCTATCGTACCCTCTTATTTAGAAAAGACAGTTAAAGAATACGGAGATATTTTAAAAACAGGCAACGATGTATTGCAGTCAAAGAAAGACCTAAAAGTTATCAGCATTAGTCCCTCCATTGATGTTGGGCTTGGCGGGGGAGTCATAGAGGGTAGCTGGGTAACACTCACGGGAGACCCCAAATCCGGCAAGACGACTACGGCTATGCAAATTGCTAAAAACTGCCAAGAACTAGGAAGGACTATTATTTACCTAGACGTGGAAGGTCGTTTGAAGCAGATGAATTTCGCACTAGCTGGACTAGACCCATCAAAAATGATAGTTGTTAGCCCTGTAGATAAACCTGTCTCCGCAGAACAATTTTTAGACATAGCTTATAAGATGATGAGCGACCCAGAGTATCACGGGGCTGTGTTAATCATTGACTCAATTTCTTCGTTGATTCCCCAAAAGGAGCTAGATGCGGATTTTGGAAGCTACCGTGCTGGTCTGCCTAAAATTCTTAGCGTTTTCACCAAGAAAATAGGACAGCTATTACCTAGTCAAAGAGGGTTGGTACTTGCAATCACTCACTTTATTGCCAACACATCTGGATTCGGAAAAGCTAAAATGGCAGACGGTGGCAATAAAATTCAATACCAAGTTGATACTAGAATGGAAATTACCGGAGGTGGAGGTAATTCTGCGGTAACCCCTTGGACAGACAGCAACGGGACGCAAATTGGACAGATCGTAAACTGGAAAGTTTTATGTTCTAGTATGGGGCCGCCCGGTGGTTTTATTCAAAGTTATATTAGATACGGTCATGGAATCGACAAGATGAAAGAGATCATTTCCATAGGTCTTGATCTAGGATTTATCTCAAAAAGGGGTTCTTGGTACGCATTAAACTTTATGGTGTCAGAGGGTGATTTCATGGCTCGTTGGCCTATTGGACTAGCTACAAACTTGGTCGAAAAAGGTATGATAAGCGAGGACGCGACTGACGAAGAACTTTTAAAAGCGTTTACCACCCAAGGTGAGAGTAAGTTGTACGAACTTTTGGTTGACAACCCCTTGGTGGCAGAGTGTTTAACTTCAAAGGTTATGGAGGCGATTGATGGATAGTGTCTCTAATGTTAACTGTAATTTATACAAAGTTTTAAGGGGTAAAGACGGCAACAGGCTGGGTACTGGAGGTGTCGAGGGGATTGGTGCTATTAAAAAAGCTCACCCTCATCTTAATAAAGATTCGACCTTAATAACTCGTGCTGGAGACTGGGGTATAAAATGCTCCGAAAAATTAAATGGAATTACAGGAGAGATGCAGTATTACTACAGGATAGAAGATGCTACGCACGGAGGCGTGTTTCTTCCTTTGGAAATTAAGTCTATATGCCAAGGGGTTAAAAGGTGGTATTCAACTAATCTTTATCAATATCTAGGTGAAAACGTATATCCCCTACCTCTTAATGTCAGGCTACCCGATAGCACAACGAGTCCGTATATTAAGGCTAAGGACAACAATCCCAAAGAGCGTTTGTGTTGTGCTAACTTCAGCATGACATGTCCTTATAGAATTAGAGTAGCTGAATGGGCATCTCTTCAAGATATTGATTGTTATTTTCCAGAAAGGTATGCAGGCCAAGGAGAAGAGTTAAATATGCAATGCCTACAACAGAGTCCATTAAGCCAACTCCAGTATCTCAGTGAGTTAGCGGGTCATAAATTTTGTATTTGCCCGATAGGTAATGGGCTAGATACGTTTAGAACTTGGGAAAGTATTTTAGTTAACACAGTACCCATTGTTCAAGATAGCTGGATGAGCAGGGTCTTTGCAAAAATATGGCCTATGATCATTGTAAATAGGTACGAGCAATCAAACATACCATTGTTGATGGATGATTTTATTGAAAAACATGGAGTGACGATGGATTACGATTCAAGTCTGCTCGAAGAAGATAATTTTGAAAATTTATTAGATAGGATTCAATATGAAGGTGATAGGCTTAGACGGCAATGAGTATAATTGGAAACCAGCCTCGACTCATGGTAAAAGATCAGAACTTCATTCTAAAGGTGTAAAGGTTTTAGAGTCACTGTTCCCGCATGATAATATTATTCAAGAGGTTCCTCTCGCGGGGACTGGCAAAAATCCTCTAAGAGCAGATGTTTATCTTCCTAATAGAAATTTAATAGTAGAAATTCACGGAGAGCAACATTTTAAATTTGTTAAGTTTTACCACTCTACCAAGGCAAACTTTATGAGAGCCAAAGCTAGAGACGTTAAAAAAGCAGAATGGTGTGAGATCAATCAAATCAGATTGGTAGCATTTAACTTCGATGAGACAGAAGAGGAATGGAGAGATAAGATATGAGTAGATGTGATGAATTACTTGACACATTCTTGGAAAATGTTGACAACTGGACTAAAGCTAAATCTCTACCCACGGTAGACCCAAACCCAACTATTGAATATATTCTTAATCTTGACTCTCAACAACTCCGAGGCTTGGCTGGAACCCAGCTTTTAGAACACGCATACGAGCTTTATGCCTATGCAGAATACATTGAAACAATAAATTTTAAAGAAAAAACAATTTTAGAGTGGTCAGAGTCCTCTATTTGGTATATAATAGGAGGAGTAATGGACAACTATGGTGGAGATTACACAAAGTGGCAAATCAAGTACTACGCTGCGATAGCGGAAAATCCACTAGCATCAGAGATACTTAAAGTAAAGAATCACGCTTCCGCTAGAGTTGGAGCCTTGGAAGGCAAATCTAAAAGAATAAGTAAAATGGCAGAAACATTAACTAATTTAGCGAGAAAGAAAAATGAATTCTAAAGACAGAGAGATTATAGAGGGGTTGACCGCCATCGTATCTAATTTAGTAGCAACGGTCAACAGGGTTGAAGAAGCCTTTAAACAGTTTGGGAAGCGTGTAAACGCACAAGGCGAGAGTCTGATTCCAACGATTGAGAATGAACCAACGAAGAGCAGTTGGGGCGTGTTGCAAGGACGAAGGGATGCTTGGGTTGATAATGAACTTGAGAAAAGGGGTTTGTTAACGGACGAAGAGGTAGAGAATGTGGATTCCAGTCCAGCCCCTGCCCGCCGTAGCAGCACAGTAGATATGGCACAGTTTACAATGGATAAACCCTCTGAGGTTTTACCACACCCCGTAAATACTGTAGATAACAGGGAAAACATATTTGTTGACAATGAGTCTTTACATAAAGACAAAATTAACGCTACTCCAGACGTTTCGTTAAGTTCAAAGGGGAGCAGACCAAAGTTTGAACGGATAACCCAAAAATGTACTCGCTGTAACAAGGCTGTAAAAACGCATCCTCAACACGCAAGAGAATTATTTACTTGCGACAATTGTCTAAGAAGGTAGATTTATGAAAGATGTAGCAGCAGAACGAGCGGTGTTGGCGGGATTATGTCAATATGGTCTTGACGCATATTTACAGGTTGACTTTCTTAAAGCTGATAGTTTTACTGATGATATGAACAAGTTGATATTTGACTGTATTTATAAAACCATCTCTCAAAACGCCACGGTTGAACTTAGTTCAATACTTTCCGTTGCGAACGATCTTGGTGTCGCGGAGCAAATAAACTCTAGAGAAGAAATAGGATTTATTAGATCGCTGTTTAATTTCCCTATAGCTCAAGAAAATATTTCTCTATACGGATCAAAAGTAGCAAAGCTAAAACTAGCAAGAGACCTAGCAAAAACCCTAGAGGTTTGCCAGAAGGAACTATCCGAAGTTTCTGGTGACGAAGATGTTATGGACATTGTAGCTAGGATCGAAGAGCCTTTGCTGGATGCCACTGGAGATATTTATAAGTCATCTAGCAAAAAAACCGAGCTTATTGGTGAGGGCTTAGATGATTATCTGGATTATCTAAAAAACAATGTTAGTGATTTTGTTGGTATACCTACGGGATTTCCCGCTTTTGACACAGCTATCGGTGGTGGACTAAGACGAAAGTGTGTTGACCTCATCGGAGCTAGACCAAAGGTTGGTAAGTCTATGCTCGGAGATGCCGTGGCTGTACACATCGCTGACAGTTACAACATTCCCGTGCTGGTTCTTGATACCGAAATGGGTAAAGACGATCATTACAATCGTATGTTGGCAGATTTAGCGGGAGTTAAGATCAATCAAATCGCCACTGGAAAGTTTTCACTAAGTGCTATTGAAACGGAAAAGGTGGAACAAGCGGCTGAAAAGTTAAAAGCTATGCCTTACCACTATATTAGTATTGCTGGAGAGAGTTTTGAAAATATCATAAGTCAAATGCGTAAGTGGATTTATACCCATGTGGGCTTTGATGATAACGGGAAAACAAACGATTGTGTTATAGTTTACGACTATCTAAAATTAATGGGTTCAGATAGCATCGACTCTTCTATGCAGGAATACCAAGTGTTGGGTTTTCAAATCACGGCATTGCACAACTTCATGGTAAAGTATGATTGTGCGTGTTTGGCCTTTGTTCAGCTTAACAGGGATGGTGTTACCAAAGAGTCTACAGATGTTGTTTCGGGGTCTGATAGACTTATCTGGTTGTGTACCAGTTTCTCTATCTTTAAATTGAAAAGCGATGATGAAAAGGCTGATGACGGTAAAGAGAATGGAGATCGTAAGCTAGTCCCCGTTGTCGCTAGACATGGACAGGGATTGGATGATGGGGACTATATTAGCGTAAGAATGTTTGGAGAGTTTGGTAGAATTGAATCGGGGTTAACTAGGAATGAAATTAATGAACAAGAAAAATCCAAAACCGAAGGATTCGAAACAGACGATATTGGAACGGGAGACGATCTCGTCTCTGTGTGAAGCGACTTTCAATAGACTGGAAAGCTTATTGGATTATTTTAATATTGAATATGTAACTTTTGAAAACAGGTATGCCTTCCCCTGTCCTGTTCACGGAGGCGATAGTCCAGAGGGATGTTGCATTTTTACAGATGGAAATTCTCAAAAGGGTAATTGGAAGTGCTGGACTGGTCATTGCGAAGAAGAGTTTGTAAGCAATTTGTTTGGATTCGTTAGAGGTTGTTTGGCAGCAAAAAGAGGTAAGCAGGTTTCTATGAATGACACCTCCGAATTTCTTTGTAATTTTTTAAACACTGATCTTAAATCATTAGAAATAGTTCCCTCTAAACAAATCAAAGTTTTGGATGTGTTCACTAGGTCTATTACTAGAGTTCCGGGCCCCATCGACAGGACAGGTATTAGGGAAAAGTTGCAAATTCCTGCGGATTATTACATGGGTCGCGGCTACGGAAAGTCAGTGTTGGAGGATTTTGATGTTGGGGAGTGTGTAGAAAACAATCAGCCCATGTCTGGGAGGGTCGTGGTTCCCCTGTATGACGAAGAAAACAATTATGTGGGGTGTGTCGGCAGAGCTATAAAAGAGCACCTACAGCCCAAGTGGTTGCACAGCAAGGGGTTCACCAAGAACATCCTCTACGGCTTGAATCTAGCTAAAGAAAGAATTCTAGAAACTGGAACCGTTGTCTTAGTCGAAGGACAAGGAGACGTTTGGAGAGCGTTCGAGGCGGGGCTAGACATGACTGTTGGAATCTTTGGAACAAGTCTTGGCGAAGATCAGCTTTTGCTGCTAGAAAGTTCTGGGGCTTTGAACGTTGTGATTTTAACTGACTACGATGAGGCAGGTGTAAAGGCTGTGGATGGCATAGTTAAAAAATGTGGAAGAAGGTTTAACTTAATAAGACCTGACTTAACCCCTTGGTTTGAGGAAAGAGACGTTCCCGAAAAGCAAAGAGACTTAGGAATGATGAGTGTAGAAGATATTAAAAGTGAAATTTACCCGTATATAAAAGGAATAAACTAATGGAAACAAGAATTATTGGATTTGCCGGAGCTAAACAGTCTGGAAAATCCACCTGCTCTAATTTCATTCACGGTTATGAATTATCTGGTAGGAATGTTGTAGATAACTGGACACTAACTGATACTGGCAGGCTTATCGTTAAAACAGATGTTGTTGAAGATGGCAAGGAATCTAAGTCGGAAACCTTTCTAGACACTTCAAGAAAGGACGAGCAGTTCGTGGAGTGGGCTATGTTTAACATGTGGCCTTATGTAAAGAAGTACTCTTTTGCCGATACCCTGAAAGAGATTGCCATCACACTTTTTGGACTTTCTTATGAGCAGGTCTACGGGGATGATTCTTACAAAAACCAAAGAATTCCGCATCTTAAATGGGAAAATATGCCGGGAGTGATGACTCCACATGAATGGTCAATGAGGCAAGGTGGCGTTGCTGCTGGGTATACTCAGAATCCAGAAGAATTTAATATTAAATTAGAGGAAGGGCCAATGACCGCCCGTGAGTTTCTACAATTTCTTGGAACGGACGTTATGCGTAAAATACATGACCCTGTTTGGGTTAATCGCATGATTAAAGATATTAAGTTAGAAGAACCCGCTATAGCTGTAGTCGATGACGTTAGATTTTTGAATGAGATAGAGGCTATACAAGACGCTGGAGGAATCGTTATAGGGTTGAACAGGTGTCCATTTGAATCTGTTCACTCAAGCGAGCAGGTTGTTAAAGATCATCAGGACAAGTTTGATTATGTTATCGACAATCAAGAACTCGGTATCCAAGAAACTTGCGTTGAAGTTATTAAAATTTTAGAACGAGCCGGATGGTTATCTGAGAAATCAGCACAATCGGAAACATGTGCTTCCAACGTAGCATATAAAACGTCTGCAATTCATACAATCAAGGAAAAGGAATAAAATGATAGTTACATACATTAGAAGTTCGAGCTACAATAACTATGACTATTGTCAAATGCAATACTTCATCACCTATGTCTTAGGACACAGAAGCATGAGTGGGAAGAAGGCTCAATTAGGAACGACTGTCCACAAAGTCTTAGAAGTTCTGGCATCTTGCACAAAAGAGTTGCAAGAAAAACCAGATGGTAAACGGTTAAGTATTGAAGATGATGCGATTGGCAAGGTCAATTTCACCCCTGCCAAACTTAAAACTAAAAAGTTTATCATGGACGTTTTGGATGCAAGTTTCGAACATTATACTTCTACCTGTGAAGCGAAGCACAAATACCTTGCTTCTGATAAGAAGTTCTGCGTAACCCAAACAAACAACGCGTTAGAATTTAACGAAGGCCAATTTGATCCTCGGAACAGAAAGATTGTGGACACTGAGCCTCGTTTCGACATTTCCATTGATGCACCTTGGGCAAAGTTCAAGTATGAAGTAGATGGAGAAACATTTGAAGGCCAGTTAGCTATCAAAGGAACCATTGACCTAGTTACTGAAATTGACAGTGAAACGATAGAGGTCGTTGACTGGAAAACAGGACAAAGAAAAAATTGGGCAACGGGCGAGAAAAAAACTTATGAGAAACTACTTGAAGATCCGCAATTGTTATTGTATAATTATGCTATCTCTAAACTATACCCGCAATACAAGCAATCAATCATGACCATTTTTTACACCCGCGATGGTGGGCCGTTCAGCATGTGTTTTGATGAACGGGATCAAGAAAAGTTTTTAGGCATGTTAAAAAGAAGGTTTGAGCAGATCAAACATACGGATAAGCCTAGGTGCTGCTCTAAAAACAGAACCAGCTTTAAGTGTACTAGACTATGCGATTTTCACAAAAAGAAGTGGCCGGGAACGAACATTTCGATGTGTCAGCACGTAGAAGAGTATCTTAACGCTTTTGGTCACGCTGCGACAGTTGCCAATTGCACTAAAAAGGGTCACAGTGTAGGATATTACGAGGCTCCGGGGTAATGATTAAAAGAACTAACAGGCAACATATTAACATAAGGAATTAGATAATGACGTGGCAACCCATCAACTGTAAAACTCATTACAGTCTACAAGTTGGATTTTGTAAACCTGATAAACTAGCAAAAGAAAGTGCGATCAAGGGATTCACCGCTTGTGGAATTGCGGATTTTGGAACATTGTCAGGAGCAGTTGACTTTCATCAAAGCTGTAGAAAAGAAGGTATCAAGCCCGTTATTGGCTGTGAGTTTGACGGCTATATCTTATATGCAAAAAATAAAGATGGTTGGTTTGACTTGGTTCAGTATGTTTCAAGCCACAATTTAGAAAAACTAAAGGAATTAGCCTCCCGTGGTAATGTTCTTTGCGTCACCAAAGAAAAAAACGGGTTCGCCAAACTCTTTAAAGGTAACCATTTGCAAATAGATTATGAGGAAGGGGCGATCTATTACGTAGACAAGGAAGATGCGGACTGTCACAGAATCATGTTGTGCGGGAAACTGAAAACTACGCTCAAGAAAATCAAGGATGTGGAGCATGACTACAAGCAATTCTTTAATGGTGATGATAAATGCTATCTTGCACAGGATAGAAAGGTTGATATGTCGGCAATAGCAGATCGTTGTGAAGAATACGAGCTTGCTGGGCCTCCCATGCTTCCTGAGTTCGATTGCCCAGATAACTATTCTGAAGATGATTGGTTGACCCAATTGTGCAGAGATGGCTGGAAAGATAAGCTGGTTCCCCAAGACAAAGTTGCTACCAAAGAGCAGCAGGATATTTACGCGGAAAGAATCAAGCACGAATTAAAAGTTATCTTTAAAGCACGACTTTCTGGATACTTCTTGATCGTTCAGGATATTATCCAATGGGTAACAGACAAGGGGTGGTTAGCGGGTCCCGGAAGGGGTTCTGCTGCTGGGTGTTTGATCTCCTATTTACTAAGCATTACAGAGGTTGATCCTATTGAGTACGATCTAATTTTTGAAAGATTTTACAACGAGGGGAGAAACACAGAGGGCAATGTAGCAATTCCCGATATTGATATGGACGTTCCTTCAGAGCATAGAGATGAAGTCATTGACTACATTAAAGAAAAGTATGGAACCAAAAATGTAGCTCAAATGATCACTTTTGGTAGGCTTCAAGGGCGATCTGCAATAAAAGAAGTATTAAGAGTGCATAATGCTGTGTCTTTTGACGAAATGAATATGATAACTGATAGTATGCCAGACGAAGCTGCGATTTCTGATCAACTCGAACTGATGGAAGATAAGTCTATCATCAAATGGTCTTTAGAGAATCAGCCAGAAAAGCTAAGAGCGTGGTGTTACTACGATGACAAAGGCGGTCTAGGTGGCCCCTTAGCCGAACTATTTGAACAAGCAATAAATATTGAGGGAACCAAAAAATCTCAAGGTAAACATCCTGCCGGAGTTATCATATCTAAGCATTGGTTGGAAGAGTGTTGCCCAATGACTAAAGATAAAAGCGGAGAACCAGTTGTGGCGTTCGAAATGAACCCCTTAGAAATCCAAGGTCATATCAAGTTTGATGTTTTAGGCATCGACTTATTATCAAAAATAATGGAGATTAGCGATGACGACAGTTAATAGTAAAGAAGAGATTATGGCGGTTATTTACCACGGTCATATGATTGTAAGTAAAAACAACACTTCATTATGTAATCTAGAGGATCACATGATGGGGGCTTTTGTTCCTAGAAAAAAATACCAAGTATGGTCGGATCGTTACAAAGTGTATGATCTATATCAAGACTTGGGAGAAGCTACTGATGAGTTTTTAAAAGTGTCCAGCAAATAATAAGAAAGTAGAGGTGTTTTATCAATTACCGGGATATAATTGTATTCGATTTTGAAACTACTGGTAAGAATCCGCACAAGTGTCAGCCTACGCAGATAGCTGCTGTAGCGTTACACCCCAGAAAATTAACGGTTCAGCCCAATGGTTACTTCGAAAGTAAGATCAGGGCTATCAATGACGACGAGAAAGCTATTGCTGCTGGATTTGATCCCGTTGAAGAAAAGGCGTTAGAGGTAACCGGAAGAACCAGAGAGGATATTGCCACTGGGCCGTATCCAAAAACCGTTTGGAAAAAGTTCGAACAATTTGTTAACAAGTTCAACTTCAAGGGAACCCCTTGGCACGCTCCAATCGCGTCTGGATATAATATCAATGGATACGATATGCCAATTGTCAACAGGATGTGTAAAGCGTTTGGCTCATATAACAAAGAAAAGGGACAACAAACTTTGTTCAACCCTATTTTTACAATGGATATGATGCCCCATGTATATTGCTGGTTTGAAGATAATGCTGACGTAAAGGGTTACAGCATGGATTACCTGCGTGGTTATTTCGGAATTCCTAAAGACAACGCTCACGATGCCCTGCAAGACGTTAAGGATACGGCGAATATTCTTATTAAATTTCTAAAGATGCAGAGAAATCTTTCGAAAAAAATTAAGTTCGAGCAAACATTTGCCAATGGCGAATTTTACGTTAAATAAGGAGATAAAATGTCAGATACTTTAGGCGGTTTGGTAGACAAGTTAATTACAATTGATATGAAGATGTGGACTAATCAAGAGTTTTTACATGAGACTAGGCGTATTTCATTTGAAGAATTTAAAAATAAATTCATTGAAACAGAGGAGCAAAAACTAGAATTGTTTGAATCTTTAAAAAGATGCTGCGATCTTAACTACCAGCGTAATCAATTGATTGATGAGATTGATGAAAAAATAGTTGAGATTGTAAAGTCCGCAACAAAGGGAGAAGAGTTAGATGCAGGAAAATTCATCCAACGAAAACACAAAACTTATTAGTGATATAGAAGATTTTCTAGACAATTGTGGTCATGAATGTTTAAAAGCCTTTAGATATTACGAGCCAAAAGGACAAAAGGGCTATCAAGGAAATAGAAAAGAGCTTGTCGCAAGAAGGGTCGAAAGCCATATTGAAACCATACTTATAACTTTGAGTGGAGGGGATGCACCTGTTGCCTATGGTCATCTGGACGCGTGTCACGAGGGTAAAGTGTGGCTGGGATTGTGTGTTGCGGACGATGCTCAAGGGCTTGGATTGGGAAGAGTGATGATAAAATACCTCCTTTCTAAGTACGATGGAGAAGTAAATATGACTGTAGACGTTGATAACACGCCTTCAATAAATCTATGTAAACAATATGGGTTTGAGAATACTAGGACGAATGTTAAGATGAATGATGAACGAGGCTCTATAGTGAATTACATGAGGAAGAAATGACAAATACTTTTGATATTAATAATTTTGAAGATGACAAGGTGTGGGATTTGATTTGCGAGGGAAACACAAAGGGTGTGTTCCAGCTAGAATCTAATCTAGGTAAACACTGGGCAAAGGAAACTAAGCCTAGGAGTATCAAGGATTTAGCCGCACTTGTAAGTCTCATCAGACCGGGAACTCTTTTGGCGAAAGACGCTAACGGTAAGAGTATGACACAGGTTTACGCAGATAGGAAGGCCAGAAAAGCAGATTCTCCCGTGGAATACCTACACGCATCTCTTGAGCCTATTTTGAAGGAAACTTACGGGGTGCTTGTGTATCAAGAACAATCCATGCTGATCGCTCAACGGTTAGCTGGGTTTAACCTAAAGGAAGCGGACGGACTAAGAAAGGCTATTGGTAAGAAAAAAGCTGACTTAATGGCAGAAGTAAAGAAGTCTTTCCTAGAGGGTGCTGAGAAAGAAGCAATCGTTACCAAGGAAATTGCAGAAGAGATTTTCTCTTGGATTGAGAAGTCTAGTCGCTACGCCTTTAATAAGTCTCACGCTGTGTCTTACGCTATCAACGCCTACTGGTCTGCTTATTGCAAGACATATCGGTTGATAAAGTTCTACGAAAAATATCTCAATCGTGCGGAAAGAAAGCCTAAGCCCGACATAGAAAAACGACAGTTGATCATGGATGCGAAAAAGGGTGGCGTTGAGGTTATTCCTCCAAGGCTACAGCATCTACATATAAACTTTACTAGAGATGAATCTAAGGGCGTTATATATTATGGGTTAACCCACATCAAAAACGTTGGCAGTAAAGAGTGTGATAAAATTAGTGAGTTCATCAAAAACAACGAGAACGTTAGCCAGTTTACTTGGATGGACTGTCTATTCGATATGGTTTTTGGTTTGAATATCAATAAGAGAGCTACCATTGCACTAATATCTGTTGGGGCTTTTAATGGTAAAAACAACTTGACCAGCAGGCAAACCATGCTTTATGAGTACAATAGTTGGAAACAGCTAACACCCAGAGAGCAGCAAGCCATAGTTAACAATTTCAAAAGCGATGATCCTTTTGTGTACGCTAAAAATCTAGCTGACGCAATCTGTCATTTAGCAGAAGGTCGCTCTTCTATTAAAGTCAACGCCAAGAGAATGTCTGTGGTCAAAGATATTAAACTGTCTTTAGATAACCCCTTTTACGACATTAACGATCAAGCCGTGGTAATTGCCACTGATGAGGAAAAGTTTTTGAGTTGTGCGTTAACGTGCAGCAAAGTGGACGGGCTTGATCTACAGGTGTCTACAATGCCTTGCACAGCGGTGGCTAACCAAACTGTTAGCGGTAAGATTTGTTTAGCTGTAGAGCTTTCCGAGATCAAGGTTATTAAAACAAAAAGGGGGAATAATCCGGGGCAAGAAATGGCGTTCTTAACAGTCGAGGATAGTAGCGGTAGTCTAGAAGATGTAACAGTTTTTCCAGATTGTTACTCTGAGTTTAGGAATTTACTAATAGAAAACAATACGGTTATACTTTTTGGAACTATTTCTAAAAAGGATAAAAAATCTTTAATCGTAGAACGAATTAAACAAATTTGAAAGGTACTTATGAACAATTGCAGTTTTTTAGGAATGGTCACTGGAGATATTCGGTTAAATGAAGAGAACGGAGTTTCTGTCGTAAACTTCGGGCTTGAAATTGAAGAGTTCAGAAGGTCTTCCGGTGGTGAGAAGAAAAGGGTTTTAACATACGTAGACCTTGAGGCTTGGGATTCTGCTGCACTGGCGATCAACAAGTATGCAAACTCAGGCACGTTAATGGCTGTAGAATCGGTTGCTCGAAACGATCCAAATACACCAACGTGTTGCGAAGATAACGACATTGGGACTCTTACATACTTTAGAGTTACCAGTTTTAAAATCCTTACCCAACAATAAAGGCGTTAACATTGAGAAAAAAAAAGATATTGTGGGTCAATGAGTCCTCTACAAAAAATACAGGCTACGGAATTTACGGGCAGGAAGTGCTATCAAGACTCCACGCTGTCCCAGAATTTGAGGTTGCAGAACTAGCTTGTTATGTCACTGAAGATGATATTAAAAGAAACCCTAAGCCTTGGAGAGTTTATCCAAACAAGCCAATGGAGAAAGATTCGGCATATGAGTTGTCACCGTCTCAAGTTTTTGGAGAGAAAACTTTTAACGAAGTTTTACTTCATTTTCGCCCAGACATAGTGATGGATATTCGTGACTGGTGGATGTTTGAGTTCCAGCAACGGTCTCCGTTTAGAGATTTGTTTCACTGGGCTATCATGCCAACCGTTGACGCAGAACCGCAGAACCCACAGTGGATTAACACTTTTGCTTCCGCTGATTCAGTCTTTACTTATTCAGAATTTGGAACAAGGGTTTTGCAGGAGCAATGCTCGGATATCAAGGTTGTTGCGACTGCTTCCCCTGCTGCAAACTCAGAGAACTTCGCCCCGTTTGATAGGTTTGAGGATAAACTTCGTCACAAGTCAAGCATGGGTTTAGACGAGAATTGTACGATAATTGGAATGGTTGGAAGAAACCAAAGAAGGAAACTTCTCCCTGATCTGTTTGACCATTTTAGTAAGAGTATTAGAAGTAGAGGGTTAACCGACACATTTCTACATTGTCACACTTACTATCCAGATATAGGTTGGGATATCCCTTACCTGCTAGACCGTTTTGAAATTGGTAACAGGATTCTGTTCACCTATAAGTGCGTTTCTTGTAAAGATATTAGTATTGATTTTTACAAAGACACCATTTGTTCTTGTAGTAATTGCGGAAAATTCGCTAAAAAGATGGTGGGTGTCAGGAATCCTATTGACGGAAAGGATTTGGGTAAGATATATGGGATGTACGATCTTTATATCCAGTATGCGAACAGCGAAGGTTTTGGGATGCCTCAGTTAGAAGCTGCTTATTCTGGAGTGCCTGTGGCGGCTATCGACTATTCTGCAATGGAGTCTGTAATGCAGAATATCCAAGGAATCAAACTTACGCCGCTGTCGTACACAATGGAGTGCGAGACTGGATGCCTTCGTGCTATTCCTGATTTTGAAGAGTTTGACTCTGCTTTAGGGGCTTTTCACCAGTCCGAAGAGCCTGTTTTAAACAACAAAAAATTGTTTGACGCGGGACGGGTCATCGCACAGAAGTCTAGAAAAAACTACAACTGGGATAGGACTGCACAGTTTTGGATAGACCATTTTAAAGGGATACCCATCAAACCAGATGAGGAAACTTGGAAATCCCAAGTTCAAATACATATTCCCGAGCCTATAGAAAGATGCCTAGAACTTCCGACTCTTAGAGAGCAAGTGAACTTTATATTTAATAAAGTGCTGTGTAAACCGGAGTGGATTGGTAACTTCTTGTGGGCAAAAGTTATGCACGACTGCACTTTTGGTTATCGTGTAAAGAACTCGGAAGAAGATTACTATTTTAACGAATCTCATGTGCCAAGTATGGATAAATATGAAGATTATAGTATAGAGGGGGCTTACAAAGATTTGTCAGCTCTAAGAAATCAATGGAACCAATGGGAAAAACTAAGGAGCAGTTTAAATGTATAATTTTGAATATTTTTTAACTCGTATGTCAAATTCTATCCTACGGGCCAGTTTAATAGACAGAGAGATTGATTGGTACAAGGTGATAAATAGTAGAGATGATCTTTTTGAAAAAATATTAGAAGACAATTTTGACTCTAAACCTTTAAGAGTATTTCAAGTGGGTGCTATCGAGTCTTTGGAAACAAAGTTTAGAATCGGCTCTGGTTGGAGTGAATTGTTTTGGGGTGAGCACATCAAAGAATATGGTGGAGAACTTCATGTTTGCGACATTAACTTAAACCATATAGCTCATTCGCATTTTTCTGCATCCAACATTGGGTATCGTGTTAATTTGCACATTGGCGATGCGGAGGGTTGTTTGCGAACCATGTTTTCTGAGGGCGATCCTACACTTCCATTCGATCTTTATTATCTGGACGGTGCTGACGAACCTCATGGAAACGATCAGACTCTGTGCCAGTTTAAAATTATTGAATCTCACGAGGCTTTGGTTATGGTAGACGATGTTCAGACCAAGGGCATCAAGCTATTGGAGCATCTTGACGAAAATCTAGGAGGTTTGTTAAAAACCATAGAAAAAATCAAAAAGGGGGAAAATATATTCCCGACTAATAGCAATGAGTTTACAGTCCGAATTCCGTCAGAAGACAAATCGCTCAACCCGTGCGTAATTATTACCTTTTACAATGTTGGCAATATGATGATGACGATTGATGCAAGGACAATCAAATGAGTATAATTTATCAGGGGTTTGGTCAATTTTCGCAGGACATATTCGTAGACCAAATACTAGAAGAAAAGAGAGGAGGTTTTTTTCTAGACATAGGGGCTGGGGTTTCTGACCATTCTATACATCAGGTTCCTCTCCACACTATGAGCAACACCTGTGGTTTAGAGAAACATCGGGGGTGGAATGGAATCGCTATAGATTACGACAAGGATTATTGTGAAGTGGCAAAGAAATATAGAGGCTGTTCGGTTAGCTGCACAGACTTATTAGAGGAAAATATAAGTTCTGTATTACAGAGGTTGCAAGCACCCAATAAAATAGACTATCTTTCTCTAGACGTGGACTCTGCCCAAGAACAGGTTTTAAGAGAATTGGATTTTGACACTTATAAATTTAGCGTCATAACCTATGAACACAATCTTTCTGTCGGAAACAGTCCTTGTGGTGGGGTGAATTGGGTGACCCATCACGCAGAATCTAGAGACAAGTTTTTAAAGCTTGGGTATAATTTAGTATTTGGCAATGTGGGTTGGACAGATGAAGAAAAGATAGAGGATTGGTGGGTAGACGACGAAACTTTTGCTAAATGGGGGCTGGGATCACACGATAACTGTCTCGTTCTAGCGTCATTAGACATGCTGCACGCTCGTTATGGAGATACAAAACTATGAAGAGACCAGTCCTATACATAGGTCACTACAAAGACGGCACAGGCTGGGGCGATGCTGCCCAAAACAATATTCTTGCACTACACGCGGCAGGAGTTGAAGTCCGTCCTAGGGCGATAACTTTTGAAAATAAAGAAGAATATAGTTGTCACCCCGTAATTGAGAGCCTAGAAAGCGGATCAACAGCTAGGGCAGATGTTGTGATTCAACACACACTCCCAAGCTGCTATGTTTACGATGGCAGGTTTTATAACATCGGATGCTTTACCACTGAATCTAGCGATTTCAGGTCTACTGGCTGGCAGCACAACATGAATATGATGGATGAAATTTGGGTTCCTACCTGTCAAGCAAGAAATAGCTGCGTGCTTTCTGGTGTGACCACTAAAATCTCCGTAGTTCCTTATGGAATTGGGAAGGTTGAAGTTGACCCCTCTGGGGAAAAGATAAAAGAACTAAATGAAAACTTTACATTTGGTTTTGTTGGAGAGTTTATCGAAAGAAAAAACGTAAAAGCACTTATCAAAGCGTTTCATATGGCTTTCGAGCCGCATGAGCCTGTGAATCTTTTTATTAAAACTTCCAAGTCTGACCTATCCTCAGTTCACAAATACATTCAACATATTAAAAATGGAATGAAAATTAGAAAGAACTACAAAGAAGAAGTCGTTATTGCTGGCATGATGGCGAAAAAAGATTACTACTCTGTTCTCAGCCAAGTGGACTGTTTTGTTATGCCAAGCAGAGGTGAATCGCCATGTATTCCAGCTATGGAGGCGTTGTCACTAGGAATACCTGTAATGAGAACATCTGGAATAGGAATGGACTACACTCAAGATTTGAACAAAGTATATCCATCTCATGTTAATTCTTATGATGTTCCTTGTTTTGGTGCTGTGGACACTCTCCCCGATTTGGATACGTCTGCCTCAACTTGGAAAGAAATTGATGTTATAGATTTGGGCAGTAAAATGAGACTCGCGGTGTCGAAGGTTCTTCGGTACAAAAAACCAGCCGTGGACGCGGTTATCGACGAGATTGCCCAAAGTTTTACCTTAGAAAGCGTGGGAATTAAAATGAAGGAGGTGCTAGATGCCCGCTAGAGCAAACACACGATCCGTTCGTCATATAATGAAGGGCGAGCCTTCTAAGACGCTTAACATCCTAACCTTCGCGACTCACGAAAGATATGAGGAAACCCTATGTAAAACGGGTCACAACTTCTACTCTTTAAGAGTGGGGAAAGAGTGGGATGAAACATATGCTCCTGTGCCTAGTAATTACCATATCGTGGATGAAATTCCTGCGTGGTTAGATATTGACTTGGTTTTGTCTCACACAAGTGATAGCAGGATGCAAGTGGCTCACGATGTATTATCGGGGTCTAGGGGTTTACAAGGCCAGTTAGCTTGCCCCATCCTAAGACACACTCACGTACTTCCAGACGTTAGATTTAGTGTTGATGAACAGGTGCAAAGCTTTCAGTCCATCCCTGTAGATCATAACTCGTTTATATCTGATTACAATAGAGACCAATGGGGGTGTGATGCTTCACACTCAAGCGTTATATCTCATGGTATTGACGTGGAACATTGGACGAAGTTGGATGCAACAGAGGGAAGTGGGAGACAACCAGTGTGCCTTTCAGTAGTAAATGAGTTTCCAACAAGGGATTGGTGCTGCGGATTCAACTTGTGGCGAGACATTGCCCAATCGGTTCCTTGTAAAGTGGTCGGAAAATGCACAGGTCAATATGAAGGGTTTTCTCAGCCAGCTAAAAACAAGGACGATTTGAGACAGAGTTATAAAAAGGCTGCCATATTCCTCAACACTTCGTTACATTCTCCAGTTCCTACAGCTTTGATGGAAGCTATGGCGTGTGGATGCCCAGTGGTATCTACAGAGACATGTATGATACCAGAAATCATAGAACATGGTGTCAATGGATTTATGTCAAACGACCCAGACGAACTCAAGGGGTATTGCAAACAACTGTTAAATGACGAAAAACTCGCCAGAACAATGGGTCAAGCCGCACAAAAAACTATCGAATCAAGATTTGGCATTGATCAGTTTGCCGAAAATTGGAATAACTTGTTTTATAAAGTAATAGGAGATTTTAAATTATGATGATAACAACTAAGCTGGCAGGCGGGGAAACTAAATCTTTCGATAATATAGCTAATTTTAACGGGTCTGTTTTAGATGCTGAGGCTATGGAGATTTCTGCCGTGGGAGTTTTATCGGGTTTTAAAATTTCTGATGTGCCATCCGTGCTAAAATTAATGATAACTAAATGTCATAAAGGTGGAGTCTTATCCATTGTAGAGCGAGATATGCAGAGAGCTGCCACGATCCTGAAAGATGGAGACTTTAACGATGTGGACACTTTAAACAAATCTATAACAAAAAATGAGAAATTTAATTGTTTTCTTACGATTTCCTACGTAGAAGCGTTGGTGCAGCAGTTAAAAATACAAGACGTTCGGGTTACGGGAAGAGAAATATGCTCTTCTAACCAGTTTATATTAACTTTGAGGAGAGAAAATTAGTATGAGTAAACCAGTGACTAATTGTGAAGGGTGCGTATTCGTTGAATGTGATGATGAGCAAAACCAAAAAGGCTGCTCACTACAAAGACCCATACTACTGGGTGTGCAATCCGAAGATAAGTATTACCTTCTGGATAGATTTTGCAATGCGTATAGACCTTCCGAGTGGGTCAACGACCTAGAGTTTTCAAAACAGTTAATGCTTACAGACACGGTTCTTGAAGAAATTCGCCCCCAAATGGGATTCTTTGTGGTTTTAGACACATCGGTTAAAGATGCTATTTCTAACTTAAAGAAAACTCTAGACTCCATTAGAGAGCTAGAGGGTGGTGACTCATATATCGTTGTTGTCACTGATAAAGTGGAGTACAACGAAGAAATTTGGGAATTACTTAATCCATTCAAAGCAGAATTTCCTGAATCAAAATATGTTGTGATGCAGTTGACTGAAGCACCTGAGAATTTGGTTTGGACTATAGACCACGCTTTCTCCCATGCTCGAAACGGATGGATTATGTCTCTCACCAGCGGTTCAACCGTTCCACCCCAAGCTGTTGAAGCGTTGCACAATTTTGTTAATATCGAGATGAGACAGATGATAATGGTCGAGCCAACATCTGGAATTGATGGGCTTACATTCCCAGCTTACCTGTTTAAGTTTTTAAATGGAAACAAAACCAAAATGTTTAATGACAAAATGACAGATAGTAGGCAGTTTTTGGAAAAGGTGCGAGACGCAGAAAAACGAGGAGGGACTAAAACTATCTATGAGTGGAATGAAGTGCTAGACGGACTAGGAGAAGATAATGACCCAACTTCCTAAAGTGGCTATTATTTGTGCGAACTATAACTATGGCGATTATATAGCCGCTGCTATGGATAGTATTGTGAACCAGACTTACAAAGGTGAGATTCGCCTGTACGTGGTTGATGATGGATCGTCAGATGATTCGTGGGAAAAGATACATGATTTTATCAA
>TARA_R110002167_G_scaffold204404_11_pt1 | contig 26458 bp, 30 predicted proteins | sample TARA_R110002167 | Tara Oceans TARA_R110002167 (sample SAMEA4398238) | marine metagenome | biome: Polar Biome; feature: [MES] marine water layer (ENVO:01000295) within the mesopelagic zone...; material: water (ENVO:00002006), including particulate matter (ENVO:01000060) such...
TTATTGGGCGTAAAGGACCTGTTGCAACCAGGCTCAAATCCCAAGCAATTCTGACAAGGAGGCGTTGCAACCTTCCGGCATACGGTAGATCAATGACAAGGAAGTGTTGCAACCTTAACTAAATACGGGTGATTCATGACAAGGAAGTGTTGCAACCCTGGCTAAATACGACTGATTCATGGCAAGGGAGCGTTCACACCACTCCATTTTGGGGCTTGAAAGCACCCCACCCCCACCGATGTAGGTGCTAAAAATCAAAAACCGTTGTTGTCAGGCGCCATTACGGCCAGCATTACCAAGATCGGTTGTTACCAGAGCTTATTGCGGCCATAACGACAAGGAAGTGTTGCAATCAGGGCCTGCAGCAGCTGTTGCGTTAAGGAAGTGTTGCAACCAGAATCCAGAGCGAGACAAGGAAGTGTTGCAATCAGGGCCTTCAGCTGCTGTTGCGTCAAGGAAGTGTTGCAACCAGAACCCAGAGCGTGACAAGGAAGTGTTGCAATCAGGGCCTGCAGCTGCTGTTGCGTCAAGGAAGTGTTGCAACCAGGACTCGGAACATGACAAGGAAGTGTTGCAATCAGGGCCTTCAGCTGCTGTTGCGTCAAGGAAGTGTTGCAACCAGGACTCGGAACATGACAAGGAAGTGTTGCAATCAGGGCCTTCAGCTGCTGTTGCGTCAAGGAAGTGTTGCAACCCAGCTCTGAATTAAGCATATCGAAAAGGAAGTGTTGCAACCTAGCCTAGACAGCGGCACGTTTTGCGGCAAAATAGACACTACTTAGCCCAAACATAAGCGCCAAAAGGAGCATCCAGAGGTGTTGTGTTGGAAAAAGGTGTCCCTTATACCCCCCTATTCTGCTTACAGATCCATGACAAGGAACCGTTGCCATATCATCAAGGAACCGTTGCAATCATGACAAGGAGTTGTTGCTATGCTGCAAGGGACTGTTGCAATGGTGACAAGGAAGCGTTGCTATGTTGTAAAGGAAGTGTTGCAACCAAATCGTTCTAGCCCTTTGTTCATGGGGGGTTCAGCAGCTCTCTAAACAGTATTAAAACCTTAAACAATTAAAAACATTATAAACATCAAACAACTCGCCACTGTTGATGTATGAATCGTATCCGTTTCACTCATGAGTGAATCCACCCCCCCCTACCCTAAAATTTATGCTGATCAGGGCATAGTTGCTGGGAAGACAACCATAGCCAGACAAGCGCACCAGAACAGGCGCAAAAAAGGCATATCTCACTTCAACCAGCTTTTTGTTGATCAATAAGAAATAACCACGATTTTGGCCGGTCATATTGGCAGTCATTTAATAAATAAACATTAAACCATCGATGAACAAACAGGCGTATTAAAGTGACATAAGTTACTTATATAGGTGGCTTAAAGCACTATTAAAATTTTAAGTTAGCTTTTCGGCTAATTCCACGCAAAATCACTTAAATACCTATTGCATAGACCCACCATGAATATATATATTCCCGCCCCGTTAAATAGAGTTGGTTAATAACCACAGGGAATTATTTAGTAGGACTCAAGGATGATAGGACAGCAGCAGATCAGTATCGAAGTCACAGGCTTTGTTACCCATCGTCTATTGGATCTTGCTCAGGCGTACCAGGTTGATTGCGAAGAGTCGCTACGCCAAACGGACATCCCCTCCGATACAGTTAAAGCTATCAGCTGGCTCAAGTATGACCGGATCGCTACGGTCGCATCAAAGTATGTCCACCTATCTAAGCTAGATGAATCAGTCGCTATTGATGTCCAATTGCTGAGTGATTGTATCGCAGAGGTTTCACACCTCACCCCTTTCACTGAAACAGAGCACACCGAGTCATGCTGCGTTGTAAGCAGCAAACGGAAAGCCTATCAGACTAACGTACACAGCGTTCTTAGTGCTGTGTTCGTCGCCCTCATGGCAGAACTTCGTCAAGGCGAAAAGCAGGTTTCAAAATCATTCGACATCCCTACAGAAGTTGTTTGGGCTCTTTCTTCCCTTCACACAGCACAATGCTTACAGGTAGCCCGGCATTACTCTGAACGGGTATGCTATACCGACTTCTTCCGGCTAGATCTCAATTTGCTTCAGTCGATGGTGAATGCCACCTATGAGACAGTTGAGTTGGAAAGGAAGCTGGATCAATTTATTCTTCTCGGCGCGAACAAGCGCATGATCATGGATCTTTTTGGAGCCAGGTCTGTACAAATTGCCTTGCGACGTAAAGCATTGGAATTTGGCGAGCAGAAAAAACTCATTTGGAGAAAACGTCGTTCCGAATTGGATGAATTTAAACGGCAGGACGTTTTTAATAAATGGGTATCCCTTCTGGACATGGAAAATGAAATTGACCGCTATTTGGCGGTAGCCGAGCAAACAAATGTTCGTCTTGGCGTTATTTATACGATCATTGAAGATATGGCGAACGAGCCGTTCTGCCAAAAGCAGATCGAAAAACGGACGCAATGCGCCTGAGTTAATAAGGAGAAAAGGCAAATGGCTCAAAAACAACAACCGGCTAAACGGATGGCTCCTGTAGTAGCCGCTGAAGACATCACCGTAGAATTCTCTACTCGCTCCGCGTATCGCCTTTGGAGTGGTCGGGAAAAGACCGATAAGCGTAACGGCATCCTTGGGGTTGCTGGCTTTGCTCGATTGTTGCGTTCGATGGAGCAAGCGATCCGTGACGATGATCCCTATGCCGACTACCACTTTCTTCAGATCGAAGAGGCAATTGAGGGGCTGGCGGCAGAACTTGATGCAGACCTAAAGGCAATGGAAGAGTTGATTGCGAGTAAAGTACCGCCACAGATGAAACTAGCTAATGTGGTTAGCGGTGATCCAACGGTAGTTCCGGTCAAGTTTTCCTCCCGTCTTGGCTTCAACCTTGTGTACCAGGTTCTTAAAGCGGATCAAATTGCGCTCAAGGTTCTGCTCGCTGCACACTTATCGCTTATTTCTGTAGAAGAGAAGTTTTCCTACCTGGCTAACTGCGAGCGTAAAGTTCGTGCGGTTATGAACCAGCTGTTTCAATACAGATACCTCGGCGTTACCCGTGATGACATGGCGGCAAACAATAAAAAGGCGCAAGCAGCTGTTTCACAAATGGGTGAGCTGGACGAAGAGTACCTGCATGGAACAACCCGTTCATCCAATGCACCTAAGCTGCCACGAAAGCGGTTAAAGACGATCACTCCAGAAGCAGTTGAGCCAGAGGCTGAAGAACTCCAGCCGGCGTAATTGCAACCTGATTTCCAGAGGGCCTATTAGGCCCTCTTTTTGTTTGCGGCCCTGGAACGCAAAGGCAAGAAAAGTTGGTACGCGATGGCGCTAGATCGCTGGAACGTCATGGGAAATATGGCTTGGAACGTCAAGGCACTTGTAGAGGTTGAGTTTTGTCGAATCCCTTTAATATAAATTTAATAGTACCTTTTAAGGATAATAAGGGTTCTAAGCGAAAGCTCTTCGTAGCTGAAATTGAATCCTACAAAAAGGATTTGGAAGGTAGGGCTGTTGAGCTAAAGCAGGATCTGGAAACGCTCTTTGGGGATGCGCTCAAAATCTCTATTGTTGCAAGATCTGATCGAGGGGCTGTTAGTTACTACTGGAGGTATAAGTCCTCAAAGGAAGATCGTAAGTACCGACGGCTTGCTAATGAACAAATGCAAGAATACTTGCTGACCATTGATCAGCATCGGCGCAATGCGCTGAAGGGGATCGAAGAGGATCTGATCTACATCAACGGCAATTTGAAAGTTCTGAAGTCCATGACCGACGCACTAGAAAAAACACAAGCAGAGCAAACTGAATTGCTGTCTGCTCCAATCTGACTGAAGCATTCACTCATGAGTGAATGGCAAAACTGATAGTTCCCTGATTCACTCATGAGTGAATGGCCGGATAGGTCTAAGCGTTATCGGGCATAAGTGAAAGAGTAGGGGAGTTGACCCAGATGTATCCTTCTGCAAGAATGCAGTCATTACTTCATGCCTTCGGCATACACTCGCAGGATAGATCACTCAATAGCTGATTCCCTGTCTACTCTACCTCCGAGCTTCCAGCTCTCCCCCCAAGCACTAAGCTACCTGTTTCGGGCAACCTCAAGTTGAGTGTTAATCAAAATACATACGTCAGTGTTTTTTGATTAGCGCCCACCTTAATCTCTACCATCGGTGATCTGCTCGCTCATCCTTCAGTAAATCTGAAAGCAAGACAAAGCGAGTGGCGTTTGTGTGGCAAAGCCATGCTGACTGCACTTCATGTGCAACTGGGAGGCAATGGCCCGTATCCTCCCGCGTAGGGCCAAAAATTAACTTGGGGTGTCGCAAACCCTATATTCGTAAGTAAAAAAGAGCTGCCGCAACCTCGTTGCTGGTGGCTTTTTTTTGTCTGTGTTTCGGGTCACTCTCGGATGACCCACTTTGGCGTTTAATGCCAAAAGAGCTGTAGTAGGGTCGTCAACTGGAATTAGTCTGGAGGACGAAATGAAAAGGCATATCCTGGCTCTGAGTTTGGCCGCATGTAGCACCCTGGCTACTGCACACACCCAAGAATCTGTTGAACAGGCCGAACCAAGCCGGTCGGCAGAACAAATCGAGGCGATGGTAACGGGTCGTTATACATCGGTAAAAAACATTGCACCTATGGATCAACTGAATCCACTCAAGGTTGTAATCAAGACGAAGCTACCACAGAGCATTCAAACGGTAAGACAGGCGGTTGGCTTTTTGCTAGTGCGCTCTGGTTACTCGCTTGCTGATGATGCCGTACTGAGTGAAGAGGCGGTAACTCTCCTTGATCTGCCACTGCCGCAAATCCATCGGCAACTTGGCCCAATCACTTTAGACAAAGCGTTGCAGACTCTATCCGGTCAGGCTTTCGTCCTGGTTGTCGATCCGGTACACCGGAAGGTCGGCTATGAACTCTCAGTGAACGTGAAGAGGGCAGGTTGATGAGCGGTGATAATGTTAGACCGATCAACGCAGCAGCTGAAGACCAGGACGCATTTGAACAGGCTAATGCTTCTGAGGAAGGGCTTGGTAGTGCAGAAAAAGGCGACGACTTAGATCTTGATCTTGAATTGGCAAGCGAAGAGCCTGTTCGGGTGGATGAGCCAGAACTGATCGAAGAGCCCAAGCCAAAGTCTAAGCCGGATGTAGTTAAGTCGGGTCGTGCTCCAGCGTATATCGCTATGGGTATGTCAGCTATCGCCATTGCTGTTTCAGGATTGTCCTTCGTATCACAGAAGGGTCTGCAAGCAGGCATGGATGAACAGATCGCGTCCGTTGAAGACTACGTTACAGACCTGCGGATCAAAACCGAAGGTATGCAGTCACAGGTTGCGGCTAACACCTCCGCTGTGAAGCAGAACACCACACAGCTGCAGTCAATTTCCTCCATCCGTGGGGAAATGCTCATCTACAACTCAGCGCTTGATCAAATGAAGAGCGACATTGAGAGCATGAAGAGCACTGCTACTCAGGGCCAGACCCTGATCGGTGAACAGCGCACGGCACTGGAGTCTCTGACGGGTCGAGTTTCCAAGTTGGAGTCGCGGCCAGTAAAAGTAGCGTCCAAGACAGTCAGGAAAGCGAGGCCAGCTCCCCGTAAATCGCCAGCAGTGGATGTCACGAAGATCGAGGGCGCTTCCCTGTCTTCAATTGACTCATGGGGTACTCAGACCAACGTGATGCTGCGAGGTGAAGACGGCCAATGGATTCCTATGTCCAAGGGAGACTTCTACAAGGGATGGCAGTTCGTATCCGCTAAAGCGGATAAGGCTACATTCCGAAATGGAAAGAAAACCCGGTCAATCAAGGTTGAGGGATAAGTCGTGGAAATTATCGTAATCATCGCACTGCTTTTCGGCGGTGTTGAGCTGTACAAAGCGGAAGAAAAGCGCGACATGGCGCGGCAGGAACAAGCCGTTGAAGCGGCTGTTGCTGAAGTAGAAGCTGAGTACCAGGAAAAACTAGAAAAGCGTGTCTACGCCCGTGGCGAATATTACGAACAAGACGGCTATTACATTAGCAACCTATCACCAGTCCCGGTGAAAGCTGATGGCTGCGACATGCCCGTTTTAACTTCGGATCTGAGTCAGCCTCGCAAAGAAGGTGATATGGCCGTTTCCAGCGTGAAGGTAGGGTGTCAGTAATGAGATCAGCAAGCGCACTAGCATTGGTACTGGTGAGTGGACTTGCGTTTGCTGAGAGCCCTGAAAAGGGCTTTCAGTACAGTGAGTCTGTATCCACTCTGGACAAAGCAGCTGGTCAACAGCTCACGCAAGAGGAAAGAACCCTCGCAAAGCAATGGATGCTCACAGATTCAGATTGGGTTAAGTACAAGAATATTATGAAAGGGCCGCGAGGTATTTGGTCGCCGGGACTTGATCCTATTACCGCCCTTGGCGTCGAAGAAACAGATGAGCGTGAAAGGGATCGCTACGCCGAGATATGGATGCGTGTTGAGGGGCGTCGCAAAGAACTGGAAATCAAGTTTGAGCACTCCAGAAACAAGGCGGCAAAAGTTGTCTTCGGTAACATGAAGGCAATACAGAATGACGCTTGGATTGCCGAGTGGAACAGAGAGAACATTGCACCTAAAAAGGCCGTGGCGCTCTTTATGGATTCATCCTGTACAGCAGAATGCAAAGGTCAGTTTGATGACATTTACAACTCGCTGAATGCACAAACCAGATTGGATATTTATTTTGAAGAAGGTGTTAGCGGCACAGAAATTAGCACCTGGGCGTCAACGATGGGGGTCGATCCAGAAATCGTAAAATCTCGACGTGTGACCCTAAACTTTGATGAGGGTACTGCTGCAAGGATGGGTGTTTATGGCTCCCAGCGGCCTCAAGTACGCGAGACAGAGGTTAAATAGCATTGTGAGGGGGATCATCGTTGCTGTTGTCTTGGCGGCACTTAGTTTTGCAGCAGTAGCAGAGGACGACATCCCCCCTCTGTACACGCAAATTGCCTTAAAGCATCAAGTCCCCCCCAAGCTCTTCTTTGCTCTGATTCTCAATGAATCAAGATCCACAACGGACAACAGGGTAGGGCGAAAAGTCCTCCCGTGGCCGTGGACAGTAAATCACAGGGGCAAACCGTACTTCTTTCAAAGCCGTCTTCAAGCATTCAACTTCATCAAAGGCTTAGTTGCATCTGGCGACGAAAGTTTTGATGTCGGTCTTGGTCAGTTGAACTGGTATTGGCACAAGCAGAAATTTAATTCGGATCTGTGGTCTGCCTTAGATCCAGTATCAAATCTGCATGTATCTGCAAAGTTCTTCAGACAGCAATACGACCGGCCTGAGTGTGGGGCATGGGAAAGGGCCGTGGGGTGTTATCACCGTCCGGGTCAGCGTAGGCAAGATAAAGATATTGCCAAAAAATATTCGGAAAGAGTGGTCAGATTATGGGCAAAAATTTAAACGGATTTCTAGCTGTATCGCTTTGCCTAGCAGCTTGTCATGCAAGCGCAGCCAGTTTTGATGGTATGCGATATAAAACCACTGTCCTAGTCGATGGGGGTGGTGTGCCTATCAGTAAGTACATCCCTGATAGCGCTATGCCTGATGATCATGGGAAAAAACTATTTGAGGATCGAGGTAGGAAGAAACTACTTAGCTCTCAGTATCCAGTCAGGACACCATCAATGAGTGTTGGGCCGGTTAGTGCCAGCGAACTGGAAAAACTGCCCAAAAATAACGTGGTAGTTCAGCCAATGTTTATCATCGGATATGACAGAGTTTCGATGGCCTGGTTACAAAACAACAAAGAATTTCTACGCAGTAATCACGCTATTGGCTTGGTTGTTAATGTCGATAACGCACAGCAAATGGATCAACTCATTGCCATTGCAGGGGAGGGTGTCCGTATGCAACCGACTCCTGGTGAGGACATGGCAGAGCACATGGGAATTAGGCATTACCCGTTCTATATCGACAAAAATGGAGTAATGCGCTAATGAGTGGTCATCCGTTAGAAGTAATGCTCCGACCACCTGTAGAGGCATGGTCTGGAGCTATTGCGATAGGTGCAGGAGGGCTGTGTCTTGTTGCACCATCTCTAATGATGATGGCTCCATCTGTGGCTTATACGGCATCAGCCGTTTTAATCACTTTTGGCCTGTATCGTGTATCTCAAGGGCTTACCGTTCTCAAGTACCAGCGAAACCTAAAACGGTTATCTCGCTTCCAGATGAGTTCTAAACAGATCCCTGTCTATCGTTCCCATCTGTTCTTAGGCCGAGGCTTCAAATGGGGGCAGCAGCACACTCAGCGATTGAAGGACACGTTAGCACCTACGGCCCGGCGTTATGTTGAGCCCTCCGCGCTTTATCATGCTTCACGGCGCATGGAACGACGATGGGAAAAAGGCCCTTTGCGGTTTCTCGCTAAAGCAACAGCCTGGGATCATTGGCTTAACCCCGTAAGGCCGTTGCCGCCTATTGGTGGGAACCCTGCCCTCCACGCTGTCGAAGTTGATGAAGAAGAAGTCTTGCTTCCAATGTCCGAGAGAGTCGGCCATACCCTTGTGCTGGGAACCACGCGGGTCGGGAAGACGCGCCTAGCTGAAATACTGATCGAACAGGACATCAGGAGAGGGGATGGCCCTGTAATTGTATTCGATCCGAAATCCGACGCAGGTTTGTTGACCAGGATGTACACGGCTGCAAAGCGGAAGGGTAAGGAGGATGATTTTTATGTGTTCCATTTAGGCTTTCCTGAAATCTCAGCTCGCTATAACGCGATTGGGAATTTTGCGCGTATTACAGAAGTGGCCGGTCGGATCGCTGGGCAGCTTTCTGCAGAAGGGAACAGCGCCGCATTTAAAGAATTTGCATGGAGGTTTGTGAACATCGTTGCGCGAGCTTTGGTTTCGTTAGGTGAGCGCCCGGACTACAACAACATTCTCCGGTACGTTACGGACATTGAACCCCTCTTTGTCGAGTACATGGAATGGTGGTTGCCAAAGAACGCAGAGCAGGGCTGGATCGAAGATGTAAACGATCTGACTGCTGAAGCGGAGAAGCAATATAAAAGTAATCCACGGTTTGCTAAACATGCGAGCCCAAGAACTGAAGGGCTTAGGAAGTACGCTGAGTCAATAAACGTCAGTGATCCTATCGTGCAAGGGCTTATATCAGCTCTGCGGTACGACAAGACGTACTTTGACAAGCTGGTGGCATCGTTACTCCCCCTCCTAGAAAAGCTGACCACGGGAAAAATAGGGCAGCTCATTGCTCCAGATTACATGGATGTCACTGATAACCGCCCGATTTTCGATTGGATGCAGATCATTAGGAAAAAAGGGATCGTTTACGTTGGCCTAGATGCTCTCACGGACACAGAAGTTGCAGGGGCCGTCGGGAATAGCATGTTCAGTGATTTGGTCAGTACCAGTGGCATGATTTATAAGCACGGTACTGAGCACGGGATGCTCGACGGAAAATCGGGGGCCATGCCCAAGATATGCCTCCACGCGGATGAGTTCAATGAGCTGATGGGGGATGAATTCCTGCCTATGGTCAACAAGAGTGGTGGATCTGGAATGCAGATAACGGCCTACACGCAAAGTAGGGGCGATATCGAAGCTAAATTGGGCGATACAGCTAAGGCTAGACAGGTCGAAGGCAACTTCAACAACCTCGTTATGTTGCGGGTGAAAGAAAAGGAAACGGCTGAACTGTTGACCAACCAGCTGCCAGAAATAGAGATCTCTCAGAAGATGACTGTATCGGGCGCTAGTGACTCTTCAGATACTGAAAATGACATTGATTTCACTACTAACACCCAAGATCGTATTTCCGCACTCCGGGTTCCTATGTTGGAGCCAAGCAATGTGACCTCTTTGCCAAAAGGCCAGGCATTTTGTCTGCTTGATGGTGGTCATCTGTGGAAGGTTAGATTCCCTCTGCCGGTTAATGATGAGGATGACTTGCCGGAAAGCATTGGCGAACTAGCAAAAGAGATGTCGAAGCATTACTACACAGCTGAAGCCTGGTGGGCATAACTTATGGCAGATAGAACGATAGTTAAAGAGCCACCAGCAACCCGTAAGGGAGCGTTTTCGTGGGTCATAGGGGTAGTATTAAAAACCATTGGCCTACTCATGTTCTCGATGCTGATGTCCATCTTGATTGAGTGGGTAGGGATGTACTTCTTCTACCCCGATTCTGGCTATCATCATGCTGAGATGCTGATGACGAATGAGATGGGATACCTGAAGGGCTCTACCACGGGTGTTGAGCAGAATGATCGTTTCATTAACATAGCCAGCAACCAGGTGTCGTCCGTCATAGACACACTTTTCATTGATTCTGGCGTAATGGCTAAGATCGAAGGGGTGAGAGTAAGAGATCCTAACGACGGTAAAATTGTCGCAGCGGCAAAAGCTGTTTTCGTGAAAGGCTATGACTTCATAATGGCTGCTGTTTTCATCGTTTGTATGTTCATCGTAAGGCTCGCCATATTGATTCTTTCAATACCGATCTTCGTTCTTTTCGGGGTCGTAGGTATGGCTGATGGGCTTATGCAGCGCGATCTTCGACGGTGGTGTGGCGGCAATGAATCCGGCTACATTTATCATTGGGCTAAGAAGTTTGCATGGCCTGTTCTCATGCTCGCCTGGTTCGTTTATCTAGCGATCCCAAGTAGCGTCCATCCCAATACAATTATCATTCCTTTTGCTGTCCTGTTTGGACTTGTGTTGATGGTTATGTCATCGAAGTTCAAGAAGTATCTATAACCCTTATCGACAGGGTTCTTGCCGCCTCCGGGCGGCTTTTTTACGCCTTGAATAAGTTACGGGTCAGCTTTGGATGACCCGCTTTGGCGTGATCTTGACCAAGCGATCAGGCATAAATCTCCGCGTGGCTGCATAGATCGTTATGGGTCACTCTCGGATGACCCACTTTGACGTGCGTTGCCGAACTCAATGTAAGTAAATACACAACGTCTTATTTATCGAACGTGAGCAAACAATGAAAAACCTCAGAGCATTCTTACTGGTTAGCGCCATCGCCACTCCCTGTGTGGCAACGGCAGACATTTGGGCCGAGCGAGAAGCGCTGGCAAAGATCGAATCTGAGGTGGCTGCATTGGAGGCACTGGTTTCGGCGGCAGAAGCACAAAGCAATCCAGCGTACCGCACCACGTTCGAGTACAGAGTTCTGTTAGCTGATTTGAATAAGATCCGAAAGGGGATCACTCATCATCTGACAGTTCCGATGGAGCCTGTCTTCCCATCGACCATTGATGCCTTGTCGTCTGAATACACCGAGGTGTCCAAGAAATGACAGCTGATCAGAACCTAGCGTTCTGGGAAGGTACTGGCGAGTTCTTCACTGCGAATGACGCGCTATTCACCGCCCAAGCAATAGGCGCTACTGCTGTTTTTCTTTGGCTCGCTTGGCTTTGCGTGACTGCATACAAGGAATGGGGTGCAGAAGCTATCACACAAGGGGAAATGATAGCCGTATGGTTTCGCGGCCTCTTGATGATGATGATTTTGCTAACCCTTTTTACTATTTAACCAAAAGGAACAATCATGAAAAAGATTATATCTGCCCTGACTACAGGCATCGTAATGGCTGCAGCAACTTCTGCTAATGCCGCACTTCCAACTACTGCTGCGCCTACTAACGCTGCAGCTGACGGCGATTATATCGGCCTGTTGCAAGGCTATGCGTTCGACATCGGCATTCTGCTGGGCCTGGCAATCGCCACCATCGCCTTCATCGTCGTGTCTTCAAACATGATCGGTGTTTACAAAGAGATCGGCGCAGGCAAGAAGACCTGGAGCGACATGGGTATGCACGGTGGCATGGGTGTTCTGCTGCTGGTATTCGTGGTCTTCCTGCTAACCGAGGCTGCTGCAATTATCTTCTGAGGCGTGTTTTTACGTGCTACAGAAGAAAAGCCCCAGCAATGGGGCTTTATGTTCTCCCCTAGTAGTAAAGAGCTAGATCCCTATGAACGAACCAGGCATGAAAGGCCGAGAGATCGACTTTATCCCAGACCGGCTCATTGATGAGCCAGTTGTCTTTCGTGGATTAACCGATACCGAAGTTGTTTGGATTATCACGGCTGCTATCGCGTTCTGGATTCCAGTAATGGCTCTGCTGCTTAGTTTTTTCGGTCAAGCCTTATTTGGTGTCGGTGCTGGCTTTGGTTTAGCAATCGTCACCCTCCTGGTAGCTGGAGGTTATTTCCAGAAGCTCAAGCGCCGGATGCCGGATGGACTACACGTTGTTTACTTGAAAAAGCTCGCGCAAAAGAAGTTCAGCTTTATCAATTTCGACTACATCGAAACCTCACAAAGCTGGGACATTAGGCGGCATAAGATGATTCAAAAAATTGTTCCAGATGAGAACCAGAAGGACTAACGATGAGTAGATTAAAAAAAGCGCTGGATGGTCGAGACTCGCATATTTGGACGCTGCGACTTGTTATCGGCATCCTCGTAATAGTCGTGGCGTACTCGCTCTATGGTTGGAAGCAATCTCCTGAGCGTATCAAAATAGATATTCCGCCTGACCTGCGTTCTGGTTCCACCCGTGGAATTGAAGAGCGTCACCCGTTCAATGTTTACGCCTTTGGATTCTATATCTTCCAGCAAATGAACAACTGGCCTGTTCAGGGTGTAGAAGATTACAAAGAGCGTATCCGAGGGTTGAGTTGCTACTTTACCCCGTCATTTAAGGGCTGGCTGGAGCGTGACTATGAGCGCCGCATGAAGCGCCATGAGCTAAGTCGCACTCGCTACATTCAGGAAATGCCTGAGCGTCCTTATAACCCTAAACGAGTTTACAAAGAGTCTCCCGATAATTGGGTGACTTTCTTCGACGTTAATGTGAAAGAAACCTTCCGAGCTGAAACAGTAAAGGACATTTTCGTTCGCTTCCCTGTCCGGGTTGTACGCTGGGATGTGAACCCTGAGTGCAATATGTGGGGCCTAGCGTTAGATGGTTTCTATCGCAATCCAAGCCGCTTGGAAGGAACCATGCAGGACACAGAAGAACTGGCTCAAGCCAACACTAACCAGGTCGCTGCGGAGTAACGACAAATGAAACTAATTGCCCCTCTAGTCCTCGGTGCTGCTGTATTGGTGTCGTCGTTGGCGCAAGCAACAGAAATTATCCACTACGAAAACAAGCCGGTGACTATTCAGTTGCATAAAGGCGATGAGCGTAGCATTCAATTTGGTGATCATGTCGAGGTCGGCATTACCAAAGGCCAACAGATGAAACGCCTTTTCCGCGTTCAATCTGCACAAGGCGCGGTTCACTTTCTGCCTTACGAAGAGTTTGACCGGCAGCGGGTTCAGATCAAGCGCCTTTCAGATGGCCGGGTAATTCTTCTGGATCTGGTATCAGAAACCAAGTCGAAGAAAGTTGGTGATCTCGAAGACGTACAAGTTCTGCTTGAGTCAGAAAACACAGTACCTACTGATGAGTCCGTGGTGGAAGATAATAACGATGGGATGATGGGCAAGGTCATCACTCCTGTTGAATTAACCCGCTATGTGTCACAGCGCCTATACGGGCCTAGCCGATTGCATCGGGATCTGATGGGAGTCACTGAATCCTCAGTTGATGTTGAAGGGGCGATCCGAGTCTTTAAGGGGGCCAACAAGCTCGCAACAGTATCGAGGGCAGTGGTCGCATACGCTGGGGGTGGTCACAACATCGCAGGTATTTTGATCCGCAACATCTCAGACAAATCACTGCAACTTGATTATCTCGATCTGAACCTTCCGTTCTCTCACGCGACATTCCAACACCATGTTCTATCACCTGCAGGTACGCCGGGTGATAACACAGTGTTGTACCTGGTTACAGAGCGCTCTCTAAAAGAAGCTCTGCACCCTTGGACATACTACCGGGATCTCCAGGCCGAGAAGAAAGCAAAGGAAATTGCCAAGGCTGAAGCGGAACGTGAGCGCGAGATGGATGAACACAACACGGACTTGGGTAGTTAAGGGGCCAGACTGATGAAATCAAACATCTTACTCAAAGGCTTGGCGGTACTGGTGATCGTAATTCTGATCGTCGTTGTCGCCAAAAGCCGCAAGTCTGAGGAAGTAGCTCAGACCTCTGACAGTGCAGGACTGGAAAACCTCGAATCTGTTGAGGGCGATATGACCATTGCAGGGGAGGGGTTAGCTATCGACCCTCTTTCAAATGAGTTCCTGAAAGAAGAGTACGACGTGGACGTAGATAGTCCTGTTGAAACAATGCGTACTCTGACAGAAGAGACTCGCGCTGTTCGTGAAGACAGCGTGGTTCTGCAGGATGAAAATAAAAAGCTAAAGCAGGAAATTAAGCGCCTGCTGGAAATGGAAAAGACCATCAACCAGCGGGTCAATAGCCGTTTCACTAAAGCTGAAATGGAAACCCAGAGTAAACAGCGAGAACTTGAACATACGCAAGGGCTTACTCGTAGCCTTATCAAGCAGTTGAAATCAGAGTTGGACGATCTGCAAAAGAGCGACGGTTCAGCTACTCCTGGTCAGCGTTCTGCCGGTGGCTATGAAATTAGCGGTGCGGGTATCCCTACCGGACTTGGTTACGATTCAGCGGGTATGCCGGTTGATTATGATCAGGTGGTTTGGAACAAGCCAATTGATGCGGTCGTTGATGATCGTGACCCTAGCAAGATCAGCCTTCCTGACTTCAATCTTAACCGTGTCGGGGATGCTGTCCCTGCGATTGGAAAAGAGCCAGTCAAGAATAAGGAGAAGACTAAAGAAGAGCGCATGGTCAAGGCATACACGATCCCTGAGAACTCAACGCTCTTAGGCTCCGTGTCTATGACTGCTTTGCTGGGTCGAATCCCAACTAACGGTCAGGTTGTTGATCCGTATCCGTTCAAAATTATGATCGGTGAAGAGAACCTGTCATCAAACGGTGTGAAAATCCCTGGTGTTGTCGGCATCAAAATGAGCGGTGTTGCTAAGGGTGATTGGACGCTCTCTTGTGTTAGCGGAAACATCAATAGCATGACCTTCACGTTCCGTGATGGAACAATTCTGTCAATCCCTGAGCCCGGCACTCAAGCAACCGAGCCCCTAGCTTGGTTCTCCGATACCAACGGCATTCCCTGTGTTACAGGCAAGCTCATTACAAACGCTCCTGCGTACTTGTCTTCCCGTGTGGCTTTGACGGCTGCATCGTCTTACGCCAACGCAGAAGCAGCAAGCCAGTACACAACAACGGTTGATGGCAGTTCCTCCAGCAGCGCTTTGACGGGCGATCCGTCCATTGTTGCGAAGAACACAGCTATCTCCAGTGGCTTGAATGAAGTTACAGATTGGTTGGACGCTCGCCAGCAAGACAGTTTCGATGCGGTTTATATCCCGCCCGGAACCAAGCTGGCAGTACACATCACCGAAGAATTAAAAATTGACTACGACCCTAAAGGCAGAAAGGTAAATCACTATGCGTCTATCAACCGTCGCTCTGACAGTTATCTCGATTAGTCTATTGGCCGGTTGCGCCAATAAAGACAATATTCTGCCGACTCCTGATCAGGATATGGAGGCAGTTTACCGTGACCACATGCAGGGTATTGGGGATGGAAAAATCATGGATACCCGATCCCTCCTACGTCGCCCAATGGAAGAATCTGATGTTCAACTCAGTGAGTACGTTCGCACTGAGAAAAACCAGTTGCAGGCTCGCTTTAAGCGAATTCCAAACCCGACGCTGTATATGTTTGTTGCGCCTCACCTGGCTGCACAATCAGAAGTGCCTATTCCTGGGTACGTTACCGAGTTTCGGATGTGGACACGCGATCACTACGCGATGCCCGGTGAAGTTAGCGACATGACCAGTCAATTCCAAGGGGATATGCGTTAATGACTAGCTTTGGACAACAACTGAAAGAGGTTTTCATTCCTCGTAAATCCGATTCTGACCAGTCTAAGCCGGACACCCAAAAGGTTGAGGTAAAGGACGTTCCGGTTGAGAAGAAAACATCGCTAACCACAGCAGAGGTTGCTCGTATGTACGGGCGTCCATCTTCATTCGTTGAGCGCTTGCCGTGGGCTGAGTTCCAGACCGATAGCAACACCATCCTCCTAGATGATGGCCGATCAGTGGGTGCGGTACTTGATGTTGTTCCAATTGCTACTGAGGGCCGTTCTTATGAATGGCTCCAGAACCGTCGAGATATTATTCAGGACGCATTACAAGACACCTTCGATGAGATGCCAAGTGGGCAGTGGATCATCCAGCAGTACGCTTATGACGACGACAATATGGATGACGTTATCAAGCGGATCAGGGAATACCCAAAAGACTACTGTAAGGGTACTCAGTACACTGAAGAATGGCTCGATATTATGGAGGCCCACCTTCGCGGCATCTGTAAGGAAGGCGGATTGTTCGATGATAAAGAAGTTCTCGATGCGCCTTGGGGTGGGAAGATCAGACGGATCAAGATAGTTGTCTACCGTAGACTTCCTTCTAACTGGAAGCCCTATGCAGGCATGACCCCTGAAGAAGAGCTGGGCGATGTTATCGACAAGCTCGAAGGTGCTCTCCGAGATAGTGGTGTACAGCTAATTCGTAACACCGGCAGCATGTTCTATGAATGGATGCTTGCTTGGTTTAACCCTCGTCCTGAGCTGACTAACGGTGATAGGCACAAATTCCGTGAATTAGCCTCTTATCCAGAAGGTGAAGAGCTGCCGTATGGCGATGACTTCGCTGAAAGTCTGTTCTTTTCATTGCCTAAGTCTGATGGTGATTCACAAACCTGGTGGTTTGATGGTTTGCCCCATCGCTGCATTCGTGTCCATAAACTACGTCGGACACCGAAGATCGGCCAAGTTGCGGGAGAAGTGAGCAATACCACAGCTGACGGTATGAGTACCGGAAAAGCCAGCTGTATGCTCGATAAGCTGCCTCCGGGTTCGATGGTCGCCACAACAATTATCATCACGCCACAAGATGAGATTCTAAATCACATCAACAAACTCGAAAACAAATCCCGTGGTGAATCTGTAGAAGCAACAATGACCCGCAAAGACGTTGGCATTGCCAAAGAGGTTCTGGGTAATAAGCACAAGCTCTACCGATCAATGATGGCGGTCTATATCCGGGGTGAAGACCTGCGGGATCTGCGAAAGAAAACCAACGCCGTTAGCGCACAGTTGCTAACCAACCAACTCTCACCTGTTCGTGAAGAGGATGAGTCTCTAGGTTTGGATGCTTACATCTACAACCTACCAATGGTTTTTGAGCACAAAATGGACAAATCGTTTAAGGCTACCCGTCCAGTTTGGGCGCAGCACCTTGCCAATCTGTCTTCTCTATTCGGTCGGGCTCGCGGCACAGGTAATCCTGGGCAGACCATGTTTAACCGTGGTGGCGAGCCAATCTCATTCGACCCGTTCCACTCTCAGGATCGTAAGAAAAACGCTCATGGCCTAATACTCGGCCCTACAGGAGCGGGTAAGTCTGCGACGATCACTAGCATGTCATCACAGCTAATGGCGTTGTTGCGTCCTCGTTTGTTTATCATCGAGGCCGGTAACTCGTTTGGCCTGTTGGCAGATTATTTCGCTGACAAAGGCATGACTGTAAACAAGGTGTCCTTGAAGCCTGGTTCTGGCGTTACGCTCCCTCCCTTTACTGATGCAGACAAACTTCTGGTTGAAGATGAGGAAGAATTGCTGGGATCGAGAATCACCAGCGATGAAGCCATGTTCGATGAGGAAGAGTTGAAAGCGCATTTGCCAGACGACTACAAATCCTTAAACGACAAAGAAAAGAAAGCGGCTCGTAGCAAAGCTGCTATGGATGTCATCGCTGAAATGCTCATGGAAGAGGATACAACAGCAGATGATGGTGACGATCAGCGTGACATCATGGGTGAGATGGAAATTATCGCCACGTTGATGATCACCGGAGGCGAAGAAGAGGAAGCTAAAAAGCTGTCTCGCGCAGACCGCAGAATGATCCGCGATGCTATTTTGCATGGCGCTCGTCAGGCTAAGGATGCTGGTCGTAAAACGATGACCGGCGACGTAGCCGACGGCTTCACCATGATCTCGAAAGAAGATAATTACCCTGAGCACCGTAAGCACCGGGCCTTTGAAATGGGTGAGTCACTTCGTATGTTCTGTGATGGCTTTGAGGGAGAAGTGTTTAACTCTGAAGGCGAAGCCTGGCCCGATACTGACGTGACTATCGTGGACTTGGCTACGTTCGCCCGTGAAGGCTACAACGCGCAGCTGGCTATCGCTTATACATCCATCATGATGCGGATCAACAACCTGGCTGAGAAACATCAGCACGATGAGCGTCCTATCGTCATGTTGACGGATGAAGGCCACATCATCACCACCAACCCGCTGCTTGCGCCTTTCGTCGTTAAGGTCGTCAAGATGTGGCGGAAGCTGGGTGCTTGGTGGTGGGTTGCTACTCAGAACATGGCTGACTTTCCACTTGCAGCAAAGAAAATGCTCAACATGATTGAGTGGTGGATCTGTTTAGTGATGCCTCAAGAAGAGATTGAGGACATTGCTAAATTTAAGGCGCTCTCTGAAGAGCAAAAGCAGCTCATGCTTTCTGCCCGTAAGGAACCGAAGAAATATACCGAAGGGGTGGTGCTGTCCGAAAATATGGAATGCCTGTTCCGTAATGTACCCCCATCATTATTCCTAAGTCTGGCCGGGACTGAAAAAGACGAAAAAACCGAACGCGCACAACTAATGCGTAAGTTCGGCGTGTCTGAAGTTGAGGCAGCAGAGCATGTTGGAAAAATGATCGACTTTTACCGTGGTATTGGTGAAAAGCCAGCAGACCCGACGCCAAAGCTAAAGCGTCAGGCGTAAGGGGGTAGTAGCGTGAAACTAGCCAAAGGGATCGGCCTACTGTTTTGTCTGGTTAGCCTGAATAGCTGGGGTGCTCCATTGAGCATCCTGGTATTCAAGAGTGAAGCTGCACCTGCTTATGTGGGGAAGATTGCGCCACCAGGTACTGAGATAACAGTGTATGACATGGACGCGAAAGCCCGTGCAGATCGGCGTCTTAATCTGCGTGTTTCTGAGATAGTGCAGTCGCACTACAAACACCTACCGGCCAAAGATGGCTATACCAGGGCCTTTAGTGATTTGCTCAATAGTGCTGAATGGTATGACTTCAATCAGGCCCTCCAAGTTGCAACTGAGCCCGTTGATAAAGCGATGCGTCACCGGATCAAAAAACTGCCTGCCTATGTATTTGATCATGAGTACATCATCTACGGCGTTCCTTCGCTTCAAAAAGCAATGGCACTGTACGAGAGGAACAAACCATGAAGAGGCATATTCTTCGCTATGTAATTGCGGTGGCAATCCTGGCTGCATCTAGCCTGGCATATTCCTATGGTGAATATTACGAAGACTACGATCCCGCACTGCTCGATGAAGCCAGCGGTGCGAACGAAGAGACAATGGGTGAAACCCAAAGGATGCTGGATTCCCGTGGTGGTAAGCTGGAGTGCATCGTTTGCCACGGCGAAACCGATGATGCTTATGACGGGGTTATAAATACCTGGGATATTTCCGAAGCAACTATGGACGGCGTACTTAGCTGTTCCGACTGGCAGATCCGTGGAATCTGCATTTGGCTGAAGTGCGTCACGGTTTTCTGCACCATCAATACCAATATCAAGATGGGGAACTATGTTCCTGAATTGGTGATTCAGTCATACGACCGCGCCAATGGTGAGCCGTGGACTGAATCACAGGATATAAACCAGATCTCTCAAGCCGATTCTGACTCGTCATGGGTGATGACAATCGTAGATTGGGTGTCTGAAGTAGACCTGGAATCCATAGGTATAGATTCTGTTGCTGGTGGGCATCCAGCTCAAGGAAGCGAACACCAATCCAGAAATACTCAGTTCAAACTTACCGATGCGTATGGCAATCCGGCAATAACCGCCTATAACGCTCTTCTCGCCAGCTGGGGGCTGATGTGCAAGGGTAAGGCGCTCATGTTCTATCCCTACTTCATCTCCAACCTTGACTCGATAGCATGGCGTTGGAACCTACCCGAAGTGTTCTATCCGATGTCATGGATACCGCTGCTGAAGACGTGGAACCTGAACAATGGCTTGTTTAATGACTATGGCCCTGTGTACCCCCGTACCGGATTCATGGTGCAGCAGGACGAAATGAAAGCCGCTGTGGTCGATGCCTTCAAAGTAGGGCATATCGTTACGCGAACTGGACAGCCGCACATCTATTTCAACATCGCACAAGGTAGCCAAGATGGTTATTGGGGGCCTGGCCCGTTAGAGAAGGGCCAGCCGAAAACCGGCAAGTTCCAGATGCTTTACCCCAAGACAGAAAGTAACTGCTACTCATTCCCGTACAGCGCTACCCCTAGCCAGTCTCGACGTTCGGAAGATGGTAGTTATGTGTGGAATTTCTGGCGTTGGTACAAATGCTGTAAGCGGCAAGGCCAAACCCTTCTGTTCCATTCCGGCTAAGAGACACTGAAAGAGATTTGATGATGACAAAAAAAGTTATTAGCGGTGTTGCCGGTGCGTTAGCTGGGATCGCAATTAGCCTTCCTGCTACAGCAGCTGGCCCCCAACACAGCCCACGTCTTTCCGAGACAATGGATTACTTCTTTAACGGCGCGTACATGGCAGAACCTCCAACGTCTGTTCATACCGTTCCCATATTGGAAATCGGCGCTGGATGGGATCTGAACATGGACTGTGGCAGCTTCGATCCGAAGATCACTGCAAGCAACCAGTTGAACGGTCTAACCGAAGGCTTTAAGCAGATGATGGATAACATCATCCAAGCGGCGACCGCCGCCGTAGCGGCCCTGCCTGCAATGGCTATCCAGCGAGCCGACCCAACTCTGTACGAAGTGCTGCAGCAAGGTATCCTGCAAGCGAAAATGGATTTTGAGTGGGCTGAAACCTCCTGTGAGCAAATGGCTAATGTCATGATGGGGGTAGAGGAATTCCCGTGGGAGAACTACAAGCTAAACGCAAGAGTGGGGGATTGGTCTACCTCGATCAATGCGTCAGGTGGTGATGCGGTATCAGCAAAGGCTGCAGCAGAAAACAACGTGGCCGGTGATGCAGGTACGGAGTGGATCTGTAATGCCAGTCATGGCGGTTCAGGACAGCCGCCGATCAAATCTATCCATGACGTGGCCCGTGTGGGCTACAACATCCTATTCGACCGGGTAAATAGCTGCGATACATCGACTATTGCAGCAGGAGTCGGTGTAGGAACTCCATTGTGGGAATACTGGAATAGTCCAATGCTGGCGGCTAATTGGGTTGTTGATGTCGTAGGCGAACGAGAAATTAAAACCTGTAACAACTGCGGAAGAAAAGTCCGTGGTGAACCAGGCAAAGGGCTGTCATATAAGTATCAGCTAACCAGAAACACTGTCCGTGGGGATCTTGCAGATCTAGTAACAGGCGCGAGCCTAATGAACTGGACGAACCTGAATCGAGTTTCAGCACCGCCAGGCGTATCAATATCTCAGCCGATTATTGATTCGATCCGTAACCGGCATCCAGATGCCCAAGACAGCATGATCACCAAACTGGCAGGTGAAGTTGCCTATGCGAGAACAATGGAGCAAGGCCGTTTGGCTACTCAAATGCTTCAGTCTGGTTTAGGTGAGCCGAACGTAGCAGCGCATACCGACGCGGTTAAATCAGTTGATAAAGCGGTTTCCCAAATCGAACTTGAGATGGTTCAGCTGGAGCGTGAAGTGCGGGTTCGCCAGGCCATCGTTAGCTCTACCATTCAGAAGATTCTGGGTATGGAAGAGAAAGTTATTCAGGAAACAAGGCCAGTCCGGCGCGGTGATGCCACCACCGTTTCTCCAATGGGTCAGCCGTAATGCGTAAGTTCATGTTTATTAGCATGGGTGGAATGGCCCTGCTGGTCATCATAGGGATGGTGATAATTGCTGTTACCGGATCTCATGAGTCCGTCAGTGATCTTGATCTAGCAAAAGAGCTGATCTGGTTCCGTCTGGCAGGCTATGTGCTGCTTGTTGCTGTCTGGTGGTTACTGAGCCCCAGACTACTAAAGAAAGAGCCAGAGGATGCCGAGAGCAGCGTAGAAGACGCGCCGGAAAAAGACGTTTCGGAAATGCAGGGCCAATGGTGGAAGGTTGCTGCTTTCTGTTTGTTCTTTGAAATTGTAATTGTTCACCAGCTTGGAGCCGGATCGTTATGGTAGCTAACACGCTTTTAGAAATTTATACGATCATATTTAGCTGGAATATTTACGGCGCAATCTGGGATGTGTTGGTTGGAACAGGTTTAGCCCTCGTCCCTTTCGTCGCCGCTATCATTGCCAACTTCAAGGATGGCTATGAGCGAGGCAGTGTTAAATCAGCCATCCGTTCGATGGAAGTTAGCCTGATCTCGATGATATTGGTTTTGATGCTGTGCGTTCTGCCCTGGACAGGGTTTGGAATGCAGGTATCGACCGTAAAGTACGACATCTCTATCCCTGATTGTAATCTTGCATCCTATGGTGGGCCTGCAACTGACGGAGATGGCGATAACACGGGTACAGCATACGATGCTGGCTTCCCTGAAGCCGGTGGAATGGGTGTTTTCCGGCCTGTTGCCTGGTCGCTCGTAGAGCTACTTTCTACCTCGATCACCCATACAACAATCAATTCCATATCTTGTGTAAACAACTACGAATACATGCTGATGCGAATTGGTGCGATCACTATCCCTGATGTCGAACTTAAAGAGCGAGTTCAGGATTTTTACACACACTGCTATAAGCCTGCGCTTAGAAACTACAACGCTAACGCTCTAGCAGTACCTGGTGTTGGCGCTGCCCGTGAGGTAATGGACATCGACTGGATGGGTTCCAGAATGCTTCATGGCACAGCAAATCAATTCTATCGTGATCCCCAGCTGTACATGACAGACATGGAAAGGTACGGGTTTATTCGCCAGCCAGCGATCAGGGATACCGATGCCGCAAGGGAGTTTGGTGCTCACCCTTCCTGTCACGAAGTATGGTTAGGAGAAGAAGGCCCCGGCCTGGTTAATCCGGGTGTCGGTTTGCGTGATCTGCTGCTGGGCTCAATACCCAATGATGCGTCCGGGGATATAAGAGAAGCCTGGATGGATTGGGGTTCTGAGGTGATTACTGTCGGTGTGGCCGATGATGCAACCAAAGAGGATCTGCTAATCAAAATGATCCTTCAGGCCGACCAGACAAACCAAAGGCAGGTTAAGGTTTCTATATCCGGTGATGTGGACGCTTCAACCGACATGGTGGAAAGCGTCATGGATACGCTGTTTAAGGCCGGTTCAGCCTACATTGCTGTTGGCGAGTTCCTTCAGGCAAATGCGATGAAGCAGATCCTGAAGACGACCGGCCCGATGATAATCTCAATGATTCAGTTCGTTATCATTATCGCTGCCCCTTTCGTTATGGTGTTGGCCTCGTACAGACTAACCACCTTCACGGCCTTAGCGATGACGTACTTTGGTTTTGAGTTCATCAATGCGATCTGGGCCTTTTGTTTCTGGTTTGATCAAAAGCTATTGGACATCTTCATGTCGCCCGAAGGATGGTTAGACAAGCTCGATGCAGCAATGGTTACGGGTGTGTTGAGCGCTACTAATTCTCTCGTTCTTCCCTTGGTGTGGTTGACGATCTACGGCTATGCAGCAACTGGCATGGTTCGAGGTATGGGTGTCGGGGGTGCTGGTGGTGGATCTGTGATGGGTGGATCTGGGGCTCAACAGGCTGGCCGTGCTGGACAGCGAGCAATCAACAAATCCTTCTCTAGCGCGGGTAACGCCATTAAAAACAAGATAGGTGGTAAAGGATAAACCTGACGTAGAATTAAGAACGGGGCCATTGACCCCGTTTTTTTATTGCCTCACATCAGGCCCGATAAAGCGGTTTGCTTCATGATCATAATGGACAGGGATAGGGCCGTGAGTGTCGTCCAGTTCCTCTCGCGTCACCGCGTAAGGCATACCCCGCTTGGTTGGGGCGTCATCTTCATCTGTACCGCCACCAAGGAATGATAGGATCTGAAGGAAAGTCCCTAGAGCATTGAGGACGCAGCCAAGCGCAAAGATGAATACCGTCGCGGTCGCCTTCACCAGCACCCGTGAAATACGGTAGGCACGGCGAGACTCCAGATCGGCATCGAGAGCTTTGATCTTGTCTTTTAGTCCGTCGATTACCGACGATGGGTATTTCAGAAAGTTGAACATTATTTAAGCATTCCAAATGGTTTTGCCTGGAAGCCCCTAATTAAATGGTTCCGGCCTCTGTAAGTCAAAACGATCCCCAACTTTGAACACAGTTTCTGGGGATAACTATCAGGCTAAAAAAAAGGCTATGTCTGAGTTAACTGTTGGAAGGCTATACTTCAAGTGATATGAAACTCCATTGAGGAGGCATCTCATGAATGAACAAGCCTTTCATCAGCTACTGGAACAACTAAGCCAACTATCACCCAGCCAGGCAAGTCAGCTTCACACACGCCTCCAACACCAAGAGTCAGCCTCGACCGAAACACTCATTTCTGCGAATCAATCACATCGCTGTCCGCATTGTGATTCCGCTAATCTTCGACCTTGGGGCTCAAGCCACAACCTGCCTCGCTACCGTTGTAGCGACTGTAGTCGTACCAGTAATCCGCTGACAGGAACGCCGCTAGCCCGCTTGCGTAAGCGTGAGCAATGGCTTCGTTATGCGGAGGCCTTGATCGATGGGAAAACGATTCGTCGTGCGGCGGAGGAATGCAGTATCGACAAGAACACCGCTTTTCTGTGGCGCCATCGATTCCTCAATTTAGCGGCAACGCATCAGGCGAACCAGGAGCACGGGATCGTTGAAGCGGATGAGACGTTCTTCCTTGAATCATTCAAAGGCCAGCGAAAACTCAATCGACCCGCTCGGTGCAGAGGCGGTGTAAGTAAAACGCGTGGCACCGGCCCTGATCAAATTCCAGTGCTGGTGGTGAGGGATCGCACGGGTGCGACAGCAGATTTTATCTTGCAGAAACTCGATGCTGTCCATGTGCGTAAAGCACTTGGACCACTAGTCGATTCTGATGCCTGCCTCTGCACGGACGGCGCTGCCGTGTACAAGGCGTTCGCCAGGACCTCCGGGATAGCGCATGAAACGGTGTCTGCACGCGGGCCGCGTGCTCGGGGAGCCTTTCATATTCAAAACGTTAATGCGTACGACAGCCGCCTAAAGAATTGGATGATTCGGTTTCACGGGGTGGCGACAAAGTACCTGAAAAACTACCTTGGGTGGCGCCGAATGCTCGAAAGGAACCGCGCGATAACCCCTGAACAGTGCCTCTTCGAAGCGACTGGGTGGATACCGCAACAACTAACTAATACATAGCCAAAAAAAAGCCCCGGAGTTCTCACGTCCGGGGCAACCCTCACACTCAACCCCTCACAGGTAGAATTCGTTTCATCCGCAGTCACTATCTCATGGCTTTCGACCTGCAACCCTGGTGCGTCAAAAAATGTGATCGCCATTACTATTTTCGCAACCTGCAGGGCAGGGGATCTCCGTAATGAGATACCCAACAGCTACGTCTGGGTGATACCCCCATCCAACATGAAGTGCATTAGCTGTCTGCACTAGACTCCAAACCTTTCTGGACGTATCGAGTAACGCTTCAACAACCATCCAGAACTCCCCATTCCCCTCCGTGAACAAGTAAAAGCAACCGTCCACCTCGTACTCAGTTCCCGACGGGTTAGGAACCGGCTTGAACTCAGCAAAGAGCCGTTCGATGGTGATGCCTGTACTGAAGCGCCCATTTGGAACCCCGGCAGTAGTGCGTAGGTTTTCGGTGTCCATACCGGCTCCTAATCAATTTGATTCAAAACGTACTCGATTACAGCAGGACGCCCGTGGTGGAACCCAATCATTTTGAACCCGGCCTGGCACACCTCTTCAATGAAATTTTGTTCTGGTAAGCCAGTCAGATAGTCGATAACTGATTTCTTATTGCCGGTAGCCACCAGATCGGAAAACCCTCTGGGGGTGGCCTGCAAGTCGGGGAACAGCTCCAGTAGATCCGACCGGATGCCAACGGAAACCTCGATCTTTACTGCCACCCCCAGCAAGTCTTCAGCCTGCATCTTGAGCTCTACCAAATGATCTTCAAACCCATCGCCCTCGGCCATTAGCAAACTGACCGCGCTAATCGTGCTTGCGGCTGCTTCTTTGATATGGCTCGCCGCCTCGATCGCTCTCTGACTCATGTTCCACCCTCGACATATAAGGTGGGGAAAAAGCCCCCCTTACCGGGGGGGAAACCCCACTCAACGTAACTCGTTAGATGCCTCAAATCTCTCATGCAACTTCAGACCTAATGGGATGGTCCGCCCCGCTCCAAAATCGGCTTCAAATGAGCCATGATGAGTGTGCGAACATACATCACAGAGG
>TARA_R110002167_G_scaffold19055_4_pt1 | contig 26339 bp, 21 predicted proteins | sample TARA_R110002167 | Tara Oceans TARA_R110002167 (sample SAMEA4398238) | marine metagenome | biome: Polar Biome; feature: [MES] marine water layer (ENVO:01000295) within the mesopelagic zone...; material: water (ENVO:00002006), including particulate matter (ENVO:01000060) such as......
TACTTTTACTTTTTATGAAATAAGTTGAACTTAATAGTGAAATCATACTCTTAATACATGAGAGGCTTATTTCCCTTAGTGTTTCATGTTTTATGCATCTATTCTTATAGATGCATTTTTTTTGCGTTTCAATTGTAAAAGTTATTTAAAATAATTTGCTAAAAAATCATCGAAGTTTAACGTATCATTTGCTTCAATATTTCGTTGTTCTTGATGAGATTTTTCTGCGCCATCAATAAAATATTGCTGTGAATAATATTGATAATCACGAGCTAAAGTTTCTTCGCGGTACTTAGAAGCCAGCGCTAATGAGTATTCAGAAAGACTTTGCCCTTGCTCTATAATGATAGATAAAACTTCTGCCGAGGGTGTTAAGCTAGCATCGTTGATTTTCGCTCGTTCTCTGGTTATAGATTCACAATACTGAGTTGTTTGATAAGCCTTATCTAAAAGTAGAGCAACCTGCGCCATATCATCAAACAATTCATTTCCCCAAGTTGCAATAGACTTTAAGTTCACTTCGCCTTGGCAATTAGCATCTGATAGTAATAATTGGGGATCACGCCCACGTATCACAACATCATCCATATTTTTTTCAAAATATTGTTGAGAATCACAATCAAACTTTTTGTTTTCAATAAAAGCACAATAAGTGATAAAAATATCTAAAAAGTGGATTTGCTCAAGACTAATACCCGTATCTACAAAAGGGTTTACATCAAGGGCTCTTACTTCAATATATTCAACACCTCGGTCACGTAATGCTTGTGAAGGTTTTTCGCCAGGCCTGATAACTTGCTTAGGGCGAATGGGTGCATATAACTCGTTTTCAATTTGTAAAACATTACTATTAAGCTGCTGGTACTCACCATCAACTTTTACGCCTATCTTTGAAAATTCTTCAGATTTTAAGCCAATAGCATTTTGTACCCCATCAACATAATCATGTAGATTGTTATAACAAATTTTTAAACTTGACTGTTCGCTACTCGTATAACCCAGATCACTCATGCGCAAAGACGTGGCATATTGTAAGTACAAAGCGCCACTAGGTGACTTTTTAAAAGGTAACTGTGGTGTTTTTCCTTGTAAAAAAGAACTACAAACAGCAGGTGATGCGCCATACAAATACGGAATTAACCAACAATAACGTTTATAGTTTCTTAAAATAGAAAAGTATTGTTCAGAAATAAAATCATTAAACGGCTGAGTATTGCTCTGCTTTTGCAAGCTCTGGAGAATTTTCCAAAAGTCCTGTGAAAATGAAAAATTAAAATGAATACCAGCAATAACTTGCATCATAGAACCATAGCGATTTTTTAAACCTTGACGATAAACAGTTTTCATTTTGCCAATATTCGAATCACCATATTGCGCCAACACAACTTTGTCTGCATCATCAACAAAGCAAGGCATGCTCATTGGCCATAATAACTCGCCATCAATATTCGCAAAGGTATACTTTTGAATATCCTGTAGCTGTGCAATAGCGTCCTCAGGCGAATGACTCACTGGCGTAATAAATTCTAATAATGTTTCTGAGTAATCTGTTGTTATTTCACTATGTGTTAGGGCAGAGCCTAACTGACTATAATGACCATGGTCAGATAGCTTTCCTTTGGGTAATACTCTTAATGCTTCACGTTCAATACCACGCCCAATGTCGGCAAGTGTTTTAAAGTTTTCGTTTTGATTGAAAACGTTAATATAATCGTTTAATGATAATGTCAAAATAATTCCTAACGATGGTAAGTAAAATCACCTTATTTAATACACTATAAATAAGGCGTTTTTATTCATTTTCAAGTTAATATATATTTTCAGGTTAACTTTAAGCTATTTACTTAGCTAACTGCAGGTCTACAATTTCTAAATTCATTTTTTCTAGCTGTGCTCTAATCACTTGACCGTCACCAACTACAATCCATTGCATCGGTTGACTTAATTCTTTTGCGGCAATATCACTTAATTGTTTAAGTGTAATAGTGTTAATGATTTTATTTTGCTGTTCGCTATAGTTTTCCGGCAAGTTAAATTGCAATAACTGCCTTAAAAAGCCACTTTTCTTGCCTGGCGTTTCATAGCTTAATGCTTCATTTTGTGAAATAGCTTGGCGCATAAAATTAACTTCATCAGGCGTTAAGCCATTTTTCTGATAATTATCTAACTCTTGCTCTATTTCAATCATGGCATCGAAGGTGTGCTCTTTTTTAACGCTTGCACCTGCAACAAAACGCCCTAAGGTTTTCCCCGCAGAAAAATAACTTGAAGCACCATAGGTGTAGCCTTTGTCTTCGCGTAAATTTAAATTTATGCGACTATTAAAAGCACTCCCTAAAGGGTAATTCATTAGCGTTGCTTTAAAATGTTCTCCTGTGGCATCATAAGTCATCGCGCGGCGACTGTAATTAATCACTGATTGGCTAGCATCGGGTAAATCAACAAAGTAAATTTTAGCTGGCGTGACTTGCGGAAAGCTCTTATACACTGGAATAGTATAATCCCCACCTTGCCACGACTTTAAATAACTAAGCTTAGGTAGTATGTCACTTTTACTAATGTCGCCAACAATCACTAAACTAGCCTGTTTAGGTGAAAAGTATTGTTTATAGAAACCTTTAATATCTTCTAGGGTAATTGCTGACACTGTTTTTATTGTGCCTTCATTTGCTAAACCAACACGATTATTCTCACCATAAGTCACTTGCTTTTGCGCTCTACTAGCTAACGTACGAGCATCTTTACTGCCCTGCTCTAATCCTTGAATTAACTGATTTTTAACGCGATTAAAATCATTTTCTTCAAACGCAGGATTTAGCATCATATCTAGCATTAACATTAAGGTTGCATCAAGATTTTTCACTAAAGAGTTAACTTGGACGGTAGTATTTCTTCCTGCTGCACTAATAGAAATATCACTGCCCAATTTTGCTAATTCATTTGATAATTCTTCTTTAATGTAGTTAGTCGTGCCTTCATTCATCAAACTAGCGGTAAGGGAAGCGAGCCCTGCTTTTGCTATAGGATCAAGTAAAGGGCCGCCCTCTATACTTAAGAGCAAACTGACTGTGGGCGTTTCGGTATTTTTTGTTGCAATAATTTGCAGACCATTTTTAAAACTATCACGCCACAACGTAGGCACTTCAACTTGCGGATTAGCGCCTGATGTAGGCATAACACTGCGATCAAAAGTGCTTACGTTCTTCATAATAGGCGCATCAAGTTGTGCAAGCTCAGGGGGATTATTGGTGTTAGGTAAAACAAAGTTATCTGCTTTGGCAATAAATTGTTTTTGACCCGTAGGATAAATAGACAATATAGCGGCGCCCTTATCCTTGATATATTTTTGATAAACGCGCATAACATCTGCTTTAGTCACCTTATTATAACGTGCTACTTGCTGCTGGGTGTAATCGGCATTGCCTAAAACAGTTTGATAATGCGCTAAGGTTGACACTTTACCTAAAACACTTTGTAAGCCATAAATAGTGCCCGTTTCTATCCCTACTTTCGTTTTCAGTAAATCATCGTCATTTACACCACGTTGTTCAAATTCAAGCAATGTATCATTGATTACCTGCTCAATTTTCGCTAACGCCATCCCTTGTTGTGGGTTTGGCAGAGCAAAGAAACTCATTTGGCAAGACAGCTCTTTACAAGGGTGACTTGCGCCAGCCTGTACGGCAATGCCAGATTTAACCAAATTTTTATAAAGTAATGAGGTTGGGCCGTTACCTATTATATTTGAAAATACATCTAATGCCGCTTCGTCTTCATGCATACCGTAGACAGTAGGAAAACTAATATAAAGCAAGGGTAGGGTAACGTTATCACTGAAAGAGTAATAGCGATTAGCGGTTAAGCTAGTTAATTTTTTAGGAATATTACTAACTTGGGGGCCGGCTTTCAAACTACCAAAATATTGATTAACCCAAGCGAGTGTTTGTGTTTCGTCAATATCACCACCAATCGTTAACACCGCATTATTGGGTCCGTACCAACGACTAAAAAACTCCTTTAAATCGGTTACGGCTCCTCTGTCAAGATCTGACATATAGCCAATAACCGGCCATGAATAAGGATGCTCTCTTGGGTACATCATTTGATTTACCGTTTCATTTAATCGACCATAAGGACGGTTATCAACATTTTGTCCGCGCTCATTTTTTACCGTTGAACGTTGGATCTCAAACTTTTCTTCGGTAATGGTTTCCAATAAAAAACCCATTCTGTCTGATTCAAGCCAGAGCATTTTTTCTAATTGGTTTTTGGGTACCGTTTCATAATAATTTGTTCTGTCGGTATTCGTTGTGCCGTTTAAATTACCACCGCTTTGCGTAACAATTTTAAAGTGCTGTTCATCGGCAACATTTTTTGAGCCTTGAAACATCATGTGCTCAAAAAAGTGAGCGAAGCCTGATTTCCCTAATTGCTCACGCGCCGATCCAACATGGTAAGTGACATCAACATGCACTAAAGGGTCTGAATTATCTTGATGTAAAATAACCGTTAGGCCATTGTCTAGGCTATATTTTTTAAAAGGAATAGCTAAGCGACCTTCTTTTTCGACAACATTTTCAACGAGGCTAACACCAGTTGGTAAACTTACTTTTTCACTTGTTTTTGACGAGTTTTGTTGAGAGTTCTCTTGGAGACTTCCTTGATTAGTACAAGCAAATAATAAAGCGCTAACTAAAGCGATGGCACTAAGCTTTGGTATAGATTGAAAGGTGTTTTTCAAAATAACATCCTGTATTGGGAGTAAAAATAGATTGATTCAATTATCATAACAAATAATATTAGAAAGTAGACTTATTAAATGTTTAAAATTATTACACAAACTGATGATTTTGTTGTTATCTCAAAAAGTGCAGAGGTGAATTTTCATGATGAAGGTGAACATGGCGCGGGACTATTCTCGCAAGTACAACACTATTTACGTCAACAATTTAATATTGTGGAACTTTATCCTATTCATAGATTAGATAAAATGACTTCAGGTTTGCTTATTTTTGCCAAAAATAGTGAAAGCGCAAAAATTTTTGGTAAATTATTTGAAGCCCACAAAATTGAAAAATATTACCTTGCAATCAGCGATAAAAAACCAATAAAAAAGCAAGGATTGATAAAGGGTGATATGGCAAAAAGCCGCCGAGGTATGTTCAAACTGATGCGCACCATGGATAACCCCGCCATTACGCAGTTTTTTTCTTATAGCCTTGGTAATAACCGACGCTTATATTTACTAAAACCTCATTCGGGGAAAACGCATCAACTGCGTGTAGCGCTTAGCAGCATTGGCGCACCAATTATGGGCGACTCATTATACGAACCAAACTCAAGGACTAAGCTAAACTCAATTGCAGACAGAGGATATCTACATGCTTACGCTTTACGGTTCGAGTTTTTAGGTAAATCATATGAGTTTGTTTTACCGCCTAACGAGGGAGAGCTTTTTCAATCTGAAAGTTTTACTGAAAAGCTAACTGAGATAAAGCAACCTTGGTTGTTAAATTGGCCCAAGGTTTAAAGCATCACAGTGGAAAGTTCCCGATTACAACGAGAGCCACTCTTTACAGGGAATGAAAGAATACAATGGCAATAGCACTTGGACAAACAAACTTTGTATACCAAGGCCAAATTTTCCAAAACAAACTATATTCAACATCTTCAACACCTTGTTTTAACTCTGTTAATATTTCATTACGATGCCAAATCCAACCAACAAAAACACAACACAACATGGCAATAATAGGTTGCCCATATTGAGTGGCCAAAATGGCAACAAAATCTAACATGAAGCTAATATTGGCGACAATAATGGCACTCAGCACAAAAATACCGACACCTATGTAGGTAGTCGCTTTTTCTCGTTGAATATTATGACGTTCAACCACAAAAGATACAGGCCCTTCAAGCATTGAAATACTTGAAGTTAAGGCCGCAATAGTCATTAAAACAAAAAAACCAAAACCAACAAATATACCAACGGTTCCCATACCTGAAAATAGTGATGGTAAAACAGTGAATACTAAATTAGATCCTGAAATCAAACTACCATCTTCTGCAAAAATTGCCACGCCTTGCGCCTGAGCAACATACATTGCAGGGATAATTAACAAGCCAGCAAGAAAGGCAATAGAAACATCAATTAAGGTTACTTGTGCTCCTAATGTCACTAAATTTTCTTTTTTCGAAATATAAGAGCCATAGATCACCATAACACTGGTACCAAGCGACAAAGAAAAGAACGCTTGACCAAGTGCGCTAATAAGTAGATCAGGCTCTAATACTCGAGAGATATCAGGGTTCAAATAAGCAATAAAACCTTCATGAGAGCCTTCAAGCGTAAAGACATAAATAATTAATAAGATCAGTAAGCCTATTAGCATCGGCATTAAACGCTTCGACCACTTTTCTATTCCTTGCTCAACACCACGACGGATAATAGTAATAGTTAACAGCATAAACAAAGCAGTGAATAGTAAATTACGTGCTAACGACTGGCTGATAAACCAATTTGCCGCTTCTGTTAAGTTAACTAGGCGTGCTAACGGTTCAAGCGCATATGACATCATCCAACCCGCAAGGATCCCATAAAAGCTTAGTATAAGCGTTGCACAAATAATACCGCCAAAACCAACAATAAAAGCAAAGCGTTTCTGCCATAAAGTACGTGACATTTTTTGCATTGAAGTGACCGCATTAGCTTGACCATAGCGCCCAATTAATAACTCAGCCATAAAGGCTGGATAAGCTAAAAAAAATGCTAAAATCAAATACACTAATACAAATGCTGCACCACCATTACTCGCCGTTTGCGTTGGAAACCCCCAAATATTACCTAAACCAACTGCCGAACCTGCCGCAGCCATAATAAACCCAATGCGCGAACTAAAACCGCCTCTTGATGCACTCATAGGTAATACCCGTTAGTAATTCTCATTTATTATTCTCATTTGTTTTTCTTATAATTAGATTAATTGATTTTTTCTCGCCTAATACCATAGGCGGTATGACTATATTCACCTGCATCGTTGCATAATCTACTTAAAACTTGACAAAAAAAATAGTTTTAAAAAGAATATATTTTTTTATTAACGTAAGCATGGCGTTACAAAAACATTACAGCGTCACTATAAAAGCAGTTAACAAGCCAGTAACCAATAACGCTTGTTATGATATTAATAAATAAAAAACCACCAAAATTTATAAAACATTGGTAGAATATTCATTAAACAAGTTGCTGTTAGGAATCCTCAGTCTTGAAGTATTTATTTCTCACCCTTAAGGTTTTATCACTTTCTTTTTTTCTATCTTGTTTTTCAGCGTATTCTGTCAACTTATCACCTGTTGTCTATTCACCTGTTAAAACATCGCTACCTTTATCTGATTATTATACTCAAACATGGACCACGCACGATGGTTTGCCCCACAACGGAATTAATGCCATATCACAAACCAGTGACGGATATCTTTGGATTGGCACTTGGGAAGGCTTAGCGCGCTTTAATGGCAGAGAATTTAAAGTATTTACCCGAGGTTCAAAAATTGGGCTACCTGACTCAGCAATTAAAAGCTTAACATCAACTCAAGAAGGCAAGCTATTGGTAGCAGGTGCTCGTGGTGGTCTATCAGAACGTAGCAACCAGCAGTGGTCACCAAACCCCTCTGCTTCCACTATGATCAATCACGCCATTTATGATAGCGATAAAAATCTATGGTTAGCATTAGAAGGTAAAGGATTGATATACAGAAATAAAGACACTCAAAAAGATACCATTATCATTGATGATATTGAAGCTTTTAAAATAGTACAAGATCACGAGGGTATTATTTGGGTTGCCACTAGCAAGGGTCTATTTTCAGTAAAAAATAAAACTTTGGTTCGCCATGTTGATGAACGTTATGGTTTACCAAATAGCCCTGCGCATACGATTATATTAACGAAAGAAAAGCAACTAATAGTCGGTACTCAACAAGGGGCTTATAAGCTGGTGAATGGTTTTTTTCAACCATTGCACAAACAACTCGCCAATGAAAAAATCATCAGTTTATTGCAAGATTCAGATCTTAACATTTGGCTAGGCACCAATAATCATGGAATTTTCAAGCTTAGTAAAAACAAATTAGAACAATTAGATGAAAGTAATGGCCTACCCAACAATAGAGTTTCTTCGCTATACCAAGATAATGAGCAAAGTATCTGGGTTGGTACAAGTAATGGCTTATTTCGTTTGAGAGAAGCGCCCTTTATTACCTTAACCACGAAACAAGGATTATCAGGTAACTTTATTCGAAGTGTTTTATCTCATTCAGATGGCAGTCTATGGGTTGGCAACAGTAAAGGCCTAAATAAGATTCAAAAAGGATTAATTAGCACCATTAAGGTAGTCCATAGTAATGAGCAACTCTCCGTTTTAAGTTTAGCTGAAACGCCAGACAAGCAAGTTTTAGTTGGCACATACACCCAAGGACTTTATATTGTCACTAACAATAAATTGCACAAGTTGATGACCACAGAGAACGGCTTACCAAGTAATGAAATTAGAAGTATTTTAGTTGACTCAATTAAGAATATTTGGCTTGGTACAGCTGCTGGTGTGTTAAAAATATCACCTGATAACACAATGGAAGAATTTAATAAGCAAAGTGGTTTACCTGCCAACTTCATTATGGCACTCGCCGAAGATAACAGTGGGAGAGTATGGATTGGCACCGGAGATGGTATCGCTTCTTATTATAAAGGGTCTCTACAAAACTACCGTCTTAATGACAAATTTGATGCTAAATATGCCTTTGGTTTTCATGTTGAGCAGAACTCGCTTTGGATGGCATCTGACAGAGGGTTAATTCATATTGATCTAACCACTAATGAAATGAGTGCTGTCACCAAAGAAAATGGCCTGCCTGTAGACAAAATATTTCAAATCGTTGTGGATAATAACAATACCTTTTGGTTAACCAGCAACCGTGGGGTAATAAGCATTACTAGAGAACAAATCAATAGTGTTCTTCAAGGAAAGCGTGAGTTAGTAGAATATAAATTATTTGCTGAAGGCGTGGGGCTGTTAAGTTCACAAGCTAATGGCGGTTCAACACCTGCAGCTACACTTCATCATGACGGCAGCGTTTGGATTGCAACAGCAAAAGGCGTTAGCCATATTAATCATGAAAGATTACAACGCATGGCAGAAACAGTACTTCCCGTAGTTATAGAACAGCTAAATGTTGATGGTAAATCTTATCCCCTTTTGCCCACAGTAGAGTTACCTGAAGGCGCATCTCGCATTACAATTCACTATGCAGGTTTAAGTTATTTAATAGCTAAACACATCGAATATCAAACCCAGTTAATTGGCTTTGATCAACAATGGCAAAATAAAAACAATCAAACGTTCACTGAATTTACTAATTTAGAGCCAGGGAATTATACTTTTCAAATGCGAGCTAAGTATCCTAATAGTCAATGGCAAGAAAACATAGCCTCAATTAGCTTTACTATCATGCCTTTTTACTGGCAAACAACCTTCTTTAAATTGTTTATTTTAATTAGTTTTTGTTTTGCTTTATTTACGCTTTATAACTACAGAATGATAACTATCAAGCACAGCCAAATAAAATTGAAAAACCTAGTTGCTCAGCAAACTATTGAATTAAAAGAACAAGCAGAGTTGTTTTCTTATCAAGCTAACCATGACCAGCTAACGGGTTTATTTAACCGACGCGCTTTTGATGCATGGTGTAATAATGACTTTAAAGAAGCTAAATTGGATAATAATCCACTAACAATAGCCATATTAGACATTGATCATTTCAAAAAAGTCAACGATGAATATTCACACCTTATTGGCGATCAAGTCATTAAAAAGATTGCCAATATTTTACATCAACTTATTCAAAACAACTCATCTCAAGTAAAACTAGCACGTTGGGGAGGCGAAGAGTTCACCTTATTAATTAATAGTGATGAAGAAAAGGCTTATGATTTTTGTGAACTACTCAGAGTCACGATTAAAAACTATGATTTTTCAGATATTACACATACCCTCAACATCACAATAAGTATAGGTCTGACTGATAATAGTGAAGTAACCGAATACGATAAAATGATTAACCGTGCCGATCAAGCGCTATACTTCGCCAAACATAATGGTCGCAATCAAGTGAAAATCTACCAAAACAAAGACAATGATAATAATGAAAAGGTAGATAAACGTATTAATCAAGTTACCCGAGAGAAATCAAGAATGAGTAAAGAGTAATATTCAAAGTGCTGGTATTGATATTGCTTAAGATCCTTAATAAACATCAATACCATCACTTATAAATAAGCAGTTATTATTACTCTACTTCTGGGCGCATATGCGGAAATAAAATAACATCTTTAATGGTAGGAGAATCACTAAACAACATCACTAAACGATCAATACCAATACCTTCACCCGCTGTAGGTGGTAAACCGTATTCTAGTGCGCGAATATAGTCATCATCAAAATGCATTGCTTCATCATCGCCGGCATCTTTTTCTTCTACTTGCTTCTTAAAGCGTGCGGCTTGATCTTCTGCATCATTTAACTCAGAGAAACCATTAGCTAATTCGCGTCCACCAACAAAGAACTCGAATCGGTCTGTAATAAATGGATTCGCATCATTACGACGAGCCAGTGGTGAAACTTCCCAAGGATATTCAGTGATAAAAGTAGGCTGATCTAATAAATGCTCAGCTACTTCTTCAAAAATTTCACAAATGTACTTACCCGGCCCCCAAACTTTAGCCGCATCACCTTCTTTAACACCTACAGCTTTGGCCATTGCTTTAATCGCATCAAAATTATTTTCAGGGTCACGTAACGCGGCTTCATTAATTTGGTGTCTTTCTTGTGCAAATTTAACAATAGCGTCAACCATAGATAAGCGTTGGAATGATTTGCCAAAGTCATAGAACTTTTCTTCTACTACTTCACCATCAACATTTTTAACGGTATTACGAACCATAGTTGTGCCAAGTACGTCTTGAGCGATAGTACGTAGCATCTCTTCGGTTAAGTTCATTAAGTCATTGTAATTTGCATACGCTTGGTAGAATTCAATCATGGTGAATTCTGGATTATGGCGTGTTGATAAACCTTCGTTGCGGAAATTTCTGTTAATTTCGAATACGCGTTCGAAACCACCAACAACAAGGCGTTTTAAGTAAAGCTCTGGCGCAATTCTTAAATACATGTCGATATCTAGGGCATTATGATACGTTTGAAATGGCTTAGCCGTTGCGCCACCAGGTATCACTTGCAACATGGGTGTTTCAACTTCCATGAAGTCACGAGCAACTAAGAAACTGCGAATACCATCTACAATTTTAGAACGCATTTTAAAAGTATTACGGGTATCTTCATTGATGATTAAATCAACATAACGCTGACGATACTTCATTTCTTGATCAGACAAACCATGGAATTTTTCGGGCAAGGGACGTAATGACTTAGTTAATAACTGATAGTGGTCCATGTTGACGTAAAGATCGCCTTTACCTGATTTATGCAAAATACCTCTAACACCAACAATATCACCAATATCTAAGCTACCTGATTTTTCTCTAATTTCTTTTTGAACAGTTTTTTCAGCATAGGCTTGAATGCGACCTGACACATCTTGTAAAACCAAAAATGGTCCACGCTTAGCCATAACACGACCCGCAATAGCATAAGTCACTTGTAATGCTTCAAGCTCTTCTTTGGTTTTTTCACCGTGTTCAGCTTGAATGTCAGCCGCTAAATGTTCACGATTAAAATCATTTGGAAAACCATTCGCAGGACAATTAGAGCGAATTTTTTCTAACTTTGTGCGACGCTCAGCAATAAGTTTGTTTTCATCTTGGGCTGGAGCTTGGCTGTTTTTTGCATTGTCAGTCATTATGTTTCTCATTACGTATATTAATCTTAAATTATTAACTTTTAATTTGTACTACAAACCAGATTTCAAACTAGCTTCTAGAAATTTATCTAAATCGCCGTCTAATACTGCTTGAGTGTTTCTGTTTTCAACGCCGGTTCTTAAATCTTTTATACGACTGTCATCTAACACGTAAGAGCGAATTTGACTGCCCCAACCGATATCAGATTTTCCGTCCTCAAGCTCTTGCTTGTCTTCGTTTTGTTTTTGCATTTCTAGCTCAAACAGTTTTGCTTTTAACAATTTCATTGCCGCTGCACGGTTTTTATGTTGTGAACGATCACTTTGACATTGTACTACCGCACCTGTTGGAATATGGGTTATGCGAATAGCCGAGTCTGTTTTATTAACGTGTTGACCACCGGCACCAGAAGCGCGAAAGGTGTCTACACGTAAGTCTGCAGGATTAATATCAATTTCGATATTGTCATCAATTTCAGGATAAATAAATGCTGAAGCAAACGAAGTATGACGACGACCACTTGAGTCAAATGGCGATTTTCTCACTAAACGATGAACACCCGTTTCTGTGCGTAACCAGCCATAAGCATATTCACCAGTATATTTTATGGTACAGCCTTTAATGCCTGCAACATCTCCATCGGTTACTTCAATAGCTTCTGTTTTATAGCCGTGCGCTTCGCCCCAACGTAAATACATGCGCATTAACATTTCAGCCCAGTCTTGTGCTTCTGTGCCGCCTGAACCTGATTGAATATCTAAGTAACAGTTATTGGCATCTTGTTCACCACTAAACATACGGCGAAATTCAAGTTTTTCTAATACCGCATCTAAAGCGTCAGCCTCGTTTTTAGCATCGTCAAAGGTTTCTTGATCTTCTTCTTCAACAGCTAACTCAACTAAACCTTCAATATCATCACAACCCATTTCTAACTCAACAATGGTATTAACCACATCTTCAAGTGCACTACGCTCTTTGCCTAATGCTTGCGCCCGTTCAGGCTCAGTCCAAACATCAGGTATTTCTAATTCTCGTGAAACTTCCACTAAACGTTCAGCTTTAACGTCGTAGTCAAAGGTACCCCCGAAGTAAGTCTGCCCGTGCACGAATTTCTTTTAATTTATTTATTATTGGGTTAACTTCAAACATAAGCCTTCAAATATAATCCTTCAAAGATAAGTTTTCACAAATATCTTTTTCAACGATATAACGCATTAGGATAATTAAAAAATAGTCGCGCATTGTAGCGCAAAAAGGCTAGCAAATAAACGGTTAACACTGCCCGCTTTCGCTAATAAACACATAATTTTTCATAAAAACAGAAATAACATCATCATTAATTCAATTGGTTTAATACAACAAAAAAACAAGGACTGAGGGATTTCCGCCACGAGTTCATCTTGATGAACTTAAACGGTGGCTGTTTCCCTAACTGCTTTAATCGTCGATATAACCTTAATGGCTTTTTCCACAGCCTCAGTTGTACCGCTCTTAATCTTCGCCTGATCCAAGCAGAAAGTTGCTGTAAAATTGAGCTTATATTCGCTATCTTAAAGTAATTTACAAATCCTCTTAGTACTGGATTCAGCCTTTTTAGCACTGTCGCCAAATTGCTTCCACCATTACGCTGTCATTCATGATATTGCCGATAAAAATTGTACGTGTTGCGGCAATGAATTACATCAAATGGGCGATGAGCGCAGTGAAAATCTTGAATTTATCCCAGCACAAGTCAAAGTCATTGAGCATGTACGCTTAAAATACAGTTGTCGAACTTGTGAAAAAGAAGGAACGGCAACAAAAATTCAAATCGCGCCTGTACCACCGAGTCCTATTCCTAAAGGCATTGCTACTGCAACACTGCTGAGTCAAATCATTACCAATAAATACCAATATGCACTACCGCTTTATCAAGTACCGCCTCCCTATTTCGTTGAGCTTGTTTAAGTGATGATTTAGTTGGTTTAACTTTTATCGTTTCACGACAGAGAATGCCGTTATAAGTAAAAGCTATTTGAATACTACTGTTATTAGCTGTAATGCCTGTTAGCTTACTATCCATTTTTCAACCTCTTTAATACCAATTAAAATTCTGCCGTCAGGCGCTTTTTTAAAGTGGCTATTTATTAGCCATTGACCTTTTTTTATTTTGGCTCGTATAGCATCTTCGCTATAACCACATAACTCTGAAAATTTCTTTATTGTTACCCAATTCATAATCACCTCACTTGGTCTGATGTAATTTGCTTTGGGCTAGATAATCGCGGTAATATTTGTGTTCAGCTAGAGTGTTACTAGTTACTTACAAGTAAACTATTTCGTAAAATTATTTATTTTCATGCAGTTAGATGTTTTTTAATTTCAGCAGTCAGGTGAGGTAACAATTGAATTTCTTAAAAAGAAAAGAGTTAATACTTTTGATTATTTCTATTTGATAGAATCAATTTTCATAGATTTTAACAGTCAACTTGATGCTGAAATCCCAATAGATAATATTTCTTATGATGCAATTTATTTGCATAAGCTATGTAAAACTAGTGAAACGGATAGTACAAAAGCAAGGCAATTTTTAGCAAGACACTTAAAAAAGTTAGCCGCATTTATGGAGGAAAATATTGATGAATACGCTGAATTTATTAAGTATAAAAAAGCAAAAGCATGGCTAAGTTTTATTTCTGATGAATCAAGTGGGAAAAAGAGAAATGAATATTTTCCTCAATTAAATAATATCGAAAAAGTATCACCTGAAATATGTAAAGGCACATCAAGTATTGATTATCGCGTTAGTCAACTCAAAGATACGCCAAAGCTAGTGAAACGATTTGTAAACTTTAAGTTTGATGGTAAAAACCGTTGGTTAATTCCCTCTTTAATAGCAGTGACTTATATAGCCTTTTTAGTATTGTTATTCTCAAGTACAGGCGTGTTGCCTAAATCATGGCTTAGTGCATCAATTTTAATATTTGCCGCTTTTATTTTTATAATCTATTTTTTCTACCCTTATTTTAAAATATTAGATCGTAGTATTGTGCAAGCTCCTCAATGGCTATTACGATGGAATACGTTCTCAGCACAAATAGAGCTAATTAGCACGGGTGAAAAACGAAAAGATGACAGTACTATTCGTGAGATTAGAATAGTCGTTTATGAAGGTGTTTGCCCTATTTGTCAGGGGAAAGTTGATGTGATTCAAAGCGGCAAAGAGTTTCATCAGCGTTTAATTGGACAATGCCAAGAAGCTCGATATGAACATTTATTCAGTTTTGATCATATAACAAAAAAAGGAAAATCGCTTAGGTAGCGGTGCTATTCACTTATACAACGTGCAAAAATAGCTTCTAGTAATGAATAATCACAATGAACACTGTTGATATTGGCTTGTATCCATTCGTCTTTATTTACATTTGCCCATGAAATTTTATAACCACAATTAACAATAATATGTTCAAATAATATCCGTTGTGAACGGCCATTACCCTCTCTGAATGGGTGAATTATATTTAGGTCGCCATACAACTCAGCAATTTTTAAAACTAAGCCTGCAATTGAAGTATCTTGATAGTAATTATCTTTAGTTAATGCTTTGAAAAGTTTATCTGTTTCACGTTGGATATATTCAGGGCGACAAAACATGGTATCGCCTTTGTTCATACCTATTGTTCTAGGTTGTCCAGCCCAATCGTATAAATCACCAAACAGGTTTTGGTGAATATTTTGTAAATAGGGGAAATCATAAGGAGGTGGAGCAAAGTCAATTAATGCGGAGGAAATATTACTAATTTCATTTTCTGCTTGTTCAAGAATAATAGAATCTTTGATGTTCAACTTATTAATTAAAACATCAGAATTTTTGTAACAGTATGGGTCGTTACCAGTGCCATACTTGAGTGATGTCATTTAAGACGCTAAAGCCTTATATTTAGCAATTACGCTTTCTTTGGTCATAGCCTTGCTATTCGTACTTTTAACATCAACGCCTTCTAACCTCATGCTTTCACGGTAATTAGCGGAGCGTGTTTGTCTTACAAAATCAATTTTTTCAACGAGGCTAGTTAACGCCATAAATCCACCTAAATATTGGTTGAAATTTAATATATTCTACCTATAAATATACTATATAAGCGTGCTCTATTCAAATGAACAAAGCAGCCTAATAGATCCAAATTGTTAAAGAGCGAGCTTATTAAAATTGGCTATCAAAGGCTGTACTGAATTTTAGGTATAAAAAAAGACGCCATTGTGACGTCTTGTTTTAGTGTTTTGGTGGAGCTGGCGGGAATTGAACCCGCGTCCAAAAAACCTACATCCTCGGTACTACATGCTTAGTCGATTATTTATTTAACCAATTGGACGCCAATCGACAGGCTTCGTCATGGTGAGCTTGATACTATTTCACGGTTCAGCCTCAAGCGTGCTTCCCTCGCTAACCTATTTGGGGTGACCATCAATCCTCTAACCAATAGGTGAGATTTCAAGGTGATGGCTAGCCTAAGCGGCTAGTGCGAACGTTTCGTCGTTTGCAATTATAGTTTTGCGGCTTTTTACGAGGCCAACCGCCCCTCGGCATGCACCTTGGGTTTCGTGAATCTTGTCGAATCCTGAATCAGCCCCAAAGTTTTTACTTTTACACTTTTTACGTTTATCTATTGAATGCAACGAAATGCTTCAATACCTTAATTATACATTGCTTTAGTGAATAAAACCAAGCTAAATAAATGATGATTAGTTAAGGTCTTTGTTTTTCATCACACGGCCTTGTTCTACCTGCCATTCCCTGTCTTTTATGTCGGCACGTTTATCATGATCTTTTTTACCTTTACCAAGATAAAACTCTAACTTCACCCAACATTTTCTCCAGTACATTGCTGTCGCAATAAGTGAGTAGCCATCACGTTCAACAGCGCCAATTAATTTATCTAATTCTCTGCGGTTGAGTAGCAGTTTTCTAGGTCGTTTTGGATCACAAACAACATGAGTAGAAGCGGAAATTAGGGGTTGTATTTCTGCACCAACCAAATAAGCTTCACGGTCTTTTATGTGCACGAAGCACTCGGAAATATTAACTTTTCCTGTACGAATACTTTTTATTTCCCAGCCCTGTAAGCTCATTCCACCTTCAAACTTGTCAGTTAAGGTGTAGTTATGCCTCGCTTTTTTATTCAAAGCGATAGTATTACTGCTAGATTTACTTTTTGATTGTTTCTTTGCCATTTTTAATTCCATTATTAACGGTGGTGATTATACTCACAAACAAACGCTTTGATATAATAAATTTATATTTTATAGAAAAATCACCGCCTATATTCAAGTAATAATGCGATTGTTTGTGGGTTTTGGTATGATATCGGAATGTTAAAGTAGGGGTTAAAAATAAGAATGCCATCCATAAGTCGTAGCGCACTGGTTATGTACAGTGTTGATCAAATGTTTCAATTAATAAATGATGTTCTTGCTTACCCTCAATTTTTACCCGATTGTAGTAATAGTAAAATTATTGCTGAAGATGACAATTCAGTGACGGCTGCATTACTGGTGTCTAAAGCAGGGTTAAAAAAGTGGTTCACAACTAAAAACACACATATTTCTAATCAGCAAGTACAATTAGAACTAGTTGATGGCCCTTTTAATAAACTGCATGGGCGTTGGCTTTTAACACCGTTGTCAGAAGATGCTTGTAAGGTTAGTTTAGAGCTTGAATATGAGTTTTCCAATAAAGTGTTTGATCTTGCTTTTGGCCGAGTATTTAATCATTTAACGAATAATATGGTACAAGCATTTACGCAGCGAGCTAAAGAAGTTTATGGAGTGAAAATTTAAATGCAAGCAACGCAAACCCAAAATAAAACCATTCAAATTGAAGTGGTTTATGGTCTTGCTCATAAGCAAAAATTGTTGTCTTTGCCTGTAGGTCAGGGAGGAACCGTTGAACAAGCTATTATAGAATCTGGTATTCTTACGCTTTTCCCTGAAATTGACTTGAGCGAAAACAAGGTGGGTATTTGGAATAAGGTTGTTAAATTATCAACGGTTTTAGAAAATTTTGATAGAGTTGAAATTTATCGACCTTTAATCGCTGATCCTAAAGAAGTCAGGAAGCGCCGTGCTGAAAAAGCAAAGCTTGAAGGGCGAGCAGACAAAACTACAGGGGGTAGAGTTAATCCTTTAGCTAAAAAAGAAGAGGTTTAATCATTAGCAATTTAGATTCAAATAATAAGTAAGCCCAGCAAATGCTGGGCTTTTTGGTTGAAATTAAACATATTTCAAAACTTGTTTTACGAATAAATCATTTAGTTGTTTATTTATACAAGCCTTGCTGTTTATCTTCTACGGCTTCACGCCAACCACCTAACCATTGAGATTTGATAGTTGTACTTTGGTAAGGGCAGTGTTCTTTAGAACGTCCGGATATACCTGCTTGGTAACCGCGTGTATGTGCCCTGTCTTGGCGGTCTCGTTTTTGCCTATTCATCATTAATGCACGCTCCTCTTTTATTTAAGGTATTAACTTAAGGTATCAATTTGAGGTGTTAATTGGAAGTGGTCAAGTAATATCACTTTCATACTAAAAGTTAGTTAACAAATAGTAAAAAAACAATGTTTATAATCATGTTTTTTGCAAAAATTGATTAAGCGTTTGATTGATAGTGATATTTAGTTTTATCTTTAGTAACAGCCTTAAACTAGAAAGCACCGTTAAGGTGCTTTCTAGTTTCTAGTGTTTATACCTATCACTAATACTCAGCAGTAATGTCTACCAGTAATAGTAATACCTATAAGAAAAGTTAACTAAAAAACTTACGACGTAAGCCAAGTAATGCCATTATCGATAGTACTCCGTAAATGCTAGTACTAGCACCTTTACGAATAACTTTATTTTCTTCTTCCGCTGTACAAACCTCACCATCATCAGGTATTGGCTCTAAACTAATCGCTCGTATTACATCTTCTCTTAAAGGTGCACCACTATCATCTAACATGATTTCTCCTTTGGCATCACGTCGATCTACTTTTACAGTAGCAGTTGCTGAAATGATCCCTGCATCGTTAATGCCGCGAGCTTCCAAAACATTATAGGTTAGACGTAAAGCGCAGGGAATAGTGTTATTGAGGTTGGTGAAAATATCATCATTCATATTATAAACAAATGCGGCAGTTCTACGAGGGTTTTGAGTACTTTCATTTTGTGTTTCTATTTCTCCTTCACCAACCATTAAACCATTATTGTTAATGGCGCGAACCGTGCTGTCTGAGCCTGAAAAGAAATCGTCAGGGGTTATCATGCTAATTTCTTCTTTAGGTACGCTAGTATCAACATAGAAAAATTTCTGTATTGGTTTACCACCGATTGCTTTAGTGATGTGACCAACAGCAATACCAGCATCATTAATATCATATGCTCTTGAACTAGCTTTATTCGTATGATCCCCGGTAAGATCTATTACCTCGCCATTTTTATACACAACGGCATATTGGTAGGCCATTATTTCGTCAACTAAAGGCTCTGTTACTGTTTCATCAAAAAAACCATCAGCATAACCTACAGCAACACCGCTACTATTAACTGCTAAGGCATAGCTTGAATAGGAACGTATATCATCAGGGTGTGGCGTTACTAATAAACCTAATTGCTCAACTACAGGTGTGCCATTTTGATTTAGTGTCGCTTTAAGTGCCATAGAATGGTATGGGGCAGTAGAAGATCCTATTTGTAAATTTGCAATACACGCTGCTAGCGTCATTGTACTAGGAACAATGGCAGGGTCTGCACAACCTCCTGTTTCGTTTTCAATAAAGTCGAGATAACTTTGAGTGATTTTATAACTACTAAAGCCTACAGCAACACCTGCTTCATTTACATCCATTACTGCTGAGGTTCCACCACCATATTGTGTTTCAAAGGGAACTATTTGATGGACTTGTGCGCCTTGGTCATAAGAAAAAAAGCCTCTAATGCCATATTCTCGCAGCCAAAAAGTATACTCGATACCTGTTGAGTCGGTAAAAAGTTCACTCGGTAGATAAGGGGCTGTTGCAGTACCGTATGAAATTCCGCCATTGGTTATACCACTAACTATATCAATAGTTGAGCGTGTCAGCGTATCAGTACCCTCGAATGTTTCATCCCACAGGTTATAGTCTTGTGTAACACCGCTAAGGTTTGTCATGGCAATGGTGTCACCGACTTTTTGATATTTGATGTCACGTCCTTTACCTGTTCTTGTGTCTTGTAGCCATCTAACTACCCAAGCTAAATCGTTTGCCGTTGGATTTCCTGCTCTTAAGGCGCCTGAATCTTCAATGTCATCTAAAGCATGAATGCTTAGATAGTTAAGGGCGGCGAATACTTCAATTGCGTTAAAGTCATCAGCATCAAGGTAATTAAACTGAACCGGAAAATTATAAAGACTAGCGCCTGATATTGCCATGTCACCATTAATGTTTTGGTGTTGAGCATAAGTGTACTTTAACTTGCTAGCTTCGATTTTATCCACTATTTTGTATGTAGCAGCATTAACGCTACTTACAAAATTTATACTTAAGGCGCTACTAATGCTTAAGGCAATGATATTATTTGCTATTCTACTCATTATACTACTTAACTCTTTTATTTGTTGTTGTAATAAATTCCAGACTACTGTTGTTAAAGCTCGTCTAATTGTTGCCATCTTGAATAGGCAACGTCGAGTTTTGACTCATTTTCGCTAAGCTGGTTCAATATTTTTTTCGTGTGTTGCTCATCTTGGTTAAAGAAATCATGTTGATTGACTTGTTCTTGCAACTCAGCAATCTCAGTTTCCAAGTTATCTATTATCTTTGGTAGTGTTTCTAACTCTTTAGTTTCTTTAAAAGAAAGTTTTTTCTTAGCTATTTTTGCTGTTGCTTTATTTGTAGCGGTTACCGTCTTTTGCTGTGTTTCTTTTTGGCTTACCGCTGCTAAGTGGCGCTGACGTTGCTCTTCTTTTAAAGCTAAATAACTATCAACATCATCGTAGCCACCCACTATTTGATTTATATGTCCTGTGCCGTCAAAATAAAGACAAGTGTTGACACAGTTATTAACAAAATCACGATCATGGCTGACTAAAATAACGGTTCCTGCATAATTTGCAACTACTTCTTCTAATAACTCTAAGGTTTCAATGTCTAAGTCATTGGTTGGTTCATCAAGAATAAGTAAATTGCTAGGGCGTAAAAATAACCTTGCTAATAATAAACGGTTCTTTTCTCCACCTGATAATGCACGAACAGGAGTACGCGCACGTTTAGGACTAAACAGAAAATCTTGAAGATAACCAAGCACATGGCGAGATCTACCATTAACCATCACTTCTTGCTTACCTTCTCCCACAATCTCTTGCACGGTTTTGTTTAAATCAAGCGCTTCACGATGTTGATCAAAGTAGGCTATGTCTAAATTAACACCTGAGCGCATTTTGCCGCTAGTTGCCGCTAACTTTTCCATGATAAGTTTTATTAAGGTAGACTTGCCTGTGCCGTTAGCACCAATAAATGCGAGCCTATCGTTGCGCGTAATCAGTAAATTTAGCTTATTGATCACCACTTTATCATCAAAGGCTACGGTAACATCTTCCGCTTCAAAGACTAATTTTCCTGAACGATCACCTTGGGTAATGTTCATGGTACTTTGGTTACGAACTTCCCGACGTGCTGTGCGCTCTAAACGTAATTTTTCTAATGAACGAACTCGGCCTTCATTACGGGTACGTCGTGCTTTAATACCTTGGCGAATCCATACTTCTTCTTCGGCTAACCGTTTATCAAATAAAGCATTTTGCTGTTCTTCTACTTGCAAATCATGCTGCTTTTGTTCGATATATAAGTCGTAATCACCGGGGTAACTTTTTAGTTGACCACGATCAAGATCTAAAATACGGGTAGATAAACCGCGAATAAAAGCTCTGTCATGGCTAATAAAAATTATGGTGCCAGCAAAATCTTTTAAAAACTTTTCAAGCCATAACACACTTTCAATGTCTAAATGGTTCGTTGGTTCATCAAGCAATAAAATATCTGGGTTAGTTACCAGTGCTTTTGCAAGGGCTAATTTGCGTAGCCAACCACCGGATAAGTCACAAATTTTTGCATCGGGATCCAATGATAGTGTACTCATTGCCTGTTCAATACGCTGTTCGTCTTGCCATGCACCCGCTTGTTCAAGTTCATCTTGTACTTTAGCTAGTTTATTAAGATTTTTTTCGCTTGGGTCTTCGCCAATTAAATGAATTAAACCATGATAGCGGCTGAGTAAATCAGCATTTTCGCTAACGCCTTGAGCGACAAAGTCAAAAACGCTTAAATCGGAAGACTCTGGAGGATCTTGCTCTAACATCGCCATTTGCATTGTGCTAGATTTTAATATTTGACCATCATCTAGGTTTTGTAAACCCATCAATACTTTCATTAAGGTTGATTTGCCAGCGCCATTGCGACCAACTAAACAAATACGTTCGCCTGTTTGAATGCTTAAATCAGCTTTATCTAAAATTTTCTCTTCACCAAAAGCGAGTTCGCCATTGGCTATTCTTAATAATTCCATCAGTTTTTTAACTCTTTGTCGTTAAATATGAATCATTTAACTGTTAATGTGTTAACTATCGTAGTGTTAATTATGATTGCGTTAACTGGATAAGTTGCTCTACCGTAAATGGCCAAAATAGTTTTTGATTGGCTTTTGGGTTATCTTTAGTAAGCTTTTCTCTATTTAATTTTTCAATAACAGGAATATGTACGCCATATAGCTCAACTAAGGTTTTACTTTCATGAGCAACTGTTTCTTGGTCGACAATATCAACTTGGTTAAGTTGATCTTCAGGTATTACCAACATGCAAAGGGCTAAAGCCTGCTCACATAAATGACAACCTTCGCTGCCATATAAATTATACATTGTCATTTTAATTTCCTGCTCTTATGCTTTTCTGGTCTTATCCTTTTCTAGTGATGGACCAACTATTATGAATATGTTTATTACGAGCAAAGTCTTGGTCTCTGGTAAGATCAGACATGTTTTTTGCTTGTAACCCTAGCGCTTCTAATGCTTCAAAATCCATTTTGAAATTACGCTTATTATTGGTGAAAAATATTTCTCCACCTCGGTTAAGTGACTTTACCGCATCGGCAAGTAAAGCAATATGGTCTCGTTGAACATCGAAGCTATCTTCCATACGTTTCGAGTTTGAAAAAGTTGGTGGGTCAATAAAAATCAAATCATATTTATCTGTATTTTTTTTTAACCAATCTAAACAGTCTGCTTGTATAAACTGATACTTATGGCTACTAAGTTTATTTAAAGCAAAATTGTCTTGTGCCCAATTAAGATAAGTATTTGACATATCTACCGTAGTAATTGATCTAGCACCATGCAAGGCTGCTTGTAATGACACTGAGCCAGTATAAGCGAATAAGTTTAATAAAGTTTTTTCTTTAGCTTTTTTGGCAACAATTTGTCGTGTTTTTCTATGATCTAAAAACAACCCAGTATCAAGGTAATCCCACAAGTTAATTTTAAGCAATGCGCCATGTTCGTTCATCGTGATTGACTGCTTAGACTTATCAACTTTTTGGTATTGGTTACTTCCTTTTTGCTTGGCTCGGGTTTTTAATACAACTTTGTCGGTTGACACTTCTAGCACTTTTGGCGCCCAATAAATAACTTCTTGCAAGCGTTTGGTTGCTTTCTCGCTATCAATCGTTTTTGGCGCGGCATACTCTTGAATAACTAAGTAATCACCATAGACATCAATGGCCACATTATATTCAGGAATATCTGCGTCATAAAGGCGATAACATTCAATTTGATTTGATTTTAGCCAGCCTTTTAGCCCCTTGCGATTTTTCTTTAAACGGTTAGCAAAATCACTGTCTTGTTCGGCAAAAGATGATTGTGGATTAACGGCATCTTTTTCCAGTTGTTTTTCATCAACATTATAAAGTGCTAATTGACAATCTAACGGACCGTTCTTAAATTTATATCGTTTGAAGCTTGATAATTTAAGCATAGCAAGCAGTTCAATATTGGCGGTTAAAATAGCTACGCGCCAATTAATAAACTGCGCTTTAAGTTTTTGTCCAAATAGTACGAAATTTTCTACGAGTTCAGGCAACTCACCGATGCGTTCGCCATAAGGAGGATTGAATAATATAGTACCAACTTGGCCAGAATTACTTGAGTTGCTAGAGCCATAGACATTATTCATGTCATTGGTGTTTTGACACTTAAACTCAATGAAACGCTGTAATTTTGCATTTCGCGAGTTTTGCTGAGCGGTGTTAATAACACGCGGGTCTATATCAATACCAAATACTTTTAAACTGCTGGTACTTGCTTGCTCTAATGAAGTAGCAGAACTTTCGATTGCTTGATTTAACTGACGTTGCCATAAATCTTCATCATGCTTTAACCAAGCACTAAAACCCCAAGTAGCTCGTTCAATGGCAGGTGCTTGTTTGGTTGCCATAGCTACCGCTTCAATTAATATAGTGCCTGAACCACACATAGGATCAACCAAGGGTTTGCTTGTATCGGCTAACCAGTTCGAGCGAATAATCAATGCCGCGGCTAAGTTCTCTTTTAATGGCGCAGCACCTGAATGTTCTCGGTAACCGCGTTGAAATAAACCACGACCTGAAAAATCTAAATAGAGGTAAATATGATCTTTTAACAGCCGTGCTTGAAAACTTATTTGTGGTGATTTTTTATCAACATCAGGGCGTTCAAAACCTTGTTCTCTGAATTGATCTACAATGGCATCTTTAATGGTTAAACCGCCAAATTGACTGTTTCGAATTTCTTCACTGTAACCAACAAAGTCAATAGCAAAGGTGGTATTGCTAGTAAAGTGTGCTAGCCAATTAACAGAACTTGCTGCTTTAAATAATTCATCTTTATTTTTAGCTTCGCCTTCACCAAGTTTTAACATTACGCGTGTGGCCAAGCGTGTCCATAAAGAAACTTTATAGCCAAGCTCCATAGAAGCAGTAAAATATACACCTTCAGGTTTTTGTATTACGTTTTCACCGCCAAGGTTTTTTATTTCGTCGGCGAGTAATACTTCAATACCAGAAGAGGTTAAGGCTAAAAATTGTTGCATGGGCTCTGTCATTGTGTGGTTCCAGAATAAACGTTGGCGCGATTATAGCGAAAGTACACTCACACATAAACAAAAGTTAAGTTTATGTGTCGAAATAGCTTATAATTAGGGCATAACGAAGAACAATTAAGCGAATAGATAATTATTTAAAAAAAGCACTTGCTTTATCCTAGAGCTATCCTTACTATACGCCTCGAATTCAGGGAGAAAATCTTTGAAAGCTTCTTGCACTATGAAGTAAAACTATTGTGGCTTACCTCATTGAGGTCATTCGGACGCGGGATGGAGCAGCCTGGTAGCTCGTCGGGCTCATAACCCGAAGGTCGTCAGTTCAAATCTGGCTCCCGCAACCAATTCATTGATAAATAAGAAATTTATTTATATTGAACTTCTCTAGTAAAAGAAGTAAAAATCTTTACTGGCTTCCTACTTTTTGTAGGTCATTCGGACGCGGGATGGAGCAGCCTGGTAGCTCGTCGGGCTCATAACCCGAAGGTCGTAGGTTCAAATCCTGCTCCCGCAACCAATTTAAATTATCTGAAATCACTTTTAAATTTTCTCAATATAGTAACTACATTTCAAATCTGTGTCATTTTTGTGACAGAATAAATGACACAGAAAATTCTCTAAAATATATCAAACCGTCAAAACTGCTACTTTTGACATTCGGCCATAGATGCCACCATAATATTTATCTTATTCTTTGACACAAGCTTTAGTGACATTAATTGATGTTAATATACTTAGATGAACCTAAAAAATAATTTTTAATACAACGTTAACTCATTAATTAATCTAGCATTTCATTTTCAGGTGTTTTTGTCACTTAAATCATATTTCGTGTCATTTTATTAATTTTAAAAAATTATTCAGTTAGATATAAACAATTTCAAAATTGACTAATTTTCTAGCATAATAAATTTCAATATAATACTCACTACTGCCCCTAATGAATCTTCCCAACTCTGGTACGATATTAATGAAGTTATTTTTTATTAAATATAAGCCCATTCTTAAATTTTTCTAAACATTTCTCACATAATAGGTCGCTTCAAGATTGGATATCTTAGTGTTGAAATTAAGATGTTTTATCAATCTCACCAGCAATTAAGTTAAAAAGTATTAATAGTGGTATGAACAAAATATAGTTACCCGTGGTGCCTTATTAAAAAAATTGAAATTGTAAGTTGCTCAATCACTTAGCGTGATATAATGACATTTTCACCAAAAGATTAGTCAAATGAGCAACTTACACGATAGTTATATCAAAATTCTTATTTCTTAAATCAAAAGCGAAAACCTAAGCTCAACGACA
>TARA_R110002167_G_scaffold208253_1_pt1 | contig 26299 bp, 25 predicted proteins | sample TARA_R110002167 | Tara Oceans TARA_R110002167 (sample SAMEA4398238) | marine metagenome | biome: Polar Biome; feature: [MES] marine water layer (ENVO:01000295) within the mesopelagic zone...; material: water (ENVO:00002006), including particulate matter (ENVO:01000060) such...
CCACTACATTTTAATTCTGACCTTGATTTGGGTCGTTATCATCTTTCTAAATATGACGCTGATCCGGCATTGGCATTGGCATTGGCATTGGCATTGGCATTGGCTGGTTCTCCCGAGTTCGACAGTTGCGAATATAAGTTATTTATTTATATAAGTAATAGTTTAAAAATTGCCACTACAGTAGCGATAATTGTCGTTTTTGCTCGGTTTGCTGACCTTGAGTGACGCTAAAACCCCCTCCTGTCCAGTGCTAATGGTTCAGATTCCCGTCATCGGTTTGTTATTCACCTCAGGCGATAGCCCCGTATCCGCTGCTCTCAAGCGTTGACGCATCACTCGATAGAGAATCAGTGCAATAAAGCAGATCAATGCATGGGTTTTTATTCTGTCGGGATGTCAATGATAAACAGGGCCAATCTCTATTTCTGACTTCAACACCCGAAACCCCCGCTCAATATCAGCCAATGTTTTATTGCGGCTGACGACCTCCGCGGGCGTGAGATCAGGCGTGTTGGCGACGATTCTAACGCAAGGAAAAGTCCAGCAAGTAGAGTGTGTCGCCTTGGGCTATATCGAAGCTGAGTCAGTAATTCCGGATGGTTTAATAGAATGCATAGCGAAGTGGAAATGTTATGGAACTAAAGTTCTGGATAGGTTTGGGCTCGCAGCGTTGATAACCGCTTGCAGTGTGCCCGATGAGGTAGAGCGACTCGCAAATCAAGGCTTGCCACAGACTGGTTTTTTTGGTGACAATGGCATAGGACGACAGCTCCACAGTAAAAGTTGTGCCAGCTGCCATGGGTTGATGATGAGTGGTTCGAAGCAGGGGCCTGCCCTGGACGCAAGGTGTATAAGCCGGGTCATCATGCCAATTTAGCATTCTACAGAGCGGCTAAAAATGGTGTACGTGCACATCACAGGGGGTTTGGAGACATACCGCCACAGACGCAGATTACACCTTCAGATGCTGCGCATATCATCGTATATGTTCGGATGCGCCAAGAGCATTCTGGAATAAAGTAGCAGGAATCCGATTTTTTATTCATGAGATTTAATGTATGAAATGCTATTAATTATTAAAAATAGTGCTGCCTGAGAATAAAAGATTGTTATCGGTTTAAAGGAGATGGATAGTTGAATATTTTTATAGTAGAGGATGAGCTTAGGACGGCAAATTATTTAAGGAAGGGTCTGATAGAATCTGGTTTTAATGTTAGTGTGGCTCATGATGGAGTAGAAGGTTTGTTGATGATTAAGGAAAAATTATCAGAACTAGATCTTATATTGTTAGATATAACTTTGCCTGGCATCAGTGGGTGGGAAGTCGCTGCTCAAATACGGATGGTAGATAAGTTGATTCCAATTATTTTTCTAACAGCGCGTGATAGCTTGGAAGATAAGGTACGAGGTTTTGATTTAGGTGCTGATGATTATTTGGTTAAACCTTTTTCGTTTGCTGAGTTGTTGGTTAGAATAAAGTCTCAACTAAGAAGAAAAAATGAATGTGATAACGTTCTAATGTATTTTGATCTTAAAGTTGATTTATTAAAAAGAAAAGTTTTCAGAGAAGGTGTCCAAATAAAGTTAACGGCTAAAGAGTTTTTATTGCTAGAGGTCTTGCTAAACAAACAGGGCCAAATATTGACAAAAACATTTTTGGCTTCCAATGTGTGGGATATAAACTTTGATTGTGGATCCAATGTCATTGAAGTGGCTATAAGGCGTTTGCGAAAAAAAATAGACGACCCTTTTGATAGGAAGTTAATCCAAACTGTGCGTAGCATGGGGTATGTTCTTGAGAGTGTAGAGGAGTGAGAAGCTTTTCTATAGTAAAAAGGCTCACTCTGCTTTACTCATTTGGCTCGGGTTTTATTTTTATTTTTTTAGCTGTTGTGTTAACTAATGCGGTAGACAATCATTTTTATATCGAAGCTAAAGGTGTTGCTGTTAATAAGGCAAGTTCAGCTTATAATATTTTGTCAGAAGAGGGTATTGAAAGTCTAGACGGTGTTAGTGTTAATAAAAGGCTTTTAGAAACATTCGAAAATCACGAGTCCCTGTCTCTTTGGATTTTTGATGAAAATAAAAATATTTATTTCAAAATAAATGAATTTTCTATAGCAGGTTATACTGGTGCCGATCTGCTGGAAAAAAATACGCTTGGTTTTTTTGGAGAAGAATCTAAGTTTGTAGGATTTGTTAGAAACGCGAAAGTTAATAAAGAAACATACAAAATTGTTAGTGTTGTTGATCTAGGAAAGTATGAAGAATTTATTGGTTCTCTTAAAAATAAAATCTCTTTCTACGTAGCGATATCCATGATTTTAAGTGGGTTGCTAGGTTGGTTTTCTGCCAGAAATGGTTTGAAATCTGTGGGGCTTATTAGAAATCATGTGTATTCAGTTACTGCGGACCGTTTGAAAGATAAAATGCCAGATTTTGTTGTTCCGAGCGAAATAGAGGAACTCCAGTCGGCCGTCAACGATATGCTAGAACGACTGGATGAGTCGTTTCGAAAATTATCAGATTTTGGAGCAGACTTGACTCATGAGCTTAGAACTCCAATAAATAACTTGATGATACAGACAGAAGTTATTTTAAGGAAAGAGAGGGATCCAGAAGAGTATCGGACGTTACTGTTTTCTCACATGGAAGAGTATCAGCGACTGGCAAAAACTATTGATGATATGTTGTTTTTAGCTAAGGCAGATCAGGGGTTGGTGCTGCCTAATATAGAATTTATTAACGCAAAAAAAGTCACAGAGGACTTGATAGAGTTTTATTCTATTTTGTCAAGCGAAGAAAAAATTGATCTTAAATCAATTGGTGAGGTGTCCTTTTACGGTGATCCTCTAATGATTCGCCGAGCTGTAAGCAATCTTATATCGAATGCCATACGCCATACAAAACCACAAGGGAGGGTGATTGTAAGTTTGGAGGAGGTCGATGACGATATTTTAATTGAGGTGATGAATACTGGGGACCCTATCCCTGATGATATCAGCCTTGATTTGTTTCGTCGGTTTTACAGAGTCAGCAGTGATCAGTTGTCAAAAGGTCATGAAGGTTATGGATTGGGGTTGGCTATTGTCAAAGCAATCGCGGCTGCTCATGGGGGTGAAACTAGTATAATCAGAAAAGGTGAATATAACGTTTTTCAAATATCAATCCCCCGCAGCTAGAGTTGCGGGGCTGCTGATCGATAAGCTCCAGTATCACCTGTCTCTGTGCCGCCAGCACCAGGCATGTGATGGGCCAAAACGGATGCCCAGTTTTGGCCGAGAAGCCGAAGGTTGTGGAGCTAAAGTCGTTACCCGCAGGTTTGGAGATGGTCAGATGAATCGTACGGGTGATCTGAATTTCTAGAATTCCGCTGCAAAAAGTAATCATCATGTCAGCTTCGTGTAAGGTTCGCGAGTTAGAGTACGTCTCGATAATTACTGCATCAGTGCTCCATATAGCGGAAATATCCTGATGAAGAATTCTAGTGTTGATGGGCTTGCATCCAGCGCGATTACATTGTCGATGGCTGCTTTAGTTAATGCTGAACTATCGCATTGTATGATGCTAGCTGGAGACAGGCCTCAAGGCTACAAGAAAGCAGACATGTAGTATGTTCAGCATTGAGGTAAAATGGTTTGTTGGAGGTCACAACCTGAATCTGCTGTCTATATTTTTTAGCAGAATAATGAACCCTGTAATTTGTATAGTTGATAAGAGCTGTATAGTTGATAAGAGCTGTATAGTTGATAAGAGCTGTATAGTTGATAAATTCAGTATGGTTTATAAGGAAGTTGTCTAAATGCTAAGCGAGTATTTTGGATCTGTTTTAATGTCTATTCTTGCTCTAGCCTTTGACCCTGCCCTTACTCGTTTTGTGTTTCGCCGATTGATTGATCACGATCAAAGAAAATATAATTAGGCTTAAATTTTTCTTGTCATTATTGATGCTGAGTTCTATTGTGAGGCATTAGTTAAGCTGCGGAAACTGGAGCCAGCTTTGAAGGCCTCAAGGTGCGATTGTAGGGGCTGTTTTATTGTTCGTCTAAATCGTCGCCTAGTCGACTTTACTTTCATAAAAGCTATTGTTGTATTTATAAAGGATTATGCTTATTGAAGATAAATATGGAGGCCTATATAGCTGTGATGTTTGGGTGACCGAGATTAATTTTTAAACCAACCTAGTCTTACCATCGAGGTAATTGTATGAAAAGTAAACTTTGTATGGCGATGGCCGTTGCGGCCATGTCCATCCACGGACAGTCTTTTGCGAGTGAAGGCGCTCTAGAAGATCGCGTAAAGGCGCTGGAAAGTGAGCTGCAGAGTAGAAATAACTCGGCAATGGGCGCTAAGGTACACTTAACTGGATATGCGAATGTCGACTTTGTCGTGCCGGAAGAGGGTGACGGCAGCGTTTCCCAGGTGCGATATGCGCCTATCTTCCATTATGGCTTTAGCGACTGGTTGTTGTTTGAAGCGGAATTGGAAATAGAGGTTGGTGAGGAGGGCGAGGCTGAGCTGGGGATGGAGTACGCCGACTTTAATATATTGGTCAATGACAACATGATTCTTCAAGTGGGTAAGTTCCTTAGCCCAGTCGGTCAGTTTAGGCAAAACCTGCACCCGGCATGGATCAATAAACTGCCTTCAGCGCCGCTTGGATTCGGCCACGGCGGTGCGGCACCCGTCGGCGAAACGGGGGTTCAGGCGCGGGGTGGTTTTGAAGTGGCAGGCATGCGTAGCAACTACGCCGTGTTCGGGGGTAATGGCGCAAGTGTTGAAGGCCATGGGGGAGCGCTCGACCTTGAAACCGGTGGTCGGACTGGCGATATTGCCGGCGAGCACAGTTACGGCGGTCGTTTAGGTCTGTTGCCGCTGGATACGCTCGAGATAGGCGTCTCTTACATGGGCGGCAAGGCGGGCTATGTCAATGCCAGAGATGAAGACAATCCCAATGATGATACCAATGAGAACGCCGATCTGACTGTTTATGGGGCAGACTTTGTCTATTTCCAGAATAGTTTCACACTCCGGGGTGAATACGTTAAATCGGAGCTGGACCGTGTCGAGCTGGAGGACGGGGAGGCTGTTAACTCTACTGAATTGGAAGCTTGGTACCTTCAGGCATCGTCTAAAGTAGCGAGCACGCCGTTTGAGGCGGTGGTACGCTATTCTGAGTATGAGAAAGCTTTCGATACTGAAATCTCAAAAAATGAGCAGTGGGCACTGGGTGTCAACTACCTGTTCGCGCCACAGACGCAGGTCAAAGTTGCGTATGAGTTTAATAAGCAGACTGCCACTATAAACGATGACCGCCTACTGGTTCAACTTGCACACGGATTCTGAGGGTAACCCAATGAGCATTAAAAAAACCTTACTAATCGGTGCCCTGGTTGCTATCAGCGGCACTGCTTATTCAGCCCAGCCCGAAGCAGAGGCTAAGGGAGATTTTGTCAGCGGTCTTAAGCGCTGGTCGGTGACCTGTAATCGTTGTCACAATATGCGCGATCTAACAGAGTTCAATGATGCTGACTGGGAAATGGTGACTCGGCATATGCGGATCAGAGCGGGTCTGACCGGCAAAGATGAGCGGGATATCGTGACCTACCTTAAGCAAAGTAATAATCGTTGATCGTTGATCGTTGATCGTTGATTGTTGCGGCTCCAGATAATCTCTGGAGCCGCTCTAGTATTAAGCAGATAAGGACAAGTACAGATGAAAAAGATTTTAATGTGCTGTTTGCTGGGCGCGTCTATGAGCGCGACAGCCGTTTACTCAGATGAGTTAGCAGAGGCCACGAATACCTACCAAAACCTCTGCTCGGCATGCCATGGGGCTGACGGCAAGGGTGTGCTACCCGGTGTGCCAGATTTTACCAAAGCGGATGGCCGCTTAAGCAAAACTGATGCTGCACTGGCAAGCTCCATTCTGGATGGTTTTAAGAGCCCCGGTTCGCCGATGGCTATGCCACCAAAAGGGGGGATGCCAAGCATGAGTCAGAAACAAGCTGATGATTTGGTGAAGTACCTTAAGCTTAACTTTTGATATTGGTTTTGAATATTTTGACATTTAAGGACTCTTATTTGGGGCGGGCTGGAACAGGTCCCGCTTTTTAAACGAATCGACCCATCGAGGTCGATTCGCCGAGTAGTTCCTCTACGCCTACCCACCTACGCACTTACCCGTCTATCCTGGGAGATAGCTTCTAGCAGTGATTTTACAGCCGTTAGAACCAAGCACGAATGCCGACGACAATCTGGCCTCCTTCAGTTTTCTCACCCTCGGCGCGGGCATAATCGGCTGTATCTGAATACAGTTTGGACCAGTTAATGCCGATGTAGGGGGCGAACTCACGACGGATTTCATAGCGAAGTCGCAGACCTATCTCAGCGTCGGTCAGCCCGGATCCTAAGCCGCGTTCAGGGTCACCCTTGCCCAGCAGGTTCAGTTCTATCTCGGGAGAGAGCACCCAACGTTGGGTCAGCAGAATCTCGTACTCCGCTTCTAAACGAGCCGCGCTACGCCCCGATTCACCGACAAAGAGCGCGGTGTTGACGTCAAAAAAGTAGGGAGCCAGTCCTTGGAGGCCGATAACGGCCCAGTCCCTGTCGGGGGCGGGCAGGTTGTCGTGGCGCCAGCCGACTTGGAGGTCCCAGAATGGCGCGATCGCTCGACTGTAGAGCGTCTGCACTTCCAGCTCCTCGGTGGCTCCATCGATACGCTCGCCTTCGATCTTGATCCAGAGCTTGTTGAGGTCTTTGCCGATCCAGCCGTCGATCACCCACTCCATTGAATCAGGGCCGTCCGCATCGCGGTACTCCAACTGATCGACGATGACTTTGTAGAGCAGTGGGTCATCTTCTTCCGCAGCCCATACCGATGACGGCAACAGAAGCGCGGTGGTGGCTAATGCAATGTTAATCTTCATCATTGTTCTCCTCAGCTCACCGTCACTTGGCGGAACATACCCAGCATGTGGTAGATCAGGTGGCAGTGGTAAGCCCAGTCTCCGCGCGCATCGGCGGTAACAAGGTAACTGATTCTGGCTCCGGGCTGGACCACTACGGTATGTTTTCTGGGGATGCGGCTGGGATCTCCGGTCTCCAGCTCGCTCCACATCCCATGCAGGTGCATCGGGTGGTTCATCATGGTGTCATTAACAAAGGTAATCCGCACCCGTTCACCGTATTTCAACTGGATCGGGTCGGCATCGGCGAATTTCACCCCATTGATAGACCACATGTAGCGGCTCATATTGCCGGTCAGGTGGAGCTCGATCTCACGGCTGGGTTCTCGGGGGTCGAAAGTTGGATAACGGTTGATCAGATCGGCGTAGGTTAATACGCGTCGGCCGTTGTTTCTGAGGCCTATGCCGGGATCGTTAAGCCTATCGCTTGGGCTATCGGCGCGCATGTCGACATGGGGGCCGTACTCAGTGGCTGCGTGAGTGACAGGACGGGGAGATGGCGGAGCTGATGCATTGCTCATCATCGTATCCATCTTCATGCCGCCCATGTTCATGTCAGTCATATCCATGCCGGCCATGTTCATCTTGGACATATTCATTCCATCCATGCGCATTCCCTGCATACCCATATCAGCTTGTGGGGCTGCTGCTTGTCCCATGTTGGAGTGATCCATGCCAGGCATAGATCCCATGGCCATAGCGCCATGCCCCATGCTGGCGTGATCCATACCGGCCATCGATGACATATCCATGCCCATGTCGCCATGACCTAGAAGTGGCACCGGATCGAACTCGGGAATTTCTGCTCGCACACTCGCGTCGGGTGTAAGGGTTCCCAGCGCATAACCGGAGCGATCGATCGCTTGGGCAAATAGGGTGTAGGCACTGTCGTCGGGTTCAACGATGACATCAAAGGTTTCGGCGACGCCAACCCGAAACTCGTCGACGCTGACCGGTTCGACCTCTTGACCGTCGGCAGCAATCACGGTCATTTTTAGCCCCGGTATGCGGACATCGAAGAAGGTCATGGCCGCGCTGTTGATAAAGCGCAACCGTATTCGTTCGCCTTTACGAAAAAGGCCGACCCAACCATCGGCGGGTGTTTGGCCATTCATCAGGAAGGTATAGGTGTAGCCCGTGACATCCGAGATATCGGTATCGCTCATCCGCATCTGGTTCCACATCTGGCGATTTTGCCAGGTTTGGGATACCCCTTTGGCGCGAATCTCCTGAATCAGGTCTGAGGCGGTGCGCTGGTTAAAGTTGTAGTAGTGGCTGAGTTTCTTGAGTTTGGCGTAGACCGCGTCAGGATCTTCGTCGCTCCAATCTGAAAGCAGCACCACATAATCGCGGTCATACTGGATTGTCTCTTTCTCTTTAGGGTCGACGACGATGGCGCCGTATAACCCTGTCTGCTCCTGAAAACCGGAATGACTGTGGTACCAGTAGGTGCCGCTTTGCTGCACTCGAAAACGGTAGGTAAAGGTTTCACCGGGTGCGATGCCGGGGAAGGAGATGCCAGGCACGCCGTCCATCGCGGGTGGCAGGATGATGCCGTGCCAATGGATAGAAGTGGGCACATCAAGGTGATTGGTAACTCTCAGAGTCACCTCATCCCCCTCTTGCCAGCGCAGTATCGGTGCTGGGAGTGATCCATTTACGGTGGTTGCCAAGCGATTCTGGCCGGTGAAATTGACCCTTTGTCTGTCGATGCTGAGCTCAAACGGGGTGCCTCTGAGGGTGTGAACCGCAGCGCCCTCTGACTGGCTGGCGAATAGCTGCCCTGAGCGAAGGCTGAGACCTGCAACAACGCCCCCCATCGCGACCCCTTGGACAAATTGTCGGCGACTCAGCGGAGGGTTACCGAGAGTCAGTAATGAGGATTTGTGACGCATAACTAGAATCCTTTTAAAGCGCACGCCGAATTTCGGCTGCTGTCTGAGCCATCAATCCATGCTGTTGTTGATGGCTACTGAAAATGAAACGCCGGCTGGATTGAAAATGGCTGTTAGAGCGTCAGGATGGGAGGGCGTTTGAGAACAGGATCAATAGCAGAATTAAAATGTTCTAGGTGAGGCCGTAATGAAGGTAGTGACGGCAGGGGCATTGATAAGGAAAGGCTGTCGGTGGCTCCGAAACTTGCGGAACAGCTGCTGCTGCAGCTTAACATGCCGCCATCCGTGCAACAGTTGATAGCGCCTATGGAGGCTGGCGCCAATGTAGCGGCTGTCGCCTCACTTTCACAGGATGAATGCGCAAGGTTCGAATGGATGGTTACAGCATCGGCCCAGCTCAGTTGCTGTAACCCTAGAAACAGAGGCAAGAGCAAAAGTAGGATAAGGTGCCGATTAAGGAGTCTCATATTACGCTTCGTACTCTATAGTCTTGTCGAGAAACGTTGAAACAGTAATAGCTCAAAATGTTAAAATACACAATGATAAAAATCAACAGCAAGGCATGCCCCCTCCCGTGGGTTGGACTTCAGTCCGACATAGCCGCCAGCTGGTTGCATTGTCGATGAGATTCCGACCCACAGTCCCCGCCTAGGGGACTTGTTCACGGGATCTCTTATCGCCGTGATGGCTGAAGATTATTGGTAATCAGGAAAAGTTATTATTGTGGTAAAGGAATAGACAGTATTCGACTGTCGCCTTGAGTGCTAGTCGCCCGTTTTTTTTGTGGGTTGGAGCTAAGAAGCAACAGTCGGTTGGTATCCAATACTACCGCTAGCACAGGTTGATCAATGGTTTCAGCCACTGAACGATGTACAAAGCGGTTATCCTGGTACGACACTGAGGTCAGCCTGCTTTGCTTGGCTGCGCTATCTATGCCCGGGACCGAGAACTGCGGATAGCTTGCTGTTGTTATAAGTAATTGAGGCCGTCCTTTCTCGCGTAGAACCATTGGAGCAGGATCAAAGTGGGCTCGCTCTACAGGGCTAAATTCACGGCTTGGAGTGAGATCATAGGTCAGTATCGACAAGCCGGTGCCAACGTCTTCATCGTACGCATACATTTTCTCGCCAGCTGTAGAGTAGATAGAAAGTTTCCGGTCTCGAATAACCGCAAACTCCGGCTTACCATCCCCCGTAAGATCGGTAATGGCTGAGCTAAGTACGGGGAAATTCGTTGGCAAGTTTATTCTGGGCTCGCTCGCTTGTAGCTGATCTTCGTTCAGCTTCAAGCGCCGTATAGATCGGCCGAAAAACCCTTTACGATCAAATCTCTGCCCCAGTAGCGCTTCGCGTTGACCATCACCATCAAGATCAAAGGCACCGAGAATATAAGGCAGGTTGAGTTGAACGATCTCTAATTTCCCGTCCACCGGACGGAACAACATTCCCTCCACGTCCCCATCGTCCCAGGTAGTAACTGCTAGCAAGGGTAGCTTTCTTGGGTCAGGTTGCCACCACTGCAATGCCAAGAGGCGGTTGCGATGGGGGATAGGTATTGTTGAGTATTTGCTTATCACCGATGCGGCTACAATCGCTAGCCTTAAGGAATCTTCCGTACCGGTGGCAAGTAATTGCTGGTCCGCGTAGGCAACAAAATCTGCGGCGATGGCGGCAAAAGGTACGGGGGTAATTTGTTTAGGGACGAGTGGGTTCGTTGCCCTCAAGCTACCGCTGGTTCCGCTCATCGCCGCACTCGCTGGCAACGGAGCATTGCTATCAGAGGCGGAACTAGAACTACGCGGAAGCGAGGTAACAAGCCATGACTGACCGTAGTAAATATTTAGCTGCTCCATGCTCAGCACAAAGACCAATTCGCCGGGATTACGATAGTCTTGATTGGACTCGTCGTGGCTGTATCCTTGCCATTCAAGCTCTGGGAGGCCATCACGCAGTGCGTGATAGAGGACCTCGCCGTTTCCTGCTTTATCCACAAAGCTGGCAGAAAGTGCGGTGAAGCTACTTATGCTGTCCCCGGTCTCAACATTGCTGCCAGTGAGTATTTTCGCAATCGAGAAGTCCTGAAAACTGCGAGTTACACCCAGTACAGCAAGATTTGAAGGTATTCGGGCAACTTCTACCCCCGATACCGGGTGGACGACGACCTTATCGGCTCCAAGCACCGTTAACAGGTCACCCGCCTCTACACCGTCGCTAATACCAAGATCCACATAAATCTCTTGCTTTTCTTCTTCAATACCTTTGATCACGTAGCCTTTACGTGCTTCCAGCTTCTGCAAGACATGCTCTGCTATCTGGCTTCCCCCAATCGCATGGCTAGAAGCGATCAGAAAACAAACAAGATATGCTCTGTAGTGGCTCATAGACTCAAGTTCCATTCAATGTTTGGGGATAGGAGGGTATAGCGCGGAAGGAATTAAGAGGATCGATCTTTTATCGTACCAAAAAAATGGGTGGGAGCGTTATTAAACGTTCCCACCCATAGGTCAGTTATTGCAATCTCATTAAGTTAATGAGTTGTGTAAGCTGGGGTTAGAATTTATAGCGCATTCTGGCAGCTGTGTGGAAGATGTTTTTAGAACCTTTACCATCCTGGATGCTGCTCTCTTCGAACGCATCCATAGCATCAGCTGCAATCAGATAGGCCGCTTCGGCTGCAAGCTCAAGATTAGCGTATGGCTTATAGCTTACCCTTCCCCCGAGTTCGAGTCCCAGCGCGTTATCCTTGCTGCCGTCTTTCAGAGTGACATCTTCAGCAAGCATGTTGTAGATGGCCATGCCGGTCAACTTAACCTTGCTGCTTATCTTGTGCTCAACTTGGACCTTGTTAAACAGGAAACCCTTGTTTGCCAGATAGGGCGTCTCGGCAAAATAATCATCATCGGTAAAGTTTTCCTGGAAGATCATGCTTTCATTGATGTCGACATCGGTGGCAATAAAGGCATCCAGATCCTTGTCAGAATCGTTGCTGTCGCCAGAGGCGTACCAGAAGGTATAGGTCCATTTGGTCGCGCCATAATCGATACCGAGATCCGCCCGCAGGAAGTAGGCATCGACGTCGTAGCTGGTCGCGGAATTAACCGATCCACCCAAAGACTTGAAGTTCAGCCCTTCAATATCGCCATTCTGATAGATAGCGGTACCCTTAGCAAAGAACTTGCCTGAGTCGATGGCGGTGCTGTAATCCCCGGTGGCGCCGATGCTCAAGAGGTCGTATTTGGAGTTGTCGGCGATGGACTTGATCTCGTAGTTGATGGCGTCTAGGGTACCCGTGCCTTCGGAAATTTGATCATTGGTCTGATAGAGGACAAAAGCGCCGCCTTTCAGCTCTGGGGTCAACTGGCTACTCAGATTTAGCGAAAAGTTGTCCGCGCCGTCGAAGCCATCGTCAGTCGCTGAATCCTGTTTATCTTGAGCACTATCACCTTCGTTGGAGGAATCTCCCCGCGCCCATAACAGCTGATAGTTGCTAGAGTTTGACAAGGGGCCGGATAGCATCACCCCCATCGCAGTCTCGTGCCAAAGGTGCTGATCGACAGTCACCGGTTGCAGTCCGACCTTGATGCGATGATCGAGCGAGTCGGGTAGCCCAAAATCTATATACGCCCAGCGGGTTTCGAGGTTGGTACCGTCGCCGGAGAAGTCACCAGCGGAGCCTTCGCCGAAGCGCACGCCGCCGACTTCGATAGCGTAGACACCCTTGACTTCGTTATTGTCGGTGGCCGCTTCAAACCAGAACCGATATTTGATTTCAGCGTAATTTTCCCTCTCGCCAGAACTCTTCAGCTTCTCGCGTTTACCGGTACCGCCTGACCCGTTAAACCAGTCGCGCTGATTACTGTACAGTTGAAAGCGATTGTTCATATCACCATTAAATTTAAACTGGGCAGCATGAACCGAACCTGCTGTGGTCAAAGCCCCGGCAACGACACAACCGGCCACGCCTAAATGAAGACCTCTAAGTCCTTTCATAATTGATTGTTTCGTTTTTGGCTTATGAGAAGCGGAAGTAATAGCGGTGGTCAAGAGAGATTTTTCTACTTGCATCGATCGTTTCCTCTATTGCGTAAGATTGCCACCTTTCACAGGGTGGCAGAGTTCAGCTATCCAGTGCTGGACCAATTCAGATTCAACTGGGAGGCCGATTATCAACTCTGATGTGAACTTTGTCTAGAAATAAAGTCTAATACGAATTACGGCATGTATCTGAAAGGTAAGTAATCTGGCCCTAAGATCCTGCTCATCCATCATCCATCACCCAGCGGCGCATTGCGCCATCAACTGATTCACCGCTTGGATCTTCCCTTCCCTGATTGCACCTCGCAGCGCAGTCTATAAATAGCTTCCGTGCATGGGCTACGCCTGCAGAGGCGGTTACTTGTCCGCTTCCATTTCCGCCACGATATCGTGGCAATGTGACCGACGTAGGTGCCGCTATATCGACCGTTATCTGTTAGCAGCCGCCATCATTCCTATGACTCGACTAGCAAGAAAGGTAGGATCACAAAGTCGCCAGCGGTTAGCCACTTTTAGCCTGTATTATTGATCTTGGATGTTAGTTAGATGACGAATTATCGAGTGTTTGCTGGCTTGGTGCCGGGACTGCTGGTGCTGGGTTTTGTTCAGGCTTGTTCGGAGCAGTTTGACCCCTGGCATGAAGATGCCAACACGGGCCGCTGGTATACTCAGGCGCTAGTAGTCCAGGGTCAGCAGGTTTATCAAAGCCATTGTGCTAACTGCCATGGTGCCAAGGCGGAAGCCACGCCGCAATGGATTAAACCCGACGCAGATGGCCTGTATCCACCACCACCACTTAATGGCACCGCGCATGCGTGGCATCATCCTTTCCCGATGTTGAAGAAAACTATCAATGAAGGAACCACAGGGCGCATGCCTGCTTGGCAGAACAAACTGAGTGATCAGGAAGTGGATGCCGTGATCGCCTGGTTTCAGAGTCTGTGGCCGGACCAGGGTTACCTGATTTGGCAGCGACGACATAAGCATTAAGGGACATTGACATGGACCGCGAAGACTCGGCGCCCACTGCCGATAGGTTCGTTTTGCAACGACAGCTACTGCTGGGTGTTGGCAAAGCGAATCTGCTCGGGACGTTAGCCAGCCATAGAGCGCTGCCCGGTATGCGGTCCGCGGTCATCATAACCAACAACCGGCTCGAAGGGATAGTAGATGACTGACTCCGAGGGCAAGAGAGTGCTTCGCTATGCCTCGATCGTCTTCGTTGTTAGCGTTTTTTTGCTATGGAGTTGGTTAGACCACTTCAGCTTATCCTCCAGCTTTGATTGGAGCGATCCGCAAGTCATTATAGATCTTGCCAGGCAGTCCGGTATGGCCGGGCCCTTGGTAATCGTGGCGGCGATGAGCGCTGCGATTGTCTTTAGTCCGTTACCGAGTGCCCCAATCGCGATGGCTGCCGGTGCTATCTATGGTCATTACGAGGGCACTTTTTATGTGTTCGTTGGGGCCCTATTAGGGGCCTCGATCGCTTTTGGTATTGCCCGGGTGCTGGGCTTTACTGCCGCTCATGATTGGTTAGACCAACGTTTCCCGGCGTGGAAACTGGGTGATCAGCGACGGTTGATGTGGTTGGTGATGCTGTCGCGGTTGCTGCCGTTCATCTCTTTTGATTTGGTGAGTTATGCGGCAGGTGTTACTCAGTTGAGCTACGGACGTTTCTTTATCGCTACATCGGTTGGTATTTTGCCGGCCAGCTTTTTGCTGGCGCATTTTGGAGAAGCGGCGATGGAGCAATCGCTATTGATTAATGGCGTCATCCTCGTGGCTCTATTAATTGCAGCGGGTATTTGGCGTCTTTGTACCCTGAAATCCTGAAATCCTGAAATCCTGTGATCGCTAAGTGGCTCTGAATCATCGTCGGGGGTGAGTCTATTTTAGCCGCCGGGCCTATTTTAATCGTGCCGAGGTTCGGAATAGTGCCGAGGTCCGGGTCGCGATTCAGCAGGCCCATTTGGGGTTCTTTCTCTGCAGATCTTGAAATTCAATCTTTTTTCTTGACCTATGTGCGGCACATAGGTTGTAAGCTTAAAGACAACCCCGATACACCGATGTTTAGGATGAAAATAACGCGATGAAAGTTATCGATCTCGCCAGGCAGGCAGAGGCTACCGCCGATACTGTTCGCCACTATACCCGGATCGGATTGCTCCAGCCTCGACGCGATCCCGATAACGGCTACCAAATTTATAACGACGAAGCGCTCAAGCATCTGCGTTTTATTCAGAAAGCACGGCTATTGGGTTTCAGCCTGCATGACATTGAAACGATTGTGCACCACGAGCATAGCGGAACCTCCCCTTGCCCGATGGTTCGTGGGCTAATGGCTAGACAGCTGCCCAGGGTTCGCGAGCAGATTGCCGAGCTACAGCAACAATTGACCCGCATGGAGCAAGCCATGCTGGCTTGGGAAGATATGCCCGACGGGGAGCCGGATGGCGATGCCATCTGTCCCTTGATTGAACACTGGAACAACCAGGAGGAACGGGATCATGGTTGAAGCAAAAGCAGCCCTCCCAGTCATCAAGCTGTCTCTCGAGGGCGTTAGTTGCAACGGTTGCGTTACTAAGATTCGTAACCTGCTGCAAGCGTCTGACCCAGAAGCCGAGATCAAGGTTGACCTAGAAAGCATGGTTGCCCAGATCCGCTCATTGCTGACCTCCGAGCAGGTTGTCACGCGAATCCAGGAGCTGGGTTATCAAGCCCACCCGCTGACGCCGCTGCAACGGCAGTTTAAGACAGAAGGGATCAGGTGCAACGGCTGCCTCAACAAAGTGCGTAACGCCTTAGCCGAACAGGATCCACAGGTAGAGGCCGAAGCTGACTTTGAGGCAAAGACTCTGGTGGTGACGAGTCTGTTGGATTCGTCGCAGCTGATCGAGCGGATATCGGGGCTAGGTTATGGTATCGAGCCCTGCACCGATTCAGACCAAATACTGTCAGAACAAACGGCGCTCTCAGAGGCTACGCCGGTTGAGTCCGCGCCGCAGCAGGCAGCGATAGTCACTGCAGCAGAAGACCCTGTCGGAGCCGCTCCCTCTGTCCAGAAAGCTGCAGCCGATGATCGTCAGATCCAGCTGTCGCTGGAGGGGATGACCTGTGCCAGCTGTGTTAAGAGCATCGAGGATGCGCTGAAAACGGTACCGGGCGTCACTCGGGTGGATATTAACTTCGGCAGTCGCAGCGCGCTGGTTTCGGGTGACCCGGAGTCAGCTATGCTGATTCAGGCGGTCGAAAGCGCCGGCTATGGTGCCAGCGAAGTGCTCGACCCTGAGCAGGCGGAACAGCAGAAAGAGGCTAACGAGGCCGCCGAGTACAGGCGCAAGATCATCAATACCGCAATCGGTCTGGGTCTGGGCGTGCCGCTGATGATCACTAGCCTGGTGCACGAGATGAGCGTCTCGTCGGGCGGGGAGCGGGCCTTCTGGGGCCTGATCGGTTTGTTGACCCTGTGCGTGCTGCTGACCGCTGGGCGTCATTTCTATGTCGGCGCCTGGAAGGCCTTTACCCACCATAACGCCAATATGGATACCCTGATCGCCACAGGAACAGGCGCCGCCTGGCTCTACTCCATGGTCGTGGTGCTTTTACCTGGGGTCCTGCCGGAGATGGCCCGAGGCCTCTACTTCGAAGCGGCAGCGATGATTATCGGTCTGATCAATCTTGGCCAGGCTTTGGAACTCAAAGCGCGGGGTCGGACCAGTCAGGCGATCAAGCGCTTGCTGGATCTGCGTACCAAGACCGCCCGCGTATTTAGAAAAGGCGAGTCCGGGGATGGCGAGTTTCAGCAGCTACCGATCGATCAGGTGCAGCAGGGCGACCTGATCCAGGTGCGCCCCGGCGAGAAGATTCCGGTTGATGGCGAGGTAACCGAGGGTCACAGCACCCTGGATGAATCGATGCTGACCGGTGAGCCGATGCCGGTTAAAAAAACGCTGGGTGACGAGCTCTCAGCAGGCACCCTGAACCGCAGTGGCGCCCTGACCTTTAAGGCTACCCGGGTTGGTAAGTCGACCGTACTGGCGCAGATTATCGAGATGGTTCGCAAGGCTCAGAATAGCAAACCACCGATCAGCCGTTTGGCCGATCAGATCGCCTCTATCTTCGTACCCTCGGTGTTGTTGATCGCGGTCGCTACCGCATTGATCTGGTACAACATCGGTCCCGAACCGCAGATCGTTTATATGCTGGTGACCGCCACCACGGTGCTGATCATCGCCTGCCCCTGTGCGTTGGGGCTGGCTACGCCGATCTCGACCATGATCGGGGTCGGTAAGGCGGCTGAACACGGGATTCTGATCCGTAACGGCGAGGCACTGCAAAAAGCCAGCCGCTTGACCACCGTGGTGGTGGATAAGACCGGTACCCTCACCGCCGGCCAGCCCAAGGTTACCGATGTCCAGCTGTTCGGTACCCTCGGTGAGCAACGCACCCTGGCCCTGGTCCATACGTTGGAAAGTCGCTCCGAACATCCGCTCGGTGAAGCCCTGGTGGCTTACGCCAAGCCTGAAGCAACGAACCTGAATCTGAGCAACTTCCAGGCATTGTCGGGGCTGGGGCTGCAAGCGGTTATCGAAGGTCAGACCCTGATGATCGGTAATCCACGTTTTATGGCGCAGCAGCAGGTCGATATCGAGCCCGCCAAAGCGCTGGCGTCAGACTGGGAGCAACAAGCACGCACCGTGGTTTATATGGCCGTCGACGGCCAACTGAGTGCGCTGTTTGGGATCGCCGATCCGCTCAAGCCCGATGCGCTGGCCGCGATCCAGCGGCTGCAACGTGATGGCGTCAAGGTCATGATGCTGACCGGTGATAACCAGGCCACCGCCGCGGCTGTGGCCCAGGCAACCGGTATCGACGATTTCCGTGCCCAGCTGCTGCCCGAAGACAAGCTGGCTGAAATTCGTCGGTTACAGGCCGAGGGCGAAATCGTTGGCATGGCCGGTGACGGCATCAACGACGCGCCCGCCCTGTCGCAGGCGGATGTTGGCTTTGCGATCGGCTCGGGGACCGATGTGGCAATAGAAAGTGCCGACATCACCCTGATGCGTGGCTCCCTGCACGGCATTGCCGACGCCATCGAGCTGAGCCGGGCCAGCCTGAAAAACATCAAACAGAATCTGTGGGGGGCGTTTGCCTATAATGCGCTAGGGATTCCTATCGCAGCCGGGGTGCTCTTTCCCGTGACCGGGCTGTTACTAAACCCGGTGATTGCCGGCGTGGCGATGTCGCTGTCTTCGGTGACCGTTGTCAGCAACGCCAACCGGCTGCGTTTTTTTAAAGCAAGCCGCCGTGATCTATCTGCCAGTCAGACAACCGCCAATGATGACACGGCAGTGAATACAGGGGCCGATACCGCCAAGGAGGTACAGTCATGACCACGTTACTCGTCAACCTTTCTGGGCTGCTGCTGATGGTCGCCATCGTCTGGTGGTTCTGGCTCTACCGCCCAGGGCTGGCAGCCCAGTCCGAGGCCGGGGTGATACAGGTCAGGGTAGAAAATGGGGTGTATAGCCCAGACCGTATCCAAGTGCCGGCTAACCAGCCTACAAGGCTACGTTTCTTTCGCCAGGATCCCTCGGCTTGCGCCGCCACGGTCATCTTCGATGAGCTGGATATCAGCGTCGAGCTGCCGCTCGGAGTGGCCAAAGAGATCGTCATTACCCCTGCAGCACCGGGTCAATACAGCTTCAGCTGCCCCATGCAGATGTATAGAGGCACGCTGGAGGTCAAGGACACATGAAGAAAGGAGTTCTACCATGGCTAAATCAACCGAAACATCGTTCTGGCTAAGCAGGAGAGGACTGGCCGCCATCAGTTTGATCGGCTTTGCCAGTTACTTCCTATTGATGGAACACAGCCAGCATCTGTTTGAGTATTTGCCCTTCTTGATCCTGCTGCTCTGCCCGCTGATGCACCTCTTTATGCATGGCGGGCATGGCCATAAACAGGGCGCTACGGATAATGCGAAGCCGCAATCCACCCAGTCGGACAGCGAGGTGCCCTATAGCGAGGGCTACGAGCAGGGGCGCAAAGACGCGTTGGGCGATGACAGCGAAGGAGGCCGCTCTCATGGACAGCGCTAACGACTACGGTTTATGGACGCTGGTGGCGCTTAACTCGGCCATCTTCATCTTTTTTGCTTTCAGCTTCATCAAACCCAAAACAACCACCGATTGGCGTAGTTTGGGGGCCTTCTCTGCCTTTGTGGTCGCCCTGTTTACTGAGATGTATGGCTTCCCGCTGAGCATCTATCTGCTGTCCGGCTGGTTGCAGGCTAGCTACCCGCAGCTAGACTTGTTGACGCATGACAATGGCCATCTATGGCACACATTGTTAGGCCTAGAGGGAAATCCGCATTTCGATATTCTCCATATACTAAGCAGCGTATTAATATTTTTAGGCTTCCTTCTGCTGTCGTCAGCATGGCGTTTGTTGCATCAGGCACAGCAGCAGGGGGTGTTGGCTACCAGCGGCTGGTACGCACGGATGCGTCATCCCCAATACAGTGCGTTGATACTGATCATGGTTGGTTTTCTGCTGCAGTGGCCCACGCTCCCGACCCTGATCATGTTTCCTATCTTAATAGTGGTCTACAAACGGCTGGCGCTGCGCGAGGAAAAGAGCGTAGAACAGGAGTTTGGCGAGACTTATCGGCGTTATAGGGCGGGTACCCCCGCATTTATTCCCCGGTTTAGATTGTCCCGCTCGACTGTGACCGACACCAGTCATATCAAGGAGTGAACATCATGAAAGATACTATCCACAAACCTGGCATTCACGAAAACTACCTGATGAGCCGTCATCTGAAGCTTGAGGGGCTCGATAAAGGCAGCATCGATGCGCTGGTGGAGAAGCTGAATGAGCTACCCGAAGTCGATGATGTCTCGATCACGATGAGTGGAGGCAGTGTGGTGCTGAACATCAGTTACGACGCCTCAACTCGGCAAAAGCCTCTGGACGATATCCAGCAAGTGCTGACATCGATGGGCGCTGAAATAGCGGATGGCTGGTGGAACCGCTTTAAGCAGCGCTATTACGCGACCACCGACCAGAATGTGTACGATAATGCCCGTTATGAACCCAGTTGCTGCAATAAAGCACCTCCCGGTAAATAGCTGCCAAGCGATATTGATAGAAAGGAAGCGACCGTGCCAGCAAAACCGAAAGAAGCTACTCCCATCTGCCGAGTTTGTGGCGGATCATTGAATGGCTCGCTGTATATCAGTGAGGACGGCCAGCAGTACTGCTGCGAGGGCTGTCACCTTAATCAGGTAGCCGCTGACACCTTACAGCATTCTCAGCAACTACAGGACCAGAGCGTGGTCGAAGTTCTGGTCAACGCTCTGGATGCCCGTGAACATGAGACAGGGCTGCACTCTAAAAGAGTTGCCTGCCATACGTTGACGCTGGCCCGACATTTTACCGATGACCCGGATGAACTCACGTCAATCTACTATGGCGCGTTGCTGCATGACATTGGCAAGCTAGCGATTCCCGATCGGATCCTGCTTAAACCAGGCTCGCTCGATGCGCAGGAACGTGCAGAGATGGAAACGCACCCCCAGCGCGGTTATGACATTCTTATACCTATACCCCAATTAAACGCATCGGCTGCCATCGTCTTGGCCCACGAAGAACGCTTCGATGGGGGCGGTTACCCGAATAAGCTGGCAGGAAACTTGATTCCTCTCGGTGCCCGTTTGCTGGCAGTTATCGATACGTTGGACGCGATGACGTCGGATCGAGTGTATCGACCGGGGCTCGCTTTTGATGTCGCACGCGAAGAGATCGTGGCTCTTTCAGGTAAACAATTTGACCCTGCCGTTGTAGATGTTTTTCTGACTGAAGAACAAACCCTGCGGAAAATGGTTGCTCTAAAATGCACTCAGCCACACTCGTTTTTGTAAGCCCCTAGTCCCCATTGCTGAGGGTGTTATTTCGATTTTATCAGCGCCTTCAATTCCTCTAACTGCCGGTGTAAATCGGCTATTGTCGGTTCGTGGGCTTCTAGTGCTTTTTGTTTGAGTACCTTGTTGTGTTCATTATTCATGACATTGACGACGATACCGATCACCATGTTTAAAAAGGCGAAGGCGGTGAAAAAGATAAAGGTGATGTAATAGGTCCAGCTGAGTGGATAAACGGTCATAGTTTCGTACATCACATCGGTCCAATCCTCGAACGTCATCACCCGGAACAGGGTTAGCAGAGAGATGGTAACGTCGCCCCATAGCTCCGGATTGATCTCTTCAAACAGGGTGCTCCCCATCGCCGCATAGATGTAAAAAATGATAAACATGAGCAGTAACACGTAGCCCAGCTGCGGCAGTGCCTTGATGAGTGAGTTCAGCAGCATCCGCAGCTCGGGAATGATAGAGACCATTCGCAGCACTCGGAACACTCTGACCAGCCGCGCAACCAAGGCCATATCGGTATTATCAATAGGGATCAGGCTGATCGTTACGATCAGCGTATCGAAGATGTTCCAGGGGTTTTTGAAGAAGTTGCGTTTGTGCTCTTCGCCAATAAAACGGATTGTGATTTCGGTCAGAAAGATCAGTGTGATCAGATGGTCTAGCCAAGCGGCGACTAGCTGTGCAAGCGGGTGCAGGTCGTAGGTTTTAAGCCCGACCAGCAGTGCTGAGCCGATAATGACAGCGACAACGAAAAGCTCGAAAGCCTTGTTGCTTCTCAATCGCATGAAGCGTTGCTGAAGGGAGGTGGTGTTCATGCTGGGCACTTAACTCTAGCTGTCAGAAGAAGTGCGGATAATAGGGCCGGAACTAGGATTTTCCAAGGCTAGGGTGGCTTTGTAAGGTAAATAAATGCGCCCGAACATCACTGTTTGAGCGCTCAGGCTCGACTTAGTCGATCGTTTTTGCAAACCTTGGTCCGCTTACCAGCCGCTCGGTGAACTTGGCTGGGCTTCCGCTGATGAATAAAGTTCTGATCAGTTGCGGGGGCGTCCTTATGCGCCTCTTCGATAATATGTTGTAATTCAGCATTGGAGTGAGCGACCATCGTTGCGAAAGTGTTTTCTGCTGAGGTGCCGGAGTTGTTCTGAGCCTGTGTAATGGCATGGATCTTATAGGGACTGGATCTTATAGGAACTGGATCAGGTATCGGCTATTCTCCGGCAAAGTGCGCGGGTGAATGGCAATCCCAGGCAGCGCCATGGCCTAAGAGCAAGACGGGTTCAGCGGTAGGATGCAGTCATCTGCTGCGCTGGGAAATATAATTGAAGAGTTCAGGTTTTAATGGAATTGATCTTTGTCTTGTTTGAGCCGCAGCTTCCGGAAAATGTCGGTGCGGCAGCTCGGGCGCTTAAAACGATGGGCTTTGCACAGTTACGGGTGGTTAACAGCAAGGCGCACCTGCAGCCTGCTGCTGGCTGGGTCGCGCATGGTTCTGAATCTATTCTTACTGGCATAGAGCCGTTTGATGATTTAGCCACCGCATTGGCCGACTGCGATCTGGTGGTGGGTACCACCGCCAAGCAGCGGGCGGGGTATCGAGATGTGTACGAGCCCAATCAGTTGCGGCAGATCCTTGAGGATAAAGCCGATACCCTGGCCCGGGTTGGCCTAGTCTTCGGTCGTGAGGATCGGGGCTTGTCCAATCAAGAGCTGGAGCAGTGTCAGTTGTTGAGTGCCATCCCGCTTGCTAACCCTTATCCCTCGCTTAATCTCGGTCAGGCGGTGATGTTATTCGCTTATGCGCTGACAGACGTGCAAGCCCACATCAGGCACCTCAAGCCCAGTCAGAATCTGCAGGGCCAGCTGAGTGTGCTGAGACAGCGAAGCGCAGCGCTGACAGCGAGTTTGGGTTATGCGCAAGGCTCCAAGTTGCAACGCTGGATGCAGGAGCGTTTAGGGCAGCTCAGTAGTGAAGATATTCGCTTTATGCACAGCCTCTGTACGGCTTTGGAACATCGCTTGGAGGAGGGCTCCGATAGCTCTAATTAAATGAGTGTCTAGGTGCGGCGGACAAGACCACTAGATAAAGTCCTGCTTGAACGGTTGCTGGCTTAGCGGCGCTTCTGGCTGGCGTTGTAAGGACTGTTTGAGCGCGGCTAAAATTGATAGCTGGCCCTCGGCGTTAGCCAGTTGTTGGGTCATCTCTTCGCGCTTGCTGCGCATCTGGTCGAGTGTCAATTCGACTGACTCATTGAGATCCTCTTGTTTGATTAGGCGTTTGCGCAGATCTTGAAGTTCCCGCTCTTTATTCACCATGTCGGTCTGTAGGCGCGTTTTATCGACCAGGACCCTGTCGTATCTTTCTTCGAGCTGTTCGTTACGGTTGCTGAGTTCGAGGCTGAATTGTTCGGTTTTCTTGGCTTCGGCTTCCAGAGTTAACTTGGCCTCGCGAAACAGCTGACGCTCCGCTTCCATCTCGTTGTAGTGAAGCCGCATCCGCTCCTGCTTCTCATTGAGCGCGTCCAGCTGTTGCTGCAACAGGCTGTGTTTTTCCTGCGCTTGTTCTATCTGAACCAGAGCGCGATTTAACTCTAATTGGGTTTCGTTGCTGCTCTGCCTTGATTTGTCAATTTGCTGCTTCTGATTGACGTAATCTTGATTACGCTCTTCGAGCATACGGATAAAATTAGCGCCATCGCTCTCTAATTTAGCCTGCAGTTTGGCTTGCTTGTAGCTGGCGTACCAGCGTCCACCCAGGTAGCCGCTTGCGCCGGCAAGAACGACGATCAGTGCGAGAGTCAGAAATTCCATCATTACGGCTGTCCCTATGAGTGATGGCTAAACTTTTGATGCATGTCAGGATGCAAATATGAATATGTCTGTAGCAAACGCCTGCGGCTGTTTATGACTGTACGGGGCTATTTGGAAAACCTTAGGCGGAACATTATAGGCTGGGTTAAGGGGTAGGAGTAGTCCTCTTCGGCCTCAGGTTAACGCGGTTGGTAGGCGTGCTGAATTGTATTATTTATAACTGTACTTATAACTGTACTTATAACTACAGTTAGAACGCTAGCCAAAACTACAGCAATAAATACGGAGTTAGAGATTTTGAGGCGGGTTGTTGTTCTCGTTATCGTGCTGGTTGAGGCCCTGGTTATTATGCTGGTCGTAGTACTCAGCAAACGCCTGGGGCGTTAGTGCCGGAGAATACAAGTGACCCTGAATCGAATTCAGTCCCTGCTGATTTAAGACCGCAAGCTGCTCGGGATTTTCTATCCCTTTGGCGACAGTACCGAGCCCCAGACCATTGGCCATGGTGATAATTGCTTTTACCAGAGTCTGATCTTGAGGCTGGTCGAGAATGCCCTTAATCGAGTCGCGGGTGATCTTTAGCGTGTCGAACGGGAAGGTTCTAAGGTGGTTCAGCGACGAGTGGCCGCTGCCAAAATCGTCCAGAGCGATGCGAATGCCTCGCTTGCGGAGCTGTTTCAGTACTTTGAGGGTGTCATCTTGGTTTCTGAATAGAAGGTTTTCTGTGATCTCCAGTTCAAGACAGTCGCCCGGTAGCTGCAACTGTTCCAGCTCTTGAATAATAGTGCGGCTGAGATCGGGGCTGCCAAAGTGACGCGGTGAGATGTTGATCGACAATCGGATATCAGTGAGTCCCGCATCGCGCCAGGTTTTTAACTGGGCCAGCGCGGTGCGAATGATCCATTCGCCGATTGGCAGAATCAGTCCGGTAGCCTCGGCAAGCGGCAGGAACTGTTCTGGAGGGATGCAGCCTAGTTTAGGGTTGTCCCAGCGGAGGAGGGCTTCGACGCTGGTTATTTTGCCACTCTGGGAGTTGATAATCGGTTGGTATTGCAAGCTCAGCTCGTCTTTTTCTAGTGCCCGTCGAAGTTTTTTCTCGATTTTCATCCGTTTAGCTGATGATTTGTTGATGGCTGCTGAATGGAAGGCATAGCGGTTGCCGCCGTCATCCTTGGCGCCAAACATGGCGGCATCGGCGTGCCGGAGCAGTTCGTAGGGGTCTTGGCCGTCGGTTGGGAATATAGCCATGCCGATGCTGGCTGTAATGTTGAGTTTGTTACCTTCAATTTTGTACGGCGATGCAAGCGCTGATAACACCTTTTCGGCAACACGGCTGGCGTCGTCGGCTGATTCAAGATCGTTCAGTATGACCATGAACTCGTCTCCGCCGAACCGTGCTGCGGTATCAGTTTGGCGGATGACTTCCTGAATTCTAGATGCCGCTATAGCGATCATCTGATCGCCGCTGTCCTGACCGGCGGTTTCGTTAATCTGTTTAAAGTTATCCAGATCAATAAACATCACCACCACCGGTTGGTCGTGACGAATGGCCGCGTTGATTGACTGACTCATCCGGTCCATTGCTAAAAAACGGTTGGGTAGTTCGGTCAAAGCATCGTAATTGGCCTGGTGTTTAATCGCGTGCTCTTGCGCCTTGCGAAGCGAGATATCCTCCTCGATCGCGACGAAATGGGTCACCTGGCCCTCATCATCTTTAACCGGTGAGATGCCTGCTTGAACCCAATAGGGTGATTTGTCTTTGCGCAGGTTCATCAGTTCGCCTTCCCAGGGCTCGCCGCTACTGATCGTTTCCCAGAGCTTTTCATAGGTTGTGTTGGGGGTCTTGCCAGAGCGGAATAGGCGTGGGTTTTGACCTACAGCGTCAGCCTGGCTGAAGCCGGTAATACGCTCAAACGCCTGGTTAACATACTCGATGGTGCCCTGAGTGTCGGTGATGATGATCGAAACGGGGCTCTGGCTGACCGCCTGCGAGAGTTTGGTAAGTTGCTTGCGGCTAGCCGCTGCATGGGCTTCCTGTTGATTGCGGCGTCGAAGTTCACGGCTTAGCAGAATCAATATCAATAGGCTGGAGAAAAAAATAAAGGCCCAGCCTTTGTAAACCGTAAGCTGGGACGCCGTGTCCTGAAATATGAGGTTAACCAGATGATCGGAGAAACTGAACCAAAGAACAGCAAATAACGCGTAGATAGCGGCAATCTTGACCGGAAATGTCATAGAGGCGAGTCTCGAGTTGAACGCATGGCTTCCCCGTTGTGATAACCACAAAGTTTAGCCGAAGTCACTGGCTAAAGAGTTGATGCAGATCAGTTATTAATCGATGAGCGGCGAGGGAAGGGGTCATCAGTTTTCCTGATTAGCAATAATCTTTAGCCATCAGGCGATAAGAAATTCCGCGAACAAGTCCCCTATGGGGGGTGCGGGTCGGTGTGCCCCGTTCTTGGCGGGCCTGCAGAACTTTCCACGTTCCTGTGGGTCGGCGTACCCCGTTACCAACGGGCTTGCCGCACTTCCCACTATCTCTGTGGATCGGAATTTATTCCGTATATGCAACCAGGTGGCGGCTATATCGGACTGAAGTCCAACCCACAGGGATAATGAAATGGACCCACCCCTTTCTGGGGCGGATTCTGTGAGCC
>TARA_R110002167_G_scaffold206175_3_pt1 | contig 26258 bp, 19 predicted proteins | sample TARA_R110002167 | Tara Oceans TARA_R110002167 (sample SAMEA4398238) | marine metagenome | biome: Polar Biome; feature: [MES] marine water layer (ENVO:01000295) within the mesopelagic zone...; material: water (ENVO:00002006), including particulate matter (ENVO:01000060) such...
ATTTTATAAATGTAAATAAAAACATTAAACCATGAATTAAAAACCAAAACCATCCCCTATGGACGCTCATTTCTTCTATTGTTTTGACAAAAATATATAGATAGTCCTTTTTTATTGCTTCTTTTTTAATACGTTTTTTACTAACTCTAAAATGGCGTCATATTGCTCCTCTAATGACATATTAGAATTATCTATTTCAATGGCATCTTCAGCTTTAAACAACGGTGAATCTGCTCGTGTAGAGTCTAGATAATCCCGTTCTTGAATATTGGACAGAACATCTGTGAAGAGTACATTTTCACCTTTAGCCTTAAGCTCATCATAACGCCGTAAAGCTCTCGTTTCTGGTGAAGCAGTCATAAATATCTTAAGTTCTGCTTTAGGAAAAACGACTGTACCAATATCGCGTCCATCCATGACAATTCCTTTTTGTAATCCCATGTCATGCTGCTGCTTAACCAACTGTTGTCTTACTTGAGGAATAGCTGACACCTTACTAACAAAATTTGAAACCTCAAGTGTTCTAATTTCGGTTTCAATATTAACACCATTTAAATAAACTTCAGCAAACCCTAAATCTTTATTAAAAACAAAACCAATTTGAATATCATTAAGTTTTGAATTAAGACCATTCAAATCAAAATGATGCGTATCAATATAACCGTTTGTCATGGCAAAATATGTCATGGCTCGATACATAGCGCCAGAATCAATATAAATATAACCTAACTGTTTAGCGATTTGCTTAGCTACTGTGCTTTTTCCAGTAGAAGAATATCCGTCAATCGCTATGATTATTTTTTTTGAACTCATTTTTTTATTGTAAATCTATTTGCAATCCAAAAAAGCTTGAATTTGCTGCGCTTGTATATTTGGCATGTGCATAACTAAACCGCATTTTGTTTAGTTTAATTGAAAAACCAGCAGATAGTCCAGAAAAGTTACGTTGATCTACAATTCGCAGTTCTTCTGCTCTTCTAAAATTATAACCCAAACGAATATTAAATCCCCCTTCAGGAAATAGTTCGGCTCCCAAAATAGTATGTCTGATTGCTTTTCCTAAAAATCCGATTTTCTCTGGTGCTTGACTTCCTGATAAGTCTGTAGTAACGCGTGCTGGATTAGATACTGCAATAGGCCATTCTTGAAGATTCTCAAGCGTTACGTGCCATCGAATTGGCACATGTTCTAAGCGTTGAGACATCCCTAAGTCTACTTCAAACGGTAATGGTTCATGTTGTCCCGCATAGGTCGTAATTTGAGTTCCAAAGTTTCTAATCACTAAGGCCGCATAAAAATCCAACTCTTTATCAATATATAACAAACCCACATCCACCGCAGTTCCTATTGAATTGTATTGTTCTAATTTAGATGTTATTAGCTTCACATTTGCTCCAGCATAAAAGTCACTATACCCAATTTGAGAAGAATACCCCAATGATAATGCTGTTTCATTACCTGTAAATGTCCCTGTGGAATTTCCAATTTCATCGTAGCCATCAAAGGACCCATAATTAATATAAGTAATGCCTGCATGAAAGGTTTGTGTGCGTCTATCCACAGTATAAGCATAAGCGGCCGTGCCATAGCTAATACCTCCTAAATAACTGGTGTAATTTAGCGCTAACTGATTGTCCATTTGAGGGTTTATGGTTGCTGGATTATAAAGTCCTTGAGCTACATCATAATCTACATTAGTTAATACTTTACCACCAAGAGCTGCTTGTCGTGGCGAAGAAACCAAATTTAAAAATTGATAGGTGGCTTCACCTCCAACTTGCGCCATGGTTACAACATTGAAAAACACACATAAAAGAATGATAATTTTCTTTAACATAGACAATACAAAGTAACTAAATCCATCTTACAACGAAAGCTCAATTGATTTATTTTAAATCATAAAAAACCTCGAGACGAGTCGAGGTTCTTATTTTATAGTTTTTTTGCGTTTTGAACCTTTTGATTTGTAAGAGCAATTTTAATAACATCACTCATATCCGTCACATAATGAAACGTTAATCCTTTTAAATAATCGGGTTTAATTTCTTCAATATCACGCCTATTATCTTCACAAAGCAAAATCTCTTTAATGCGAGCACGTTTTGCTGCCAATATTTTTTCTTTAATTCCTCCAACTGGTAACACTTTTCCACGTAAGGTAATTTCGCCAGTCATTGCAAGACTTTTCTTTACTTTTCGTTGGGTAAACAACGACACTAACGACGTTAACATGGTAACACCTGCACTGGGTCCATCTTTAGGAGTCGCTCCTTCAGGAACGTGGATATGTACATTATAAGAATCGAAAACATTGGGGTCTATTCCAAATTCTTGAGCATTTGATTTTATATATTCCATGGCTATGGTAGCAGATTCTTTCATAACAGTCCCTAAGTTTCCTGTAATTGTCAGTACACCTTTTCCTTTAGATAAGATTGATTCTATAAATAAGATATCACCGCCAACACGCGTCCAAGCTAATCCAGTTACTACACCTGCCACATTATTATTTTCATATTTATCACGCTCCAGTTTTGGTCCGCCCAATACTTTAATAATATCTTCATTTGATACTTTTATATCATACGCCTCTTCCATAGCGATGTTTTTAGCAGCGAAACGAACCATTTTTGCAAGCTGTTTTTCAAGACCACGAACACCAGATTCTCTCGTATAACCTTCTACTATTTTTTCTAATTGTGGTTTGGCTATTTTTAAATGGTTTTCGGATAAACCATGTTCTTTTAATTGTTTAGGCAGCAAATGTCTTTTGGCAATTTCAATTTTTTCTTCAATGGTGTATCCCGAAACATTAATGATTTCCATCCTGTCCAATAAGGCTGGCTGAATGGTTGATAAACTATTGCATGTTGCAATAAACATGACTTTAGACAAGTCGTATCCCATTTCTAAAAAATTATCATAAAAGTCGCTGTTTTGCTCAGGATCAAGAACTTCCAGCATGGCAGATGACGGATCTCCTTGATTTGAATTTGATAATTTATCAATTTCATCCAAAACAAAAACGGGGTTTGATGTTCCTGCTTTTTTCAAACTTTGAACGATTCGACCTGGCATAGCACCTATATACGTTTTTCTATGGCCTCTAATTTCGGCTTCATCACGTAAACCGCCTAAAGACATACGCACATATTCCCTTCCAAGCGCTTCTGCTATAGATTTTCCCAGCGATGTTTTTCCAACTCCAGGAGGCCCAAATAAACATAAGATTGGAGACTTCATATCATTACGAAGTTTTAAAACGGCCAGATGCTCAATAATTCTTCGTTTTACATCTTCCAACCCAAAATGGTCTCTATCAAGAATTTTTCTTGCTCGTTTTAAGTCAAATTTGTCTTTACTAAAGGTATTCCATGGCAGATCTAAAAATAAATCTAAATAGTTGCGCTGTATGGAGTATTCTGCAACCTGAGGGTTCATGCGTTGCATTTTGGCCAATTCCTTATCAAAATGATCCGCCACTTTTTGCTCCCATTTTTTACTTTTAACTCGCTGCTTCATTTCGTCAATTTCTTCATCATGGCTCACACCACCCAGTTCTTCCTGAATGGTTTTCATTTGTTGATGTAAGAAATATTCACGTTGCTGCTGACTCATATCCATTTGTACCTTGGACTGAATATCATTTTTAAGTTCCAATTTTTGAAACTCTATATTCATGTATTTTAAAGTTGCCAACGCTCTCTTTTTTAAATCATTGATTTCTAAAAGGCTTTGTTTTTCAGCTACAGAAAGATTCATGTTTGAAGACACAAAATTGATTAAAAACGAATTGCTCTCGATGTTTTTAATAGCAAAAGACGCCTCACTTGGAATATTTGGGCTATCCTTAATTATTTGCAACGCTAAATCTTTTATGGAATCTATAATGGCATTAAACTCTCTATTGCTAATTGCTGGTCTTGCTTCTGGAATTTCCCTTATAGTCGCATTCATGTAAGGTTCTTCGGTAATTATTTCAGCAACTTTAAACCGTTTTTTGCCTTGAATAATAACAGTGACGTTACCATCTGGCATTTTCAATACTCTTAATATTCTTGCAACTGTACCTGTTTCATGAATATCTTTAGCCGTTGGATCTTCAATGGTTTCATCCTTTTGGGACACCACGCCAATAACTTTATTCCCTTTATTGGCATCATTAATTAATTTAATGGATTTATCACGTCCGGCAGTTATTGGAATGACAACACCTGGGAAAAGAACAGTATTTCTTAATGGTAATATTGGTAAAGTTTCAGGTAAATTTTCGTTGTTTATCTCTTCTTCATCTTCAGGTGTCATTAAGGGGATTAACTCGGAATTCTCATCAAACTCTTGGAATGACAAACTGTCAAGGCTTATAAAATTGGATTTCTTCATATATATATTTAAGTCAATATGTCATTGAAAGACAATTGATTTTATTTTACATTTATTATTAAAAAAATTATATTGTTGAACATCAAGTATTTATATAAATAAATAATATTTCGCATCATCATAAATTCAATTGCTATGCCACAAACACAATTACAATCTTAAAAGTTGTAATAATTACATCTTCCCTGCTTTCTTTAAAACAAATAATAAAACAATGGGGATTGCCAGAAGTAGTATCATTAACAAATCATCTTCAAATAACCAAGACGCCAAAATCAAAGTAATTACGTAACCTCCAATGGCGCCCCCAAAATGGGCATCATGACCAATATTTCCTATTCTGTTTTTCATCCCGTAAATTGAATATAACAAATAGCCAATTCCAAATAAATATGCGGGGATAGGAATAGGAATAAAAAACATATACAAACTCATGCCAGGGCGTAATAAAATGGCAGAGTAAATAATCCCCATTACAGCGCCACTGGCACCCACGGCACTGTAATGGTATTCGTTTTTATGGAAATACAAAGACAGTAAACTCCCTAACATTAGGCTGCCTATATAAATAATCACAAAACTTAAAACCCCTAAAAACCCAATGACTACATCTGCAAAAAAATACAAGGAAAACATGTTGAAAAATAAATGGGCGTTATCGGCATGCAAAAACCCGGAACTAAACATTCTGAATTGCTCTCCTCTTCTTACAGCACCGACATTAAATTTATATTTTTCAAAAAAACCAAAATCACTAAAGCCTTTATAGGATATGATGACATTGGCGGCAATGATAATTATTGTTACTACATCTAATTTGCTCATGCGGTGTAAACGTTTAAATAATTTATAACATATATTTCCTGTGGAAAAAACTATTTGATAATTAGGTCACAGGTAACCTCCGTATAAATTTTTTAATGCGATTTGTTTATATTTGCCTGAAAAAATTTATGTCGGTTTGTTACTGCAAATTTAAAACTAATTAATGCAATTTCTAGTTTACATTCTTGTTTATCCTTTTTTGTGGATTATTTCTATACTTCCTTTTAGATTGTTGTACTTGGTTTCGGACTGTGTTTATGTTTTGATTTACTACATTATTGGTTATAGAAAGAAAACCGTCAACTATAATTTAAGGCTTGTTTTCCCAGATAAATCGGAAGATGAGATAAAGAATATTAGAAAAAAATTCTACCATCACTTGTGTGATATGTTTTTAGAAATGTTAAAAACAATGACCATTTCTGAATATGAATTGAAAAAACGATTTAAAATCATTAATCCAGAAGAATTTAAACGCTTAGAGTCTTTAGATAAAAGCATTATACTAATCTTTGGTCATTATGCAAGTTGGGAGTGGTCTATAGTTATTCAAAACTATATTGATTTTAAGGGATTAGCTGTTTATAAACAGTTGGCCAACCCATATTTTGATAAATTAGTAAGAGATATACGGTCTAAATTCAATACCTCACTAATTAGTACCAAGGAAACAATAGGATTTATTAACAATCTTGAAATAAAAAACATAAAAAGCATTACAGGGTTTTTAAGTGATCAGTCCCCAAAAGTTACTAACGATGTTTATTGGAAGGATTTTATGGGTATTAAAGTGCCCTGTTTTACCGGTGCAGAACGACTCGCCAAAAAACTGGATTTCACTACAGCTTATCTTAAAGTAGTTAAAGTAAAACGCGGCTATTACGAAGCAGAAATTATAACGCTTGCAGAAAATCCTAACGCTTTTAAAGACTATGCATTAACTGATATGTTTTTGCAAGAAGTAGAAAAACAAATTTATATAGCTCCAGAATATTATTTCTGGACGCATAAACGCTGGAAGCATAGTGGAAAATAAAAAATTTCTTTAAGCTGAAGCTCACTATCCCTGAGGCAAGCCGTAGGGGTATTACGCCAGTTTCATCCCGATGGTCATCGGGACCGAAATTTTATATTTTGCCTCACCCGAAGAAGCCCCGAGGCTCTGCCTTGGAGAGTCTTTAGATTGAAGTCTATTTCCAGAACACTAATTAATACTGCTTTTTGATCGTTTATGGTTTAAACTGTTTGACCAAATGTTAGTAAATTATTGTCCGGATCTAGTAGTGCAAATTCTTTTTGTCCCCATGGTTTTGTTTCTAAATGACCAGAAGGATGTATCTTTATTTTGTTTTCTATGAAGGATTTATAAAGCTTTTCAATATCGTCAGTTCTAATATAAACTTGCCCATAATTCATTTTCGGGTTAAGTTCTCTAAATTCAAAAAAATGAATTTGAATTTTGTCTTTTTTTATCATTAAATAGGCGTCATAATCTTTATCACCAATAACTTCAAATCCCAATTTTTCAATATAGTAGTTCAAGGTAACAGCCTTGTTACGCATAGGAAGTTTTGGATTAATTTCTGTCATCATAGCTATTTGTTTTTTAATACCTAAAACAATCTTTTTATTATAAAACCTCATAGCAATTCGAATTGCGTCTTCAAATATTTAATTACAAAATAAAAACAATTTGTTCATATAAATTAATAGTATGTGCAAATTTTAAGACTATGCTTTTGCTATCGAATCAATCTCTTCAATATATTTATCAGCCAACGTATCAGCTTCCTGTTGCGATTTAGCTTCGGTATAAATTCTAATAATCGGTTCGGTATTACTTTTACGCAAATGCACCCAGCTATCAGAAAAATCTATTTTAACGCCATCAATAGTTGTTAATTGTTCCTTTTGATAGCGTTTTTCCATTGCTTTTAAAATACCACCAACATCTAAACCCGGTGTTAATTCAATCTTCTTTTTACTCATAAAATAATTGGGATAGGTTTTTCTTAGCTCGCTCACTTTCATTTGTTTATCGGCCAACAAACTTAAAAACAACGCAGCTCCAACAAGGGCATCTCTTCCATAATGAGATTCTGGATATATAATACCTCCATTTCCTTCACCTCCAATAACAACCTTGTTTTTCTTCATTAATTTCACCACATTCACCTCACCTACGGCACTTGCTTCATAAGTTCCACCATGTTTTTCGGTTACATCCCTTAACGCTCTGGTTGAGCTCATATTACTAACCGTATTTCCAGGTGTTTTGCTCAACACATAGTCTGCGCAGGCGACTAGTGTATACTCCTCACCAAACATCTCACCATTTTCATCCACAAATGCTAATCTATCCACATCTGGATCGACTACAATACCAAAATCGGCTCGTTCTTTAACCACTTTATCTGATAAATCTTGTAAATGCTCTTTTAAGGGTTCTGGGTTATGGGGAAACTGTCCGTTGGGTTCGCAATACAATTTAACTACATATACCCCTAGCCGCTCCAAAAGCAACGGAATAGCAATTCCTCCAGTTGAATTAACCCCATCTACAACCACCTTGAATTTAGCTTCCTCTATTGCTTTTACATTCACAAGGGGCAAATCCAAAACTTCAATGATATGCAAATCAATATAGGCTTTATTTTTGGTGATTTTGCCCAAATTATCTACCTCAGCGAAGGACATCGTATCACTATCTGCAATTTCTAAAATCTTAGCACCTTGGTCTCCATCAAGAAATTCACCTTTATCATTTAATAACTTTAAAGCATTCCATTGTTTTGGGTTATGACTTGCCGTTAATATAATACCGCCATCAGCATGTTCCATTGGCACAGCCATTTCAACAGTCGGTGTTGTAGAAAGTCCCAAATCAACAACATGAATTCCAAGTCCAACCAACGTGTTCATGACCAAATTTTGAATCATTTCTCCAGAAATTCGAGCATCTCTTCCTACTACCACCTTATAATGGTCTTTGCTACGTTGTCGTTTAACCCAAATGCCATAGGCAGATGCAAATTTCACAGCATCAATAGGCGTTAAATTATCACCTACTTTCCCTCCAATGGTTCCTCTAATTCCAGAAATTGATTTTATAAGTGTCATATTTATTTAAGATTTTTAACAAACGTACATATTTTTATTAGCTTGATTTTTTAAATCTTTAAAAAATGTTCAACAGAATAATTTTAAAGTTAAAAATACTAAACTTCCCTTTGAATTTGTAAATTACACGGATGAATTATTTAGCACATATCTATCTTTCGGGTGACAATGATCTTATAACCATTGGAAATTTTATGGCAGATGGCATAAAAGGAAGAGATTATAAAAAATATCCCACAGAGATTCAAACAGGGATATTATTACATCGAAACATTGATACATTTACAGATTCTCACGTAACGGTTCGGAAAAGCACCAAGAGATTACATGAAAAATATGGCCATTATTCGGGAATTATTGTAGATATACTTTACGATCATTTTTTAGCTAAAAACTGGAGCACCTATTGTGATATTCCTTTAAAGGGTTATTTAGAATCTTTTTATGATTCCTTGGAAGATCACTATGAGATTTTACCGATAAGAATTCAAAAAATGATGCCTTATATGTTAGCCAATAATTGGTTGGCTAGTTATGCCTCTATTGAAGGAATTTCAAGAGCTTTAGAAGGTATGAATAGGAGAACTAAAAACAGATCAAATATGAATGAAGCCGTAAAAGAGCTTCAAGAATTTTACACAGCTTTCGAAAATGAATTTACCCATTTTTTTGATGAACTTATAGAATTTTCAAAACATAAATTAAAAGAACTAAAACTTAAAAACAATCCAGAATGAAACGCATTTTTTACATCATATTATTTTTCTTAGTCTTTTTTTCCTGCAAACAAGCGCACGAAACAACAGTTATAAAACAAAGCAAAACAGGTCTTATTGCTAATCATGCCATGGTGGTTTCTGCACGTGTTGAAGCATCCAAAATAGGTGTGGATATTTTAAAAAAAGGAGGCAATGCATTTGATGCTATGGCTGCAACTGGCCTTGCATTGGCCGTATCGTATCCATTTGCTGGAAATATTGGTGGCGGTGGTTTTATGGTTTACCGACTATCTAATGGAGATATAGGAGGTCTTGATTATAGGGAAAAGGCGCCCATGGCAGCAACAAAAAACATGTATTTAGACGAACATGGTAATGTTATCCCTGATAAAAGTACGCTTGGCTCTTTAGCAGTAGGCATTCCAGGAACCATTGCTGGCCTATTTGATATCCACGAAAAATTTGGAAGCTTACCAATAAAAAATATTATTGAACCCGTAATTGCACTTGCAAATAAAGGCGTTGTTGTAACTGAAAATCAAGCAAAACGATTTAATTATTATCAAGCTGCTTTTCGTTTAGTAAATAAAGATTCATTACTGTTTTACAAGGTTTGGAAAGAAAATGATACTATTAAATATCCGGCTTTAGCTAACACCTTGGAACGCATTTTAAAAAATGGTCGTGATGAATTTTACAAAGGGGAAACTGCAAAAATTCTTGTTAAATTTTTGCAAGATAATGGTGCGATAATTACTGAAGAAGACCTCGCTAAATATGAGGCTAAATGGCGAACACCAATTATCTTTAATTATGATGATTTAAAAGTTATTTCCATGTCTCCACCATCAAGTGGTGGCATTTGTTTAGCTCAAATAATGAAAATGATTGAGCCTTATGATTTAAGTGACTACGGACATAATTCTCTCAAATCCATCCAAGTTGTTACTGAGGCAGAACGTCGTGCTTATGCCGATAGAAGTTATTATTTAGGAGACCCTGATTTTGTTTCAATCCCTACAGATGATCTTATAAGTGACGCCTACTTAAAATCGAGAATGGCTAATTTTTCATTTAAAAAAGCAACCCCCTCTTCCGAGGTCACACATGGCAATATTGAAGTTGTTGAAAGTAATGAAACCACACATTACTCAATTATTGACCAACTTGGTAATGCGGTTTCTGTAACCACCACTTTAAATGGTGCTTATGGCTCAAAATTGTACTGTTCTGAGCTAGGGTTTTTCTTAAATAATGAAATGGACGATTTTAGCAGCAAATCTGGAGTTCCAAACATGTTTGGTTTAATTGGAGCCGAAGCAAATAGCATTGCTCCTGAAAAACGAATGTTAAGTTCTATGACGCCCACTATATTGGAAAAAAACGGTAAGTTATTTATGTCTGTTGGAACACCTGGAGGTTCTACAATTATTACGTCTGTTTTACAAACCATTTTAAATGTCCATGAATACAATATGACTATGCAAGAAGCTGTTGATGCACCTCGATTTCATCATCAATGGTTACCCGATGTGATTCAAATGGAACCAAATTCCTTTGATAAAAATTTAATAAAACAACTGCAAAGTAAAGGGTACATAACGAATGAAAAAGATTCTCCTGTTATTGGTAAAGTTGATGGAATCATGGTTTTAAACGACAAAACGCTTGAAGGCGGTGCCGATCGTCGAGGTGATGATACGGCTGTCGGTTTTTAATTGGTTTTCCTAATTGATTCAATTGTATTTAATATTTTAGCGCTGATTTATAGACCATTATTCGTGTAATATCTGCTATTTCAGTTTATGAAGACCAAAAAAACAATTAAAATAGTTACAGGCTTTATTGTGCTTTTAACACTCCCTAGTGTCCTGTTTTTTTTGTTTATGTTTTTTAAATACAGCGAAGAACTTCCACAAGGAATTCAAGGGCCAAAGGCAGATACCCTAGCTTATAAAATGCTTAACACTTTAAATTACGATGCTTATAAAAACACCAACTATTTAGAATGGACCTTTAAAAAAAGGCATCACTATAAATGGAAGAAAAATGAAAATTTATGTTCTGTTTATTGGGAAGATTATAAAGTTGATTTAAACTTAAATAACAAGGCTTTAAACAAAGCCTATGTGCACGGATTTATTGTGAAAAGTGATTTAGGTGAAGAACTTATTACTAAAGCACAATCCTATTTTAATAATGATTCGTTTTGGTTAGTAGCACCTTATAAAGTATTTGATAAAGGAACAGAGCGCCGATTAGTTAACCTAAAAAAGGGGAATACCGCTCTATTGGTAACATATACTTCAGGCGGCACAACACCTGGCGATTCATATTTATGGTTTTTTGAAAAAAATGGTATGCCTAAAAGCTTTAAAATGTGGACTTCGATTTTGCCCATTCAAGGATTAGAGTCATCTTGGTCAAATTGGATGACTACAGAAAGTGGCGCGAAACTTCCAACCTTTCATAATATTCTATTTTTTGGGATTGAAATCACCAATATTAAAGGAACCAATTAAAGTAATCCTTGACCCATGGTTTTAGTCTGTACTTAGTTATCTCGAACGCATGTGAGAGATCGCATGGTTTTGGTGCTATGTTTATTGAGCAACTTGTGTGATGTCTCGCTTTGCTCTACATGGCTAACCTCTACTATGACACAACAGATACTCAAAACAGATTAATTGAGTACTCTATGCCTGCAAAATTTGAAGAATAACGTCATTGCGAAATATGCCGTCATTGCGAGGAGTTTTTCACGACGAAGCAATCTCATGATGTAATCGTCATTGCGAACAACGTGAAGCAATCTGTCTATTTATAATGAGACTGCCACGTCCTTCGTCCTCGCAGTGACGGTAAGTTTCGTCATTGCGAGGCACGAAGCAATCTCTTGATGTAAACTCCAATCCAACAGATTATTTCAGTCATTCTTCCTTCGTAATGACGGTTGGTTCGTCATTGCGAAAAGCACGAAGCTGTCACCTCGAACCTATGTGAGAGGTCACATTATTTTGGTGGTAATGTTTATTGAATACCTTGTATGCATAACAAACGTTAAAGAAACTATTTAACTAGACCGTTGCCCAACAAACTGTTGGGTCTTTAATTTAAACAAAACATTAAACGTTGTTAAACTTCCGTAACTGCGAGTAATGTATTGTTGCAAATCAATTTTTTCTTGCTCATCGAGATTGCTCGAGTTTATTTTTTGCTCCATGACCCGCAAGCGATCGCGAACCATGGTAATCTTATGAAAAAATGTATCAATAGGTATTTCGCTTGATTTTAAACCAGTATCACTAGGTTCTAAAATCAGTTTTCCTCCTTTCCATTTATCTGCAATAGGAACAATTTCAGAAACATCACTCCACTTTTTTAGTATTTCTTTCAGACTGCTTTCAACATCAAAGAAGCTAACCGTGTCAACATCAGCGTCTGCTGCTTCAATCACTTCAAATTCACTGTCCAAATCAATAGTTTCTAAACCAGTATCAATAAAGGTTACCCAGTAATGTTGTGATGTTACATTGGTGATTACACCTTTACCGTATTCTGCATGATTTATTCTTGAGCTTATTCCTAATAGTTTCATCTGTAATATATTTAAATTTCCCTTAAAAATGAGAATCTATTATTTTTTATTGAATGTCCGTATTCATTCATAATACCATTTTTGTCATTCAGAATGGAGTGAAACGAAATGAAGAATCTATTGAAAATCATGAGATTCCTCCTTTGTCGGAATGACAAAATCATTATATTTTAAGACTTATGACAAATTACGGACATTCGATTTTTTAAGGACTAAAATAGAATAAAATTCACTTATTAGAACAGAAAACATCCAATAAATGTTAATTAATTATTAAACGAATAGTATAAAACAATTAATCCTACTAACTTTATATTATTATTGATTTTTACCGATTTTGTAATGAGAAATTTATTTTTTATCCTGGTTTTTTTCAGTTTCAGTTTTTTGGCAAGTGGCCAAAGTCAACCTCAAGTTGGAGATGAGTTTATTATTAAGAAACCCAATGCACAGACTTATAAATACGTAAAATTCCCAAGATTAAACATTTTAATAAAACGCGGAAAAGTGGGCAACTACAAAAGTGTTTATGGCAATAAAGTTGTAGTTGATAATATTATTTCAAAAGATAATGGAACAACGTATGTTATCCTAAAGAAAAAGGACGATTCTAAGTTTTTTGGTTTTTTAAACAACGTAAAGGCAAACTATTCTAAGTCTTTAGAAGTTGGGGAAATTGCTGTTTCTAAGTAATCTTAAAAACATAAAACAATAAAAGTGTTCTGGGTTTTCAGAGCACTTTATTTTTTTAATAAACCTGATAAGTTACCATTTTTGTATAATGGCATATTTGCTGTTTGCTAACAGACAGGCTCAATAAAACAACTTAAGTCTATATTTTTACAAACCGCACACTGTTATTAAGACTAAAAACCCGTGTACAAACCTTCACATCAATTTAACAACTAAAATTGTACCTTTGCACTTTTGCTGTTTTATGAGCCAATTTGAAGAACATATTGAGGTAAAAGGCGCAAGAGCGCACAACCTTAAAAATATAGATGTTACCATTCCAAGAGAAAAACTCGTAGTTATTACCGGATTATCTGGTAGTGGTAAATCTTCATTGGCATTTGATACTATTTATGCTGAAGGACAACGTCGTTACATTGAAACTTTTTCGGCTTATGCCCGTCAATTTTTAGGAGGTTTAGAACGTCCAGATGTTGACAAAATTGATGGTTTGTCTCCAGTAATTGCTATCGAGCAAAAAACAACTAGCAAATCTCCACGTTCAACGGTTGGAACGATTACGGAAATTTATGATTTTTTAAGACTGTTTTTTGCCCGAGCATCAGACGCGTATAGCTATAATACCGGCGAAAAAATGGTGAGTTACAGTGATGCACAAATAAAAGAACTGATTATAAGCGATTTTAAAGGAAAACGTATTAACATATTGGCACCTGTTGTGCGCTCTCGAAAAGGGCATTATCGAGAATTGTTTGAACAAATTGCGAAGCAAGGTTTTGTAAAGGTTAGAGCTGACGGTGAGATTAGTGACCTTACAAAAGGGATGAAACTGGATAGATACAAAATACATGATATAGAAATCGTTATTGACAGGTTGGTTATTGATGCTTCTGTTGATAATGATAAGCGGTTAACAGAGTCTATAAATACTGCGATGTATCATGGAGAAGACGTTTTAATGGTGATTGATCAAGACACCAAGGAATCCAGATATTTCAGTCGAAATTTAATGTGTCCATCATCAGGTATTTCCTATCCTAACCCAGAACCAAACAATTTTTCATTTAACTCACCAAAAGGTGCTTGCCCCAATTGCAATGGTATTGGCTCTTTATATCAAGTAAATGAAAAAAAGATTATTCCCGATAATTCACTCTCCATCAAAAATGGCGCTTTGGCACCACTCGGACCAGAAAAGAACAGTTGGATTTTTAAACAACTTGAAATTATAGCACACCGTTTCAACTTTAAATTAACCGATGCTTTCAAAAACCTTCCTGAAGAAGCTAAACAAATGATTTTTTATGGTGGCAATGAAAAGTTTTCTGTTGAAAGTAAAACCTTAGGCGTTACCAGAGATTATAAAATAGATTTTGAAGGTGTTGCCAATTTTATTGAAAGTCAATATAAAACGGCCGATTCAAGGTCGTTAAAACGATGGGCAAAAGATTATATGGACAAAATAACATGTCCAGAATGTGAAGGTTCCAGACTAAAAAAAGAATCACTCTATTTTAAAGTAAATACTAAAAATATTGCAGATTTAGCGAATTCAGATATTATAGAACTCGCTAAATGGTTTAATGATTTACATAAGCATCTATCTGAAAAACAATTAATTATTGCAGAAGAAATTATCAAAGAAATAAAAGCACGCCTTCAATTTTTGTTAGATGTTGGACTAAGTTATTTATCATTGAACAGAAGTTCAAAATCGTTATCTGGTGGAGAGGCACAGCGCATTCGATTGGCAACACAAATAGGCTCGCAACTGGTTGGTGTCCTTTATATTTTGGACGAACCAAGTATTGGGCTCCATCAACGTGATAATAATAAACTTATTAATTCGCTTATTTCGTTAAGAGATATTGGCAACTCGGTGATTGTTGTTGAACATGATAAGGATATGATAGAACGCGCAGATTATGTTATTGATATTGGTCCAAAAGCAGGTAAACATGGTGGAGAAATTATTAGTATAGGCACGCCCGAGGAATTAAAAACACATCAAACATTAACGGCCGACTATCTTAATGGAACCAAAAAAATAGAAATTCCAAAAAAACGACGTAAGGGAAATGGCAACATTATCATTTTAAAAGGTTGTACAGGCAATAATTTAAAAAATGTGTCCGTTACTTTCCCATTAGGAAAAATGATTGGTGTTACGGGTGTTTCCGGAAGCGGAAAATCCACCTTAATAAATGAAACACTATACCCAATTTTAAACGCCTATTATTTTAATGGCGTTAAAAAACCAATGCCTTATAAAAGTATTGATGGGCTAAAACATATAGATAAAGTTATTGATGTTAACCAATCGCCTATTGGAAGAACACCAAGAAGCAATCCTGTAACCTATACGGGGACATTTAGTGAAATAAGAAGTTTATATGCCAAAATACCCGAAGCGATGATACGCGGCTATAAAGCGGGCAGATTTAGCTTTAATGTAAAAGGGGGTCGTTGCGAAACCTGTCAAGGTGGTGGATTACGGGTTATAGAAATGAATTTTTTACCAGATGTATATGTAGAATGTGAAACCTGTCAAGGAAAGCGTTTTAACAGAGAAACTTTAGAGATACGATATAAGGGAAAATCGATAAGTGATGTGTTAAATATGACCATTGATGAAGCGGTAGACTTTTTTGAACATATTCCTAAAATATATAACAAACTTAAAACCATAAAAGATGTTGGTTTAGGCTACATTACCCTTGGGCAACAAAGCACAACCCTTTCGGGAGGAGAAGCACAACGCATTAAACTGGCAACAGAATTAAGTAAACGCGATACTGGAAACACCTTTTATATTTTAGATGAACCGACAACAGGCCTACATTTTGAAGATATTAGGGTGCTAATGCTGGTACTAAATAAATTGGTGGATAAAGGAAATACTGTCCTTATTATTGAACACAATTTAGATGTTATAAAAACTGTAGATCACATTATTGATATAGGTTACGAAGGTGGAAAAGGTGGCGGACGAATCATTGTGGAAGGCACTCCCGAAGAAGTAATAACACATAAAAAGAGCTATACTGCACAGTTCCTTAAAAAAGAATTATCCCAGTAAACAGTCATCAGTAACAGTTTACAGTAATCAATAATAAAAAAGAATTGAATGTCCGTATTCATTCATAATCCCATTTTTGTCATTCAGAATGGAGTGGAACGAAATGAAGGATCTATTGAAAATCAATGCGGTTCCTCCTTTGTCGGAATGACAAAATCATTATGTTTTCAGACTTATGACAAATTACGGACATTCAATAAAAAGAATTAAATTTGAAAAATTTAACCCTTATTCAAAACATAAATACACAGATTAACAAATAAACAAATAAACAAATAAACAAATAAACGAATAAACAAATAAACTTAGTATATGAGACAAGAGCTGCACCCAAAAGGATGGAATGAAATAAAAACCAATGATTCCTGGGCCATTTTTAAAATTATGGGCGAGTTTGTAAGCGGATTCGAAAAAATGAGCAAAATTGGTCCTTGTGTGTCCATTTTTGGTTCGGCAAGAACTAAACCTCAAGATACTTATTATTTATTGGCCGAAAAAATAGCGAAGCGGATTGTGGAATCTGGTTATGGTGTTATTACTGGTGGCGGGCCGGGTATTATGGAAGCTGGAAATAAAGGAGCGCATCTTGGTGGTGGCACCTCTGTTGGGTTGAATATTGAACTCCCTTTTGAACAACATGATAATCCATATATAGATTCTGATAAAAATTTGGATTTTGATTATTTCTTTGTTAGAAAAGTGATGTTTGTTAAATATTCACAGGGATTTGTTGTTATGCCGGGAGGTTTTGGAACACTCGATGAATTGTTCGAAGCCATTACCTTGATACAAACCCATAAAATTGAAAAATTTCCTATCATTTTAGTAGGAGCCCAATTTTGGAAGGGTCTTTTTGATTGGATAAAAACAACATTGATAACTCAAGGCAATATTAGCGATAAAGACCTAGACCTTATTCATATAGTCGATAATGAAGATGAAGTTATTAATATTTTAGACGCTTTCTATGAGGAGTCCGATTTCAGTCCCAATTTCTAATACTACAAACCAGAAGATTATTTCCGTTACAATTCAAAAACACTTGTAACCATTAATTTTAGTATATTGCCAGGCCTATCTAGAATATTAACCTTTAAATGTTTTTAATTAAATTGAAATTACGTTTTTTAAGCTTTGTATCAGTGTGGTTTTTAAGTCATACTTTGTTAATTGGTCAAAACAGTATTGACCTCAGGGCTGTTTTTAATGTTGAAAACAAACAAATTACAATTTCTCAAACGATTCAATATCAAAATACGACCAACGACACACTTCAAACCATTTATTTAAATAACTGGGCCAATAGTTATTCTACCAAAAGGACGCCTCTCGCACTCCGATTGGCCGAAGAATATAAATACGACTTTCACCTTGCTAAAAATGAAGACCGAGGCTTTTCAGTAATAACATCTATTAAGCAGGATCAAGAAGATTTATTGTATGAAACTGTTCCGGGTCAACTAGATGTTGTTAAAGTTGAATTAAAAGAGCCGCTAAAGCCAAACGAATCTTACAAAATAAACCTGTCCTATATTGTCCAGATCCCAAATGATAAATTCACGAGTTATGGAATAACTTCAACGGGAGATATTAACTTAAGATATTGGTATGTTACCCCCGCTATTTACAATGGAGAATGGCAATATTACAGCAATAAAGATTTAGATGATTTATTTATTCCCGAAGCCAATGTTTCGCTTGAAATTGTATGTCCAATAAACTATTTAGTTACTTCAGAATTAAATATAAGTAAAGTTATTCAAAGCACTAATAACCAAACTATTATATTAAATGGTAAAAACAGGATTAATACCAAGCTGTTTTTAAATAAAACATCTGGTTTTAACACAATTGAAGGTGACGATTTTGCCATGGTTTCAAACATTGAGGATCCAAATTTGGCGGTTATTGACAAGGTCTTGATATATGAAAAAACAACAAAGTTTCTTAATGAAAACCTTGGAAGATATCCCCATGAAAAACTTCTTTTAACCAATATCGATTATCAAAAAGACCCTATTTATGGATTAAATTTTCTTCCAAAGTTTATCCATCCATATCCTGAGAATTTTCAGTATGAATTAAAACTTGTAAAAATAGCTTTATATAATTATTTGGAGAATACCCTATTGGTCAATCCCAGAAAAGATCAGTGGTTGCTTGATGGCTTACAAATTTATTTTCTAATGAAATATGTAGATCTAAATTATCCAACCATGAAATTTTTGGGGTCTTTAGCTAATTTTTGGGGTGTGAGAGCATTTCATGCTGCCGATTTAAATTTTAATGATAAATATATTTTGGCCTATATGATAATGGCAAGAACCAACAGAGATCAGCCATTAACAATGGCGAAGGATTCACTGTTGAAATTCAATAAAAGCATTGCGAACAAATACAAAGCTGGAGTTGGGTTAAAATATCTCGATGATTTTATTAATTCAGATATTATGGAAACGAGCATACATTCCTTCTTGACCGAAAATAAATTAAAGCAAACGTCTGCCAAAAATTTTGAAAACTATTTAAAAAGCAAAACCCACAAGGATATTGACTGGTTTTTTGGTGACTATTTAACAACTCGAAAAAAGATTGACTTTAAAATAAAAAATGTTTCAAAAACCGACGATTCTATAACACTAACCATTAAAAATAAGATTGAGAATTCAATGCCTATATCATTATATACCTTAAATAATGATAGTATTGTTTCAAAATTATGGATTGAAAATATAATTAAAAGCAAAACCATTACGATTCCAAGAAACGATGCCAACAAATTAGTGCTAAATTATGAAAACATCATTCCAGAAATTAATTCCAGAGACAATTGGAAATCCTTAAAAGGCTTTTTTTTTAACAACAAGCCCTTGCAATTTAGAGTGTTTAAAGACATTGAAGATCCCAACTATAATCAGGTATTTTTTATGCCAATCATAGAATTCAACAATATTTATGATGGATTGACACTGGGCATAAAAACATACAACAAAACACTTTTAAGAAAACATTTTAATTATAAACTGGAGCCTAAATATTCTTTTAAATCTAAATCCTTGACTGGTGCCGCCAATATTTATAATATTCATGATTTTGAAAACAGCAATCTCTATTCTTTAAATTACGGTATCCGTTCAAGCTATGATTCCTATGGCCCTGATTTATTTGTTAGACAACTAACCCCTTACATTTCTTTTTTCTTTAGGGAAGATAATGATTTTCGTTCAAACAAAAAAAAGGCTGTATATTTTCGTTATTTGGATATTAATAGAGATAAAGACGTCAACAACATTTTAAATACCGACGCACCCAATTACAGTATTTTTAATACAAGGTTTGTTCACTCAAATGATAATCTAATCCATTACGACAGTTGGTATATTGACCTCCAAATAGCAAAAAAATTCAGTAAGCTGTCATTTGATTACGAATACAGAGTGTTATTTGAAAACAACCGACAATTAAATCTGCGCTTTTTTGCCGGAACATTTTTAAAAAACACCAACAACATAGGTTCAGATTATTTTAGCTTTGCGCTCGATAGACCAACGGACTATTTATTTGATTATGATTATTTAGGACGCTCAGAGTCTTCAGGTATTTTTAGTCAACAATATATTGATACCGAAGGCGGTTTTAAGTCTAAACTAGACCCCCCATTTGCAAACCAATGGATTTCAACACTAAACGTAAGTACTACGTTGTGGAAATATGTATTGGCATATTCAGATATTGGCCTAGTAAAAAACAAATTAAACAGTGCCAAATTTGTGTATGACTCGGGTATTCGAATCAATTTGGTAACAGATTATTTCGAAATTTATTTTCCTATATATTCTAATTTAGGATGGGAAATTGGACAACCCTATTACGACCAAAAAATACGATTTAAATTTACAGTTGACCCTAAATCCTTATTTGGTTTATTTAGAAGACGTTGGTATTAATAGTGTTAATTTTTTGATAAAAATAATTCTTAAATTCATTTTTATTAAATTTAATTCAATAGATAGTATTATTATAATTAAATTATTAAGAATCCCTTAACTCCGCTTTATTATTATTATTATTGTGAGAACCGTATACTTTAACTAAATTTGTCGAAAGTGATAAGCTAGATTCTATGCAACCAATGCCTGATTTAAAAAATAACATGTCGTTTGATGATTTTAAAACAGAGGTTTTAAATGATTATAGAATAGCGGTCACAAGTCGTGAATGCAGTTTACTGGGAAGACGTGAAGTACTGACAGGAAAGGCAAAATTTGGAATATTTGGTGATGGCAAGGAAGTCCCACAATTAGCCATGGCTAAAGCATTTTTTAAAGGAGACTTCCGATCGGGTTATTATCGTGACCAAACCTTAATGATGGCTCTTGGAGAACTGACCATTGAACAGTTTTTTGCTGGCTTATATGCCAATACCGACCTTGAATTGGAACCAATGTCTGCTGGCAGGCAAATGGGCGGTCATTTTACAACACATAGTTTAGACGAACATGGAAACTGGAAAGATTTAACCACGCAGTACAATTCAAGTGCTGATATCTCTCCTACAGCAGGGCAAATGCCTCGTTTATTAGGATTGGCACAAGCATCAAAAATATACAGACAAGTAAAAGGTATTAAGAACCCCAATTTTTCAATCAATGGAAATGAGGTTGCCTGGGGAACTATTGGAAACGCAAGTACGAGTGAAGGTTTGTTTTTTGAGACCATCAATGCTGCTGGTGTGTTACAAGTTCCTATGGTTATTAGTGTTTGGGATGATGAGTATGGAATATCTGTACATGCAAGACATCAAACATCAAAAGAAAACATATCAGAGATATTAAAAGGCTTTCAACGGGACAACGAGCAAACAGGTTTTGAAATATTACGAGTAAAAGGATGGGATTATTCCAATCTTATAGAAACATACCAAGAAGCTGCGGCCATAGCAAGAGAAGAACATGTTCCCGTTTTAATCCATGTATCAGAATTAACACAACCACAAGGCCATTCAACCTCAGGTTCACATGAACGTTATAAAAACAAGAATAGGCTAAAATGGGAAATTGAGCATGATTGTAACGCTAGAATGAGATTATGGATGATTGAAAGCGGGCTCGCTACTAATGAAGTTTTGACCGATATAGAACGTGGCATTAAACGAGATGTTAGAGACGGCAAAAAAAAGGCATGGGATACCTTTTTAGCACCCATAATCAAGGATCGGCAGGAACTTGGTGTAATACTATCAAGTCTGGCATCCAAAAGTTCAAATGGGGATTATATTACAAAATGTAAAAATAGCTTATTTGAGCTAGAAGAGCCTACCCGTAAAGATGTCTTATCTACGGCGAGAACTATTTTACATCATAATATTGCTAATACTTCCATTGAAAAACAAAATCTAGTCAACTGGATAAGCCGTTACATTAAAGAAACCCAACCAAAGTTTAGTTCGCATTTATATTCTGAAACAGATAAATCCTCTATTTACATTAGTGAAGTTAAACCCTCTTATGGTGCTGATACCCACTATGTAGATGGACGGATTATAATTCGAGATAATTTTGATTTTATATTTAACAAGTATCCCGAAACTCTAATATTTGGGGAAGACACAGGCTATATAGGAGATGTTAACCAAGGATTGGAAGGCTTGCAAGAAAAATATGGCGAGCTTAGGGTTGCAGATTGTGGAATACGAGAAGCTACCATTGTTGGCCAAGGCATTGGCATGGCAATGAGAGGATTACGACCTATTGCCGAAATTCAATATTTAGATTATTTAATGTATGCCCTACAAATTATAAGTGATGATTTGGCAACCTTACACTACAGAACCAAAGGGCGTCAAAAAGCACCGCTCATTATACGCACTCGTGGCCACAGGTTAGAAGGCATTTGGCATTCGGGCTCTCAACTAGGTGGTATCTTGAATTTGGTTCGCGGAATACACGTATTAGTTCCTAGAAATATGACCAAAGCTGCCGGATTTTATAATATTCTATTGGAAGGTGACGAACCTGCATTAGTTATAGAATGTTTAAATGGGTATCGACTTAAAGAAAAAATGCCTAATAATATCGGTGAAATAAAAACACCTATTGGAGTTGTTGAAATTGTAAAAAAAGGAAGTGATATCACCTTAGTTTCTTATGGTTCTACATTGCGTATTGTGGAACAAGCAGCTAAAGACCTTCAACTTTTGGACATAGATGCTGAAGTTATAGACGTTCAATCGCTGTTACCTTTTGATTTAAATCATGACATTGCAAAAAGTTTGGCAAAAACCAGTCGGGTAATGATTATTGATGAGGATGTTCCAGGCGGCGCATCGGCTTACATTCTAAATGAAATATTAAACACCCAAAACGCTTATCAATATTTAGATAGTCAACCAAAAACCTTAACAGCAAAAGCACATAGGCCTGCTTATGGAACCGATGGAGACTATTTTTCAAAACCGTCTGTGGAAGATGTCTTTGAAGCTGTTTATGGCGTGATGCACGAATTAAGTCCTCTAAATTTTCCTAAATTGAGATAAAAAGACCGTGAAGGCTGTATCAGTTGCTACCATAAAAAAAGAATTGCAATTTCGCTCTTCAGAGGAATTAACAGAACTATGCTTGCGTTTGGCTAAATTCAAAAAGGAAAACAAAGAACTACTCACTTATTTACTGTTTGAATCTGATAATGAAGACGAATACATTGAGACTGTTAAACTATTTATAGACGAACAATTTGAAGTAATAAACATTAATAGTTATTTCTATATTAAAAAAAGTGTTCGCAAAATATTGCGTAACATTAAAAAATTTGCTCGTTATTCACTTAAAAAAGAAACTGAAGTTGAACTGCTTTTATATTTCTGCCAAAAATTAAAAACCTTTAAACCTTCGATAAAAAATAACGTAACGCTTACTAATATCCTTGAGAGACAAATTCTGCTCATAAAAAAGATTGTCTTAACACTTCATGAAGATTTACAATATGATTATAAATTAATGCTTGATGAATTACAAGAATAAGAAGTTCTATTCTAAGAATTTTAGCATACCAATCTTGTCAAACTTAATGAGCTGGTTTAAACTTTTTCCATTTGCTAAAAAATTGTCCTTTTGCGCCCACTTTTTGCCTTTTTATCGTTCCGTAGCTCTGCTATGCAACTCAAAAAAATCTTCAATTGGGCATAAAACGTCTAATTTTCGCTTAAATTTAAATAGTTTAAACCAGTTCAATATGTAAATTTACATTCTTTAGATAATAACAAGAAAAAGAATGATAAACATTCACCAAAAAACCTTACAAGATTTAGAGTTTGATACTGTGTTAACTCAAGTGAGCGAGCATTGCACAACTACTATGGGTATCGATAAAACGCTTCAAATTGAACCATTTAAATCAAAAGAAGAGATTTTGGTTGCCTTGCAATTAACAAATGAATATCTATCGTCTTTTCACAATAATAACAGAATCCCCAACCATGGTTTTGATGCCATCACCAAAGAACTCCAATTGTTACGTATTGAGAACACTTATTTAGAAGTTCATAGCTTAAAAAAGATTGTTTCCATTTCATTAACAACAAACGAGATAATTGCATTTTTAATTAAGTTTGAAGAGTATTATCCAAACTTAAAAGACTTTGCATCCCATATCGAAGTAACCAAGGTTATTATTGAAAAAGCAGATGCTGTGGTTGATAGATTTGGTGATATAAAAGACCATGCGTCAACGTTATTATTTGAATTGAGACAATCCATAAATAAAATTAAGGGCAAAATAAATCAAAGCTTTGCAACAGCCCTGAATACCTATCATCAGTTAGAATATTTAGATGATATAAGAGAATCTGTTGTAGATAATAAACGGGTTTTAGCCGTAAAAGCAATGTATCGTCGTAAAGTTAAGGGCGCAATAATGGGTGGAAGTAAAACCGGTAGCATTGTATATATTGAGCCTGAAACCACTTTACAATTCTCTCGAGAACTTAATAATTTGGAATATGAAGAACAAGAAGAAATTATCCGTATTTTAAAAGAGGTCACCAATTTTATTCGTCCGTTTTCAAAATTATTACAGGATTCCCAAGCGTTGTTAATAGAATTAGATGTTATTTCAGCAAAAGCTAAATACGCTAAGTCTATGAACGCTATTCTTCCAGAAATTTCGGAAGATAGAAAGATGGTTTTTAGAGAAGCCTATCACCCACTGCTTTATTTAAGTAATCTAAAAAATAAAAAAACAACCTTTCCGCAGTCCATTGAGTTTCAACCAGAAAAGCGTGTCATTGTAATTTCCGGACCCAATGCCGGAGGAAAAAGCATCACGCTTAAAACTATAGGTTTGTTACAAGTTATGATTCAGAGCGGGTTATTAATTCCGGTGCACGAACGCAGTAAGGTTGTGTTTTTTGATAGAATTTTAAGTGATATTGGTGATAATCAGTCCATTGAAAATCATTTAAGCACCTATAGCTACCGTTTAAAGCAAATGAATTATTTTTTAAAGAAGTGTAACAAAAACACCTTGTTCTTAATTGATGAATTTGGAACAGGAAGTGATCCTGAACTTGGAGGCGCTTTAGCTGAAACTTTTTTAGAAGAGTTTTATCATCGTGAAGCCTTCGGCATTATTACAACACACTATTCCAACCTTAAAATTTTAGCTAACGAATTACCATATATGCTCAATGCGAATATGTTATTTGACGAAAAAACGCTAGAGCCCTTATATAAATTGGTGATTGGACAAGCCGGAAGTAGTTTTACCTTTGAAGTCGCACAGAAAAATGGTATCCCGTTTAGTTTAATAAATCGTGCCAAAAAGAAGATTGAGCGCAGTAAGGTGCGCTTTGATGCGACCATTGCCAAACTTCAAAAAGAACGCTCAAAACTTGAAAAAACCGGAGAATCTTTAAGACAAAATGAAAAGAAAAAGATTGAAGAAGCTGATAAACTTGAAGGAATTAATGTAAAGATTCAAAAGAAATTGGAAAGCTACCAAGAGTTATATGATAGTAATCAACGATTGATTTATTTAGGACAAAAGATTAATGATATTGCAGAAAAATACTTCGAAAATAAGCAGAAACGAGAGCTATTGGGAGAATTTTTTAAGATTGTACAAATAGAAAACTCTAAACGAAAAAAAGTATCTGCAAAGCAAAAGAAAGTTACAAAAGCAAAAGAAGAGAAAGTAAAACAAGAGGCTGAAAAGGTGGTAACCGTGATTCGTGAAAAGAAAAAGGAAGCTAAAATAAAGGCTCTTCAAAAACCTAAGCCTAAAGCTATTTTAAAAATTGGTGACCGAGTACGTCTACAAGAGGGTCGCGCCATAGGCAGCATTGATAAGATTGAAAAAAATAAAGCAATTGTAAATTATGGCATGTTTACTACCAATGTTAGTTTAGAACAATTGGAATTGGTTGAGGCTATAAAATAACAGTTATAACCAGTTCAATATGAAAAAAGGATATTTAGCTATAAGTTATTCAAACAGAAGTCTATTTGACAAAGAAATAGAGGGTTTGAAAAAGGTATTTAAAAAAAATAATTTAGAATTACTCGTTTTTGTTGACAAATATAATTTCAAGGCTCATCAAGAAAAGAAAATGATGGAAACCGCTTTCAATGAGATTGATAATGCTGTTTTACTTGTCGCTGAATTAACTACAAAATCAATTGGTGTTGGAATTGAAATTGGGTACGCCTTTGCAAAAGGAATACCAATTATTTATCTACGTAAAAAGAACGCTGAATATTCAACGACAGCTTCAGGAAGTTCAACTTATATTGTGGAATATGAAAACGAGTTTGATTTAAATGAATCAATGGAAAAATTATTTGAA
>TARA_R110002167_G_scaffold352273_2_pt1 | contig 26252 bp, 29 predicted proteins | sample TARA_R110002167 | Tara Oceans TARA_R110002167 (sample SAMEA4398238) | marine metagenome | biome: Polar Biome; feature: [MES] marine water layer (ENVO:01000295) within the mesopelagic zone...; material: water (ENVO:00002006), including particulate matter (ENVO:01000060) such...
TACTAATCCTACTGAGCAATCATTGCACATACGAATCATCTTCCTTTGTGCTTGTGTCTGAAAACTCATTAAATCTTTGGTGAAATACTGCTTATTCATTAGTGATATTAAGGCTTTCAATGTAAGTTGGGAATCCATCACCTTTTGATCCAGCTACATTGTATGAAAACCACTCCATAGCCTCTTCTAAGTCCATATCTTGATGTTCTACAAAACATTCAATGACTTTATCCGAGTAATAAACAAAACACGCATTCTCAGTGTCATATCCAGCTAAGCAAGCATCGAAATACCCTTCTGGTAGAAATAATGCTACATCTGGGTCAGCTCCCACTTCATCACACAGTGTTTCTCTAAAGGAGTTCCACGGTCCAATCTGGTATCTTTTATCCATCTTATTTACTCCCTATTTGGCTCTTTTGTGACTTCAATGTGTTATATCCATCTAATAATTGCTTGACTCGTTGGTATGTTCTGGCATCTTTCGATAATTCACTTAATTTAGTGTCGTCAATGCCCTTGTATTCATAGAACTGCCTGGCCATTGATAATATTATGTCTCTAGCTGTCATCTACTCTCCCCATTCTGAGCCTGTTTAATCTTCTTTTATGTTTAGTTTCACATGGTATACAATGGCTTGCTTCTGTTACTACGCCATTTGCTTTGAGAGTATAGCTATTTCTATCTTCGATTCTGATCCATTCTTGACACATAGGGCAAGTTTTAATCTTTTCACACCTGATAACATGGAAATCTTCAAGAACTTCACTACCATTTGCGAGTGCGTACCTCACAGAAGTACCTTTACGACCAATTTTCCTTGCTAGTTCAGCAATAGAAGTGAATAAGTCTACTACCTCTAGCGTGTCCTTGTTTATCTTCACAAATGACTTCGACTTATTGTTATCTCCATAGTAAGGGATCAATTTAAGTGAAAGGGTCTGATTGTTTATCTTGGACACTATGGTATAGTCTGGGAATAACCCCTTGATGAAGGCAGTGTCATTTACTGGTACAGCTATCGGTGGGAATTTCTTAGTGGATGCTGTACTCGTGACACTTTTTTGTTTAGAGAAATTTTTAATATAATCTAAGAAACTAACTAGTAGCTTTCTATTTCCCAGCGCCTTAGCTTTGTCTCTTCCAGTAATATCCAAGTCTATCAATAGTTGTAGAATATCTTTATCGTACTTGTAGCTGTATATATCGGCCATTATTTACCCTCTTTCAAAACAGCAGCCAATGTTGTTATGATTTCAGTTAGTTCATCAGGGTCGTCTATGATGTCGTAGAAATTAATTACTTCATCACCTGATACCTCACATGAATGTAAGTCTCTTATCACTTCACCATCACCATTAATGTAAACATCAGGCTCTAGTTCTTGGCATTCCTCAAAGTATCTTTCAACATAACCTGTAGCATAATCAGCATCGTCTAGGTCGTTGTAGTATTCTGTTTCAGTCATCTTAGTTCTCTCCACATTTTTTGCAGTAGTTCTTATATCTACCTGGTTGTTTTATTGTAAATGCTCTCGTATCTTTTACTTCTTTGCAAATCTTACACTCTTTGACTTTGTCACACTTCTCAAAAATGAACCCAAACATAGGCACTCCTTTGGCGAATCTATTATCGAAGGTACTCTTAGGAATCTCTAACCACTTGGCAGCAGATGCCTTTGATACAAATTTTCTTTCATCTAAAATTCCAAGTAAATCAGTAGCACAGACAGAATACTTATTGATACTTCTATTCTTGTGAGTAGTGATCGTACGCTTGAGTTCAGCGTTTTCTCTCTTGAGATGCTTTATCTCGGATAGTAGAGAAGAGTAGTCCATTTGTAGCCCTTAAGTTGTCGTTCTATTAGAATATAAGTCAATAGATGTCTCGTGGCAAGTGATATTATTAAAAAAGAATAAAAAAATAGCCAACACTGAAAGGACTAGAATCAGTGCTGGCTTTTGCGAGCGAAACGAGAAAGAACTAATAACTCGTTCTACCAAGATAGACTCTAATATTTTGATTGTCAATTAAAAATGTTATCTTATAATAAAAGGAGTCATTTATGGGACACGACATTGAAACTTGGGGTGAGCATCAAACGCCTATAATGCCTGTTGTAAATAAGCAAGCAAGGAAGGTGGCATCTGCATACTTTGAAGCCTACTCAGTACCTCTAGCTCAAATGATCTGTGAAGACATTGTTGACAACTTCCATAGTCATGATGCTAGAAGAAGAAGTGAAGCTAAAGAGATGTTGGTTAAAATGAAGGATAAAATCTTTCAGACAAAGCCAGGTGAAGTGGCAACAGCTCAGATTCATGGTGATATTGACGAAGATACTTCGAACGCATTAAATAAATTTATAGAACAAAAACGCCTATTGGACACAACTAAGGGTCAAGTAAAGGAAAATGAAGATGGAGCAACATTCAGTAATTGAACAATCAATGGTTAAGGCTTTCTTGCAATGCACGAATAGGAAGCAACAACGAAAGTTCACAAAGGATTTAACTAAGGCAGAGCGAAAGTTCTTAGATGGCCAAGCTAAACATAGGGAAATGATGAAGGAACTACAATCTCTAGTGGATGACCCTAATGAGTAAAGGTAATAGCCTCCAAGAGTTTATAAAAGGACTCACCCTAGCAGAATACATTGAGATGTTCGGTACGCTATGGGATCAACGCAACAAAGAGTATATGGACTTCAAACTATGGCCCTCTCAAAAAGCAATGTGCGATAAGATAGAGAAGTGGCAAAAAGAAGGTTCTAATGAGACTATCCACCCCAAGTCTAGGCAGTGTGGGTTCTCAGAGATAGGTTCGGCTAGAGCAGTTAAGCACGCCATTCAGTTTCCACAATCAGAGGGGCTAATATTCTCTAAGAGGTCTGATGATGCCGAGTATTTCCTTGAGAGAAGGATTAAACCTAAACTTGAGCAACTGCCCAAAATAGAAGGCATCGTTTGGCCTACCATTAAGAGAATCAATAAAGAGTTGATTGTACTTTCTAATGGGTCAACTTTTAAGTCATTCCCTGCTGCCAATACTGCTGGTGCTGGCGCTACTGCCGACTATGTCATATTTGATGAGTGTGGTGGTATTGATAAACAACCCAATGCCTCCTTTGCAGCGATGTATAAGAATGTCGCTCCAGTTATTGAAAAAGCTGGTGATATTGGGTGGATTATGCAGATTGGTACTTCTGAGCCTGGTTCTTACTACAACGAAAAAGTAAAGAATGTTTGGCTAGGGAAAGATAAATATACCAAGCTCTACTTCATTGGATGGAGAGGCGACCCTGCTCGTAGTGATGAATGGTATCAGAAGCAGATAGAAACCTCAGACCACATCTCCTCCGTTAAGACTCAGTACCCTGAAACAATGGAAGATTTCTTTGCAGTCAAAGAGGGTTTAATATTCCCTAACTTCGATTACAATCCAGGTGGTCGCCATGTCAATGAGTTTGACTTGATGTCACTTGAATCAGGCAGAGGTTATTTCATCACAGGATATGACCACGGATTCAGACATCCTGCTGTTTACCTCACTGCTTACTACTCAAAGTATGACGATCATTTATATGTCTATGCAGAGAAGTATTGGCGTGAGACAGTAGCAGAGGACATCGCCAAAGACATCAGAATGATTGACAGCAAACTAGGTCGACCCGTGAAAAGAAGGATAGCAGACTCAGCTATATTCAATGAGACAGGTGTTATCTCTCCAGCTCAAGTCTTTCAAAAGATGGGTGTGAGGTTTGCTAAGTCAGACAAGACTCGTGGTTTGATCGGTGAAGATGGTTCTAGAATGTGGCTCTCTAAGAGGTTCACAGACAACAAGATTACTATTCATCCTAATTGTTGGGAATTGATAGACCAATTATCTACTTGGAAGTGGAAAGCTGGTACAATCAAAGAGATAGCAGAGGACATTGACGATGATGGGCCTGATGTGTTGAGATACATTTGTGCAGAGATTCGTAGGGAAACTCCAAAGCCTCCTCCAACAGATTACGAATTAACTGAAATGACTTATCGGGGGAGTGTTGTAGATAGCAATGGATTACCTATGCACGAAAACATCGTAGACAATAATAGATTTAGTACAGATAAGCGAGATAACGACTGGTTGACAAGTATTTAATAACAAAATGTTGATAGATTGTTGATAAATTGTTTATATTTTATGTAAATGGCCTAACATTGAGGGGCAGATGTCAAGAATAAAATGTGATAATGAAATTGTAAAAGGGGAAAAGCAGTTCTCTTGTGGTCGCTTTCTAGGTAAACTAGAAGGAATGATTATTGAGTTGAAGTGTCCTAATTGCAAGAAAGTGCATAGGGTAGATATTAATCGACCTATAGAGGGCAAAGAGTTCATAGCATATCTTGAATCAACCCTACAACAACAACAATAGGAGGCCAAAATGGCTGCAACAGTAACAGGCAAATACGCCAATGTATATACTCGCACAGGTGGTAACGATTCAGTAAACCTTGCAACAGAAACTCCAGATGGAGCAGCAGATATTACTGCTTTTCGCGCTCTAACTGCTATGACTGGCGCTGGAACTATCGGTATTCAGATTGAAGGCGATACTTTTGTAATTCCAGTTCTAACTAATGCTTAGTACAGACAATAAAGAGGGGGTTGCTAATCCCCTCGCTCTGTCTTTAGAGGACAAGTTAAAATTAGCTTTCCAAGAAACCTTCGATGTTATCCATCCAGGTGTTAAAGTTTTATATGTTGACCTAGATGAGTCTGATAATGAATGATCCAAAACAATTCCCTATGAATTACAGTGATAGCCAGAACATTATGAATTGGCGTAAGAAATACCAAGCTGCTATTGACAATGACAGATTAAATGGTGACAGAGATAGAATCTTTGATAATTTTGCTAAATATTCTGGTGTCAATAAAGGTCAATGGAATGGAGATGCTATTGATAGACTTCGCCAAGAGGGCAGACCAGCTCACACATTCAATTTGATTATGCCTGCTGTCACAGAGAAGCTAGGCCAACTAGAAGACACTCCTTTCCAAACTAAATTTATATGTCGAGATACTGGCTACCAAGATGAAACAGATGTTATGCAGAAAATGTATGATTTTGACTATTCAACTGGAAATTGGGATTCAAAACTTGCCAGTTTCAAGCGTGATGGTCTTATCCATACAGGTATATTACAGCCGTACATCAACTACGAGCGTGACCCACTAGGTAACTTTGATGTTAGACCTAGAAATCCTACTCAAACATATTTTGACCATAATTGGCAGACAGAAGATGTAAAAGATTGTCGCTGGGCCTTTACAAGTCAATGGCTAACTGCCGAACAAGTCAAAGAACAATTTAAAACAAAGTCTCAAGAAGTAGACGACTCTATTGTTCTTAATCAATTTTCTTCTGATGAATCATCTGACAAGCCTACATTTGATGGGTCTATTGATTGGTATGATTCAAAAGGTAGTCAATACAAGGTTATTGAAGCTATTTGGATGGAGCGTGAGAAGGTTCGTAAAGTATTTGATGCACAGGGTAAAGAACAATCTAAGTTCAATCAGATTCTTTATCAACAGATGCCAATGGAGGCACTTGAGCAAATTATTAAGAATCAAGGTATTGGCTATAAGATTGACGAAGAATATATGGATGTCTGCAAGGTGTTTACCTTTGCACCTGGCTTATCTCAATCTTTAGTTCTAGCAGAAGGTTTTTACCCACTACAATTCGGAAGACTTCCGTTTATCGTATGGTCTTATGAGAATGTTTATGGACAAAGACAAGGACTTGTAGACCTCATTAGTGATACTCAAGAAGTAATTAACAAAAGACAATCACAGATTACTTATGCTTTAGGTACATCAGGGTTGAATAACTACTTTGCAGAATCAGATGCTTTCCAAAGTCCAGCAGAAATGCAGAAGTTTAAAGACAACCAAGGTAAAGGTGGTCAAACATTCGTAACCGAGCCTGGTTCAAATAATCAAAACAAGATTATGTTACAGCAAAGACCAGGAGTTCCAAATGATCTATTCAAGGCTTCAATAGAGCCTGAGAGATTAATGGATAAAATTGCTAATGTTAATCCTGCTGACCGAGGACAACAAGGCAACGCTGGAGACTCAGGGGTTCTCTTTAACTCTAAGGCAGAAGCTACAAATAAAGCTAATGCTCGTCAGTTAATGTCCATTTCCCAACAGATGCAAATCTTAGGTGAGATGTACTTCTACGGTGCAAAACAAGTGTATAGTGGAGCGCCAAGAGTTTTAAAAGATAACACCAACAATACAGAGATTGAATTAAATCGTAAGTTCCTTGATTACGATAATTCGATTAAGACGAAGAATGAGATTAGTAATCTCCCTCGTCACGATGTTATGGTGAGCGAGTCTCCAGCAGGTCGTACAAAGAAGCAAGAGAATCTTCAAAAGTATCTCGAACTCAAACGAGTTTCAACAAATCCAATTATGCAGAGTATGTATGAGAAGTATATGGTCAAGTCATTAGGGCTTCCAGAAGATGAAGCAGCTAAGATGGAAGAAGCAGCAGATATATTCACTGCTTTCCAAATGAAACAGATTCAATCTCAGACAGCACAAATGGATGCAACAACTAAACAACTAGAAGCACAAGCACAACAACCTCAAGGAATGCCTGGAATGGGTGGGGGCCAACCTCCTCAAGATAATAGAGCAATTTCTAAGGAAAGTGGGGCTGGGCCAATACCAAATGAGGCAGGAATCGCAGGTGGAGAAGGTAGTGGAAACAATGCTTCCAATAACTCTCCATCAGATTTTAATGGCTAGTGTTGATAAATTGTTGATAGATTGTTAATAAATTGTTTATATTTTAACCAATAGCGAGCCTACATAGTGTAGTTACTCGCAAACAACCATAATTCCGTAGGGCATTGAGAAATGCAACCATCAGGAGAGGTAGAGGCAAATGCAAGGCCAAGAAGAAGAAACACAGATAGATTGGGTTAAAGAAATTGAAGAAGGCAAGCGCCAAATTAGTGACGCTCCCTCAGACATTATTGACCAAATCGCAAATGGACATTTTGAGGAATCATCAGAGCTTTCAGTAGAAAGTAACCCAGGTGAACCTAACATTGAAAACAAGCAAGAGACTCCAGTCGAGTCAAATCAGGAAGAAGCTCAAGGTGAAGCGTGGTTTAAAAAAGCCAATTACGATTTATCTAACGAGTTAAATACTGAGAGACAAAAAAAAGCCTCACACGAGCGCAAGTTGAAAGAAGATCCTTTGTATAGGGAAAGCTATTTCAAGCAAATCGGTGTGGCAGTACCTTCTACCTCAGAACAGAGAGAAGAGACAACCCCATACGACTTGGATAATGTTGATGTTTACGATGAAGACTTCTTAAAGAGTCAAGCTAGAGAAACTGCTGAGTTAAAGCGTGAACTTTCAGAGATGAAAAAGTACCGACAATCTCAAGAGGTATCTAGTAGGATTACACAGGAGCAATCTCAGTATTCAGACAAAGTGAGAATGATTGAACAAGTGTCTAGTGCAGTGCCAGAATTGAGAACTGACAGACCATTTTCAGAATTAAACCAACTTGTCGATTCAGGGATAAATAATCCAGCGAAGTTAAAAGCGCAAGGTGTATCGGATTCGGACATAGAGAAGTTGAACAAGATTTATAGTATCTCTAAAAGTGACACTATGACTAAGTATAACGACTTTGAATATGCTGTAGCAAAAGCCAATTATGCTCCTTCTAGGGGTATTTCATCTGAGTCGCCATCTCAATTAGAGCAACAAGCGATTCAGAACAAACAAACTGAAATTAAAAATCAAGTAGATACAATGTCTACTCCAAGAGGCCAACAAGGGTTTAATGCAAACAACAAAGATGGTATGAGTGAAGCGCAAGCCGAAGCTGTTATCAACACATTAGCAAATAAAGACCCAGGTCAATATTCAGCTGACGAGCGTTCTAATCTTGAGATTGCATATCAAGCACTTGGTGTTTCTTAGAGTTAATAAAAGGAAAATATTATGTTAAGAGTAAATGCAGATACACGCAGATTAGCGTGGGATGTGAAACTTCGTGATGAAGTATTAATGGATGACCCATTTGAAGCACTATCAATGGTCGTTTCAACTGATGAAAAGAAAACAATCCCAGAAGCAGCAGTGATTAAAGTATCTGCCGATTCAGGTGCTTTCTCAAAAACAATCACTACACTTAAAGCTCTTAGTGGCAATGGTGTTGAAGGTCGTACACAACAACTTGGAGCAGAAGAAGAGCAGTCTACTCGTTCTCTTACTGTTTATGCTAACAACTTCTCAAATGCTGTGAATGTTGAACGCTATGGTATTGATGCTAAAGAAATGGATGCTTATGGTATTCGTGAGAAGTCAAAACCACAACTTGCTCGTTGGGGTAAAGAAACAATGGGTCGTTACAAGCGTGAAGCTGTATGTGAGCGTTACTCATCTAACCTTGTTGTAGCTCCTACATCATTGACTCAAGGTATTAATGCCAATGTGTTCTATGCTGGTGTTGCTGATCCTGTAGTATATGATTCTACTGCTGCTACTTATGTAACTGCTATCGATGCTGCTGCTCCTGCAACTCCTGGTGCAACTAATCGTCTTTCTCAGTCAGTTCTAGATGACCTTATCGAGACTATTCAACTTCAACGCAACATTGAAGGAATCGAAATCGGTGGTTCAACTAAATGGATTCTAATGGTTCCAACTCGCCAAAAGAAATTCATTCTGTCTCCAGGAACATCTAACTTCTACGAAACATTCCGTGATGGTGATGTGCGTGGGCCGAACAACAAAGTCTTGAAACATGTAATCGGTTCTTACGGGCCTATCTTGATGATTGAAGACCCTCGTTCACCTATCGTTACAGTTAATACAACTGTTACTTTCGCTTACAAAGGCGCTGGCGATACTGAGAACCGTACCCTTTCAGCTGACAACAATCGTTTTGATGTTGCTATGCTTCTAGGTAAAGGTGCTTTGTATGAGTACTCAATGGAAGAAGTTCACTTCGAAGATGAGATTCAAGGCTACAAGAAAAACCAAGGTATCGGAATGTTCTGTACTAAGGGATGGCGTGTAGGTGAGTTTGATTTACCAAGTGGTTCACAAACTGACACATCAATTTTAGCTAAGTCCTCTGCATTATTATTCTGTGGAACTAACTAAAATAAGTTAAATTTAGGGGAGGGGCTTCGGCCTCTCTCTTATATTATTATCAAGGTTCAAATAAAACAAGGAACAAAATTATGGCAATGTCAATCCCACTAACATACAACGAAATCTATGGTGATACAGTTGTAAGAGTTCACCTACCATCAGCAGTAGAAATAGAACATACTTACACTAAAGAAACAAATCGTGGCCCTATTACAAATACTACGACAAAAGATTTTCCATACTTAGAGATTCTAAGTGGACAAACAGATATAATGCTCACTTCTAAGAACGCTATTCTGATTGATAAACTAACAAGTAGCAGTCAATTTGACTATGCAGATGCAGGTCATGAAAAACTAGTTGTCGCTATGCTTGGTGATTTACCAGTTAAGAAAAAAGAAATCTTCGTTGAAGCAGAAGTTATTGAAGCTGAGATTGTAGATGAAGAAACAGATTTAAGTGCTTCTGATATGAGAGCATTATCTATGCCTAGCTTGAAGAAGTTAGCAAAGTCACAAGGTGTAAAAGCTCTGCCGACTATGAAAAAAGATGAACTCATTACTGCCATTATTGGCGATGGTGAACAATCCCTAGAGGAATAAAATGAATACAAGTCAGTTAGTAACCTACATTCAGCGATTTCCAGCGAACAATAATCGCACTCGCTCACAGATTTTAGAGATTATAAATGATGTACAGAATGAGTTACTTTCTGACAATTCAAACTTCAATCGTGTACAGCCAGACCCTTTTTTGGCTACCACTGATGGAGTTTTCGAGTATAGCTTGCCTGTTAATGTGCGAGCTGTTACTGATTTATACACAAGAAATGTTGCCCCTCAGAATTATGGCTATGATAATGTAAATTACTTCGGTAAAGGTTACATTCAAAGCGTACAAGACGACATTGGCGACTCACTCTTTCTTGTGCCTGTATCTATCACTCAGAGTATCGAACCTGGCATAGCTTGTACTATCACATTCAATGAGAATATGAACCCTAATACTACTACGACTCTTTATCAGATGAAGCAGTACACTTGGTGTGAACAACTAGAGACAGAGCAGAACTTACTTACTTTACCACTTGCTTACAGAACAAAGGTTTTACTATCGGGCGTAATGACTCGTTTAGTCAGAGAAGAGTATGGTAATGGTGGTGATTGGGAAAAAACTTACGATAAAGATCAAGCTGCTTGGAGTAAATACTCTCAAAGTAACCAAATTATAGGCAAGTCTGACACACAGTTCTGGTCAGTATGAGTTCTAGATTAAGATATAAGAGCCAACAACAGGCAGATAGAGAAATCCGTAAGGCTCAGAGTGGGTTTCTTGGGGGTGTTAATTTAGATTTACCTCGTAGTGAAATCAATGATACTCAATTATGTAATTCAAATAACATTGTTTCTTATCGCACGCATACAGAGACTCGTGCTGGTACTGAGAGACTAGGTGAGATGCCTGGTGGTGGAACTGTTCACAATCTTTACTTCCATCAGACACTTGGTCAGTACATTTTACACAGAGCTGATAGAGTTTATGTAAGTTCAGACTTATTGCTTTGGGTTGAGTCCGTTAATATTACTGACTTGGTAGATGCTGCCTCTACTATGAGGGCATACAAAGAAGACCTTATCATTTTCCAAGACGACAAAATCACTTACTTAGAGCTTAGTAATTCTAGTGAGTTAATACTCAGGAGGCTTAATGCTTATAATCCTGTTGGCGCTTTAAATGTTATCAATGAAACCAATGTGGCTAGTTCTGGCCCTTATGCTTATCGTTTCGTCTACACTTACTATCGTGATGTTGATGGAGTAACAACTGCCGAAAGTGGCCCAGCCTTAATGGAGGCAAATGGTCAAGAAGTAACTGTTACAACTTTATTCACTGACACTCCGATTGAAGAGAATGACATTACCATAGGTGGCTTTATAGCCCCTACTGAGGGTGATTCAACTCAGAATATCATTGGTGGTGGCATAGGCTTAATGGAAATAGGCAACACTGATCCTTTAGTTGGATTCGTAGTATCTGCTGTTAATCAGTACGCTACTCAATGGACAGGCATTAAGATTTATCGTACTGCTGATTATGGTATTGACGAGGCTAACGCTTTTTTATTCAATCTAGTTGGTACTTACACTTTTGCAGAAGCTAATGAATGGGCAGTCGGTATTGGTTCAATGGCTATCGGTAGTACATTTACTATCGGTACTGCTTCGAACAACATTGCTGTATCTGATTCTAATTGGGCTGGATTGGAGTCTTTAACTTCTTATGGTTATACTCCTTTGCCAAATGGTTTATGTGGTGAGGTAACTTCAGGTCATATCACTGTTGCTCCTGATAATGCTTCTACTTATTACTACTCTGAAACAGGTGGTAAAGTTATTCGTGCTGGTTACTACTTTGCAGGCGCTCAGTTCCAAGAGATTGATGGTTCAATTAAAGGTATATTCAGAAGTCCTGATAGTTTAGTTGTTTTGTGTAAGAACTCTACTTATAGGGTTTCCACTTTAAACACTAGCTTGGGTAACACCGAAGTCGCTGCTTGGGGTTCATTCTACCCACCAACTCTAATGGATGAGAACATTGGAGTGACAGACATTGGTTCTGTTTCATTCATGGATAGAAGTAGGTTCATTGCTTTATGCTCTGACTACACTGTAAGGGTTTTCGATGGTATTAATTGGGGCTATGATAGAGCAAAACAGCTTGTTTCTAGTGAAATCCGTAAAGCTGCTATTGGCTCAACAGCTATTTATCATCCAGATGGTTACTACATACTATGGTATAAAGACGATGCAGCACTTACTGCCCCTAATAAAACCCTTCGATTGGGTCTTGTTGAGAATGTTGGCGTTGGCTGGAGTCCTTATTCTGGTGATGATTGGATTGCTCCACCTTCTCGTATGGGTATTGTTCGAGGCATAGACCCTACGACCTCTCTAATGATGATTGTAGGTGCTAATACTAATACCAATACAATCACACAGATAGAGACATTTAATGGCCCTGCAACTAGCCGATTCGTTCGTAGAACAACTGATGACTTCGGTGGTAATAATTCTGACTATGGTTGGAGTGAAGACTTTGGTGAGTTGATTGGTTCAAGTGAATCTTTTTGGGTATTGCATGAGAATACAAACTTCTTTATGCGCCCATTTGAAAGAGATGCTGCTTATCCATCTGACTTAGTGATTACCATTAAAGGTTATGTAGATGATGAAGTTGTTGAGACTGCTACTTTCTTTACAGAAGACTTTGATGGAGATGTTTCATTTGATAAGAATCTGATCGGTAAAAGAATCAGACTACAAATCAGTGGTAACAAATCAAACATTAAGATGGTGGGTACTGAGACAGTTTATAGAGTTCAAGATAGACCATCACGCTCAAGTTCAAATAAGGTTGCAGACTACCAATTAGAGTTAGCGAGTAACATGGTGGTTTGGGCAACTCGCACAAGTCCACTGGAAAACATTATGGTACTACCGACTTCGGCATACAGAGATGCAGCTCAAGTTGGTAAAGTAAGTTTAATACAAGACCAATTAGGTTCAGGCAATTACGCCATGTACTTCAATGGTGAAATAATTTAAAAAGGAAACAAAATGGCTATTACAACAGATTTACTACTAAAGGGTTATTTCACAACTGGCTCTTTCCCAACATCATCAGAGTTTGATGATTTTATCGATTCTAAGCTCGTAAAGACTGGTGCAAGTGCAGTCAAAGTTGATAGCATCTCAGAAGAGACTACTGACAATGGCGTTCAAGTAGAGAATACTAAGTTCCAAGACAATCTTATTTCTCAAGGTGTTGGTCAGACTCAAGGCTATGTTATGCGTATGTATGAGATTGGCGCTTGGGATATGAATAGGTCTGCTAGTGGCCTTGGGTCGGTAACAGTTGTTCTTGATGGAGCTTTAAAGTCTCCCGAATCAGTTAGTGTACTTATATTGAAAGATACCGAAGATGGTGGCATTGATTTAATTAGTAATGGCAATGGTGGAAACTGGGTCATTAGTGCTAGTGGAGATGTTACGCTTTCGATAGATATTGGTAGTACATTTGATAGTGCTATTTATGATGGAGCGACTAATCGTGGATTCGTAGTAGTCACTAAATGGACAACATTGGTATAATCAGATGCCTATCTCCTCATTAACCTATGTGAGTGAAGCATTGAGTATGCCTACTGGGTTCTCTGTTTTATTCACCACTACAGAAATAGCTCCAACTTTAGGTCAGATAGTAGTAGTAGCTGGGTTGTCCATCACTCATGAGTATAGTGGTGGTGTAACTTCGTTTGTTTGGAGAAATAGTACGCTAACTTACACTGGTGAGATTACATCAGGCCAAGTAAATACTGTTGCTATAATCTATGATACAACTCTATCAACTATTCGATTACTTATCGATGGCGTTCTAGTTGATACCCTCCCTGAAACTACTGGCTCTTTCTTGGGGACTCCAACATCACTAGAAGGGTCTAAGGCTTGGAATATATCTGACTTTAGATTGTACAACACAGCATTATCTGATGGGGCAGTCAACTACTACCATTTAGATGCAGCTTTAACAGGACTTGCAGTAGGTAGGTTAGGCTAATGGCTAATAGATATGTACCTGATTTAAGTGCTTTCGATCAATTCTCTGGGGTCAATGATTCCATGAGTCTTGAGGCGAAGTTTAGAGTGATGAGAAGAAACTTTGAACTCATCTCTAAGGCACTGAATCAAGTTGAGATTCCTGCATCGACATCAGCAACAAGCATACCTGGAACAAGTACGATAGAGGAGTTAAATTACTTCACTAGAATATGGGTTATCAGTAAGTCAGAAGTTATATTAATTGACGATATTTACGCAACAACTGGCATTAAATTAAACAGTACAGGCTCACTTACAATTAGTGGCGAGCTGAAAATCATTTGAGGAATACATGGCACATATAGACTTACTCCAAAACGACATAGCAACAAACCCTCAGAGTGGATATTACAGAGTTTACTTTAAGTCAGATGGCTTCCCTTACTTTCGAAACAACGCTGGTACTGAGACTGCTTTCACTGTTGGTACTCTTGGTGACTATGTTACAATAGCTACTGCTCAGACTATCACTGGACCAAAGACATTTACAGGCTTGAGTACTTTTAATGGCGACATAACATTACCTTGGAACTCAGAAATCTTACTAGATAAAGGGTACATCGGCTCTGAAAACGGAGAGGTCGAAATTACTGCAAATATTAATGAGAATATCCACCTTTTAACTTCGGGAACTGGCAGAACAACACTTCAAGGTAAGGTTTTTGTATATGACGATTTAGAAGTTGACCAAAACCTTACAGTAAATGGAGACACTTTCCTACCAGGTTTAGCTACTGGTACGCCTAATATACTGGTGGCACTTGATGCAAGCGGTAAAGCAGTCGATGGTTCTGCTTTGATTCCTGCTGGGGTGACTTCGGTCACAGGTGGTGATGGAGTTGATTCAACAGGTGGGCTAACTCCAGATATTTCAGTTGATTCAACTGTTGCTCGCAAGAACATTGATAACTTATTTTCTACTGGCCAAAACATAACTGGCGCTCTAACCACAACAGGCATAATCAACACTGGTGGTGATATTAAAGGAACAAATGCAACTGCAACACAATTAGTTAGAACTAATAATACAGGATGGACTGGCGTTGCTGGTGGACTCACTACGAGCCATGGTGGTAACATTGTTTTATATGGTGGAGCGCACGCAACACTTCCAGAAAAACTTTCATTTAGAACCAATACAGCTGAACGGATGTGGCTCGACCCACTTGGGCTTAATGTACTCGTACCAGTAAATGTCACAGGTACTCTTGATGTCACGGGCGATGCTACTATCACGGGCGTACTATCCAATATAGGTGGGCAAGCCAATCTTGAGCAGTTAGATGTTTCAGGCATTGCGATATTTGATAGGCACATAAGTTTCAATGCTCACGTAAAAAGCACACCAGTAGCTGGTGATATTTGGCATCCTACGGGATTTCAAGGGTTAAGGGTTCAAGATGATTTAGATGTCACAAATGACTTATTTGTGGGTAATGACCTTGATGTAACTGGTGCTATAAATGGTGGTGGTGGTGCTGGAACATTCTTAGATGGCTCTGGTACTTATACAACACCCTCGGGAACTGGAGTTACTTCGGTCACAGGTGGTGATGGTGTTGACTCAACGGGTGGTAATACCCCAAGTATTTCAGTTGATACCACAGTCGCTCGTAAGAATATTAATAACTTATTCTCTACTAGTCAGGATATCACGGGCGACCTCGATGTGAGTGGTGATGCCAGTCTAATAGCAAATGGATCTAGAGTTATTGGTGGATTCGGTACTGTGAATAGTGGCGGTGTTCAAGACTGGGACGACGTTAGTAACTCTGCTTCAGGTAGTGGCTTTTCACTTTTAGGTGCTGGTGCATTAAATAAACCTGATGCATCTGGCATTAGTTTTTGGTACCCATTCACATATGAACATGTTACTAAAGATGGAACTAGTAATAGAACACAGATGGCAATTCCTTACCAGAACCTAGCTGGTGCAACTGGTAAAATCAATTACCGCTCGTATTACAATACTGGTTGGTCTGATTGGTCTGAAATAGTTTCTACTAATAATGGAACTAAGGATGTTGACATTGGGGGCGACTTGGGTGTGAGTGGTGATGCTACATTTACAAAAATTATAGTTCCAAACATAGTCACGACTCCTAGTGTAGCAACTCTTACAATAGATGCTTCAATAACTAATCAATATAATGTAACTGCTTTAGCAGTAGCTATGACTATTGCAGTACCTACCTTACCAACAGACGGACAGACTTTAAAGATTAGAATAAAAGATAATGGCACTGCAAGGGCTTTAACTTGGAACGCTATATTTAGAGCAATAGGAACGACACTTCCAACAGCAACCACAGCATCAAAAACAATATATGTAGGAGCTATTTACAACCTAGATGATACTAAATGGGATATTGTAGCCGTGAGTGAGGAAGCATAATGCACACAATAATAGATAGCATAGAACTTGTAGGTATTGAGATGACCTATGTTGAGGTTGCTCAAACTGAAAACGAAACTCTGATTGATGAGATTAATCTTGATTATGACTCAACTTTAGGTCAGTGGATAGAAACTAATATTATCGGGTTAGAAGATGGCACTATTTTAATATCTGAGTTTTTTAATACAACTCCTTTAGTGCATATTGCAAGAACAACAATAAGCGCAGAGAGTAATTTGCCCATAATTAATAGTATTGGGGAATTATAAAATGGCTATTGCAATAGGAAATAAAACGGCTAGTAATCAAAACCCAGCTGGCAGTAGTCAAACAAAATCTCACAATATGTCAACAGGTGCAGACGGCACTTTGTTAGTTGTCATAACAATGAGTAATAGCAGAAACTTTACAGGGTGTAGTTATGGTGGTGTAACTATGACCCAAGTTAGAAACCAAAACATGGGTAATTTATCACAAAGACAAGCGATGTATATTTTACAATCTCCTTTAACGGGCGTCAATAATATTGTTGTTACTTTTAATGGTAATCAATGGAATCCCACAAGTATCTTCGCCGTTTCATTTACAGGAGCTGGTGGGGTTGATACTCACGCTGGAACAGGGCTTCTGAGTACACCAAATTCGCAATCTTTAACTATTGTCGCAAATTCTATTATTTATGCAAGTGGCGTAAGTACTCAAGGCATGAGTCCATATAGTATAGGTGGGAGCACAAGACCACTAGAGTTTCAACACAACACTAATAGACAAGTCGGAGGTGGTTTGTCTTTAACAGGGCTTTCAGCAGGCGCGCAAAATGTATCTACTAAAACAACTTCGGGAACTGTTACAAACTCAAGAATAGCAATTCTAGAAGCCTCAGCTACTCCAAGTGGTAACTCAGGAAACTTTTTATTATGTATGTAACAACCAAAGGAAAAAGATGTCAGTAGAATACACGAAGCCAACAGAAAACTTAACGGCTAGAGCTTGTAAAATTACAATAGATCAAACAAGAGTAGATGAGCCTTATATCATCTTTAACTATACCAACGATAAAGAGGATTTAGGAAAAATTGTAATCACTCCTACTCAAATAGTAGAGCAAGGAATCTTGACACTTGAAGTGGTTACTTTGATTGAAGATAGCTTAAGAATAGTAGCTGACTTAATTAGTCCAGTGGCGGATTGACAGTGGTAGACGATTATCTCTCCACCTTATCCATTCCAGCGATAATGGGTATGATTAAATTATACTCAGACCATCGAGTGTTGAAGGCAGAGCATAAGGCTTTGCAGTATGAAGTGAATGAATTGAAGACTGACATCAAAGCTAGTGATGATAAGTTAGACAAAAGATTTGATAAGCTAGAGTTATTATTGGGAAATCTATACACATACGAACGGACACATAGTGCAAAAGTTTAATTCAGCGATAAAATTTGCAATCGGCAAGTCAACTCTCACTAAGAATCGCACAGTGTGTCCTGTGTGTGGGTATATATATATAGCCAACGGATTAGGCCCACAAAACAACAAAGGGCTTACGCTAGCTCTCCACACCTTATTGTTTTTATCATCAAGAAAGTTTAGACTACCTGCAATAGCACACGACATCGCCTACCTTGTTGTACCCTATATGAGTATGTCATACAAAGAAGATAAATATGAAAAATTATGTATCAATAGAAAAGATTGCGATGATTTGTTTCTTGACCTCATGCTTGCTCAAGCTAATGATTCTTATCCTTGGATGAGAGCTTATTACAGAAAAGGTGCTCACCTTGCTTATGACTTAGTTCGTAAAGGTGGAGAAGAAAGTTTCAAACATTACCACATTCCCATCAAGTAACGCTCGGCCCTCCTCTATTTAGCATATATAGACAATGTTGATAGATTGTTAATAAACTAAGAAGTAGCTTTCAAGGGTCGAAGTAATATTATATCTTTAATAGTAAGAAAAACAAAGGTTTATACTATGGCAGAAGAAACACTCACAGGTCTTACAGGCGCACCAGCTAGTAATGATACTACTACAATCAGTCCAGTAGCTCCAGCTCCAGTAGCTCCGACTACAACGACTGACTCAACTATGGGTCTTCCAAAGATTGAGACTCCAAAGATTGAAGAACCTAAAGCAGTTGTTGATCCTTCTGCTGGTCAATTAGGTTTACCCAAAGCTCCAGCTCCTATTGAAGTTCCACCTCCAGCTCCAGTTCCGACAGTAGATATTACTCAAGAAGCTCCGATGGCATTGGAAACTAATCCTTTAGCTGCACCTGTCGATGAGACAATGGGATTGGTCACTAAGGATTCAGCAGAGCAAACTAAGATTATTGAGAAACTTGGTTCTGATGTAATTGACCCTACTGGTAAAACGGTTGAGGGTATTCAAGATGAGATTGCAGAGAGACAGAAGGAAATCTTCTTACGAGACACTGCTAGACAGAATCAACTCAATATGGAGCAGTATTCACAGAAGCTCGCTCAAGAGGGTTTTGGTGGTAGTGGGGCAAGAGAGTCGTTGATATTAATGTTAGAGGCCTCGAACGCTAACAACACTGCTACAGGCTTACAACAATTACAACTCGCTAACTTACAACGCAAATCAGGTGAGGCAGCTAAACAAGAAGCAGCAATGCAGATGTTATTCAGTCAAACGATGGAATCAGGTAATACTAAAGAGGCTTTAGAGTTGGCTAATCAGTTAGCAGCTAATGACCCTGAAAATCCTTATTGGCAGTATGTATCTAACAATCCAGAAGCTATGGCTAAGATGAATGATGTTAATTATCAAGCCAAGCTACTAGCTAACCGAACCAGTGCAGACGATATTATTTCAAGATTAGACTTCACTGCACCAGGCTCTATTCAAGCTAAGTATGGTGATTGGAAAAACTATTTCTTTGATTCAGATGAAGCTATTACAACAGCACGACTTGCTGCTTGGGATGATATTTCTCAAGAAGATAAAGATCGTATCTATGAAGAAGAGATTGGCGCTCCAAGAACTGGAATGATGAATGATGCAGAGAAAAATGAAGTATATGCTAAGTGGAGATTCGATAAGAAAGTATCTAATGCTGAAACTGGACTTATCAGTGATACTATCTATAAAGATTTAAAAGCAAATAATGTAACTGATGAAAATCTTGAAGCTATACAAAATGGAGTCAACTATCTTCTAGCAGACCCTAATGCAACGCCACTATCTCTAGATGGTATGACATTCTTACCAGGTGACTTACAAGGTAGAAAAGCAGAACACTTATTTGAGAATTGGTCAGGTGAAGACTATAATTTAACTACTAATAAGTGGACTGAACGAACTCAGTTTGACTTAGACATGGACACAATGTGGAAGAGTTATGTCAAAGGATTGGGTGATGGTGAAATGCCTCCATCTCATAAAGACTTTATCATAGCAGCTAGAGAAGCAGGATATGTTGAAGGTGAGCCAGTGTCGGCTAAAGCAATTAAACAATCAGCAAGTATGCAAGGTAAAAATGCTGAAAAAAGCGAGCTTATGCAGATTGTATCTTCATACACTGGTGAAGGTAATATCCAATCCTTAGATACAGGTGAGATGTTAGAATTGATAAGTCAAGATGGGGTTAATGCTTATAAGTTGGTCACAGAACTTGGTGGGTTAAAAGATTATTCTACTGCTTCTGACCCTAGAACAGATAGGTCTGATGGTACAGAAATAATCAACTCATACAACAAAGACTTTGGTGTGGAAGCAGCTGCTAATGGCACTTACCCTAGATACGCTGTTTTTGATGGAGTCATGTACAGAGTTGGAGATGTCAATAAAGGCACAAAAAATTTCTATTGGGAGATGACTCCAGTAGACCAGAGTCAGGGAGCTAAGTTCAATCTTGACACTAATTATAGAAATGGATTAGGCAAAGATAGCGTTCTTAAGCAGAACCCAGATGGGACTTGGAAAATAGGGTGGGGCAGAACTGGCTCAACGACTAGTGGTTGGGATGAAATAAAATCTGACTTAACATATGGTTTGTTCTAGCAACCCCTCCATTAATATTAAAGAAAATTTAAGGAAAATATTATGACAACAAAACCTGGACTAAATAGCAAAGACTTCAATCCGTTTGGCTTAGATATGAAGCCTACTGGCTTTGATGCGATGTCTCAAATAGCTAACTCTGGTGGTACAACTGAGGCCTTCCCATATCAAGTACCTATGGGTGGGCTTGACTTAAATGTTTCTGAGGCAAATTCATCTCCGTTTACTGGTGTATCTAATCCAGTTAAAAGAGAGAGTTTAGGCGATCAAGATTATATATCTACCTTTGACCAATACCCTGCTCCAACTTATTCACCCAATATAGACTCAGGTGCTTTTCAAGGCTTCGATAAAGCTCAGATGAAGACTGATGGTAGCTTTGCTTCTATTGGCGCAGGTGTGGGTGCTTTAGCTGGTGGGCCTGTTGGTTCTGCTGTCGGTGCAGTCGGTGGAACTGCTGTTGATATGTATCTTAGTTACCAAGCTAATGAAGAGCGTAAGAAGGCAGACAGACAACGATTAGAAGAGGCTCGTAGACAACAACAATACGCACAAAAGCAATCGGCTAGAGATAGGGCTTTAGCTGCTTCTCAGTATGAAGATACTATGGGATTCAGAAATGCTCAAGAGGGTAGAGTGCAGGAAGGCTTTGAAGTTGATATGAAACAAAAAAGATTAAATATGTTGAGAGATGCTATGAATAATAGTATGCAGAACAACGATACAGTAAGAAGCATATTTGCTAAAAGGGGAGTTATCTAATGGCTGGTGAACAATTTGGAGCAATGGCAGTAGACCTTGTTGGAGCAGAGGCAGACACAAGTGCAATGCAAATCGAAGGACTAGCCAAGGCAGGTGGTCAAGGATTAGGTCAAGCAGTTGATGGTTACAATCAAGCTAACTTCAATCAGGCGATACAAGATGGCGAGGCATACCTGAACCAAATGGCAGATGAGTTAGATATACCACAAGAAAAAAGGAATATGATTAAGTTCTTTAGTGGTAATCCAGAGGCAGTCAAAAGAGGCGCTCAATTCTTAATGGACTCTACTAAGCAACAACGCTCAGACAAAGGTATTGAATGGGGTATTCAACAAGGTCGAGCAGTTGATGAAGATATTAAAAATCAATCAATGGCTATCTTTGAGGACACTAGTTTAACAGAAGAGCAGAAGAACGCTAAAATTGAGGGTTTGAAGTCTGGCAAGAATGAGATGCTTTCTAGCAAAAGATTAGATGCTCAAGGTAAGGATCAGCTATTCGGATTTGATAAAGTAAACCCAATGGCAGGTGGTAATAATGATGATGCCTATAGATTTGAAAAACTTGCTTTAGAAAAAGATAGGCTTCAATTCTTTAAAGATAAATTCATTAAAGAGTTTGAATTAAAGGGTGACAAGTATAAAAGAAAAGGCGTTCAATTTGCAATCAAATTTATTGGAGTAAATAAAGTCGCTGGTGCAATCGCTAACTCAAAGAATCTTGTTAGTAAACTTACATCGTTGAATAAAAATCCTGATGGCACATTGAATGATGCTTTCAATTTTAAATTATTTGACATTGTAAACATTACAGACCCAGCTTTAATTGGTATAGCTAAGAAAATGAATCTTAAACCTAAAGCAACTTTAGATAAAATCAATCAATCTAGAAATGCTATTAATCAATTTGCTCAAAACTACATTAGAGAGATGTCTGGTTTAGCTGTTACTAATGCTGAATTAAAGAGGTTAGAAAACTCTTTAGGTATAGGTAGTAGTATAGGTGGAGACTTTGCTCAGTTCATGGATGCTTTCAATAACATCATCAAAGCAAAGAAGATAGAGATGAGAGAGTTGGAGACAATCGCTCAAAGAACTGATGAAGAAGCCTTTGCTACATTATTCCCTAATGATATTGATAGGCCATCAAATAGATTCGCTCAATTCACAGAAGAGTCTGTTACGAGTATGTTCAAACAAATCAATGCTAGAATAGAGGGTTACGACCCTAGTGACATACCTGATGAAGTTGAAGAAGTAGATGATGCTCCATTGTTCACTGATGGTGGGTTGAATCTAAACAACGCTGGAGTGTTGCCTGACAAAGTAACTACTACTGGTGGCGTTACAGTTAATACTGGATTAAATGAGTCTAAGAAAAAAATAAGAAAAGCAGGTTGGTAGATGAACAAACAGCAACTAGATAATATAAGGTCTGCTTACGAACAAGAAGACCCATCACTTGGTAGCTTACTAAAGGGAGTTGGATTCTCTGAATCAGAATTGAATGGTTTGAGGGATTATTATGAGACTGGTGATGACGAGGGGTTCGGAAAGATAATCAAATCTAGATACAGCCCACCACCTCAACCCACCCCTCAACCAACTCCACAGCCTCAAGCAGTGCAGCCTCAGTTCGATGAAGAGACTCAAAAGATATATGATCAAATGAGTCAGCCTGAATTGCCAGAGGCTTCTGTTGCTGACTCTATGATTACTGAGGAAGCGCCAAATGTTGGTTCTAATCTAAGTCAGTATGCGACAGAGCCAACTGCTCAACCAACTCCTATGCAAGCTCAACCAATGGAAGACAACTTAGCCTCAACTCAAGATGCTTCTTTTGTTCAAAGCTCAGACTTGGATAGACAGATAACTCAGGAGACTACAGAGTATAATCAAGGCGAGGGGTATACAGGTGAAGACAAGAGACAGGTCATAGTAGACGCAAATCAAACTATGAAAAATGCTGTTAAATTCTTTGCTGATAAGTATATGAGTGGTACTCCTATAGAAAAACTACTAGACCCTAATAAGCTATTTGGCGATAGTGATTACACTAGCAGAGCAAGGCAAACTTTAACAGCCTTATCAGATGAAATCAAAGCTATAGATAACAATAAAGATAAGACTAAAGAAGACCTCAAAGAAAGGGTTATGCTGAGTAAGCAGAGAAAGCAAGTCGCTAAAGTAGTTTCGATGCTTGGTTCAAAACTTGGTGCAGATGGATTACTAATACCTAGCACACCAGGTAAAGGTAACTCTGCTATTGACAATGCTATAACAAGTGGCAGACAAGAGATGTTAGCTGGTGAGACAACTGGTACAAAAATGCAAGCCTTCTTCCCATCACTTACTCAGGCAATTAGAGAAGATGAGGGATTTGCTAGTGAAGCAGTTAGTGCAATTAGTGACATAACTAGAACACCAGGTAATGTTGTTTCTGGTATGATTTCTAGTGGAGACTTATGGGGTGAGAAATTATTTCAACACATGGGCATAGACCCAAAAGATAAAAGAACTAGAGATAGAGTTATCGGTGAGATTGGTAATGCTTTAAACTATATCGCCCCAAGTGGCACTGCTGCTGCTGTCGGTAGTTTTAAAGGTAGATTAGCTACTGCTACTCTTGGTAGTAAGTTATCTAAAAGCATACCTAGACCTGATATGGTTACAAGAGCCTTAAACAAACCTATACCTGGTGAAAGTTCTCTGTTTGATACTGGTGTGGTAAAGGGAGCTAGTTTATTTGATGATAAAGTTGGAGCTAAAGTAGTTGAAGAAGGATCTAAGGGATTCTTGAAAACAGTTGGTGGTGCAGCAGAGAAAGCAGCAGGCTATGGTGTAGGTAAAATTTACAACATCGGTGAGAAATTTGCTTCTGCTGGATTGAAAACTAGCTACCAACAAGCTCCCGAAACTATTGTTAGAAGTCTTGAGTATTTAACAGACAAAGATGATAGGAAGAGTGAGTTACTTCTGGAGTTGGTTGCTCAAACTGTACTTGGCTCTGCCATTGGTTTGAGGGGTAAATTCAAAGAAGGATCTATGAGTGAGGCATCTCGGATTCAAAAGCTATATGATGAGGGTGATTATAATAATCCGATAGACATTGAGAAGCAACTTGAAGGCATTGGCTTTACAAGGAAGCAACAAGCAAGTCAAGACACAATGCAAGCTGATGATATTGTTGAGTTAGCTAAGTTGATGAAAGATATTTACTCTAAGGAAAGATATAAAGAGTTATCTAAGGTGATGGGTGGAACTGATGCTGATGTAACTGATTTAATTAAAACACTTGAAGCAAAATCAGAGGCAATGCTTAGTAATAATCAGTATACAAAACAATACAACATTGCAAAAAGAGAGCTAAATTCCCTCAAAGCATTAGTTGAGGCTAGGGGTAAAACCACTGCTGACTTTAAAATTGGTGAGAAGCAAATCAACGACACTGGGTTAATGGAAGATGTGGTTGTAACATCAGATATTAGTTCTGCTAGAACAGCAGGTAAAGCTAGAGAAGATGCTACATGGGAGCTTGACTTAGAGAAGAGTAGCTTTGATAATTTAAAAGGCATAAGTGATAATATCAATAAGTTGACAGAGGAATTAAAAGGGGTTTCTGCATCTGACTTCAATGTGACATCTAAGCAAAGAGTAGGTGGTGGCAGTCAATACACTGGAGTAGATAAAGTAGCTAAACTACAAGAGGAGTTGAACTCGGCCAAGCAATTACTTGATGGCATAGATGAGACAGTTTTTAAAAAACAATCTAGTCAAGTAGTTGGTGGAGCAAGGTCGTTACCTGGTGTTGATGAAGTAAATAAAATCAAAGGTCAGTTAGAAGCTACACAAAAGAAGTTAGATAATATTGATGAGTCTAATTTCCAAGGAAGCTCACAGCAAATAGTTGGTGGCAAGAAAGACTTTGTTGGTGTTGATAGTGCCAACAAGATTCAAGAACAACTAAGTGAAGCTAAAAAACTGCTTGATGGATTAGACGAGTCAAACTTTAAGACTCGCTCTAAACAAATGATTGGTGGGAAGAAAGAATATATTGGGCCAGAGAAAGTAGCTAGACTTAAGGGTGAGTTAGCATCGGCTAAGAAAGAGCTTAAAGAAGTTAGCTCTTCTGATTTCAACAAGACAACTAAACAGATAATTGGTGGTGGTCGAGAGCTTCCTGTTGCAGAACGAGTTGAAGCATTAAGGGTTCAGTTAAAAGAGTTGAAGCCAGGTGATTTCAAGAACTCTAAAAACAGTTACATTAGTGCTGATGGAACTACTCAGAAATATGTATTAGACTTCAAGGATGCCAGGAGTGACCTCAAAGAGGAGATTAAATTACTAGAGGCTGGTCAGTTTGATGAAGCTAATATTAAGTTCGGCAAGAGTGTTACTAAAAAACGAACAGAGGTAGATAAAAAAAGTTTAAATCAGCGTAAAGATGAATTATCTAATAAGATTAAAGAGTTGGAAGGCTCTATCGAATCAGCTAAGAAATCTCAGTTTGATGAAGCTAATGTTAAATATGGAAGTCAGACATCTAGAGATATAACCAAGACTGATGGCGCTAAATTTAATGAGTTCAAGAAAGAGTTATCTGATAGGGTTGCTAAACTTGAATCTGAATTAGGTTCAGCTAAAAAATCTCAGTTCGATGAATCTAACATAAAGTTTGGGGCATCTACATCTAGGGGCATAACCAAAACTGATGGCGTTAAATTTAATGAAGCCAAGAAGGGTTTGTCTGAGGAGATAGATAAGTTAAAATCTGAATTAAGTGAAGCTGAGAAGATTCAGTTTGAGGGCGCTAAGTATGGTCAATCAACAACTAGAACAAGCACTGTAATAGATGATGTTAAGTTTAATGAAGCCAAGAAAGAGCTGTCCGATAAAGTTAAAGAGTTAGAGTCTAACTTGGAGTTGGCTTCAAAGGGTCAGTTTGATGACATTAAGTATAGTGCTGGCTCATCAAGGTCTAGAACAGAGGTTGATACTGGTGCTATGGCTAAAGCTAAATCAGACATTCAGTCTAAGGTAGATAAAGAACTTGAGGGTGCTGGGGCAGCAGGATTAGATGGTGGTAAAAATGCTGCTGATATTATGGCTACAAAGGCTGGCAAAATAGAGAGTCTAGAGAAAAACATAGACGACTTAACTCCAGACATTGTAGAAGGATCAGAAAAATATTATTTACCAATGAAGGACTATAAT
>TARA_R110002167_G_scaffold202427_2_pt1 | contig 26214 bp, 42 predicted proteins | sample TARA_R110002167 | Tara Oceans TARA_R110002167 (sample SAMEA4398238) | marine metagenome | biome: Polar Biome; feature: [MES] marine water layer (ENVO:01000295) within the mesopelagic zone...; material: water (ENVO:00002006), including particulate matter (ENVO:01000060) such...
TATTCCTACATCAAGTAGATATTAATCATAAATTAAAATCACATTTATATTGGCATGAAACATTTATAGATTACATTAAAAAAGCAGACGTAGAGTTATATAAATTAGGAGTTAAATATACTGATGATTTAAAAGATAATGGTTATTTTACAGAAGAGGAAATTAGTAAAATGAAATAAAAATATATTATAATGGAACATAAACACCTGGTAGATCAGCTAAAGCAAGATAGATATTTCAAAGATTTATATAGAAAAAACACAATAGACATGGATAATTATTTTGCTTATAGTGGAAAACAGGAATACAACAATAAACTCGTTCACTTAATGCCATCTTACAGGAAAGGTAAAAATATTGAAATAAATAACGACATGACTAAGTATAAATTAAAAAACTATAAAAAATGAAAGAAGATGATAGGACTTATAGGGGGATAAAAACTGTATTAAAAAATCACATTAAAACAGGAATAAAAAGTTTATGGACTTGGAAGGATGATAATTTCACAATGATATATAAAAATTATGATGGAGATGATAGAATTTATACCTCTAGTCAGTTATTAAAAATTATAACAAAATGATGTTATTAAAATATTTTATTGTAGCTGTATCGTTATTTGTATTGTTTATGATAAGTATTATGAGTATTGTAGCAAATATTATAAAAAAAAATAGAAAAGAAAAGAAAATATGGAAGGTGAAAAAAGTAAATACTATTATGAAAAAAACAGAAATATGAGAGAACCAGTTAATCCTAAAATGAAATTATCTAAAGAACAATTAGGTATAGTTGTAGATCAATATAAAGACAATAGAGTTCCTGATTACTATAAGGGAAAAAATGGCTATGAGGCTAGGAAAGTTTGCGATAACTTTGAACTTTCTTATCACCTTGCTACAGCCACGACATATATATTAAGAGCTTATCATAAGCACGATACACCTATTGACTGTATAACAAAAGCTATTGCTCACTTACAATTTGAACTTGATAAATACAAAGAACAAAATGGTTAGGTTTTTTAATTGGATATTAGGGATTAAAAAAAATAATCTTTTAGAAAATTTAGAGCAATATGAAAACAATAATAATAAAATAAAATCAAATGAAAAATAACGACAAAACTAAAGTAGACTCAACTGTAGAGGACATAAAAGACAATCCTCTTTATAGAGTAATGATAGACTTAAAGGCTGATGGAAATGCTGAGGGAGGTAAATTTGCTACATCACCAGAAGTTAGGATTGAGGTAGAGAAAATTGAATCTAAAGGAGTTGATAAAGTTGTGGGTTTTGTATATGATGGAACAGATAGATTAGAGATAATCACCCAGCCATTAGAAGATGCTAAAAAAATAGATGTTGTTTTAGGAAAGAGACTTCCTGAACCTAATGATAAGGTATAATTCAAATGCAATAGCGAAACCAAGAATGACTCAGGCTGACTCTTGGAAAAAAAGACCTATTGTTTTAAGATACTGGGAATATAAGGATAATATAAAAAATTGGGCAAATCAGAACAATTTTAACTTAGGCAATGAAATATATGCTATATTTTATATAGCTATGCCTAAATCTTGGAGTATTAAAAAGAAAGAGTTAATGATAGGTAAAAACCATCAGCAAAGACCTGATATTGATAATTTACTTAAAGGCTTGATGGATGCACTGCTAGAAGAGGATTCTCATATTCATACAGTTTATTCTAAGAAAGTTTGGAGTGATAAAGCTGGTATTGAGTTTTTTGACTTAAAAAATATATCTATCTTTTAATATTATAATCTTTAGACACTTTGTATTTTTGTTTGTATATTATATTTCTACACTGCTTTTCTGAAATCATGTGTTTAATAGAAAGATCAACAAATGTATCTCCAACCCTTCCTTCGTTTTTAACTAAAAATGAATCAAAATCATAAAACATCATATAGTTTCTTAGGGTTTTAGGTGGTATTATACCATTCTCAATTAAATGATAAAGCAAATCTTTCATTGTAAAATCTTCATCCCATCTGCTTGTTGATTGACTAATAACAAGATCTAAAAACTCAGATATTACTTCTTTTCTGTTTGCCATTTTTTATATTCAGTTGTAAAGAAACTAGTAACAGTTGAAACACAAGATCCACAAGTCATAGCAGAATGTTGATACCTATATACAACATATTGATTGTAAGCATCAAAAAGATCTTTAAGAACAGCTAACCTCTCTTTTTTTGTTTTAGATTGAAAAATAGGATCTAAATACTCTTGTAAACTTTTAAATACAATTTTCTTCTCATAATCAGAGACATGATTCCACTTAATGTCTACCATAAATCTTTTGGGCATTTAATATAAAATTCATCTATTCTGTTTTTTGCCTGTAGAAAGCAACCACAATCTCCACAGTTTTCAATTAAATTTAATCCTAATGTTTTCTTATAAACACCACACACATTACTTCTGCATATTGATGTTCTCTTTTTATATTCATCATCAGTAACCAAAGATATTCCTTTACCTACAATTAATTGCCAGAAAATTTTTCTTAATTCTTTCATGATACAAATATAATAAATTTTTACATAAAAACAGTTGATTGACTTTCTACTGCATTAACAGACGATTGTGAAGAACTTATAGATGATTCAGATACTAAAACAGTTTGAGAGTTAATAGCATTAGATATTAATGCAGCAATATCAGAACCACTCCATGTTTGTGCATTTAATAAACTTTGAGTTCCTGGAGTTACTCCTCCTTGCTCAAATTTATTGCCATAACCTTTATATGAGTTCATTTCAGATAATTGGCCTTTAAATAAAGCAGTACTTCTTTTATTTATAACAGCTTCACCACCTTCTAGCTCAACAACTCTACCTCCTGCTTTGAATTTTTCACCACCTTCAGCGTGAGACTTTCCATGAACCATTCCTCCATTAGCAAATTTTTCTAAAGTTCCTTCAGAAGAACTACCAGGAGTTAATCCTCCTTTTGCACCAACAAATTTTTGAGAGGCAATCATACCGACTTGAGCTGCAATTAATGCAGACATAATAGGTGCTCCAACGATAGCAGCAACACCAAGTTGACCAGATATTTTTGTAATAGCCTGATAACCATTAATTAAAGCCATAGCTATTGCATTAGCTTTATCTAAAATAAATTGTTTTCTTTTTATTTCTCTAACTTGAAGATCTTTTCTTTGTTCTAATCCTATCATTTTATCATCATGAATCTGCTGCATACCCTCAGTATCTTGACCATGCAATTCAGCTAGTCTTATTCTTTCTGAAAACGCTGCTTCTTCATCAGAACGAGTTTGATCAAATTCTTCGTTTAATTCATGTATTCTAAATGCTGCGATATTTGCTGAGTGCTGCATTACCATACTAGATATTTGAGCATAAACTGCTGCAAATTTAGCTATCTTTTCTTGGTCTATCTTACTTTCTTCTGAGTCAAGTTTTTCTTTTGCTTTTATAGATAAAGCATCAAACTTAGCTTGACTAATTGCTTTTGCTTTTAACTGCCTGTCAAGATCTGCTAACTCATTATTATATTCCAGTTGAGCTATAGCTCTTTTCTCTTTCAAATAAGCCCCAAAGTTAATTAAACTTGCGTTCATATTACCAAGTTCAGCTTTTCTTTGGTCTAACTGTAGTTTTGATATATGAGTCATTTCATCATCATCTATTTTTTTCTTTATTACATCATACTTTAACTTTAATGCTATTAAAGCTTTTTCGTTTACTACAGTTTTCGCTAGTTCCTCATCATACATATCTTGTAAAACTTCAAGTAATTTACCTCTATTATTAGCATCTTCTGTAACTAAGTTATTAAAGTCATCCCTTTTCATGTTTTTTAGAACATCATAATTCTTGGCATTAGATTTTATCTCTTGTCTAATTAGTTCAGTATCACTATCAGCCTGCATATCCTCAATAGATTTAAGATTGGTAGCTATTAGGGATTGCATTTTATTTATCTCATTCTGTTTTAATATAAGAGTATTTTCAGCAGCTTTTCTTCTGTTCTCAAAGGTATCTAATATAGCATCCTTTTCTGCCTTTAACATATCCTTTAGGAAGTCTTTTGTTTTTTGTAATCTAAATATAGATAAAGCAGATTCATTATCATAAGTTTTACCACTTTCTGCTAATACAACTTGAAGATCTTTAACAAAACTTTTATATTGAGATATAGTTAGATTTACCTCTTCTTGAGACTTCTGATAGTCCTTGTAAAATGACGCTACTAAAGGGCCTTCTTTATCAACTCTATCTTGTAGTGCTCCAAAAGCCTTATCATTAGCTAAAATTGATTTATCAGCTACTTGTTCATCTAATAAAACTTTTTCTTCAGCTAATTCAACTGCTTTCTCCATAGCATCTAGGTTGTTTTCATGTCTTAATTGTTCAGAGGTTTTTAGATCAAAACTAAAAGTTCTAAAATCTTCTAATTGTTCTCCATAACTTTTTCTAAGATCATCCCTCATGGTACTTTTAACATTTATTTCAATGCCAGCAGCTACTGCTGCATCATCTACAGCTTGTTTCATCTGTGCTCTTTTATCTTTTTGGAAATCCTCTTCTATTTTCAACTGTTCTTTATTACCTGCAATAGCATTTTTCTTTAACATTTCCTGCTCTTCTATCTGCTGTTCAACGCTAAATTCTACCATTACTCCATCTCTAGGCCCATGTTTAGTAGTTTTACGTTTAACTTTATTTAGTTTTTTTATAGCATCCATTTCTCTCTCAAAACCAGCAAGCTTTTTAGTTAACTCTTCTTCATTTTGCTTAATTCTGTTTTCAGATGATTTTATCTGTTTATCTATTCCTTTTTGAGCTGCTACTGCATCATTAAGAGCTTTTAAATCTTCTTTACTTTGAATTTCAACGTCTATTCCCTCTAAGAGATCTCCATGAGTAGCTGCAAACTCTCTTAATAAATCATGTCTTTCTTTGCTTAAAACATTCAATTCTGTTATTAATTTTATTTCTTTTCTAAAAGATTCATGTATTCTATTAGTTGCAGCTTCTGCTTCTTGTGATGCTTTTGTTGTGCTGTTATACCACATTACTAACTCTGTTAAAGCATATATCACTATACCTATTCCTGTAGCTGCTGCTAATCCTATTAGAGTTCTTTTTAATGCCTGTAAAGCAACTTTCATAACAACAGCTTGTTGAGTTGCTGTTCCGAAATTATACCTTAGCATTTTAGTCATCAGTGAAAGAGACATGAAAGATTTACCTGTAAGTAATGTTGTAGCTCTCAATACGGCTAATCTCACTATCATAAATGAAACTGTAGATAAAAATATCTGCACTACAGCTTCAAGTTTTTTCATTGTTCTATCGCTTTGAGATAATGAACTAACCCACTGAGACATAGCATAAATAGACCTTCTTAACGAACCACTAAAAGTTTCTCCAATAGCAATACCTAATCCCTCTGAAGCAGATGTAAGTAATTTAAAATCACCTGCAAGAGTATCTAATCTTATGGCAGCCATACGAGTAATATCACCTTCTGCTTTATTTAGCAACTCTCTACTTAAATCTAACTCTTCAATATTTCTTAATAAAACTAGAAATGCTGGTGCAGAACGCTTATCAAGAAGATCAGTTGCTTCTGTTAAACCAAAAGTTTCCTCTTTAAGCTTTCTCATTTCAACTAAAAGTTGAGGCATGCCATGAACAGTTACTCCTAAACTTTTGTTTAATTTAGAGTTAGAATCACCTAGTTTTAAGAATATATTTTTAAGTGCATTACCAGCAATAGATCCATGTAGACCTGCATCAGCTAAAGTCATTAACATTGAAGAAGTTTCTTCAAGTGTAAATCCTGCTGTCTTTGCTATAGGAGCTACAAACTTCATGGATTGAGTAAATCTTTCAAGATTTAGTGCAGATCCTGTAAAAGCTGCCCCCATAACATTAGTAACCCTAGTTATCATATCAGCATCAAAACCAAAAGATCTAATTATAGAACCAGCAACACCTGCTGCCCTAGCAAGATCCTCCCCTGTAGCTGCTGCTAAATCTAAAGTAGCTGCTTGTGCTGCAATAATTTCTTGTGTTGTAAAACCTAATCTAGCATACTCTTCTTGTAGCTTACCAACCTGAGTAGCTGTAAATACAGTTGTTGATCCTAAATCTCTAGCTGTTTTCTCTAAATCTTTAAACTGATCGTCTGTAGCTCCAGATATAGCCCTAACAGCAGCCATCTGCTGCTCGAAATCAGCAAAAGAGGTGATAACACCCCTTATACCTCCAATAATAGCTCTAAACGCAAATGCAGAGGCAATAGCTATACTTGCAGACTTAAATATAGAAACCATATTTCTACCAGAAGTAGTTAAGCTTTTTGAGGTAGACTGTAGTTTTCTTAATTTTTTATTCTGATTATCATAAGCTCTACTTAATCCATTTATCTTTTTAGCTTGAGCAGCATACTGCTGGTTACCTTTCTTTAATCCCATTAGATTAGCTTTAGCTTTTTCTAATTGTACATTAAGATCTTTTAGTTCAGTAAGGTTTGCCTTAAACTTATATAGTGTCGTTGACTCTATTGCCATTTTATTTATTTATTTGTTTATTAACTTTTCTTTTCTTCTGGTGGTGGATCGGTATGAATTGTATATGAACCCTCTCTTTTTTGATTTCTAACATCATCATCTCCTTTTGTTGATTTGATGTATAAAGGATGATTATCATACTCCTCTCCTTCATTAAAAACTAAATTATGAATAACACCATCAGGTTCTTCAACGTACATTACACAAGCATCTTTATCTCTAGTTTCTTTTAAATCTAATAAAGCATTATATTCTTCTTTATAATCACGTTTTCCATCTGTTCCCATAACTTTTTTATCCCTACGTGCTCTATCATCATTACCTCCCCCAATAATAGCTTTCCTTGTCTTTGTTTTATTAACAACTTTATCTTTATATTCAATGAGCTCTACTGTTGTTAGGTTATTTACAGTTGGGTTATAATCAATTATTTTATTTACAGTCCAATAAGTAGAAACATTATCTATCTCTATATGTATTAGATCTCTGTAATCAAAATTAGCAATATCATTTGCTGTTAAATAAACACTACAAGTTCTTAAAGCAGAGCCTCCATTTAACATTCTATAAGCCCTACCCCAATATTTAGTAAACAATCCTGGGCTTACAATATTAGTATTCCTGTGTTCATGGTCATTAAAGGTTATACAATAAGGATCGTAATTACCTGTTCTTTTAGCATATTTATTAACCATACCAGAGTAAGGATAGTGGTTTTTATTATGACTTATGGCATTTTCATCTACATACTGCCAAGTAGAAACGTCATAATTCTTTCCATAATAATTTAATATCCTCATTGCAAAAGAAGAATAATTTACATTATAAGGAGTCCTACTGACACCATTTATTGAACCACCTTCAGCCCAAATTACAGGCATTATAGGGTTATTGTGGTCGGCAGGGCCGTTCCACATCATATCTCCCCAGCCCCAACCAGCACCTATTGATTGATCATAATCATTAAAACTCCATGTGTTATGAAATACCTTTGTTCCCATTTCTATATATTCCTTTCTAAATCTCATTCCATTATCTTCATAATGAGCATTGTATAATTGATCATAACCATTAGCTGCTCTCCATTCATAAAGAAATTCCATACCTTTATCATTAGTATCTAGCTTGTACGTAAAAGCTGTTACTTTAGCTAAATTTTCTATAATAAACCTATCACTCCATTGCTTAGTATCAATTTTATCAGTCCAGTCTAAAGTACTTCCTGAGCCGAAAAAATCATCATACGGCTCAACGCTTATCATTTTTCTTTCTTCATCTGCTAGCCACTGTAAGTTAAACATTTCAGTAAGTCCTTGTATAAAGTCAACTTGTTTAATACAAGGTAATACTCTGGTTAAGTCGGTAGGTGCTGGGGGTATTATACTACTTGGCATAGGATGAATATCAAATACTTGTTCTTTTACCCAAATTTTAAAAGAGCAATAGTTTGCGTAATTATCTGCTCTATATTTAATATGTACTATATCTCCAGCTTGTAATAGAATTTGAAATCCTCTTTCTAGTAATTTATAACCATTATCAATACAGCTTACATGATTAGCCCCTCCCATTGTACTTATATTCGTTCCATTTTCAGTAAAACTAAAATTATCTATAACAGAACCGTTTAAAGTAACCTGTAAAAAAGCATAACAATGATCGGTATGGCCACAAAAACCTGAATAAGTATTAACTTCCAGTTGTGCTCTTGCGTAAATATCATACATCCCAGTAAAAGGAACTTGATAGCCATTGGAACTGCCTGATCCAGAAGAAAAGTTATTACCAGGATTTCCAATTAAAGGCCAAATTTTAGTTTGAGTTCTAACCCCATTCCAACCATCAGCATCTGCAACACTAAATTTATTAGAAGAAGTTAAAGTAGCATGGCAAAAGTTACTTCCACCAGGCCCTAAAACATCAGAAGTATCTGAATAATCTTCCCCTGAAGTATAAGGATGACAAAGCTGTTTAAAAAAAGGGGTGTTGAAAAAAGCACTATTTAAAGTATAACCAGTTTGTTTAAATATTTCATCTACAATACTTTTAGTAAATATAAATGGATGAAAATCAGAGTTATTATGATCGTAAGATCCATTTGCTGCCATTGCGTTCCATTCTCCATAATTAGCTAGTCCGTAAAAGAAACTTGAGTTATCAGGAGTGTTTGTCCAACTATTAGTAATTGTAGTGTAATTTTTTTCTTCTGGATCTCCATTACTATCTTCATTTACCAATAAAGAAAGATCACATATAGTGTTATCCCCCATAGATCCTGACCAAGTTATATTATCTTGTATTATATGGCATCTATAAGATCCTCCATTACCTGTATCTGATTCTTCAACTCTAAATAATCCTTTAAAAACTACAACTCCGTCAACTTTTATTCTAGCTATCATCCAGTCAATCATTTGTCTTTCAGATCCCACTCCTAACATTGATCCTAGTATCATTTCATTATGCTGATTTGCAGGTATTATAAATGTCTTAGAGAACCCAACACTTTTCTTTTTTAAATCACGAAGATCAGCTATAGAGTAATTTAAAGACAAAGGAACTGACTCTGAGTTCATAACATCAAGTCTATCCCAATCATAAACATTAATATCATAATCAAGACCTTGAGTATAAGTTGGAGTAACTACTGTTGTTATATCAGGAGTTGATTTTCTAATATCTAATCCATTTATTACAATTTCTTTATTGTAGTAGTCTACTGTTCCCTGAGTCAGTTGTACATCAAACAGTATAGCTCCATTAGGCACAGGTGCAATTAGCCCATGATTTGTAGTCATTTCCCCTCCCTGTATTTCATTCCACTCAGGATCTCCTTCAAACTGCATTAATAAAGCTGGAATACAAACAGAGTAAGTACCTGGATCTGTTATTTTTAAAGCAATGCTTGGAAAAGGAGTTGTAGGTGTGTAGGTATTAGGTTGACCTTGCATTACACGTAATTCAAGACCAGGAGTAATAGTAGTAACTGTAAATTCAAAATGCCAGTTTTCATGATCTTTTAGGAAATCATAATTTCTCATTCCAATATAATTATCAAGAAAATCATAGCATGGATTAATTCTCCATGGCTTACCTGAAAGAGTATTTGTTTTAGCACCATAATAGCTATTACAAAACATTTGATTACCCATTAAACCCTTAAATACTAGGGTATTAGCTGTTTGTCTAATTTCAGACCAATTAGGCCCATGTTGAAATGGAGATGCGTACATATAATAACTCCCTGAAACTCCATCTTGTAAAGGGCCTACGTTTAATAAAGATGATGCATCAGTTCCATTACCTAAAAGAAAAAGATCATTATTTATTCCAGATATACAATCAAAAACATGACCTTGAACTCTACCATCATAATCCCAAGATTCTGCGTGAATAAAATAAATAGATAAGCCATCAAAAGACATTCCTTTTTGTTGACTCTTATGATTAACAGCACTAGTCCAACTACCTTTTGGAAACCAAGCATTAACTAATGCGTAACTTGGTGAATCGAAAGAAAATTTCTCCCATGGAAGTACTCTAGTAGCTCCAGGGCCTCCTTTAAATGCAGGATTAATAGGACTGCTGGTATAATCTATTACTCCTGAATTTGCCTCATATATACTAGGTCTATATCTAATTATTTTATGATCTACATCTCCACTCATATCTATTTCTATAGTAGAGGAAGATCCTGTAGGAATCCCCCCTGCATTTAGATCCAGCATATTCCAATTACAATCCTGAACACCCCCTAATTCACCATAAGTAGTAAAAGTACCAGTATTATAACCCTGAGTAGGATTAAGTTGAGCTTGGCTTAATCCAAGCATATAAGATCCACTTAAAATTCCACTAGTAGCTCCAGGAATCCTTATTATAGCGTAAAATATCCAACTAGGGGTTTGACTTGATGTATTATGGAAAGGTAAGATAGGATAAGCAATATTTTCACCAGAAGCACTTGCAACACATCCATTGTAAACACTTGTAGTTACCGTTCCTGTTTGTACGCTAGTCGATATAGTTGTTGTACCTGCATCCTTACCTATCTCTATTACAACATTTTCTGGAGTTCCATTTGCCATTTTTTATGTTCTTTGTGTTGTTCTTCTTTGTGATTTAGTATATTGAAATTGTATAAAATGAACACTATCTTCAGTGGTGTGTAAATTATAACTTCCTGGCTCTATAATTACAGGTATTTTTCTTCTTGAGTAGGATGTGGCATCTTGAATAACCTCTTCAACCCAGACTTGTGGACTTGCTATTAAATCTGCAAGCCAATTTGCTTTTTCTGTTGTTAAAGGTTGTGAAAAAACATTAAATGAATCTTCTCTTTGAGTCCAAAGCATTTTTCTTGTGTGCTGTTGTGATGGACTATATCCTGATAATCCATAATGACTTTCCATCTCTTGACCATCAGTAGATACAGATTTACTAATAGTACCATAACAGTTAAAGAAATCATAACCACCAAGATGATTTTTAAATATAAATTTTGTTTTTTGGCAATGTCCTTCATTTTTTTCTTCTGTTAAACCAAAGTGATACCACTTAGCTTTTAAACCATTTTCTTCAGAATAACTAAGAGGGTAAAGACTTTGAACCGTACTTGAACTATCTTCTGCTATTGCAAAAACAGAAATTGTGTCTGCTACTAAATTACCTGAAGCATCAACAAACAGATTTAAAGCACTACCAGTATTCATTAAATACTCTTGCTCTATTCTATCTGGATGTAATGATATTTTAAAAAAAGTAGAGGTTACTGTTGGTTCGATTGTAGTCATACCTACAAAACTCCCATTTAAGTGTGCCATGTAATAAACAATAAATTTATCATACACAGAATCTATTGATGCAAGAGTATATAAACCATTAGATCTATCTTCATTTCTATTCATTACCTGTACAGGAGAGTTAAGAGTACCAGTTGGCATTTCAGTCAAAAAAGAATGTATTGGTGGGTTAATCCACCCATTATCTCCTAGAACAAGACTATCTATATCTTGAAGATTATGACTAGCATTATATAATTGCATGTCATGAGTCGTAGCCCCAACTCCAATAAATACGTTAGACTCAACTACGTCTGGTAAATCATCATACAATGCATTTTGCAAAACACCACTATACCTTACAGGCCACATAACTATTTTAAATCGATAAGCCTCAGTTTCTGCTGATAATTGAAAGTTACTTATTGATTGCTCCATAAAATCACCATTAGAAACAAAATGTCTACAATGATCCATTAAATTAAACTCATACACTCCTGTATATTTAAGTTTAGCATGACCATCAATAACAATACCTGTAGCAGTATAAGTTCCTGAACCCCAAGTCTGCTCAATCATTATTTCACCTCTACAAAAAGCAATATCTGCATCTGTAGATCTAACTGAGCATAATATCGGTCTATATACGCTTTTCCAATATCTATTAATATTTCTATATAAAGTAAAGTTTCCCATTTTTTAATAATTTATTTTTTTATCCAAAGCAGCATAAACATCTTTATTTATTGCAATCATTATCCTTTTCTTAAACTCTTCAGCTAATACTCTGTCAACATCTTTTTTAATTTCTTCAACCCACCCTTTATTTTGTGGAGCACCTGAAGGTTCTTCGTATTTTCTTTTTCTAGCTATACGAAAAGCCATTAAAAGTGCATTTCTTTTATTTAAGTTAAACTTTCTACTACACCATGCTGCTAGTGCTGAAATATAAGCATTTTTACCTTTATCCCCACTCCCTTGTGTATAGGGTATTTGAGCTCCAGTAAGACCTTTATCCAGCATAGCACCATATTTGCTTCCTACTACAGTTAAAACCATACGGCCACCCCCTTGATCTACAACCTCTCCTTTAATACTATTTCTTAAAGAGCCTGTGTCATTCATTCTCTTTGCACTGCCCTCTCTTCTTTTATTTAACTGCTCTTTGAACTTTTTTTCAGCAAGCTTAGAAGCTCCTTTTATTACGGAGACAATATTTGTAATACTAGCCACTAGCTATCTAAACCTCTATCTCTACCATCTTCAATTTCGTCCAAATTATCTCTAGTAGCTAATTCATCTTCAGTTAATCCATCACCTTCATCTGCAAGACGAGGTGTATTGATAATTAAACAACCTGAAGTTTGGCAGTCTTTTAAAGCAAAAGAACCAGTAAACATTCCTGAACCGTCTCCAGGATCAATACAATTACCTGAAACACAATTATAAGTAACTTGAGTAGGATCTGAAACAGGAACGTAAGCTTTATTGCAATCCACATCAAAACAATCAACAAACACTTCTATATTAAAAGTACAATCAAGAGTTACTAAGTTATCATTAAAAGTTCCTTTATCTCTAGTTATTGATATTGCATCTTTAGGTATTACGTTGTTGCAGTCAGCAGAAGCCACGCAAGATAAAAAACTCCATAGCTTTTGTTCTAAAGAAGTCATTATTAAATGAACATTATCTAAATACTGAACAGCAGTTTGATTAGAGCTTGAAAAAGGTCTGGCTGCTGTTATTTGGCAAGTATAAACCTGTAAAGAACTATTAAGGTCGTATATTTTTGAGCTTGGGTATTGAAGATTTAATAAATCATATTTAATACTATGATCAAAGTTAATATGTTCTAGTTTTCCAAACTTAAATGTGTTAAATCCTGCACCAGTAGCACAGGTTTGCATTTTTGTTACTAAATTAGTTAAAGTTGTTGCCATTATTTCAGTCCTTTTTCGTTTAGTTCATTTACTCTCTCCTCATAACTACCACAAGCAGCTTTCCAGGATAAGTATGTAATTATCTCATAAAGCTTGGTTTCTAAAACACTATTTACTGGTGTTTCAGTGGGCATTGTAAAAATACCTGCTTTTGCCGTATCATATATACTATTTAACCAACCATATCCATCTATTGTTCCTTTAGCTGCAATTCTTGCTTTTGCTGATCCTTCATCTGATCTGCCTGAGAGATTAGGAAAGTCAGTGTCAATTTTTGTTCTAACTTGGTCAAAAAAAAACCTATATCCCAAATTGTAGCCATATCAAGTTTTCTGAACAGAATCGCCCTTTGATCTATTATATCATCATTGAGTTTTTCTATCTCTCCTTCTTTTTTACATAATATTGCAACTTGTCTTGGCATTATCTCTAATCTTCCGTTCTTTAACAGCTTAGTTTGTAATTCAAGCTGTTCTGCCTCAACATATCTACCAAAAGATGATTTAGCCATCAAATCTTCAGGTAAAAAGAATTTTTGATCGTCAATAGAAAAAGATCCTATATTAATAGGATTGTATTCTTCGTTTAAATAAGAAAGATGTTTCATTATACCATTAGCATCCTCTAAATCTATCATTGCAACCTCCTCGCTACTCATTTTACACCAGTATGATAATATCTTAGTGTTATCTTCTAAATCCTGTAAAGCGTTCTCTAATTGAACGTCATCAGAATCACTTTTTGATTCTTCTCTTTCTGAAAATTGCTTACATATTTGAGCAAAGCCAAGAAACCTCTCAAAAGTTACTTGAGACCAGTTATCTGGTAGCTCTACGTTTTTTCCGTTTAATTCAAATTCAGCCATTAGTTTAAATGTATTTTATTTTCACTCTCAGTCCAAGGTTGCATTATCAAGCTTGAATTAAGTGATTGGATTGTTTTATTAATCAAAGATAACATTTTTTCTCTAAAAAGCTCAATATCTTCACCTTTATTTACTGTTAATGATGCGAAATATCCTGTTAAAGCCCAATAAACATTATTAGGTAAGGATAAATACCAATCTTCATAAGCAGTATCTCCGTCCATTGCAGAAACACCTAAAGTATTATGATATATTATTAAGTTTTCTATAATATCCCTGAAACCATCAATATCTTCATTATACATAGTACACTCTTCTACAATCTCTTCAATTTCAGTTAAAAAAGAGGAAACTATAACCGAGTGCATGTTATTTAAACAGTATATTGGTTTAGATTCATTCATAATTACAATATAACGAAAATATTATGGAAGTTTATGGAACAAAAATATAGTTTCTACCTCCAGGCCATTATTTTACGACCATTCTTAAACATATACCTCATTCTCATCATAAGTGCATCAGCAAAATCAGGAGAGTGTCCTAAAACTGCTTTCATTTCTTTTTTTGATAGAATAGCTAGTTTTCCATCATTATCCATATTTTTTCTTCTTATAACTTCAAACTCTTCAATAATCTTGTTTCTAAGGTCTGTATCATTGCATTTTACCCAGATATTACCTACATTTATCTGTTCTGCAAGTTTATAATAACATTGAGTCTTTAGGTTTTGATAACTCTCTTTATCTAAAGCTTTGGCATTATTTACAAAAGGTTGCACTCCTTTCATATAATGAGAGAGGTATTGACCTACTCCATCACTATCAATTATGATGTTTTTTTGTGGTATTTTGTGTATATCTGCTATGTTTCTTATCAGTTTCTCTACATTATCAGCAGATGTCTTGTCTTTTGTTATCATTTCCTTCACTACCATGCCATACCAGACGCAAATAACCAATTTATCACTACCAAGTAGGGCAATATCACAAGATAGATACCTTTCTCCTTCTTCTTCTGATACAGATGAGTTAGTAAACATATTTAAAATAGCTTCATAGTCAAAAAGTCTATCTTCACCTGAATCATACTCCCAGTTACCATGAAGTAGTCTTTCTCTTGAGACAGGATCAAGTTTTCTTAATTGTTCTTCATAAAACTCTGATATATGTGGATTATCTGCTAATTTAGCCTTAACAAACTTCTTGTGTGTAGCTAAAGTACCGTCTCTATCTTGTTTATAGAAGTCATACACCCAGTTTTTCGCAGGATTACATGACATAAGCACTTTTGGACGTAATTTATAGTCAGAAAGCATATATCTTATCCTTGAAGCCACAACATTCTTTGCTTTTTCTGTGCATTGGTTCACCTCATCTATAAATGCACCTGATATTTCCAATGAACCAAGTGAATCAAAATTTGGATCAGCAGGGTATTGGTAAAGGTCTTTTAAAAGTATAGTACTGCCGTTTACAAACTCAATAACATTACTTTGGGCATTAAACTTGTAAACCTCTCCTTTTTTAACCCCCCAATCACTACAAACCATGAAAAATGAGTTTAAAGTTGTTTCTTTTAGTGTTTTTAACACAGCTCTACCCATTAACCAGCGTGTACCAGGATAACGAAGGCAAGAATATAATAACCAGGCTGCTCCGAAATAACTTTTACCTCCACCAGCACTTCCTCCGAAAAGAACTTCACTGGTTTCATTGTCGTGAAGATAAGACCAAGCTTTATCTTGTTTTGGGGTTGGTTTAAAATCTATTTCCAAATTAACTTCTTAATTGGATCAATTATTAATTTAACTAACAATAAGTATATTAAACAAACAGGCAGCATAGATATAATTGCAAAAACTGCAAATACAATTTCCATATAACCAATTTTGTAGCCATAACCTTTTTCAAGTCCTTTTATAAAATCTTTCATTTTCTTTATTTATTTATTATAATAATGTATTCCAAAATCTATCTGCCGTTGATTCAGTATTTACTTTTTTGATGTCAGCAGGAAAAGCTCCAGCATCAACCAGTGCGTTAAATTTTGTAATGTGAGCTGATACTTTAGCAGCAGAGTTTAAAGTTAAAACAGTAGCTTGAACTGCCTCTACAAAATCAACATCCCTTAAAACATTCATTGCCGTTGAATCCGTTAAAGAAGGAGTTGTAAAAGAAGTTAGTCCACCAGAATAATCATGGGCAGTTATTGTTTGTAAATTACTCAACCAAGCACCTGAGTTAATCGTACCCATTTCTGCAATGGTTATAATATCTGAAATCAAAACCTTCTCTGAATTAAAGTTCATAGACCATTTTATTGAAACACCTTCAACTAGTTCTTCAATATAAGCTGAGTCTGAAGCTGAATAAAGATCTCTTATTTCTTTAACCTCTCTTACCGTTCCATTAGATTCAGCCAAAACATCAGTTATGACTCCAGCACTTGTCAACAATTTACTCTTGACTATTGAGCCTTTACTTTTATTATAAACAGTCCCTCTGCTGTCTAAAATACTCTTTTTAATTGTTCTCATTATCGCAGGTGCTATACCTGAGGGAGTTGGAGATGCTGCTTTTGATATTACATCAAATGTGAATGTTACTGCCATGTTTTTTTATTTATTAATTAATTATTATGTTGCTAAAGCTTCCAATATATGTCATTTATTTTTATTATCTTCGTGCCTGAAAGTTTACTCCTTTAAATCTTTAAAACTCTTTGCTGTAAAATGCGAAACAAAGTTGAGCAGGTAACAGTGAAGTTGGATATTAAGGTGGGTATATTATATCTCGTCCTGTGGAGGTGAGTAGTTAAACACAAAGCCTTCTCCACCACTAGTAACATCAACTCTATCCACAACAATACCTTTCATCTTTGCAATGTCTTGAAGTAACAATCTACAGATATTCAAATCACCTGCCTTATAACCTTGACTGTATAAATCTTGTAACATGATTGCATGCTTATCCATTTCGTATTCTCTCTCTTCTGAGAATTGCTCTGCAAAACTCTCCAATGCCTTTTTATAATAGATACTAGCCATCCTTCTTTTAATTCCCCAGTGAGCTTCACAATACTCCATTATGTCAGTATATCTTACTCCCCTTAATATTAATTTTACAACTTCAGTTGTTCTTTTATAACTAACTAATGAAGTAGCCTTTCCTGAGTCTTTAGTGATGTCTAAAGCTGACGTATTCTTGTTAGAAACAACAGACTTAATTATCTTTAAATCTTCTTCCTTTTGAGCCAGCTTGGCATCCCTCTTTTCAGCCCTTCCTTGATCTCTTTTATTCATTTTACAAATTTACATTATTTATGTACAATATAACAAAAAATAAATGATAAAGTTTGGAACTAAAATACATATTGTGCAGTAGGTGTAATAAAAGTTGAAAATCTGAAAATCTAGTGTGAATATTAGACTTGCTCAATTTCTTTGCTCAATTACGCAAATAATTAACTTTTAATATGTTAAATTATATAAAATAATATTAATTTTTTTTTATTTCTTGCTTAATTGATCGGCTTTTTTAGTCCTTAATTGATCGGTTTAAATTGTTTTATTTGTTTATCATGTTAACAAATAGATTAAAATAAATTGTTTAATTAGTGTAAAATAGGATCTTTAAAAGTATTATTTTATATATATATACACCATCACTAAAAGCCCCTATATTATAAGACTACAATAAGCACATAATAAGACTAAAATAAGCACCATATAAGCACCATATAAGCACTTGATAAGATAAGCACCATATAAGCTACTTATAAGTAAATTATAAGCATAAAAAAGCCCCTATAAATAGAGGCTTTTAATCTGATATGTATTTTATACTAATTTTGCATCCATGCTTTAAAATTATCTTTTAGCCGTTCGTTTTTATTATATTGTTGCACCATATAAACATTACTTTTTTTATTAAAGTAGTCAATAATATATTTGTTTTGATCCTGATTAATACAGCCAAAGGTACTTAAATATGCTCCTCCTTCAGTTCTTACATGTAGTAATACCTGCAAAGGTTCTGCATGTTTACTATCATTAGCTTTAATACTATATGTTAATACTATGTTATTGCTTCCCAGATATGCATCCACTTTAGGGGCTTTTAGTATTATTTCTTTGCTTGTTGCTGATAATACTTTTAATACATCTAACTTCTGGATAATGTTTTTTAATTCTTTGTTCATCTTTATAAATTTATTAGTTATTAATTGAGACAAAAATAAACTTTTATTAATTAACTACCTAATTTTTTAGCATAAAAAAAGCCCCTATAAATAGAGGCTTTAATTTATCGGCTTTTATTGATCTAATTATATAGTTTATTATCTATAATATAATAAAAGGGTTTATTAATTACTTTTCTTATTTCTGATATGATTAGTGTACTATTGTCAAAGGTTGCAAAGGTTGTAAATTCTGCAATAGTGGGCTCACTACTATTAATACCTAAAGAAAAAGATATTTTTAATGTACTAAAATCAGCATATAAATTTATTATTTCTTTTATTTGCTCAATTTTATTAGGGGCTTTTTTATCTTTGTCTCTGTTAAATTCAAAAAAGATAGTAGTATTATTTATGTTTTTAATTTCCATGTTTTAATTATTTAAGTTATTAATAAATTCTTTTATTTTTATATTTTTATATGTATTTTGTTGAGTATAAGTACCATATCTTTGTAATTCAAAATTGATTAAACCCTGAAAAAGTATTTTTTTATCTTGTTTAATTTCTACAAAATTAGTACTATTATAAAATTGATCTATAAAAGCAAATAAATTGTTTTGATCGGTTGAAATGTTAATTTTTTTTATCATGTTTTTAATTATTTAGTATATAGATTAATAAAAAGGGGCTGCATATATAGAGTATATTTAACACATCTATAAATTTAATACTTTTGATTTTTTTTACCATGTTTAATTTTTTTATTGGTTATTAATTGAGACAAAAGTAAACTATCTTTTTTTAATACACAAATAAATTTGCATATATTATTTTATTGTTATTCTATATAATAGGAAGAAACAAAGAAGAAGAAGAAGAAGAAAAAAGAAGAAGAAGAAAAAAGAAGAAGAAGATCCCCCCCCTGATACACTAAAAGAAGATCAATAGTGTACTAGGAAAAAAAACCCTCCAGTGTACTAAGCAAAAAAAAACCCCTATTTTTTAGGGGCTTTAAATTCTTGATATGTTTTTATTTTTAATTTATTTGCTTTTTGCCTGAAGAAATATTCCTGATAATTAATATTTTTACTTCTCCATAAATAAGCTAAATTCTGATCTGTGTTATTTTGCTCTATCATATATCTATGCTCATTAAATATTCAACATCATTATATAATTGTGAGGCTGAGTAAATTTTTCTTTGTCTACAATAGATATTATAGCTAATTATACTATCAACTTCTACACTTCCAAAAGTAGTACAAAGGTTTAAATATTCCATCTTTAATTTTTCCATGATCTTTTTTTTAAGTTATTAATTACTGCAAAGATACAACTAATTTTATTACCCACCTAATTTATTAGGGTTAAATTTAATTGATCAACTGCATAGTTAATGTGCCTTGTTGTTGTTGGGCTTTTACTTTTGCCCCCTACACTCCATGAACTCAAATTTAAAGTATTTCCAACTATTTCGGCTACTTTAGTATCATAGCTATAAATAAATTTATTATCATATTTTAAATTGGCTTTATGTTTTGCAAATGTTTTGAAATTATTTGTTTTGTCTTTAGTATAAACCCCTATATTAACTTGAAATTGACCACTAGATGTAATAAAAGTGTAAATATCACCATATTCACTGCAAATATCAAACAATTTAACTTCCATTTCTTCGGTAGTTAGTGCCATTTCTCCAGTAGATCCAAAACCTGAACTATCAACAAATAAATTTTCTATTAATGTATATCCTGAAGGATCGTTTCTTTGTTCACTTTTGTAAACTTTACTTAATGTTTGTTTTGTAATTTTCATCTGTATTATATTTTTAGTTATTAATTACTACAATATAAACACTATTTTTTTTAATATCCTAATTTATTTGCTATTAATTTATTTGCCTATTAATTATTTTATTTATTCTATTGTAGATCTTAATGAAAAAAAAAGAGGGGATCTTGACAACAATTAATAACCAAAAACCCAACCCCCCCTTATATCATGTAGTGTAACATGAAAAAAACATCTCTAGTGTACTAAGAAATAACAATAGGTTGAGTAGGGGTTTCTTGCCTTATCACGATCTCTCCATAAGGGCTACTCATTCGACACCAAATCTAGATGGTTATCACTAACCTTTGGGCTTATTGTTACACCTATTGTTAATTTATTTAATATGCTGATACACTCATTTTCTGCTGATCTTCAAAACTTATTGCCCATTCATCTTCAGGTTGACTTTTTTCATGCATATATCTCCTTAATTGCTCTGCTATTTCAGATAAACCATAACCCCCAACAATACAAATATTATCCCAATTATCAATAGTACAATCATTCTGTATTGATCCCAACATCCCACCTCCTAGATAGTTTTGATATGCACTCATTAACTCTCCATCCCAAACATCATCAAAAACCCCTAGATCAATTTCAACTCCACCCCCTCTAGTGCTAATTTTCTCTCTAATAATTGCACTCTCAACTTTTTCTTTTAAATTTTCCATTTTATTTTTTCTTTTAGTTAAACAACAATACAATATAACCACTAATTTTTTTCTTATCCTAATTTTTCAGCATCTTTTTTCAATAAAAATTCTTTTATCTGATTAAACTCTTCATTTGTAATTGCCAAAGTATTTGTTTTATCCCCATCAAAACCCCAAAATTTAATACCAACTTTATATATAGGATCTAATTTTATATTCTTTAATTGCCCTATTCTATATTCTTTTGTATTCATGATAATTTATTAAATTCTATTTTTAAAATGTTTTCTTCTTTGTCTGATAACCTCATCAATCCCATTGTATATAAATTTTTTAATTCAGCAAGAGTAGGTTTATATCCAAATTGTTTAACATACCTTTTTATTATTTTATTCATAGCTATTTATTTATATTGATAATATTACAATATAACAACAAATATTTCAGACCACCAAATTATTCTTCATCTTTTTTTCCATCCCTCTCCATTTCCTCTCTGCTCTCTCTCATAAGATCATCATATTCATTTTGATCTATTTCTTCACAAATATCTTCACACTTATCACAAACAGGATCATCACTAGGCTCTGCATGATCTTTACATCTGTAACACAATCCAGTATCTGATATTTCAGCCCCACAACAATAACTTAATGTATCATCAGAAAAATCTGCACCACAACAATTACTTACTAGTGTACTACCCCCATCATCAATGGGGTTACTTAATTTATATTCATCTAAATTCATATCTTTATTTTTTTGTTTCTTTTTGAACATCTATTACTACCTCCCAGATAGCTAAAATAACTATTATTAATATGTATGTCATGTATTTTTAGTTTTATTTTTAGTTTTAGTTAATTACTCCGTATCTAAACCATATTAATAGGCAAAAAGCCACTATTATTAATATAAATTCTTCATTATCAGTTAACTTTCTCATTTCCCCTCTACTGAACACATTACAACTAAACTATGATCTAATTTACATAATTCGTTTTCAAATTCTTCTGCCATCATTTCAAAATCATAAGTTATACTACCATCCTCATTTTCTATGTAATATGTTGGTATTACTATTTGGTTTACTGCAATTTCTCTATTCATAATTATTTTCTTTTATTATATTCGTTTATAAATTCTACTACTGCCTTGTACACATACTCTATATTTGTCGTTTGTAAAGCATACTTTAGATTAGTCAAGTCCCAATCAGCATTTTGCTCATCCCTTGATTTGATTATCTCATTTGCTACTGGCATAAGCCAATCCCAAGAGGTGTGATAAGAAAAAGATTTAACCTCTGCCTCTTGATTATAAATTTCTTTTATTTTCTTATTCTTCTCAGTATACCCCATAAATTCTGCTATTATTTGATTGTCTGCCATTTTTTGTGTGTATTTCACTTTATATTTATTTAATTCGTTATCACTATAAACTCCCATTATATTATTTGCCATCATTTCATACTCACTATACATATCATTATAATACTCTTGTGCCTCATCAGTAAATTTATAACTACCCTCTTGTACATTTTTAAAAGTATCAGCACCATAATTCATTTCAGTTATTTGAGTAGCTAATTCATCTATAAATTCCATAAATCTGCTATTGTCTATATAAGTTTTATTTATTACTTTCATTTCTTTAAAATATTAAGTTAATTTCACTAATTTGCTCTACATTATTCTCCCAGTAGCCGACTTCAGAATGTAGTGTACCATCTTCTCCAAGTCCTATACAAAAAACATCATTTTCATCATGTCTATCTGTACCATCACTCTCTACTAAAAAGTCCATTATATCCTTGCACCACTCATCAGTATCATACCATTTTGTATGTTTAAATTCATAAAACTTCATACCATCATTTTCAGTCTGTATATTCAGGTAGTCTGAAAAATGATCTCTAACTTTAAAATCATGTTTTGCTAGCACTAGATCAAAAATATCTGATAATTGACCATTTTTTACTCCGATAATTACTTTACTTCTATATCCCATTTTATATAGTTTTTTTTAATTCATTTAAATATCCTAACAATTCTTTATCACTTAAAATTGCTAATTCATATATGTTATTTTTCTGATTACAATTTATATCTTGTATTTCCTCTATTACTCTTTCTCTATCCATTTTATATAGTTTTTTTTAATTGGTTATGTATTATTGTATAAATTTTATCACTTGCACTTACACTTTTTTCATCATTATAATTAGGGTAGTATTCGCAAATATCTATATCATGTTGTTTCCAAAAATAATCCCCAATCTTATCCATTATTTCATCAGTAGCATTATCTATATGCTCAATCTTTTGTCCTAGTTTTCCCATTTTATTTCTTTTATTATAGTTAATATTAATTTTCTCTGATCATTATTAAGTTTATCATTATATTCATAGCAGTACAACAAACTATCTAGCACAATACAATTTTCTTTCTTAGTTTTAATTTTAATTTCCATTTCTTAAAATATTAATGTTATTATTTTATTTTTACAATCCACTTCAATAGCTTGAGGTTGTACATGATCCCCTAATTGCAAATCTATTTCATTTTCGAGTTCCCAACCATCTTCAGTAGATATTTTTATAGTTTTAACTTCATCTTCATCTTCATCTAAACACTCCCAAACTCTAACTGAAAACTCTAAATCAACTTTATATCCGTATGCACTAGCATCTTTAACTCCCCATGATCTATATTCTATATAAAAACCCCAATCAATATAAGCAATAGCATAATCAGTATCATAATTATATTTTGTAATATCAAACTTATCACCAAAAGCACTTTTTAGTTCTTTTTTAAGTAGTTTTATATCATATATTGATATTTCAGAGTTTTTTAATTCAGATGAAAATTTCATGCTATCCATGTTTTTGTTATTAAGATTAATATGTTACAATATAAACACAAATATTTGAGACTACCAAATTATATTGCCTTTATTTTAATTAATTTAATTGGATCATTTCAAATATAGAACGCACATATACGCACATACGCACACGCATGGGTAACGTGTACGCATATACGCACTAAACAGACCTCCGTAGTCTACTAGCCCTGAATAAAACTAGACTCCTACAGTGTACTGTACTAAGAAATTTTTAGAAATAATGTACAAACCTTGCTACCTGACCACTATCATGTTCATGAAGGAAAGCCTCTACTGCTTTTGGAACACCACAGAATCCTTTTCCTGAGTGCCAACTATCTGATGCTGATGGACTTCTCATATATTCTATTGTAACACCAATATAATCTTTAGCATCTAACCATTTATGTTTAACTTTATGATGGAAATGATGAAGATACCAGTACCTATGAGTAGTTTCTGCCCATTCTTTTGGTTTTTCATTTGCCATTAAAAGAGGTAATTTATCCATCTTAGCACCATCTCCATGCTCAAGACCTATTAAATTAACCCCATATTTATAATATTTTCTATTTGATACTCCAGCATCAACTGTAACATCATCTGCTTTTCTAAACCAACTCTTCAGTGCGTGAGCTAAATGAAATCCACTTTGAAAATCATGGTTAGACATGGAGTGCACACAGTCTACTGGAGCAACTTCTCTTAACATCTCTACACATCTAACATAAACCTGTAAAGCAACTTCATAATGCTCCCACCACTTACCATCTGTATCTTGATATGTACCTCTAGTAGTGCTTGACATCACATTATCGGTGTGTAGTATGTCGTTACCTATACAAAAAAGTACTCTATCTATATCAAAACCCCTAGCTTTACTTATAAGGCCACTAACCCCTGCTAAAACCCTTGTTACAGCAATATCTATGTTATATTCTTCACCAGTTTCTTTTGCGTTAGCATATTTACCTATATGAACGTCTGCTGGATTTATAACCAGTAAATGACTACCTTCTACGTGCTTTATTTCAGGGTATTCTGGGGCATTATCTTCTATGAGCTTCAATACATTACTAAAAACATCCTTCTCATTAACAGAATTTGTCTTAGTAACCACTGAAAATCTTAAATCACCTCCCATATTCTGCCAGTGTTTAACTGATACAACATCTTTTTTATCAATACCTCTTTCTAAAAGGTGATCATCTAGTGCTGAGTTATGTGCAAGGTTGTAATTCAGGTTCTGTAAATCACCTGCTCTGTGTTGATAGATTATATCAACTTCTTTCTCTGAAAGTCTTAATCTTTTATTTCCCATGAGGCAAAAGTAACACTATTTTTTTATCTTCTCCCAACTTCTTCCACCAAAGTATGCACCTATGACTGTTAATAAGATTAATTGTAATAGGTCAATCCATGATCCCTCTACCTGAAAATCTATAAATCCAGCATCTATAAATATCAGTAAAACTGTACTTAAAACTAAAAAAATAAGAGTCATTGGCCTAACATTTTTAGCTAACCAGGAGTCTGATTGCATGTCTGCTTTCCATCTTTCAGAAACTTCTTCTTGCATTTTAGCCTCGTAAGAATGAACTATCTCTTTAATTCTTCTCTCTGCCTCTAATTTCTCTTCTTTACTTGTAGTTAGGTTGTCCAATACATCTCCAACACCTTTAACAAGCTCTGTAGCTCCACTTGAAAATATTTTACTTAGTATATTCATATTGTTATTTTGTATATGGTTTTTTCTTTTTTCTTTTCTTTGCCATTATATTTATATGTTTTTAATCCACCTAAAAGTTTTTTTGTACCATCTATTGTCTTTTTTGTTTTGTTTTGTTTCACATACGTTACAAATTGTGTCAGTAAATATTACCCTTACTGTATCTACAATAGTCTGCATTACTATTTTATATTGATATTGACAACTATCATCTCCCATCCTCATTGTACTTCTCTCATACCTATCGCTAATATTCCATATACTATCTGTATATGTTTTTTTAATAGCTTTTATATCTCTATCCTTCCTCCACAACTCTTGTTCTAATAATGTTTTTTGCTCTTTCCTAGAGTTTACTTGATTTACAGCTTCATCTGCTGATCTAAAAAGACTATCTAAATTATTATCAAAAGATTTTATCTTTTCCACAGGCTCTTCTGATGAGAAGCATGAAGATAATATAAGTAATAATATAAAACATTTAATCTTCATTTATATTTTTTAATGTTTCTATAAACTTATCATTAAGTTTTTTATAATCTTTTCTAAGTATTATAACCTCTTCCTGTAAATCTTCAATTTGATTAGTAAGTGTAGTTTTGTTATCTATATATAAATAACCTATAGCAATAATACAGAAAAATAATCCTCCTGCCATTGGATTGGCAGCAAAGTCTTTAAAGTTAATTGGAGATTTCAACTAAAAAACATTTTTATAATAAATCCAGCAACAATACCATAAAGAACCCAAAGCGA
>TARA_R110002167_G_scaffold110677_1_pt1 | contig 26208 bp, 23 predicted proteins | sample TARA_R110002167 | Tara Oceans TARA_R110002167 (sample SAMEA4398238) | marine metagenome | biome: Polar Biome; feature: [MES] marine water layer (ENVO:01000295) within the mesopelagic zone...; material: water (ENVO:00002006), including particulate matter (ENVO:01000060) such...
TTAGTACGGCAGTTTGGTGGTAAAGAGGCGTTAGAGTTAGCTAAAAAACTAGACGCACAGGAACCGATCTTTTTGTTCAAGGCGCAAGTCTAACTCTAAGATAATACTGACCAACAAACGAACTCCTTAAAACCCTTCAGGCACGCTTCTTAGCGTGCCTTTTCTTTGGTGTAGATTTTCTTATAGTCCCGTTTCAATCTGCCCAATCGCTTGCAAGGCAAGCTCCTACAGGGTGTGGTTTCTATTTATGCTGAAAGAAGCTCTGACTGTAGGAGCCTGCCCTGCAGGCGATTCGCCAAAATTTCCTACAGATCCTTATTAATCGAACCCAATCGCTTGCAAGGCAAGGTCCTACAGGTCATTGGTTTCTTCTATGGTGTCACCTAGCACTACCTGACCACTCTCAAGTACCGCAGCGCGAATGCCGGCACGCTGAACTAGATGAGGCAACACTAAACGGCTAACCCCTTTGGCCAATTTACTGCAAGGCTCACAAAGCTCCATTCCCTCACACAGGGCTGTGCCGATGCGAAAGCGTTTGCCGACTAATTCATTTAAGTCGATGCCGCGGGAGACGATGTTACGACGGAACTCACCGTAAGGGATGTTTAACTCGAATTGCGCATTGAAGGCATCGAGTTCGTCCGCGCTGATGATGCTGATGTCTTCCTTACGCCTTGGCTTGCCACCTATATCTAGAGCCTGTTGAGACAGGAAATTGCGATCTCCTACAATGCCGTGGCCAGCCTCTAGTTGCACGCTTGTTTGTGATTCTACTGATGCATCGCGTTTCGTCGCGATGTGCATCTCTATTACGTGACCTGTCATTTGCTTTCCTCCGCAGCATTTCTATGAGACTTGCCGAAAGTAAAGCAGCTGCTGCGGATAAGCAAGACCGCAGGCAGCGGCAAGGCCTTGCCATTTCCAGAGGCCGGCAGGCTAGCGAAGATCAAGAAAATCGCTAACTAGCCGATAAACTCTATGTAAGACAGACGCTTGCGAATCTCCTGCCGAGCTGGCACACAACTTGAATAGTCTTGGCGTGAGATTCGCGCTGTGCATAGGCATTGCCGCGTTGCTCTTTACGTTCGTCTCCAACGCTCTCGGGAGCATGCATGGCATCAATACAATCCCTCGGTGTAGGCTCTGGCCTTCTTACCTCTGAACTCGTCGAACAAATCATCGAGGCTGAACGCGCGCCCGTTGCTGCGCGGCTAGACCAGAAGCAAGCAGTTGCCGAGGCGAAGATCACCGCTTATGGTGAGGTGACCAGTGCGCTGTCGAGTTTCGATGCGGTACTACAGTCGCTCAAACTTCCCTCCACCTTCAATGCCAGCACCGTCTCTAGCACTAATGATGCGGCGGTAACGGGCACTGCAAGTAGTCTTGCGGTGACCGGCAATTACACTCTCAACGTTTCGCAATTGGCGCAGAGTCACTCCGTGGCCAGCAGTGCATACGAAGAGGTGACTAGTACCGTAGGAACGGGTGTATTGAACTTCCGCTTCGGGACTACGACCTATGGTGTTGGCAACAGCTACGATGCCTTTACCCTGAACCCCGATACTACCTCTAAGAGCCTCGTCATCGGCTCAAGCAACAACACCCTCGCGGGTATACGCGATGCGGTGAATAACGCCAATTTCGGCGTGCAGGCGAGCATTGTGGATGATGGCTCGGGCTATCGCTTAGTGTTCAGCTCCAAGAATAGCGGTGCGAAAAACAGCATAGAGATAACGGCTTCGGGCACCGATGGTCTGCGCGCACTCAACTACAATATGAGCAGTCAGAACACGCCGCAAGCAGCCACAACTGCAACCGGGTCATTAGACTTGTCAGCTGGCGGTGGCTTAGATAGCGTGAGTCGCGCTTTTAGCATTCAATACCAAGGCATCGCGATGGATATCGTGGTGCCCTCGAACGGCAGCATCGACACTACGGCCGAGGCTCTTGCTGCTATTCAGACTGCGCTGGATACACAGCTGATAGCTAATGGATTTAGCGCCGGAGATGTCTTGGCCTCGGACGATGGCGACGCGCTTTTTTTCCAGACTGCCGCAACAGGCTTCGATCAAGAGCTCCGGGTATTAACGGAGGGGTCGAGTGCTAGTATTACAGGTGGCACAACGCTTTCTGCAGGTTTCGATTTTGCGACTAACAACGCTACCTTCAGCATCACCGTTGACGGGGGAGCGGTCACTCCTATTACCATCTCTACAGCTTCTGCCTCTAGGCAAGAAACGGTTGATCTCGTGAATGCCGCTCTGACAACCGCGGGCATAAGTGGCGACGTGGTAGCAAGCCTTAGCGAAAGCAATGAATTGATATTCACGCGCGTGAGCCCCGGCTCAGCCAATAGCATAGAGATCAGCGCGGTCGATGTCGGCGGTACGGGTGCTTCCGCGGAACTGGGGCTGTCTGCAACTTTAGTGAGTGGCCTCGATGGTTTTGGCCTAGATGATAGCGAGGGTTTGGTGGAAGGTTCGGTCCGTTTAACCGAAACCATTGCGGCTCAGAATGCTAACTTTACAGTCAATGGCCTATCAATTAGTCGCGCAAGTAATCTTGTTACTGGAGTGGTGACTGGTACCACGCTTAATCTTAAGGCCGTTACAGCCGGTCCCGTGACCATTGCGGTTAGCAAAGACGCCAGTGCCATATCGGCCAAACTGGAGGAGTTCGTAAGCGCCTATAATCAGCTCAAGGGCGTGGCGGATGTGCTGACAGCATTCAATCCCGATGCAGGCGATAAGGGGGAGGGTAGCCTACTTACCGGCGACAGCACTTTGCGCCTCGCGATGAGCGAGATCAACACGATATTGCGCAGGTCCGTCACAGGCCTAACTGGGAATGTGCGCTCGCTCTCCGAGATTGGTATCAGCACCAATCAAAATTCTGGCTATCAGCTCAGTTTCGATAGCGCAAAATTTGCAGAGAAGTTTGCTACCAACTCCAAGGACATCCTCGCGATGTTCGCCACGGCAGGAAGCACTACGGATAGCTTCATTAGCTATAGCAGTGCTACATCGAGTACTCAGCCTGGCACCTATAATATAGAAGTGACGCGATTGGCGACAACTGGCACTTTTAATGGGCAATCTGTTGCGAGTTTGGCAGCTGGCAGTATTGTGATCGACGACAACAACGACGAGATGACGGTGCTGCTGAATGGTGTGTCGGCAGATATCTCATTGGTACAAGGCACCTATACAACGGCGGCGGATTTAGCCGAACATATACAGACTAGAATTAATAGTAACGCCGATTATACTGCGTCCAAGTACAAAGTTGCCGTTACCTATAATGCTACCGATATGCGTTTCGAGATGGCGTCCAATACCTATGGCTCCAGTTCCAATATTGGTTTCCTAGAAGTCGAGTCTGGCATGGCATCGCAACTCGGCTTAACTAGCCCTTATCAGGGAGACTATTTCGGAAACCAACTTAGCGGCTTGAGTACGCCAACGGGTCTCTCTAGCGAAAATTTCGACACTGCGGTGACGATTAACTCAGATACCAGCTTCAAAATTAATGTGAACGGCATCACTAGTAGCCTACTGACGATACCTGGCACCAGTGGCTCGCCAGTGAGCTACAATAGCCCGGATGATCTTATTGCCGCGGTGAGTGTTCAGATCAACAATGACCCAGCATTCGCGTTCACTCCAGCGCAGACGGCTGTCGGCGATACATTGGTCGCGGGGCAGAATTTCTCCGCGGCGAATCTTTCGCTTAGTATTAGCCTAGATGGAGGCAGCAGCGAAACCCAGGTACTGATCGATGGAGACGCAAGTTCTGTGTCCTTCGGCGGCCAAGTCATCGGCACAATTGAGAACAGCCTTGCTGCAGTACAAGACGCCATCGACAACAGTGCGTTGACAGGATTAGTAACGGCTAAGCTCGACGGCAGCAATCAGATCTATTTCGAAACCGTGGCCACAGGCGACAGCAGCCAGATTCAAGTGGTATCGAACGGTTCGCCGGCGCAAGTAATTGGGGATGTGGTGTTCGCGCCTACGGGTTTCGATTTCGCCTCCAGCAACGCCAGCTTTGAGATCGACATCGATGGCGCGGGCCCGGTGGCAGTGTTGGTCAGCACGGCCACGAGCGATCCGGCAGACACACTTGCGAAAGTCCAGGATGCGTTGACCTTAGCAGGACTAGGGTCACTTGTTACAGCTACTCTAGATGGTAGCGATCAATTGGTGCTGACTTATGCATCAGGAAACGGCGCCGGCACGCAGGTCGAAATACTGAACGCCAACGGCACCGCGAACACCGAATTGGGTATCAATAACCAAGTGGTCAATGGCTTGGACGGGCTTGGCATTGCACAGACGAATAATACTGGCGAAGATGGCATTGCCGTGACCGTTAACTATGAGTACGACTCCGATACTTCGCTGGGAAGACTCGTGTTCTCGACGGATAGTCTAGCGGATCAAATTAGCTTCTCGAATGCCAGTAGTGCCGCGGGTAGCAAGCTAGGCGTAGTGACAGGCTATAGCCCCTTGATTACGGCCACGGATGGAGTGAATGTGGCCGGCACAATTAACGGAGTGGAGGCAGAAGGGACAGGACAGTATTTACGCGCCGCCTCTGGAAATGTGCAGGCACAACCAGGTTTCTATCTAAACACGACTATCGGCGATCTGTCTTCTAGCACTATTTCCGATACCTTCCGTGTGAATGTCGATGGCATTCTGTCGGACTCCATCACTCTGGGTACCATCAGTAATACAACGCCTTCCGTGGTCGCTAGCTCTATGCAGGCAGCGATCAATAATAGCCCTGCGTTAATAGCAGCAGGCGTGTCTGTTGTTGTCGAATACGATACGAATACGGGTGGTTTCGGTATTATCTCTAATAGCACCGGTACCACGTCCAAGGTGGAAATTGGCGATCTGCAAGGCAACGCTGGCAGTATCTTCGGTTTTATCGCGGGCAAAGGCGCAGTGGGTAAAGCGGGAACGGCGGCCTCGGGAACTGCGGATGACGCGAAGGGGCTGCGGGTTCTTATCAGTGGCGGCGCTATAGGCTCGCGCGGCTCGGTTAGCTATATCAAAGGAGTGGCGGAAAACCTCAGTGTACTGATGGACAGCTTCCTCGACTCCAGTGGTTTGTTTGCAGCCCGCACCAATGCCTTGACTGCAGAGCTAGCGACTATCGAGGAGAAGCGTACGGCGCTCGACGAGCGTATCGCACGCTCCGAGGCGAGGCTGCGCACTTCCTTCCTTGCCAACGACAAGATCATTTCCCAGCTCAATACAACGGCTGATTTCCTGACCTCCCAACTGGAAGCGCTAGAGTCACTGGCTAGCAGTAGGAGCAGTAAGTAATAAATCCTGAATCTAAATAGCAACTTTATATAGAATAACTGAACCTTGGAGAGTTTTATGTACGCAGCAAAAAGCGCATTAGCCCAGTATAAGAAGATCAATACAGAAAGCGCGTTGGAAGGCGCGAGCCCGCACCAGCTCATTCAGATGCTAATCAACGGCGCCCTAGATCGACTGTCGCAGGCGCGCGGCGCTATTCAACGCGGAGAGACAGCCCAGAAGGGGCTGCTGATTGGTAAGGCGGTCTCCATATTGGGTGGCTTACAGGACAGTCTCGACAAGAGTGCAGACGAGCAGATTACCGAGAACCTCGATAATCTCTACGACTATATGCAGCGCCGTCTATTGGAAGCGAATCTGAAGAATGACGTTTCAATGCTGGACGAAGTCTCCGGCCTGCTCCTTACGATCAAGGAAGGCTGGGACGGCATTGCGCCAGTACCCGCACCGATTATCGAGCAAGAGCAGCCCCAGATTGACTAATACCGTGTGGCGTTGTCTAATCGACACTAGTCTGAGGTGAGCTCTTTTTGTTCGAGAGCGCCCGTTCTCGTATATTCTCACCCGTGACCAATTAATTCGAATTGTGCCCCGCGGCTAGCTTTGGCAGTCGCGGTGTTAACAATCGAAGCTAAAGTCGACCTCGCATAGATGGAACCGCACACGTTGAATATCGCCGATCAAGGGAAAATCCTATTAATTGATGACGATACAAAGTCTTGCGAAGACCTGAAAATCATTTTGGGTTTTCTGGGCCAACAGGTCGCCGCGACAGATAGTGGCAATTGGCAGGCTGCCGTTGCTGAACAATTCGAGTCTCCCAGCCAGATTAAGCTCGCGCTTATTGGCCCCTTCTCAACCGAGATTTTACAGACGTTAATCGACGCCTTGGCGTTGCTCGATCAGGGCCTGCCCGTAGTCATTTTGAGTCTGGATGATAGTGCTAAGAATCTCTCCGAGAGTTTGTTAAACGCCGTCACCGCCACCATTCCCTATCCTCTTAGTCATCAGCCCGTGTTAGACGCACTGCACAAAGCGGAAGTCTATCGCCAGCATTACCGGCGCCTTAGCGAGGCGGGCAATGTGCGCGACTACAATATGTTCCGCTCGCTAGTCGGTAAGAGCGACGAGGTGCAGCACATTCGCCATGTGATGGGCCAAGTGGCAGACAAAGAGGTGACCATTCTGATCACCGGCGAGTCTGGCACTGGCAAGGAAGTGGTGGCTAGAAACCTGCACATGAATTCGCAGCGCGCGCATAAACCTTTTGTGCCCATCAACTGTGGTGCCATACCGCCAGACTTGCTAGAGAGTGAGCTGTTCGGGCATGAGAAGGGCGCCTTCACGGGTGCTATCTCTACTCGTATCGGACGCTTCGAAATGGCCGAGGGCGGCACGCTATTCCTCGACGAGATCGGCGACATGCCGCTGCCGATGCAAGTCAAACTGCTGCGCGTGTTGCAGGAGCATTGCTACGAACGGGTTGGGGGCACTCGTACTCTGCAGACCGATGTGCGTATCTTCGCCGCTACCCATAAGAATCTCGAAGAGATGATCGAGGTAGGAAGCTTCCGTCAAGACCTCTATTATCGCGTCAATGTCTTTCCTATAGAGATGCCCTCGCTGCGCGAGCGGGCAGAGGATATACCCTTCCTACTCAATGAGCTGATTAGTCGCTTAGAGAATGAGAAACGCGGCTCCGTGCGCTTCAATAGCGTGGCCATCGAGTCCCTATGCCGCCACCCGTGGCCGGGCAATGTGCGCGAGCTAGCCAATCTGGTCGAACGCATGGCGATCCTACATCCCCACGGCATAGTCGGCGTTAACGACCTGCCCATGAAGTTTCGGCATCTGGAAGATGAGGAGATTGCCAGCCTGCAGAATCTGCCACTGCCAGATGCAGCGCCTTCCGCGCCCCAGAGCAATGGCGCCTCGGGTCAGGCCTTACTGCCACTGAATGGTTTGGATTTGAAAGAGTATCTGGCGAATCTAGAGCGAGACTTGATAGAACAAGCCCTAAACGATTGTGGGGGAGTGGTAGCACGCGCCGCTGATAGGCTGAATATCCGCCGCACGACACTGGTAGAGAAGATGCGCAAATACGATATGCAGCGCAAGAATGAAGACGAATAAGGCTTAAAGCCCTTTTATTGGCTCGCCACCCATGGTGCCCGTGTCGATCGACAACTCGGTCTCGGTGCCAGAGCCCGATACCTGCTCTAAGCGCACCAGCAAATAATCCCAATCGCTCGCCAACCACACTGTTGTTCTACGGCGGCTCTCGCTCGAACGAATGCGTTCTATCTTCACAGTATTGAGTTTGCCCAAAGGTGTATCCAATACTTCCCTTGCTGTGATCTGGTACAGGTGATCGTCGAATTGATTCTCGTCTAGCACTTCATACCGAAACTCTTCGAGGTCCTTGCTCAGGATGTCCTGCCCAATCTGCACACTGTAACTGAGCTTATCGAGTACGCCGGGACTAAGCTCCAGTTGCCATGACTCGTCATCGCTACGGCTCTCGGCAAGGCCATTTGTCCAGTCGAACTCGATACTCTCGACACTCGCGCTTAAGCCTGTCTGAGCGTATTCATAGTGCAATGGCACGATAGTGCCATCTTCCCAGCGAAACTCACTGGTTTCGCTTACGCTGCCGACATTGGCGCCTAGTACGGTGAGAGAGAGGCTATTCTCTAGAGTGAAATGCTCGGGGGACGTGAGGGTCTGGCGGCGAAACGCGGTTGCGGAAAAACCCAGCGCCTTGGCCGTATAAGTTACGTCATAGGGGCGAGGCTCGCTGGCTTGGGCCGAACTGGCTAGCAGGCACAGTAGCAATGTGTACGCCCCGAATATTCTCATGCGCCTATCTCGCGTATGCCGGAAACGCCTAAGCGCTTGCCATCAAACTCTACTGCCTTTTCGTTCATGCGCAGTCTTCCTGCGGCGAACCACGCGACTGCTTTGGGGTAGATGCGGTGTTCCTGCTTGAAGACGCGTTCGGCGAGAGTGATGGCAGTATCGTCGCTGTTGACCGGCACGGTGGCTTGCAGCACGACTGGTCCGCCGTCGAGTTCTTCGGTGACGAAATGGACGCTCACGCCGTGTTCCTTCTCGCCAGCCTCTAATACTCGCTCATGGGTATGGGTGCCGCGATAGGCAGGTAGAAGAGAGGGATGGATGTTCAGAATCTTGCCCGCGAAATACTGCACGAACTCGGGGCTAAGAATGCGCATGAAGCCGGCGAGCACGACGAGTTTGGGACTAAAGCTATCGATCTCTTCGATGAGGCGTTGGTCGAAGCTGAGGCGGTCCGCATAGTCGCGATGATCGATCACGCGGGTTGGAATGCCGGCCTTACTGGCGCGCTGCAGGCCGAATGCATCGGCCTTGTTGCTGATGACTGCGCAGACGCTGTAGGCGCCTTCATCGCAATGATCCATCAAGGCCTGCAGATTGCTGCCATTGCCAGAGATCAACACGACGATCGGGCAGGGCGTTTGACTCATCGAGGCTGCCCCTCAAGGACTACCGGCGCGGCGTCTGCGGCTGCGCTTTGAATATAGCCCATCTCGAAGGCGCCCTGATTGTGCTCCTTCAGGATTGCGAGTGCAGCCGCGCAGTCTTGCGCTGGCACACAGACGATCATGCCTACACCGCAGTTGAAGGTGCGTAGCATCTCGGAGTCGGCAATATTGCCCTCACTCTGCAGCCAATTGAAAACCTCTGGGCGTGCCCAGCTGTTCAGGTCGATCACGGCCTGTGAGCCCTCAGGTAATACGCGTGGCAGATTCTCGACGATGCCGCCACCAGTGATATGGGCGAGCGCGTGGACGGTGGCCTTGCCTTTGAGTGCTTGGAATGCCTTTACATAGATCTCGGTTGGGGTCAGTAGTACTTCGCCCAGTGTCTTGCCTGCAAATGGAGTGTTAAGTGGCGTATTGCTCACCTCTAGGACTTTACGAATCAGGGAGTAGCCGTTGGAGTGTGGGCCAGAGGACGCCAAACCAATGAGCTTATCGCCCGGCTGCACGCGCCCCTTCTCGATGATCTCGTCTTTCTCGACGATGCCCACGGAGAAACCCGCTAGGTCGTAGTCGCCTTTCTGATACATGCCTGGCATCTCGGCGGTCTCACCACCGATCAGTGAGCAGCCTGCCAATTCGCAGCCAGCACCGATGCCCTCTACCACCTGAGTAGCTTGCTCGACATTCAGGCCAGCAGTGGCGTAATAGTCTAGGAAGAACAGGGGCTCGGCGCCGCACACGATGAGGTCATTAACGCACATGGCGACCAAGTCTATGCCGATGGTGTCGTGCTTGCCTGTCTCGATGGCGAGCTTGAGCTTAGTGCCCACGCCGTCAGTCGCGGAGACTAGCACTGGGCGCTTATAACCCTCTGGAATCTCACATAGAGCGCCGAATCCGCCAAGGCCAGAGAGCACTTCTGGGCGGCGAGTACGCTGTGTGACAGCCTTAATTTTCTCTACTAGCGCGTCTCCTGCGTCGATATCGACACCGGCGTCTTTGTAGCTAAGTGAGGGCTTCTGGGCTTGATTCGTGGTTTGTGTCATGAGGAGGGGGTCCGTGTGCTGGTCTTCAGGAGAGTGAATTCTACCATTTGCGAGCTTTTCAGGGTAATACTTCTAGTGGGTACTTTTGTGGTCGTGGTTTGGGTGGTATTAGTTCTGTGGGATTAGTTTAGTGGTAATAGGTCAGTGCGGGAGCGCGCTGCACGGTAGGGGCTGCTGAGAGACGCCGTGAATACGTCCATGTAGGCTTGGCGCGCGGCATCCATGCCGCTAACACTCTCCTCATCCCCCACCGCACACCACACTCCTCAGGGGAACTGCTATCCCTTTAGGAACAACATACTTTCGACGTCTTGGTCAGGTGGAGTGGTTGGTGCCACAAATTTGGGGGTGGGGGTAGGGAGAAACTTCAGCTCTGGAGTCTCTTTGATCGCCACATTGTAGTTTGGAGGAAAAGAGCTCTGTATCAACGCGCGCCTGCTAAACCAGAGGGGCAATGTGGGGTGCTTCGATGCAGGACCATGAGCCGCCTGGACGGCGGCGATTGAGCCCCCATGGATGGGTTCACGGCGTGTCCAGCAGCGAAGTACCCCGCAGTGCCACTCGTGCTACGGAGCACTAAAACAAACTGAGTTCAGTCGCTGTTCCACTCGCGCTACGGAGCACTAAAACAAAAGGAGTCCCAATCGAAGTGCTACCCTCGCTACGGAGCCCCAAAGCCAAAGTGTTAGATTCGAGATTATGCCCCGTAAGCGCCTAGTCTGCGCGTGTCAAGGCGGCTTAGATCGGGTATGATGCGCGGCATGAAATCCTTCATTAATACTATAGTTCGTGCACCTGTTCTCCTCCTTCTGCTTTGCTTAGGAGCGAGCCCGCAGGCCTTTGCCCTGATCGTTGACGGTCTTTATGACCAAGAGATCGCCGTGCAAGGGCAGGGCGATGCAGAGCGTATTCGTGCCTATCGCGAAGGCATGTCCGCTGTCGTTCTTAAGATTACTGGCGAAGAGCGCTGGCTGCGCAACTCCGCGGTAGAGCGTGCGATTCGCGATGCCCAAAGTTATGTACAAGAGGTTAGCTACCGCACCAGTTCCGGCCCACTCGAGCAGCGTAATTTCATTAACGTACGCTTCGACAGGGCGCTCGTAGATCGCATGCTCAACGACGCGGGAATACCCGTGTGGGACCAGAACCGGCCCGCCGTCATGATATGGCTTTCGGTGCAGAGTGCCGATGGTCGTCGCGAGCTATTAAGCGCCGACACAGACCACCCCCTGCTGGATATCGTTAAAGAATTCTCGCGCCTGCGCGGCATTCCCTTGCTGTTTCCCTTATTAGACTTGGAAGACCGTCGCAATCTGCCGACCGATGTCGCGTGGAGTTTAGACGAGCAGGCCATCCGAGCTGCAAGCGCACGCTATGGTGCAGATGCCATCCTCAGTGGTCGAATACTCGAGTCGCCCAGCGGCGAGCTAGTAGGTCTGTGGCAGTTCCTGTTTCGGGATAATGTCGAGAGCTTCGATAGTTTTGAGCGCGACTTGAAGGTCTATGCCGAGGGCGCCTTGGAGCGAGTGACTGCGCAAATTTCCTCCCATTTCGGGCTGATTAAATTGGCTCAACCGATACAGGTAAAGCTTCGAGTCGAGGCTGTCGATAGCGCCAAAGACTATGTTGATCTGTTGCAATATATTCAGGGCTTGGCGGTAGTCGAGAGCGCCTCGGCCTCTCTGCTCGATGGCTCTGGTATCGAACTCGACGTAAGCCTCATCGGTAATCCCTTCTTATTCGCCGAGTTCATCACTCTCGGGCGCGACCTACAGGAGCAAGAATCCTTCGTCGCACAAGAGCAAGAGAATGTGTTCTATTATCGCTGGGTACGCTAGGCCATGAGCGATTCTCGTCGCCAGATGGCGCTGCAGGTTAGCCTGGAAGACTCGGCTACCTTCGAAAACTTCTTCGTTATCGACTCTAACAAACAGGTTGTGGACTATTTGGTCGCGGAATCGAGCGCTCAGCTCGATCAGTTCGTGTTCCTGTGGGGAGCGCACGGCGCCGGATGCAGTCATCTGCTGCAGTCGGTGTGTCATAACTTCGACGCGCGCGACACCGCGAGTTTTTATCTGCCCCTTGCGAATTTCCAAGACTATAGCCCGGAGATCTTCGAGGGTCTCGAGAGTTTTCCGCTCGTGTGTTTGGATGACTTACAGTCCATTGCGGGGCATCGCGATTGGGAGTTGGGCCTGTTCTCACTCTTCAACCGCCTGCGCGAAAGCGGCACACGCCTGCTAGTAGCGGCGCGCTGCGGCCCGCGAGAGCTGCAGGTGCTGCTGCCGGATCTGCTCTCGCGCCTTCAGTCTGGTGTCGTGTTTCAGGTGCAGGGTTTGAATGACGAGGATAAGCGCAAGGCCTTGCAGCTGCGCGCTACACTTCGAGGAATCGCGCTCAGCGAAGAGGTGATCAGCTATGTGTTGCAGCGTAACGAGCGCAGTATGCAAGCGCTGTTCGAACTCTTGGAGCGCCTAGATCAATACTCCCTTCAGAGCCAACGTCGCATTACCGTGCCGCTACTGCGGGAACTGATGGACACCCCCGGGCTCTAGAGTGGTGTCTTGTAGTAGCCGCGGTAGGTGCGGATATAGACGACCAGCGCGCAAAACAGCAGCGACAAAAGAATACTCACCACAATACCGTAGAGGCGCGCGTCTTGCGTAAACGCCGTCTGCACCGCCTGCACGAAATACAATAACACCACGAAGGAAAGCCACGCATAGGTGCGCAGTTTGCGAGCGCGCAGCCCTGGCACGAAAATAAGCAAGGGCAGCGATTTGATAAGCCACAGCACCACGATGGCGGTTATGTTGCCGCCGGGAATCTGCCACAACGCATATAGCGTGAAGATAAGGAGAAGGGCGCTATAACAAATTACCACGGCGCGATGAGAGCTTTCGATCAGGGCCGGTGGAGTGTCCTGTGTAGTCATATTGATTCCATTAGGGCTTAAGCTTGCGCTTAGCGCAGTAATTTGACGGCCAGGGTGGCCACGCGTTTCCCGAGCGCGACACACAGTTCGCTTTCGGTGGCGTCGATTTTACGATCGCTATTCGGCCCCGCAAGATGACTGGCGCCGTAGGGCGTGCCGCCACTGGTGGTGCTACTCAGGCCGGTCTCACTATAGGGTAGCCCACAGAACAACATGCCGTGGTGAAGCAGTGGTGTCAGCATGCTGAGCAGCGTGCTCTCCTGTCCGCCATGTAGGGTAGAGGTAGAGGTAAAGGCCGCTGCGGGCTTGTCGATCAGTGCGCCGGAGAGCCAGAGCGCCCCGGTGTTGTCGATAAAATACTTAAGCGCTGCCGCCATATTGCCGAAGCGAGTAGGGCTGCCCAGCACTAGGCCTGCACAATTGCGCAGGTCGTCCTCGGTGCAGTAGATTGCGCCGCTATCTGGGATATCTGGCTCCGTCGCCTCGGTAACTGTGGAGACCGCAGGGACTGTGCGCAGCCTTGCCTCGATACCTGTCACTTGTTCTATGCCGCGGCCTATCAGTTGGGCCATTTGTGCAGTTGCGCCGCTGCGGCTGTAGTACAGGACGAGAACATAGGGGCTTGAGTTCGTGGTGCTCATAGGGACTTCTCTTGCGCGATTCATTCGAGGCGCTATTGTAACGGGAAACGGGGCACGATGGCTTGTTAGTCTTACTAGGGCTCAGTCTTGTCGTCTTTAGGCGGGGTAAAGAAGGTCTCTTTGTTCAAATGCTCCGCGACGCTTTTGTCCACACTATTGAGATAGTCCTGGACAGGTTTAATTCTGCGAATATGCTTCGATCGGACGATGGGGTCTGGTACGTAGTCGCGCAGTTGTTTCCATAGCGATTGCATAGTCCTTTCTTCCACCGCGCCGGCGGGCAAATAGCGCTGCGGGTCTTGATTGGTGGGGATAATGAAGCCTATGCCGAGAAGGGTATCGATCACGTCGTCGACGATGATCGCGTTCAACTGTAGATAGTTGGCGAGTTCATTTGCGCTCCAAGGGTTCTGCTGTTTCTGGAAGCGTTCGATTATCAAATATGCCACGCTCAATACGGAGGATTCGTGTTCGGCGATGGAGAGGCGCAGTCGCTGTCGACCGGTGCGGATGCGGCCTGGGTTCTGAATATAGTAGGCGATGCTCGAGCCGGTGAGCAGCACTAGCCAGCCGAGATAGATGAAGATCATCACCAGAATTATGGAGAAGAAGGCGACGTAGATGATCTCGTTGCTACTGGAGTTGGCGAAGACACTCTGGAAGATCATTCCCATCGCCTTCCAGATTAGCGTGGTCATCATGCCGCCGATGAACGCTGGGCCGAAGCGCACGTGAGTATTGGGAATGAAGCGATAGGCGAAGGCGAAAGCCAAAGACATGAACAGGAATGCCGAGGCGGTGCCGAAGATTTGCAGGATAAGGCCGCCGAAACTGAGGGTGTCTAAGTAGCGCTCGAAAATATTGGTATTGATATAGGAGGTGATGCCAATGGAGATGAAGATGAGCAATGGGCTTACGATCAGAGCGAATAAATACTCGCTGATGCGTGTGGCGAGCTTGCGGCCCTCGGACACGCTCCAGATGAAATTAAAGGCACCCTCTATCTTCTGCATCATATTGAGCACGGTATAGAGCAGCACCCCTAGGCTGACAAAACCCAGTACATCTACCCGTACGTTCTCGACGAACATGATGATGTTGCGCGTGACCTCTGCACTGCGCTCGCCGAGTGGCGAGAGCAGGTTGAGGAGGGCGGGTTCCATGGTGTTGTGCGCACCAAGCCCCTTTAACACAGAGAAGGTGAGGGCAAGCAACGGAATGAACGCGATGACGGTGTAATACACTAGGCTCATCGCGCGCAGGCTGAGTTGGCCCTGTGCAAGATCGCGGGCGACCGCGAAACCGACCTGAAAGGCCCGCAAACCGAAACTGCGTAGCTTAGAGTCTTCGGAGGATGGCGGCACCATGTGGCGCTCTAACCAAGCCTTTAAACTCTCTACTCGCATCACCATCGTGACTTTCTGTTCGCTCATCTTGCTGTGTCCTGTTCGGCCAGCGCAACCCCAAAGGTCGCGCTGGCGATGGGCTTAGCCAAGGCGGATGTTTTCGCTCAGGAAGCGGAGGATGTCGTCGGTCGGAATCATTTCATTGTCTTGGGCGCTGCGGGATTTGTATTCCAGAACGTTCTGCTCGATGCCGCGATCGGACACCACAATACGGTGGGGTATGCCCATGAGTTCCATGTCGGCAAACTTGACGCCGGCACTGGTCTTCTTGTCGCGATCGTCGAGTAGGACTTCATAGCCTGCCTCGGTCAATTGCTTGGCCAAGGACTCGCTCAGCTCTACTACCGCTTCTGACTTGTGGGCATTCATCGGAATCACCGCGATATGGAAGGGCGCGATAATATCGGGCCAGATGATGCCATTGTCGTCATGACTCTGTTCGATGCATGAGGCCACGATGCGGCTGACGCCGATGCCATAGCAACCCATTATCATAGTGACGCTCTTGCCATTCTCATCCAATACCTTGGCGTTCATGGCCTCGCTGTATTTGGTGCCCAGCTGGAAGATATGGCCTACTTCTATGCCGCGCTTGATCTGCAAGCTGCCCTGACCGTCTGGGCTGATATCGCCTTCTTGAACCTTGCGCATGTCTGTGCTGCTGTCGTATCGGCAGTCGCTACCCCAGTTCGCGTCTATAAGATGTTGGCCGTCTTTGTTGGCGCCACAGACGAAGTTGACCATCGACAGGACGCTCTCGTCGGCGAGCACTGGGATGGGGAGGTCAATGGGGCCGATGCTACCGGGCTTGCAATGTAGTGCGGCCACGATCTCCTCGTCCTGCGCAAGCGTGAAGGGGGAGGCCACTAAGGGGTGTTTCTCCGCCTTTATGGGGTTGATGCTCTGATCGCCACGGATGACGAGTGCGACGAGACCGCTAGGATTGGCTTCGCTCAATTCGCCTTTTACCACCATGGTCTTTACTAGGCGGCGTGCCTCGATTCCAAGGCTCGAAGAGACGTCTTCTATTGAATGTGCCTCGGGGGTGTCCACCGCGCTAGCCTTGGGCTTTTTGGTCTCGCCGCTGGAGAAGTCTAAGTCGACCAGCTGCCCAGTGGCCATCTCGATATTCGCGGCATAGGGGCTGTCGGAGCTGAACACAATCTCGTCTTCGCCCGAATCTGCCAAGACATGAAACTCGTGGGACATGCTGCCGCCGATATTGCCAGAGTCTGCCAGTACAGGTCTGAACTCGAGGCCGAGGCGCTCGAAGATTCGGCAGTAGGTGGCGTGCATCTGATCATAGGTCTGCTGCAGCGAGTCTTCGCTAGTATGGAAGGAGTAGGCGTCCTTCATCAGGAACTCGCGGGCCCGCATCACCCCGAAGCGAGGACGACGCTCGTCGCGGAACTTCGTCTGAATCTGATAGAAATTGGCGGGTAGCTGACGATAGCTGCTCAGCTCATTGCGAATAAGGTCTGTGATGACCTCCTCGTGAGTTGGGCCAAGGCAGAAGTCGCGGTCGTGGCGATCTACGAAGCGCAGTAGCTCTGGGCCCATCTTGTCCCAGCGGCCAGACTCTATCCAAAGATCTGCAGATTGCACCACGGGCATGGAGACCTCCATGGCACCAGCGCGGTTCATCTCCTCCCTTACTACGGCGGTGACCTTGTGCAGCACTCTAAGGCCAGCCGGCAACCAGGTGTACAAACCGGTGGCGAGCTTGCGTATGAGACCGGCGCGCACCATGAGTTGATGACTGACGACTTCCGCGTCGGTGGGAGTCTCTTTAAGAGTGGCGATGAGATACTGACTAGCACGAATCATTTAGACGAACCTTAAAATGCGAAAAGCAGCCCTGGGGCTGCCTTTGCGTGGATCTGATAAAGGACTTCTACGTCTGGCCCCATAAGGCAGTGGCGTAGGCCCGCTGTTACTAAGCCAATTTACAGTGCGAATTCTTTGAGCTTTTTCAGAGGCAGAATTTTTACGCGTGTGCTCGCAGGCTTCTTAGGAATGTCCATGAACTCACCCGGCTTGAATGGGTTTGGTACATTCTTACGTGCTGGACGTGCAGGGCGCGTCACAGACTTGATCTTGAGTAGGCCTGGCAGAGTGAACTCGCCAACGGCACGCTTCTTAAGGTGGCGCTCAATGATGAGTGACAATTCGTCGAGGACTTCTGAAATTTGCTTCTTGGTAAGATCAGTGTTCTCTGAAATCTCATTCAGAATCGCTGTCTTAGTATATTTCTGCTGAATCGCAGAGCTCTTTCGCGCTGGAGTGGATGCTTTCTTCGGAGTTTTTGATACAGTTTTTGCTACAGCCATGCCCATGTCTCTTTTATAAGTGAATTTGTTTCTTATGTTGCTCCCGCATAAGGGGAGAACCCCAGGATATCTTCCTGCTTTTTATTCTTAGGCGTACTCAGATTTCCTTACACCTTTGTGGGGCTCTATTTATAAAGCTTTTGCCATTTAGCCGCAAGCACTAATCTACAAGTTTTGTGATTGAGATCAAGGCTAAAATGGCTTGCCCCCCTAATTGCGCAAATACCGTAAATTATAGTGCGCGAATCGCTCCGATAGGGATGCCAGTTGATTTCGAGCTGGGGTATAATGCCCGGTTTTCGGAAGGGCCGGATTGGGCTGGATTGGATTTGCGCAGGGCTTAGGCCCGGATGCGTAATGTAAGCTTCAAGCTCGGCGTTTGCTAGATAAATTGAATCAAAGAGGATTTTGGCGCTATGCCAATTTACGAGTATCAGTGTAAAGACTGTGGTAATCGGCTGGAAGCGTTGCAGAAGATCAGCGACGCGCCACTTCGCGAGTGCCCCAACTGCCATGAGCAAGGCTTGACAAAATTAGTCTCCGCAAGCAGCTTTCGTCTAAAGGGCGGCGGCTGGTATGAGACCGATTTCAAGACTGGTGCGAAACGCCATGGGGCGCAAGATGCCCCTGCACAGACAGCTGCCCCGAAGGCAGCAACGGAATCCAAGGCTCCTCCGGCAGCCAGTACACCCAGCGCTTAGCCTGCCTGCCGATTAGGCGAGTTTGAAGAGCGAAAGACATCTACTAAAGAATACTTACAGGATAAAGCTATGCGCAGCCATTATTGCGGAGAACTAAACGAAGAACACGTAGGCCAGGAAGTGGTCCTATGCGGATGGGCACATCGACGCCGCGATCATGGCGGGGTTATCTTCATAGACTTACGAGACCTCGAGGGCATCGCACAGATCGTAATCGATCCCGATACCAAGGAGAGCTTCGCGATTGCGGAGACTGTTCGTAATGAGTTCGTTCTCAAGATCACTGGTATCGTGCGCCTGCGTCCTGAGGGCACTAGCAACGAGGTTATGGGCACTGGCCGCATCGAAGTATTGGGCAAGCAAGTGGAAGTGCTCAACGCGGCAAAGACACCTCCTTTTCAATTGGACGAGCATGCCGAAGTGGGCGAGGATATCCGTCTTCGTTACCGCTATATCGACCTGCGCCGCCCAGAGATGGCAGAGCGCCTGCGCTTTCGCTCCAAGGTCTCTAACTCTATTCGCAACTATTTAGACGACAACGGTTTCCTCGATATCGAGACGCCGCTACTAACGAAGGCGACACCCGAGGGCGCGCGCGATTACCTCGTGCCTAGCCGCACACATCAGGGTCGTTTCTTCGCTCTGCCACAGTCGCCACAGCTGTTTAAGCAGATCCTGATGGCCGCAGGTATGGACCGTTATTATCAGATCGCGAAGTGTTTCCGCGACGAAGATTTGCGCGCAGATCGCCAGCCAGAATTCACTCAGATCGATATTGAAACATCGTTCATGAATGAAGAGCAGATCATGCAGATCACCGAGAAAATGATTCGCCAGATATTCCAGAAGCACCTCGACGTGGATCTTGGGGATTTCCCTAGAATGACTTTCGCCGATGCGATGCGTCGCTTTGGCTCCGACAAGCCTGACCTGCGTATCGATATGGAATTGGTGGATATCGCCGATCTCATGAAGAACGTGGATTTCAAAGTATTCAACGGTCCGGCCAACGACTCAGGTTCACGGGTAGTAGCACTGCGCGTACCCGGTGGCGTGCGTCTGAGCCGCAAAGAGATCGACGACTATACTAAGTTCATTTCTATATATGGCGCTAAAGGGCTTGCGTGGATCAAGGTCAACGATCTCGCAGCCGGCACAGAAGGCCTGCAGTCTCCTATCCTGAAATTCATGCCAGAGGATGTCGTCAAAGACGTTTTGGCACGTTTGGAAGCCGAGACCGGCGACCTGATCTTCTTCGGGGCAGACAAGACCAAAATTGTGAACGAGTCCATCGGTGCACTACGCCTCAAAGTCGGCGCAGACATGGGCATGGTGAAGGGCGAGTGGGCACCGCTATGGGTAGTCGACTTCCCGATGTTCGAAGAGACGAGCGATGGCGGTCTAACCGCTATTCACCACCCGTTTACGGCACCTTCTTGCAGCGTTGAAGAGCTTAAGAGCGATCCAGCTAACGCGCTTTCGCGCGCCTATGACATGGTGCTCAACGGCACAGAGTTGGGTGGCGGTTCCATCAGGATAAACCAGCCATCGATGCAGCAGTCGGTGTTCCGCATCCTCGGTATCGAAGAGGAAGAGGCGGAGGAGAAGTTCGGCTTCCTACTCTCGGCACTATCTTATGGCTGTCCTCCCCACGGCGGTTTGGCCTTCGGCTTGGATCGACTGATCATGCTGATGACCGGTGCAAGCTCTATCCGTGAAGTAATCGCCTTCCCGAAAACTCAGTCAGCGGCCTGTCCTCTGACCGATGCGCCGGGCTTGGTGTCTGCGAAGCAGCTACGCGAGCTGAATATTCAGATTCGTCAGGCTAAAGCAGAGTAAGAGGGCGAGGTTCTAATGGCTGGGCATAGTAAATGGGCTAATATCAAACACCGCAAGGCTGGGCAGGATGCCAAGCGCGCCAAGGTGTTTACTAAGCTTATTCGCGAGCTCACAGTCGCCGCCAAGTTGGGCGGCGAGCATGTAGCAGACAACCCGCGCCTGCGCGCCGCGGTAGATAAGGCACTTGGCGCCAATATGACGCGTGACACCGTTGATCGGGCGATCGCGCGCGGTGCGGGCACGGCAGATAACGACAATCTCGAAGAATTAGTCTACGAAGGCTACGGTCCGGGCGGCGTTGCAATCCTGATCGAAACCTTGACTGACAACAAGAACCGCACGGTGGCCGAAGTGCGCCATGGCTTCTCGAAGTTTGGGGGCAATCTAGGCACCAGCGGTTCTGTCGCGTATTTGTTCGAGAAGAAAGGCTCGATCGTCTTCCCGCTCGGCAGCGACGAAGAGAAGGTACTAGAGGCTGCTCTAGAGGCTGGCGCGGACGATATGTTGGTGCACGACGATGGCAGTCTTGAGGTTGTCACTACACCTGAGCACTTCGGTGCAGTAAAAGACGCCCTGGCCAAGGCGGGTCTGGAGATCGAATCCTCCGAGGTAACAATGGTCGCCTCAACGGAAGCCGAGTTAGATCTCGAGGCGGCAGAGGTCTTGCTCAAACTCGTCGACCATCTCGAAGACCTAGATGACGTGCAGAATGTTTATAGCAACGCGAGTATCTCAGACGAAGTCATGGGGCAGCTCTAGGGTCCTAGAGCTGCCAGCTCCAAGGCTTCGGACTAAAGCAATACATTAGATGGCGAGTGCGTCGTCTCTATACCGCATACTGGGAATCGGCTTATGGCCTTGATATTGGGGATCGATCCTGGCTCGCGAGTCACCGGCTACGGCATAGTCAATGCCGTTGGCAATCGTCTGGAATATGTCACCTGCGGCTCTATTCATCTGCCCAATGTCGACCATCCTCAACGCCTGAAGAAAATTTTCGACAGCGTCTGTCAAATCATCGAAGAGTTCAGCCCTCAAGAGAGCGCCATAGAAGAGGTATTCCTCGGCAAGAGTGTGTCCTCTGCGCTGAAGCTGGGGCAGGCACGTGGCAGCGCCATGGTTGCCTGTCTTCATCACGATCTTCCTGTGGCCGAGTATTCGCCGCGCAAGGTTAAGCAGGCGCTGGTTGGCAATGGCAATGCCGACAAGACACAGGTGCAGCATATGATTAAAGTACTATTGGGCGTCACAGGTGACGTGCAGGCAGACGCGGCCGATGCGCTTGCGATTGCAATATGTCACGCCAATACTAAGGCCAGCCTTATAAAGGTGGCGGGTGCGCGTTCCTTTCGAAAGAGCAGGCTTCAGCATTAGGAGAAGACTAGGTGATTGGTAGACTAATAGGCGTACTTGTAGAGAAACAGGCTCCCGACATTCTCGTCGATGTGCGTGGCGTCTGCTATGAGTTGCAAGTGCCGATGAGCAGCATCTATCAATTACCAGTACTGGGGCAGAATGTGGTGCTGCATACCCATATGGTCGTGCGTGAGGACGCTCAGCTGCTCTACGGCTTCTATTCTCTGCAAGAGCGACGCATGTTCCGCAGTCTCATTAAAGTCAGTGGAGTGGGGCCTAAGATGGCTCTGGCCATACTCTCGGGCATGGCGGTGGACGAATTTGTTAAGACAGTGCGCGTTAATGACATTGCTGGATTGACGCGGATGCCCGGCATTGGTCGTAAGACTGCGGAGCGCCTGATCGTAGAGATGAAGGATCGCCTTGGCGAGTGGGGCGAGGAGATCGATGCTCCGGACTTTAGTAGTGGGGGCCAGGAACAGCTGCCTACGGAGCGTCAGCTCTCGCAAGAAGCCGAGACCGCATTGGTGGCGCTGGGCTATAAACCTGCAGAGGCCACGCGTATCATTGCGAAGGCCCTTAAGGCTAACCCCGAAATTTCACGCAGCGATGAGCTTATTAGGCAGGCACTGCGAAGCATGGCGCAATCATGATTAATGAAGAAGACCGCTTAATCTCCCCCGAGATCAGCTCTAATGACCGTTCGCTGGACCGCGCGATAAGACCCTTATCGCTCGCCGATTATATCGGCCAGAGTGAAGTGAAGAAACAGATGGAGATATTCATCGGCGCCGCACGTAATCGCAGCGAGGCGATGGACCATGTGCTGATCTTCGGCCCGCCCGGATTGGGCAAGACCACGCTGGCCAATATCATCGCGAATGAGCTCGATGTGGCAATCAAGACTACCTCCGGTCCGGTGCTCGAGAAGGCGGGTGACTTGGCGGCCATGCTGACCAATCTCGAAGCGGGAGATGTGCTCTTTATCGACGAAATTCACCGCTTAAGTCCGGCGATCGAGGAAATTCTCTATCCTGCGATGGAGGACTACCAGCTCGATATCATGATCGGCGAAGGGCCTTCTGCGCGCTCCATCAAGCTCGACCTGCCGCCTTTCACCTTGGTTGGGGCAACCACTCGTGCGGGCTTGCTGACCTCGCCACTGCGCGACCGTTTCGGCATCATCCAGCGCCTAGAGTTCTATACCCCGGCAGAGCTGTGTCGCATCGTGACGCGCTCCGCCGCAATCTTGGGCTGTGAGATAGATGAGGAGGGCGCCGCGGAGATTGCTAGGCGTTCCCGTGGCACGCCGCGTATCGCCAATCGGTTGCTGCGCCGTGTGCGCGATTATGCGCAAATGAAGTGTGATGGCGTCATGAATCAAGACTCTGCCAGTCAGGCTCTGGATATGCTCAGCATCGACGTCAATGGCTTCGATCATATGGACCGTCGTCTGCTGATTACTATGATCGAAAAATTCGGTGGTGGGCCTGTTGGAGTGGACAGTCTTGCCGCTGCAATCTCGGAAGAAAGAGACACTATAGAAGACGTGCTTGAGCCCTATCTAATCCAGCAAGGTTTCATGATGCGCACCCCAAGAGGGCGCGTTGTGACTCCCCATGCCTATCTGCACTTCGGAATGCCCCCTCCCGGTGCAAGCACCGAACTCTTTAAGCCCTGATTTCATTGAGATTTAGTCTTATAAAGACTGTCTTTTTTGTGACACAATTCATCAGGAGTCCGTCAGCATTGCAGCGGTTGAAAGTTAGATTACATGTGTTAAATGCCTGCGTGTGTGAACGGTGTCCGAAATAAGGAAAAACTCTTTATAAAACACCGGATTGTGTATGAGAAGTACGAAACATACCTTATAATGCCGCCAGTTTTTCGCCAGTCAAGAGGATCGTGTAGTGGGTGAGTCATTAAACGTATGGGCATTGATCGTAAACGCGACCCTTGCCGTGAAATTGGTCATGCTGATTCTGATGGCCGCTTCCGTGACTTCCTGGGTAATGATCATACAGCGCTGGATGGTGTTGACTGCGGCAGACAAGGGCATGTTGAGCTTCGAGAAGCGCTTCTGGTCTGGCATGGATTTGAGCCAGCTGTTCCGCGAAGGCAGCACGCAGCAGAAAGACAATAAGCCAACAGGCGGCATGGAGAATATTTTCCGAGCCGGTTTTAAAGAATTTATGCGCTTGCGCCAGCAGGGCGGCCTCGACTCTGAAGTAGTCATGGGCGGCGCCCAACGCGCGATGCGAGTGGCTTACTCGCGCGAAGAAGAGAAGCTTGAGAAGAATTTGACATTTTTGGCGACTGTGGGCTCTGTCACACCCTATATCGGTTTGTTTGGTACGGTGATCGGGATCATGAACTCCTTCATCAGTTTGGCAAGCCAGAGTCAGGCGAGTTTGCAGGTGGTGGCCCCCGGTATTGCAGAGGCGTTGATTGCTACAGCGATGGGTTTGTTCGCTGCAATCCCTGCTGTAGTGGCTTATAACCGCTACTCGTCGCGGGTTGACTCGATTACTGGCAACTACGGCACGTTTACTGAAGAGTTTTCGAGCATTCTGCATAGGCAGTTATATAGCAGCCCGAGCAAGTAAGTAGCGTAATTCAGGTCTTTACTAGGTGTGTGATACAGCATGGAAATTGTGAAGAAGCGCCGCAGGCCGATGGCCGAGATCAACGTAGTTCCCTACATTGATGTCATGCTGGTGCTGTTGATCGTATTCATGGTGACGGCTCCGCTGTTGCAGCAGGGCTTGAAGGTCGATTTGCCAGAGGCGAATTCCGAGCCATTAGACACCGATGAGAATGCAGAGACGCTAGTAATCTCTATTACTGCGAATGAAGAGTTTTATATTAGCCTGGGCAGTACGCAAGAAGATGAACAGGTGCCAGTGGCACTTGAGATGGTGGGAGACCAGGTCAGCAAGATTGTTGCCGCTAATCCACAGATACAAGTGTTCGTAGAAGGTGACGGCGAGAGCAGCTATAGCTCGTTCATCAGTTTGATGACGGTGTTACAAGCGGCAGGTGTGGCCAGCCCCAATTTGATCACGAAACCATTGGAATAGTTTATTCGCGCTGTGACAAAGTTTAATGGGTATCCAGTTTCGGTCTTCTTCGCCATGCTCTTGCATGGGTTAATATTCGGCGCGCTGTTATACATGCAGCAGGCGAATACAGAAGTGATCGACATTGTTAGGCCGCCATCCGTAAAGGCGCTATTAGTGGCTGAGAATCCGCAGGCGAAGAACGCGGAGCTGCAGCGCCAACAACAGGCGCAGCGAGTACAGGATCAGCGCCGCGAAGAACAGCGTCGCCAAGAGCAGGCTCGCGCAGAGACGCAGCGCCGCGAAGAACAGCAGCGCCGTGAGGCGGAGCAGGTAGCGCAGCAGCAACGCGCAGAGCTACAGCAGCGCCAAGAACAGGAAAAGCGTCAGGCGGAACAACGCCAGGTGGCAGAGCAGCAGAAGCAGCGCGAAGAACAACAGAAGCGCGAGGCGGAGCAGAAGCGCCAGCAAGAGGTGGCGGCGCAGCAAGAGGCGCAAAGACAAGAGCAGCTACGCCAGCAGCAGGCCTTGCAAGCACAGCAAGATGCAGCAGCAGGCGAGGCAGCGAGAACAGATGCGGAATTCGTGATGGCGTATTCCGCGGTGATCCACGACCTGGTTCAGCAGAACTGGTCACGACCACCGAGTGCAAGAAATGGTATGGTTGTGGTGCTGCGCATCACTATGGTGCCCACAGGTGATGTGTCAGATGTGGCGATAGTGCAGTCCAGTGGCGATTTCGCCTTCGACCGCGCCGCAGAGAGCGCTGTTCTAAAGGTGCGCCGCTTTACCGAATTGCAGGGCATGGAAACACGATTGTTTGACCGTAATTTTAGATCTTTTTTGTTAACGTTTAGACCACAGGATTTGCTGAACTAATGCGGACATTGCGACACATATTCTTGCTTGGGCTTATTTTTTCGAAAATGGCTGTAGCGGCAGAATTGAACATCGAGATTACTCAAGGTGTCGATAATCCTATTCCTATCGCCGTAGTGCCATTCTCATGGGAAGGCACTAGCCCGCTAGCCGAAGACATTGGCGCGGTGGTTTCCGCTGATTTGCAGCAAGTTGGCGAGTTTCGCGCATTGGCGCCAAGCAATATGCTCAGCATGCCCGACGAGGCGGCCAAGGTGTTCTTCCGTGACTGGCGCATCCTTGCTCAAGACTACTTATTAGTCGGCAAGATTACCCATTCTCCAGGCAGCCAGCTGGTACAAGTTCAATACGAGTTCTTCGACGTAGCGCGCGAGCAAAAGTTGATCGGTGAGGTGCTCACTGGCAGTGTCAGTCAATTGCGCGATATCGCACACGAAATTAGCAATGTGGTCTATCAGCAAGTGACCGGCACGCGTGGCGCCTTCTCTACAGAGATACTCTATGTGTCTGGGCAATTTGTTTCGCCAGAACTAACGTATTACCGCATCGAGAAGTCTGACTACGACGGTCATCGCTCGCAGATATTAGTGGAGTCGCAAGAGCCCCTAATGTCGCCAGCTTGGTCACCAGATGGCAGCCAGATCGCCTACCTGTCGTTCGAGACTAATCTGCCGCGCATCTATATCCAAGAGATCGCGACGGGCCAGCGCCGCCAGATTACAGATTTCCCAGGTATCAACAGCTCGCCAGTGTGGTCGCCCGATGGCTCGAAGTTGGCGATGGTGCTATCCAAAGACGGCAGCCCCGATATCTATGTTATGGATTTATCGACAAGCCAATTAACTCGCTTGACGGATCACCCCCGTGCAGAGACAGAGCCGAGCTGGGCTGCAGACAGCCGCTCCGTGATCTTTACCTCTGATCGCACAGGGCAGCCACAGATCTATCAAGTCCCTATTACCGGAGGCTTCCCCGAGCGGTTGACCTTCGATTGTTTTTATTGCTCGAAGGGACGTTTCTTGCCGGACGGTAAGAATCTTGTCCACGTCAGACGTGACACCCGCGAAGATAATAGCTATAGCATAGCGATCTTCAATATTGAGACACAGCGGGTCATCACCCTTACTGACACTTCACTAGACGAATCTCCCAG
>TARA_R110002167_G_scaffold366154_1_pt1 | contig 26102 bp, 43 predicted proteins | sample TARA_R110002167 | Tara Oceans TARA_R110002167 (sample SAMEA4398238) | marine metagenome | biome: Polar Biome; feature: [MES] marine water layer (ENVO:01000295) within the mesopelagic zone...; material: water (ENVO:00002006), including particulate matter (ENVO:01000060) such...
TGATAGGATTTCCCTTAAACTTTTTATACCCCCTCCCCATAACCATCACCATTGTTTCAATTCTTCTGGCATTACATCTTCAAACGATACATCCAACCCAATATCTTGCTCGTTCATCTCTTCCAATATGTTTCTGTATGTGATGTAAGACATATCTTCAGAGTAGTCCAATATTCTGTTCACATATTCTTGCGCCTTCTCTTCACCCATTGATTCCTCAATGAATATATCCCAAACCAAGGACCTAATTGTTTTCATGTCTTTCTAGTTCAAAGCGCAGATGGTCGATTGCTTTCTCGATGTCTTTAATCATTGACTCCTTTGCGCTGTCGTTAACATATATCTTCTTACCGGCTCGCATGAGATATGTGAGTGCTGTTGAGATATTGTAGTTCTTCGGTTGGAATCCCTCACACACTTTGCTCGCTTCATATCCATTGCTTCCTTTGTAATACTCAGGAATGATTTGTTTCTTCTCACAAGAACACTCGGTGCATCCGCAGTTCCTTGAATAGTCGTAATAATACTTTGAGTGTTCCATTATACTTTTCCTCCTTTTTTACTTACTATCGTTCCCCATCCATCAAAGTTCTTCATCTCCTTTGCGTATGTCTTACATTCTTTGCAGTACGCTTCTGGATTCACAACCTTTCCTTCCACTACTTTGATAGTGACCTTGGACAGCTCAAATTCTTTGCATTCACATTTATATTTCATTTCTTCTTTCTTTTTATAAACTCATCAACTCCAGACTCCAGGTCTTTCATCACCTCAGCTTCTGTTAGCTCTTTAAGTCTTTTGGATAACTTCTTGTTAAGGCTTTTCCCTCTCATCTCTTGCCACTCAAACCATAGGTACATAATACCTCCGAAGATTAAAGCAGTTGTTGTGAATACTATTAGTTCTATTAACATATCTATTGTCTTAGTTCCTTAATTCTATTATCCACTTCTTCTACACAATGCTCACTAAACGATTTCTTACTCAATCTAATTTTAATCTTCTCCAACTCCTCAATAACTCTTTGATTGGTGTATGCTATAGTAATCTTGTCGACATCAAACTCTTTACATTTACATTTATATTTCATGATATTATCTTAACAAGTAAAGCAGTTTGTCTGTATTGCTGAGAGAACAGAAATAAGCATACTCTCTTTCTCTTTTGAATTGCTCTTCCCTCTGTTGTTGTTGCTTTAACAGAAACGCTTTGCCTTCCTTAGAATCTTTCCTGATGCTAACCCTTCTCACTTGTCCGTTAACAATTTTAGTTCTTTGATTCATTTCTTCTTTCTTTTACTTCTATTCCAGTTCGTTTTCTGTAAGTGGTGTGGATGACACATTGACATAAGATTCGTCTGGTCTAACCTCTCACCCCCATCTTTAATCTCTACAATGTGATCCACTACATCAGCTCCCTTCACTATCCCTTCTTCTTCACACCACTTGCACAAAGGATGCTCAGAGATAAACATCTTTCTCAATTCCCTCCATGCTGTTGAATTATAGAATGAATGATTCTCGGAATACTTTGGTTTGCTCCCATTGCTTGCGAATGGTTTCCTTTTCGCTTGCCATGATACTTTCTTTGACTTCGGGAGCTTCGGCATCAGTTCAACAGTTGATTTGGTGTTGGATATTCGTTTGAGTCTAGTTCGTACTTAATCACAATCTTTGGAAGAGCTTCACCCTGAATCCATTCATCACACACTTCAATGAGCTTTTCAACAACTCTTTCATGTGCTTCATCGGCTGAGTCGGTGTCTTTCAATTTAATTGATACAGAGAGATTAGCTGTGATTTTCATTATATATGATGTTATAGGTTATTGTATAAAAATAAACGACAATGAATGTCACCGCCATTATTGGAAGAAGGATTGCAATGGTGAGCAACGCTTCAAACATTTTGCCAATGATTAGAATCACTTCTTTAATTAGAGAAACCATAATTTCAAATCTTCTTTAGAGTAGGTTTTTGTTTCGTATTTATCGTGATGTGCTTTGATAATGCTTTTCTCATGTTCGTAATCTTCTACCTTTCCAAACATCAGTTGCCATCCGATGTCTGAGTTTATTGTTTTAGGTATTGTGTATTCAAGTCCGCTCTCCGTTCCTTCACAAATTATCTGATGAATGGTTGGCTTAGGCATCCAGCGTGGACTTGTATTTGTTTATTATCTTGTCCAGTTGTGCTTCATACCAAATCGCAAAGTCATACTCTTGTTGGCCTTGCTCCCATACTCTGTAAAGAACTCCCCTCAGTCGTTGGCTCGGTGTCTTACCGCTAAATTCAAAGTCAGTAGTAAAGTTCTCGACAGCATCAATCTCTTGTTTTGTTATATCTCCAGAGCTTATCATAACCATTCCCGGTTTCTTTCTAAGATTGAAAATTCGCATCATGGTTTCATCAGTAAGCTCTTGAGTGTGGATGTTGATTGATAGTGAGCCATCAGCGAGAGTTCCAACCTTATTCACACCACCTTCAAAAATTACAGTCTTTTTCATGCTCTAATTTTACAAAGATACTTTCAATTTCCCAATCGTTAGCATTGAAAGTTTTTAACAGCCAGTTGTTAACCCAACTCTTCAATCTTTCTCTTGATGTTTTCGATTGCTTCTTCATAGTCTGTTCGGCTTAGTTTGACAGTTGTGTGGATTCTACTTTCCAATTCATCAACAGTTCCTTCACCCCACTTAGCATCAACACCTCTCGCTGCTTTGAGCTGGTTACCATTGAGAAAGGTGTTACAATAAGCGCATTGACTGTTCACATTTTTTTCATCCCATCTTGTCGATAAGTATCTTCGGCTGAATAGGTGGCCTGCGTGTGTTGAGCCACCAAACGCTTCAGCTTCTTTGCCACAAGATATACACTTGCAGATTCCTCTGTGGTCACTATCTCGTTTCCTTATGTATTCCGAGAACAGTTTGTCGAGCTTTGCTTTGAGTTTGCTTGTAGTTGATTTAGCCATTCTTTATTCGTTTTGCTTTGTTGATAGTTCCACCAATCAAACGAGCATTCTCAATGTCCTCTCGCTCTTGCTGGAGATGGTATTCAATCACCTTCTTTGAAACCTTTTTCTTTTCTGCTCGTAACCATATATTCCAAGTCCTTACATTTAAGAACACGCTCGCTTCATCACCAGCCCTCACTCCATTTCTGAATGCTTGCGCCACCTGATTCATTGTCAATGTGCTAAATTTAAAGTTGTGGGATAAGTCATCTACCAATAGATTCGCCATTGTGATTATTGTATCAACATCTGGCTTCTGTCCGATTTCAACATAAGTCTTGGAGATAATATCAACGGCCTCTTCTTTTAGCTTTGGAAGGTCATTCTTCCATCTGTTCCAAATTTGATTTGTTTTATCCATTGTTTAAAGTGTCAAATATATCAATTTGTTTTTCGTTTTGTTTTCTAGTCATTCCTAAAACTGTTTCAAATATCGTACGACCAGCTTCATAATCTACAAGGTTTCTTGCTATTTTATCTGTTCTTTGTTTTCCTTTGTATTTAGTAAAATCGTATTTATGAAATTCACACCATTTTTGCACTTCGTTTTTTCCCTCCATTATACTTGCTTTTCTTGCGTTTAAATCATTTGGTAAATTAAAGTTTGTCCAATATAAATGCCTACCCCTTTTTTGTGCTGGTATTAATGGTTCATAATAAGGTATAACATTCTCTACAACATATTTTCCTTTAAATCTTGGTTTTTCACCTTTTGCTACTGTTTCCAACAAAATTATTTCCTCGTATAGCTTCATGTCTGGGTATTTTGTTTGTAATTTAGTATTCCACCCTCTTGCTTTGCTATGCGTAGGGCAAGGAGGGCTACTCCAGATAAAATCGAACTTTTTATAGTGGTCTAATAAGTATTGGTGTGCATCAGCCACTATTACTTTATCGTTAGGGAAACGCTCTTGATATAATCGAGCTACTTCAGGGTCTAGTTCTACTGCAGTTACTTCTATATTTATTCCTGCTTCTTTTGCCACTTCGTTCCACTTGTAACGGTTGCCACCTAAACAAGCGTATAAGTTTAGCACTTTCATTTTATCCATTGTTTATCATTTTGCGAGCTTCACTCCAGGTGTTCAAACTCTGTTTGATTTTACTTTGTTTTTCTCCTTTCAATTCAAATAGCCCCTTCCATCCGTTCTCAATTGATTGCTGAATGATTTGCTCTTGGACCTTGTGGCATCCCTGAGATAGTCTTAGTAGCTTTCCGATTGCCGCCTTCTCACCGATTGGCTTGTAAGATGTTCGGAATTGTTGTGTTCTAAATTCCCTCCACTTTTTCCAAACCTCAACATTCAGCTCTTCCAAAGTTTCAAATCCCTTTGTTTTATTATTATCAGTATTTACTTTTAATAAGTCTTTACTATTATCAGTCTTTAGTAGTGGTGCGTTTTCGGCATTCCGTTTATCGGTATTCCGTTTATCAGTATTCCGTTTTTGGGAATACGGCACTTCAAAAACTGTGTAATCATATCCCTTAAACAAACCGGCCTCCCTCACTTGTGAGCGTTCCATGTACCCCAGCTGAGTTAGTTCCTTAAATGCGCTATAAATGGCTTTCTTACCGTCTTTGTGCCACTTCTCTACTTCCTCAACATACAACTTCCAGTCATTAGGCAAAGCAAGTAAGTGACAAAGCAACCCTTTTGCTTTTAAGCTCATTTCTTTATTGAAGATGAACTCGTTGTTTATTGTTGTGAAGTTCTTGTCTTTTACTACTCTAATTCGTTTCATATTAAAATAAAGTTAATACAGACTTTTTCTCTTCAACTATTGATTTATGGTTTTGTGCGTTTATCTTAAAATATGATTCTTTCAGCTCTATAGATATACTTTTTCTCCCCATTTTCAATGCTTGATACCCCTCAGATCCAATTCCTCCAAACGGACTCATTATTGTTTCTCCTTCATTGCTATATAAATGAATTATTCTTTCGATGGTGTCTAGCTGTAATGGACATATATGCTTTTCATCATTTCCATCTCGCCCACATCTATATTGAAGCGTTCTTCTGTAATCAACATCCATCCATACTGGAGATGCATATTTTTGCCACAAGTCAACTGGCAAATAGTCTGGCTCGTTTTCGTTTTTATCTTGATGTGTTATTGGTGTTTTGTTTTCGCCTTCGTTTCTAAAAAATAACACATAATCAGGAATGCCAACCCTACTCATTGAACTATCTTTCTTAATGGTTTTGTGAAGCAGTCCAAGTGCTTTTGTTCGTTGCATTTCTGTTACTGGATTCTTCCATATTGTTGTTTTTGCGTGATAAATAAAACCATTATTTGTAAACCAGTCTATTAACATTCCGCTAAAATCCCTCAATCCAATATATCCTTCCTTTCCTTTTTGTATAGGAAGATCCATGCAATGAATAGCGCATATTCTACCTGGTTTTAATGTTCTTTTTATTTCTGGAATTAAATATTGAAAGTGTTTTTCAAACTCCTTATAGTTTGATACATTCCCCATATCCTCTGACTTGTCCGAATAAACATACAGCTCAGCAAATGGCGGAGAAAAAACAACTAAATCAGAACAATTATCTCCTAGTTTAGCAGACTCTTTAACACAATCCCCATTTATTATATGATATTCATCTGTTTTTATTTCTTTATTATTAACCATAACCATTGATTTGTTTTTTCTATAATCTGTTTTAGATGAGTATTTTGCCATTTCTGATATCATTGTTTTGTGTTTTTTTTCCTTTTCTAAAATTGTATTTCTAACATTAACCTGAGATTCAGGAACTAATACATGAACGCTAACCTTTTTAACCTGTCCAAACCTATAACATCTCCTAACCGCCTGATAAAACGCTTCAAACTTAAAATCATAAGATGTAAAAACCATATTCGAACATTGTTGATAATTCATTCCAAATGATGCAATTGATGTCTTTGTAATAAGTGTTTTAAATTTAGATATACTAAACCTATTTAAATTAGTAGCTTTAGATTCTGGATTATCGCTTCCTTGAACATTAACACTATCATTCAACACCTTTTTCAATTGTGATGCCTCATCATTCTTTAGTGTCCAAACGATCCACTGTTCATCAGAAGAGTTAACAAGCTCAATAGTTTTATCTATCCTTTTATCAAAACTTCTTTTTAAATCCTTATGTAAATCGGTAGCACTAACTGCGACATCTCCAAAAAGAGTATTTGTATTATTTTCAACTGGAATAATATGCTCTATATATTCGATTTCTGGCAAATCAAACGCATGGCTTTGAAAACCGAGTGTTTTAGGATTGTCTAAAGAAATACTCCATGTGCAAATATACTTCCAAAAGTCATCTTGTGCGTGCTTTCTTAATCTCCATTTGCTAGTTTCCCCTCCATCATGCACAAAAAACATAGCTAGCATTTCTAAATAAGACATTGATCCAACAAATTCAGAATGTTGCCCTAGCTCCATGTGGTCATTTGGTGATGGAGTAGCTGTGCATGCAAGCTTATATCTTGTTTTTGCAAAACTATCAATAATCAATCTGCTTAATTTACCATCTCTCCCTTTTAATATGCTTGACTCATCTAACACGACTCCAGAATACAAGGAACAATCAATGTTTTTTAATTGGTCAAAGTTTGTTATATCAAAACAACCCATGTTAATTCCAAACTTCTTAGCTTCTCTTTTAGTTTGCTCAACAACAGCTAATGGAGCTAAAATCAAAACCTTTTCATTGGTTTTGTTATATATTGACTCAGCCCAACTTAACTGCATAAGCGTTTTTCCAAGACCGCAGTCTGCAAAGATTGAAAATCTACCCTTTTTCAAAGCAATTTTTACTATGTGCTTTTGGAAATCGAATAGATTTTGATTCAGATCGCTTTCATTTATATCAAATCCGCTTGATATATGTGATTTTGTTTTCGTTTCTAAAAATTCGTTGTAGTTCATTTTATTATTAGTTTTAGTTATATCCTAATTGTTCTAGTATTGATTTTTGAATAGTTCCTTTGCGCTCTTGATACTTCTTACCCCTCAGCTCTTTGTGTTGTTCTTGGAGCTTCTGTCGCATCCTTCTAATTGTTTCTGGATTCGTAAGTTTGGATTCAGCAAACATACAGAGCATCTCGTATGCGCTCAATTCACTTGGATTCATTCCTTTTCCACTCATTTCATTATGCCAAAAACGAGCGATGAGTTTATTGTCCGAGTCCCTCAAAGCTGGCTTGTTCATCAACAGCTCCAATATTTTCTGTTTCGATTTCATTAACCCTCTGTTTGATTAGTAATTGTTTTAGTTCGATTTCATTTTTCATTCTTGTCACATCTCTCATCACCCTATCAACCTCGACAAAACTTTCTTGTGACTGAATCACAGTTAACAAATTGTTGTATTTTTCCGAGTAGGAAGAATCCCATTCCAATAGGTTTTTGTGTGCTTTCAAGTGATGAATGATGTTTGCGTGATCCATACGGAAGAACCCACCAATAATAGTGTAAGGATAGCCATAAATCTCTCTAATTGCCGAATAACACATTCTCTTTGCATCAACCAAATATCTGTATCTCTTCCTACTCATCAACTCCGATTTGCTTATTTGAGTTGTTAAGCAAATAGACTCAACCACACAATGCATATTTTCGTTCATGTTACTTTCTTTTGTGATTGTCATCATCATTCAAAATTTTATAAATTTCTAAATCAGTTTCTTTTATTTTCTTGTAAATCGCTCGAACATCTTTCATCACTTCTTCTCTTGCGTTCTTTGTGATGTCTGTTCCAGTTACTGAAACAACTAATGAATGAGCTTGTTCCAATAGCTTATGTGTTTTCTTTTTCATATTTCCCCAAATTATAGATGTCCTGAATGTCATATCCCATTCCTGAGAATCTATCCCATTCATTGTCTGCATCTTTGTTCGTTCCTATAAAATCAAACAAGTCTTTCTCATTTGATAGTTGCGCCCCCTCAATCAATGTATCAAGGTCTTTGTGAGCTTGTAGTTTTTGTAGTGTAGGCATCGACTTAAATCTGATCCTAAATTTAAAGATGGTTGTTTCATCCCTCTGGTCATATTTCTTGAGAGTCATTGTTGCAACGCTCCCATAATAACCTTCAGGACACTCAGTTCCATTGTAAGGAGTGCCATCTTCAAACTTATATTCATTCCAACTAGAAAGGGAGCCCATCTTCTGTCAATTCTACTTCAACAATATTCTCAGTTGCTTTTGCATATTCTGGAGTTGCTTTGATTTTGTCTTTTAGAAAGTCTGGCAAAGAATCAAACTTATCAAAACAGCTATCAAAATTGAACTCAAAAGACTCATTGATTTGCTTCTCACAATCCAATCCTTTAGGCACTCTTGAGATTCCGTTGATGTTTGCATATTCTTTTCCGTTGCTTGATGAATGAACAATGCTCAACATACACTCAACACCAATGAGATTGGTCACATCAAATGATTCGAGTTCTTTGGTTGTGAATTTTTGTCCTCTCCAGGTTTCAAGTTCCTTTCTAAGATTGGACTTTTCATGTAGTGAAAGAGTGTATTCTTTGGAGATGTTCATTGGTTGCTCTCCATTCTCTTCTTTGAACACTCGTTTTTCTCCGGGAATCTCGAAGGTCAATCTCACCTTGTTGGAAGATTTCGTTTCTCCTAAGTATTCAAATGTTTCTGTTCCTATATGAATCATTGAATAACATCGAGCCACATGGCTTCCAGATGGAATGATGTCCTTTTTGAATGTTGCTTTTGTGCTTGCTGTAATTGCCATAGTTGTTTAAAATTAGTTAGTTCCAAATTTAATGTAAAAAAATGTAAGCATTACGAATGCGCCTATGTAAGCGCAAAAAATGCTCATTGATAGTGATGGCAGTAAAAGCATTGACAATGCCGTTAAACCCCCTAAAATTGTGTTGTAAGCGCATATCTTGTCAAAGCTCAACTCGAAAAACTGAACTTCCGTTCCGAGTTCCAATTTCGCATCCAACAATCTTTGTGTGTTTAAGTCTTTCATGATTCCTTAGATAAATAAGTTAGTTTAATAACAACCAAGTCGTATGCATCGGCTCTCCCTTGATGGTATGCCCTCATTACCTGATTGTCCCTTTCTTCTTCTTGCTTTGCTTTTCCTCTTTCGAGTGTTGCTCTTGCTTGGTAATCGCTGAGAGCGTTCCGAAGGTAGTCTTTTTCTATCATTTCAAATCGTTTTAGTTTAGACGAGAGAACACTTTAGTTCTTTTACATGGGATTTTTTACACTCATTCATTTGAGCAACCCAACACATTAGCTTTTCTCCTCTCGTTTCGGGTATTAAACCCTCGTCAGTAAACTTATGTTGTTAGTTAATATATATTGTAATACTCATCGAAATCTTGGGCATCAATTTGCTTACAATTTTTGATTCCGAAATTGTTTAATCCCTCTCCTTTCTCTACCATTTTATAGAGGGTAAGTTTTGCTAATGTTTCAGCAAATTCTTAGTTTTAGTTAATGTTATTGTAACTGTTGATTAACAACACTCTTTTACATACTCAAACAATTCCTTTTCTACTAACGATAGACTTTCTTCTCTAATAACCTCCCTCCCTATTATTGTGCTATGAACACTCTTATGTTTGAAGATAAAAAACACACCATCATAAATAAACACACCATCTAAATCATCATAACATTCTTTATACTCCTTGTACTCATCGTAGATATGAGAGTAATTCTTTTTTAAATTTTCAACTCCTTGAGCGTCAAGTTTAACAAACATCTTTTCCATTGTCTTAGTTTTAGTCGTTGCTTCATTGCAAACGATAGGCAAATATAAAACCTTTTTCGACAATGTCAATACTTTTTAACATTATTTTAAAACAAAGATGCTTTTACTAGAGAAGAATAAAGTGAAAAGAAATTCACACAAAAGAAAAAGGAGAGCAAATTGCCCCCCCTCTTCTAACTAAAACGATGTAAAAATGAAGTCAAAGTATTGACCAAATCGGTGCGAATATACTAAAAAATATGAGTCAAGTGTGCAATCTGTCCATGTTCTTTGGAATGAATAAAACCCTCAACCGCCTTAGGTGAGCCGCAATATCCTTTCGTTGCGTGCCAGCTATCTGTTCCAGATGGTGAGCGCAAAAACTCTATTGTCACTCCTATATTGTCAAACGCACTCATAAACTGATAGCGTTGTTTGTGATGTAGGTGATGAAGATACCAATATCTATGTTTACTTTTGGCCCACATCATTGGTTCTTCCTGGGCCATGTGTAAAGGAAGGTTGTTTTTCTTTGCTCCATCGCCATGACTCAATCCAATCAAAGAACTTCCGTAAGCGTAATATTTTCGGTGTTGGGGATGAGGATCAACACTCACTCCATTGGTGTTTCTAAACCAGCTTTTCAGTGCGTGTGCTAAATGGAATCCGCTCATGTAGTCATGATTAGACATTGAATGCACACAATCAACTGGAGCGATTTGCATCAACATTTCCACGCATTGCACATATAACTCCAGAGCTGTTGTAAAGTGTCGATACCATTTGCCATCAGTATCTTGAGGAGTCAAACGAGTGGTGCTTCCCATTGTATTGTCGGTGTGCAAAATATCATTCCCTACACAAAACAATATACGGTCCAAAGGGAAACCTTCAGCGTGCCTTAGAATGCCCGTAACACCCTCAATCACCCTCTTCTTTGCAATCTCCACATTGTAATCATCTCCAGTTTCTAGCGCATCAGCATACTTTCCAATATGAACATCAGCTGGATTGATAATAAGAAGGTGACCATCTTGTTTCTTTGGGTAATCTATTTGAGGATAGGAAGGGGAGTATTTGGAAATAAGCTCTTCAATCGAGTTGAGAAATTCATCCCTTGTGAACTCGTTTGGTTTAGCAAAGATTGAGAACTTTTGTGACTTGTACCAATAATGGGAAACGGAATTGACATCAATTCCAGCGGCATCACATTCTCCTTTTAGCAAGGATTCAGCTTTCTTGTCGCTTCTATATCGGTCCACAAGCTCCCATTCATCTGGCTTGAGTCGATACCTTTTTTCGTTTTCCAAAGTTTATTTTTTAATTTTCTCCAGTCCTCTTGAGCCGAAGTAAGCTCCTATCACTGTAATCAAAACAATCTGAAGCAAACTCTTCCATTCATCATCCACAACAAATTGAATCGTTCCAGCATCGATGAAAATAAGTAAAATTGTTGACACTACCAAAAACGCTAAAACCAAAGGTCTGATGTTTCTTGGAAGCCAGGAGTCTTGTGCGTTGTCGCTTTCCCATCTCTTTGTAACCTCTTGCTCAATGATAGCTTCTTTCTCATTCTCCAGCTTCTTGAGTTCGTTGAGGACTGTTTGCATCTCTTCCTTGTTGGTGATTGTTTCATCAAGTATTCTCTCAACACTTGGAAAAATCCCCTTCACTATGTTTCCGATTCCTAGTAAGTCCATATCACATTCGCTGGTTTAGTTATATATCTGTCTGCTATATCAAGATGAATAAAATTAGAGGCAACCCCAATCCTATTGATTCCTACGCTTAGAGCTGCCCTAATGATAGCAGAGCGAGCAATACTATTTGAACAAGCCAAATCAATAGCATATCCATATAGATGAGCTGAATCAGGAGATCCTCCAACAGCCTTGTTTTTCTTTTTGCTCCTGTAGTCAGATGTAATTTTGAAAGGTGTCTGAGCAATATGTCTAGCCTTATCCAATAGACATAAAAAGTCCTTGTCCATCTTTTTGAAGTTATCAAATTCACCCTCCTTAAAATATATCAAATCCATATCTTATCTGAGGTTGCACACTAGCATACTAGCAAGCAATATGAGATAGCCAATTAACAGCTTCGTAGATTCGCTAAGAGCCTTGACCGATGGTTTTTTTCTTGTACCCATTTTGTCCTTTTGAAGAGTTTTTCGAGTGTACTCCCTTCCGTTTAACTCGTTTTTTTTGCACGAAAGACAATGTGTTCCTTTTGGTAGCCATTATTTTTTTCTCCTTTTTCTGTTGTAAATATACTTATCAGTTGTGTAAAGTATAGTCAGAGCCAACGCAACTATTTTCATTATTATCTCTACATTTGCCAAAGAAACGAACGAGAGCGTTCCAATGTTCAAAATCAATACATCCGATGTTTCCTTCAATAGAGTTTTCATTTTTGATTTTTTATAAGTTCATCAATCTTTTTTATTATTTCGTTTAGCAACTCAGCCATTTCTGGAGTTGTAACCTCATCAACTTCAATCTTCAATTCTTTTAATATATCTGCAAGAGTTTTCATTACGCTTTTACGGTTTTGAGCACGATTGTGAAATTTATTATTAAGGTGTCATTGCTTGCTGTCAATCCCTTTATCATTGGATAAATTACATCTCCAGCACTTATGGAATGAGAGCGAGTCAAGTCCTCGAACTTTGCGGCTCTGGCGGTGTACGCAGTGCCAGGAGCATAGCTTGCTGAAGAATACGCTCGCAATGTCATAGTCATATCAGTAAGCGTTCCCCATTGCGGAGTCCCTACATATAAGCCACCAGCAAAATCTCTGTCTCCGTTTGAATTTTTTCCTGATCCAGTAAAACCAACAAGCTCACAATCAAAAGGTACTCTAAATCCTATGTGCTGATAACCTCTATCAATCGCAACGGTTGAGGTATCTACTGTCACCCCATTGTCTCCAGAATCTTGATTCCAATTGTAAAACTGAACACCGTATAAGTGTCCAAATTTCCAATTCTGGTTTGTGCCCGCATTTGCTTTTCCAGTTGCGTTTAGGTATTGATATGAAGTTCGAGCAAGTAGTGCTTCTTCGTTATCTGGAAGCATTACAGTTGAATCAATCGGGATTGGCATAAGCAGCTCAGGAAGTCCAACTCCGGATGCTGCGGTATCATATCGCAATCCAGCCGAGCCAATTCCTAAATCTGCAATCAACTGAATCCGGTAAGTTTGTCTTTGGGGAGTCCTAATGAAAACAAAGTCCCCGGTTTTCAACGGAAGTGTCAAAGCTGATATGTCAAGAACTCCAGTTGTTGCTCCGGCTGGAACTTCAGTCGTTACTCTTGCAATCTCTTTATATAGTGGTAAAACGCTCATCTAAAAATCAGTTTCTCCTCCCGGAACATTGCCGCTATTACCTTGCATCTCATCCGCTGAGGTGTTAGTTATTCCTGATGAATCTTTGCTTGCTTTAAAAAACTCACCGCTCACCTCGTCAGAGTTTGCAACCAGCTTCCATCCATTCGCCACCATTCGATTCCCTCCTTGCGTATTATCATCAAGCGCATCTCCAAAACCAAACGACACCGCATCTCTCAAAATAAAATTGTAACTATTCAAAGGCACAAACTCTCTTTGCCCAACCAAACATTGTTCCGTCAGTATTTGAGTAATTCTTGAAATTGTTCCAGCTTCCCATGCTTGCCAATCTTCTTCAATATCATTTTCCCAAGTAACCAAGTCTGAACTGACTCTTATTCGCCCCCAGCTTGGAGCAGCCGCTGTTGGCCCATCTCCAACAAGCATCTCTCCCAATTCAAGGATCTCGTTTGCGGAAGATGAAACATCGGCACTGCTGAAAGTTCTTTCAAGATTTGTTTCTCCATTAAGCACATATTGAACAGAGCTTGGAAAACTTGAGCTGTTAGCATTGATTCTCATATCGTAATCGTTTTCAATTCCAACATAACTCAAAAAGCTGGATTCATTTTTGAAAACAGAATAATAAAGATTTCCAGAAACCGGAACATCATCTGTTTGAAAACTCACTTGTGGATAAATTCCCCAATCGGTAAACCAATCAATAACACTTCCGGGAGTTACCGGGATAGAATTGGTACTGCAAATAGATTGGGTAGCAGTCCAAGCAGCTCCATTCCAATAATATGTTCCAACCTTCAGCATATATATCACCGCTAAATTATCTCCATAAGCTTGAGTTCCTGAGGCGTCATTTCTATCCAGCACCCTATGAGTAACATTGATTGCTCCTCCGGTTGTTGCTAGAACATATCCTAAATTTACAAGTGCTGACTCGGCAGCTGATAAAGTACTCCATTCTGTCAAGTCTTGTTGAGTTCCTAGCATTCCTAATGAAGTCCAGTTTGAATATGAAGCATTCACCTCGTGAATCTCAGGCATAAAAGAATAGACCGAGCCAGATAGTTTGGTGATGTCATACCCATCTCCAACAGAGCCAAGTTCTTTTTGGAAATCAGCTTCAGCGTGTGTTCCACTTCCTAAAACACCACCGGCAGTATCGAGCCTTCTGTAATATAAATCTGCTCCAGCAAGGTCGCTCCACATATTGATGTGAGCCATCCACCAGTGACCATCTTGTTGCCATATTCTCAAACCCCACGCTTTCAAGATTGCTTCTAAAACCTTATAGGCCGAGATTGGTTTTTCTTTTACTATTTCTCCCTCATCATTGTATTCAATATCAACAAATGCGTAAGGATAGGTTGCTGAATATTTTATCGGACTGATTCCGGCCGCTGGAGTCGGCATTGTATCTTCATACCAATGCGTCAGCTCTCGAATAAAAGTATCTGATGCGCCAAAGAAATCTGACATTCCACCAGAATAAAGCTTTAACATATTTGATAATATGTTTGTGAAAGTGTATAGACTTGTCATTTCTCCCGAAACCCCATTATAGACATCCCTATTGAAGTCAATATCCTTCATTAACGAAAGACCATCAACAGCCGTAAACTTGTAAAATGCCGGAAATGATACATCCTCGAACTGAGCAATATCGGCAATTATAACTCCGTGCCAAAAATCATCATAAGTAGATCCTCCATTTGTTGAGCGTTGAATCTTTAGCTTGTATCGCCCTTGCTCTGAAGATTGTAGATTGTTGGGTATTGTGTAAAGTGGCGAAGATACGCTCGGCACATTCATTTCAAAGCTCACGCTTGATGCTTTGATTGGCTCGTAGCGTTCATCCCCCTCACCTTTATAAGTTAAGACAAACCCATCACCACTCACCGTGAACTCAGTTGTTCCAACCGGAGATGTTGAGTCATAGATTGAGAGTTTGTATGTCACTCCCTGGTCGGAAGTAAACTCCGAAAACGCAAATTCAGTTCCTAATGCCATTATCCAATTCGAGCTTGTCTTGTTCCTTGTTTATTATTTGTCAACCAAATATCTTCACCCCTAATCACACCCTCAACAATTACCTTTTGTGAGCCACCACCAAGCATTCCATTCAGTTTAGATAGTGGAGCAATCACCTCTGGATCACTTGCAGCTCCAACATTATCCCCAACGAGTGCGGCTGTTGGCCCGAATGCAAGTCCACCCTCCTTAAGAGCTGGAAGTGGTTGTGCAGAAATAGCGGCAACCTGAGCAGCACCTAAGACTCCCATTCCTATCGCTACTGGGATGTTGAATGGAGCTGGTATGTTTGCGAGCGCATTTGTCACAGCCATTGCGGTGTTGATTATTGCGCCAAATATAGCTGAACGCTTTTGTGCTTTAGCTTGTCTTTGTTGAATCTCTTTTCGTTTCTCAGCACCAGCGTTTTCAATCGTAGCAATAGCATCTTCTTTTTGTTCAGCAGTCATTCTTGAATTTTCAACAGCTTCAATTTCTTTTTGTTGCTGAAGGTCTAAATTCATAAACTCATTCTTGAATCTTTGGTCTGAGATAGCAGACATTTGACTAGCTATATTAGCAAATATACCGGCAACAGCTTGAATTTTCTCAATAGTTGTTTCACCCCAACTATCCCAGCCAGCTTTCATTTTATCCAGTAAACTTAATTGGCTTGTTTCTATTTTAACTGCGGCAGCTTCGGCTGCGAATATCTGCGCATTAAAAGCATCGGCAGCACCAAAATCAGCAGCTCTGCCGCCATCACCTTCATCACCACCTTCATCACCCGGAACAACAATGCTTCCAGCTTGAAATGGAGCCCCGATTGCAGCTTTTACTTTATCTACAATTTTAAAGACTCCAGAAAACGACTCCTCCATTGAATCGCCAAACCCTTTCCATTCTGTGTCTAAGTCATCCGGACTCAATGAGCCATCTTTCAGCGCATTTGACATTATCTCCAAAGTTCCTATTGAGGCTAATATGGTTGGATTCATTCCAGTAATAGCAGCCAACCCCCCCAATAACCCTTGAACGATTGATGTTATTACTGGACCAGACTTAGCAACTGATTGAAGGAACGCTCCCCAGTTTGCGGACAAATATCCAATACCAACAGTGAGAGCAGAAACAGCGGCAACTACTAACAGAACTGGTGCGCCAATATAAGTAACAACCCCAGCTAATCCGGAGAACGCTATTGACAAACTTCCGACAAGAGAAACAAGTGGACCAATTCCCATAACTAAAGCACCAATCCCGATAACAATTCCCTTAGTTGAGCTATCTAAGTTTTGAAATGCTTTTACAAAACCAGTAATTCCCTTCACTATCTTCAATACTACTGGAAGCAATATCGCTCCAATTTCAATACCGGCATTTTGTAAGTCAACGAACGCTTGTTTCAAAGTATGCCCAGCGGTTTGTTGAATGGTTTTCATTCCCTTCTCAACATTCCCTTGAGAATTATTCATCCCATCTAACACCTCTTTGTAGGTATCAGCTTGAAGTCCCATTGTAGCAAGCGCACCGGTAACGGCTTTGGAGCTACCAAACACATTCATCAACGCTTCATTATTTCCTTCTAATGCTCCGAATAAGTGTTGTAAAGTTCCCATCAAACTTTCATCCATCATTGAGCCAAGGTCCTCAGTTGATAAGCCAATGCCATCAAGAATCTCTTTTTGTTTTTCAGATGGCTTCAATAAGGATTGCATCAACGCTCTCATTGATGTAAGCGTTCCAGCGGCATCACCACTCAGCTTTGACATAGTAGCTGAAGCAGCACCAAGTTCTTCCATTGAAACACCGGCAGCGGCTGCGGTTGGAATTACAGAGCCGAGCTTATCCATAAACTCACCAGCTTCAAATTTACCTTGCTTTAAAGTTTCGTGAAGCAAGTCGCCAGCTTTTGCAGCGGTCATTCCCTCGCTTGCGTAAGCGGTCATGATAGAAGTCAAAGCGTTGGCAACAGAATCCATCTCACCCATTCCCATTGCTGATGCTTTTGCAGCAACATCCAAAGTGTCTAACGCTTCAGCTCCTTTGAGTCCGGCTGATGTAATAAAGAACAAACCTTCAGCCAATTCTTTTTGACCGACAGCGGTTGTTGAGGAAATAGATTTGATTCCTTGCTCGTATGCTTTCACCTCCGTAGCGGTTGCACCAACAAGCGTTTGAATTTTAGTTAGTGAAGTTTGGAAGTCCACAGCCATCTTCACAGCCGCACCACCAGCAAGAGCCAAGGGCATTGAAACGGAGCGTGTAAGATTTCCACCTACTCGCTTCATTGATTTTCCGAATTTACCAAGTCGCTTTTGAACTCGATTCATTCCCTTTTGGAAGCGAGAATCATTCAGTCCGACAAATATATTTAAACTCTTTTTCCCCATTATTTCCTGACTAACAATTCATGAATCGAAATCTCTTTTTTCTCTTTATTCTTTGCTTCAATCTTTGCGACCTTTTTAGCAGCTAAGATTCCAGCTCTTCTCTTTTTGTCAATATCAATTTGCTCTTCACTTTTTCCATCTATCGGAAGATACATAATATCTTTCGGCTGCAACTTACTCCCTTTCTTCAGATGCGGTTTCAAAGTGTAGCAAGCCAAAACCCTTGTCATATTCCACCCATGAATCTGCTCATCTTCTATCGCTTCGAGATAACCTCTTTGTTTCAAAAGAAATGCTCTCATTGTAATATCCCAAAACTCATCGGGAGTCATATTCATTCTCCCATAAGCATAAGACTCAATCGAATCCCAGCTTACTTTTTCTTTCCTTTGGGAGCTTTGCCCCCTTTGACATTTCCCTCTGGTGCGGTGTTGTATTGGTCCGCAAAGATATTCATAGCCTTCGTGAGAATATCCATATCATCATCCAGCCAGTCACTAATATCTTCAATAGTAATTGCAAACGGCTGGCCGGATTTTCGGTGTCCGTCTTGGAGTCCAGCTTTGATAAGGTGAACGGAATCATCCAATGTCATGTCAACCCCTATTGAGCCAAGGTCGTTGAGTGTTTTGTCGGTGTCCTTACAGAAGATTCTCAAAGCGTTCATTCCGTATCTGATTGGATATTCTTTTTCGTTGATTGTGATTAGTTCGTACATTTTATTTCTTTTGTTGATTAGTAAAAATTGAAAGGGAGAGGCCCGAAGGCCAACCCCCAATCAACAGTAAATTAAGCCAATGTCACTGTTCCACTCATTTCAAATGAAGCAGAGAATGTTGAGCTATCCTCAACCCCTGAATCCATGCTTAATGATGTGCAGTAGCCAGTTCCTTGATAGAATTGGTCAGCTACATCGCCAGTCCCAAATTTCACAGTCAAAACAGTTCTGTTTAACCATGCAGTGTATAATTGCTCAAATCCTTCGACTGCATCAAGAGCAGTCATTCCTTCAGCTTCGATTGTCCAGCTTCTTTGTCCTTCCAAGATTTCTCTATAACCATCAGAGTCTTTAGTTGAAGCATCTCTCGTCTCCATTGAGAAAGAGATTGATGCAGAAGTGGAGTGTGTGATTGCGGCGCCGCCTACATAAACAAGTAAGTCAGTTCCGTTAATAATTCCAGTAGTTGCCATTTTCTTTTAATTTAATTCGTTAATGTTTAATTTTTCTTCTTTCTTTTTGGACTCTTTCTTTTCAGTGAACAATCCTTTTTTCTCAAGTTTTTCAAATAGTTCTTGGTCTATGTTTATGATTGTTCCAGCTTTGACAACTTTCAAGCCATCTCGCTTCCAATCTTTTTTCAATTCAATTTTCATATCTATAAATTTAACTTCGTTTCTGTCTAAGTTGAAATCTCATGTTTGAAACATACAATCCGTTTTCCCCAATGTCCTCCAAAAAATCTTGATCCATTCCTTGAAAAGAGATTGATTGAACATTCACCAATTCCCCAGAAGCTGGCGGATAGATTCCTTCAGGTTTGTAATCAAGAGCAGCTCTCACATATTCTTGACCAGTACACAACTCGGAATAAGAATAATTGAATGCTTGGATTTCTATGTTTACCACATCTAACTTCGATGTTCCGTTTGTTCCTTTCTCGTTTGATGGATTAGTGTTGGTTATATTCACCACTAACATTGGAAAATAATTAGGGCCGAAAACGGCTTTTACTGGATAGATTCTATCTCTGTAAATTGTGTAGATATCAGAATCATTACTTAAAATGTAAAAGATTGCCGCAATGCTATTTCCCCAAGTGTTTGCCATCTAACTTATTTTTATTCCTTTTCGTTTAGCTGAACTCGTTATCACATCCGAGATTGATTTGTAAAGCAACGAAAGAGTCTGCTGTCCATGGCTTGCTGCAATCCTTGGCAACCATCCCATTCCTAAGTATTGCTCCCCTTTTCCCCATGGCTTGAATCCATACTCTAAAAAATAGAAGTAGAATCCAGCTTGTTCGGAAATCCACTTTTCTCTTGCTTTTGCGTTTGTTGCTCTTTGTGCTTTTGTTGCTCCTTTCTTGTTTTTGTATTTCTGTGGCGGCTTCACCTTTGGCCCTACATAAACAGAAGGTCGACCAAACTTGTCCAATCTCTTTGCTCTGAATGTTTGAATGGATTTCCACAATCTTCCAGAGTCCTTCGCATCTCTTTTCACAGCTCCTTTTAGTGCTGTTTGTAATGGCTTCGCAGCTTTCACCATTCCGCTTGCGATAGCTGAATTGGTTTGGCTATCTTTAGGAAAAACCCTTGACAAATCTTTTTTAAGTTTTATCATTGACATTTTGTCCAAATAAAAGTCTTCGTTCTGAGCCATTACAAGTTCGGTGTTACTGTTCTTTCAGCCATTATCATCATTCCTTCTTTCCTTTCTATTTCCTCAACCCCTCTCACCCAATACTTGGTGGACTCCCCTACGATTTGAAAGTATCTTCCGATAAACCAAATGGAAGAGTTGTAACGAGTCAAAAATTCATAGCTATTTTCGCCTATCTGAATTGATGCCCCTTTGTTATCTGTTGTTGATTTCTTGTTAATTCTTTTCACCCACGCATAACCATCAATAGTGTCACTACCAGCGGTCATTTCTCCATAGTCATTTTGAGCCAATGTTCTTTCGTAAACAGCAACCTTTGTATCTAGTTTTCCTATATTCATTATATGCCAACGATTCTATAAGGATTCAATAAATGTCCAACCATCTTTGGCACTTCGTGAACTTGCGTTCCGGTAACCACATCTTGTCTGTTTTCGTAATACCTTCCAATCACCAAAAGAATTGCTTGATAAATTGCTTTTGGAATTTCATCAACATCAGCTGGACCAGCGTTGGTCATATCGATATTGATTCCACTCGGTATATTTTCGGAAGTGTTTGGATAGTTGCTTGAATCGTTTAGAAAGATTCGAGCCGGTTGTGATTCTTGGTCAACACTATAATTTGCAGCACTCCAAATGGCAACCGAATCATCGGTGTCATAGTAAGAGATTGCAACTGTTCCTGGCTGCCAAACACCATGCAACACAATCACTGAGCTGTGAGGAAATTGGTCCAAGTAGAAATTGACAGCTGAGTTTCTTGCAAGCATATATCCAAGATAATTCTCACAAGCTGAACGAGCAACGGAAATCAATGTTGTGATGTAAGTATCATCGTTGGTGTCCTCAACTCTCAAGTGTGCCTTAGCTTCACTCAATGTTATTGGCTCGGTCACTGAATTGCTTGAATCGTATCGCAAGCGGCCAACATGGTTGAGCTTGTAGTTGTTTTGGATATCTCTTATCATCTCAGTAAGTTAAAAAAAAGAAGGAGCGAGTTTCCTCAACTCCTTCTTAATATAATCAAATCAATTATGCTTCAATCAAGCTAGCAAATGCAGTAGTATTTTGTACTGCATCACCATCCAATAAAGAAGTTACAATCATTCTAGTTTGTCCAATTCCACCATCAGTGTAAGGGTCAACTAGGATGTCAAGTCCACCGAACTGAGCGATGTGTACTTTTGAGAAATCTCCGAATAAAGCGTGGTCTTTAGTAGCACCACCACCATTACCAACATTTGAAGAAACGAAAGAGAAATATCCGTTTAATCTCTTGTCAGCATTGTCATACAATGGAGAAACAGAAGATACTTGAGCAGCTGTTTTAGCAGCAGTGTAAGCGTTCATGTCTAACAAGTAAGCAAATCGCCCGCCTTCTAATTGTGCGCCATTTCCTAAAACAGTTGTTTCAAGAGCAACAGCAGTCGCAGCATCAAGAGCAGCAACAGAGCCAGCAGCAGCATCAGCAAAGATTGAGGTTGGTGCATTAGTTACATCACCAGTTCCCAACAATGCAGCTTCCATAGTAGCGGCAACAGATTGAGCCATATTTCTTCGAAGTGCAGCCTCAATACCAGCGTTTTGTACCAATGCTTCAGCAGATACATTTACGATTGAGATACATTTCTTTGGAGATAATGTCAAACCAGAAGCAGTACCATTTGCAGCAGGAGCAGAGCCACCAGCTTCAGGAACGAATCCAGAATTGATTGCGCTAAACACTGGGAACTTTAAGTTGTTCACACCAGCGTAAAAATTAGCGCCAGCAGAAGCCAAAACTAAGTTTGCTTCAAGTTGGTCAGTCCAAGATTGAACTTGAGTAGCGTTTCCAGCAGCAGTGCCAACAGCGGCACGAGTTAAAATGCTTGAAGGAATTGCAATACCTCTGAACGATTGTCCAGTGTAAAGAGCTTCGTTTCTAGCTTCTTGATCCATTTCTGCAACCAATCCTTCTAGTCTTCCAGAGTAAGCAGCTTTCATTGCTTCTTGGAAAGAATAGTCACGAATCTCTTTTGGAGTGTTCTCAATTACTGGCTCAGACTTTTCAGCCTTTGCAGCGTTCATTGCTTCGAAAGAAGCAGCTCTTTTAGCTTGTGCATCCAATGCAGTCGCTTTGTCGTTTAATGAATCGAACTCAGTAGATTCCCCTTCAGTCAAATCACGACCTTCTGCTTTTGCAGAGTCAACGATTGCTGTCAAGTTCTCTATAACTGAAGCACGCTCTTCATTGTAAAAATTAGATGTTTTCATCTGTTTTTCAGTTTAAAATTAAAATTACTTTTTGTTTATAATTGACAAACGCAACTCAGCGAGAGAGCGTTTTGTTAAGTCCTTATCTTCCTTCTCTCTTTCTTCCTTCTCTTTCGCTAGGTTTTCATTCATCACTTTTACTTCTTCTTCTTTTTGCCATGCTTCCATTGAACGAAGTCCAACGCTTGCTTCTTCATAAGCTGGATAAGTAACAGCCGAAACATCGTACAAGCGAGAAACCTTTTTGATTGTTCTCACATTCATTCCATCGTTAACCTCCCAAGAGTCATCCTCAACAGTGAACGCAAAAGAGCTTTGATTGATTGTTCCGTCCTTCATCAGCTCAACTAAATCTCTTCCAAGAGAAGTGTTTGCAACCTCGGCTTCATAGCGTAAGCCAGTAGCATCGGTAGAAAGTCGAAGCGTTCCGTTTGTTGTGCGAGCCAATGGTAAGCCATCATGATTGATAAGGAATCTCACATCATCACTCAAGCGACCATCAAAAGCACCTTCAGCAATTATCTCTCTAAATCCCATGTCATTTGATAGCGTATTGAATACACTTGCATAACCAACAACAACATTTGAATCCCCATCTTGTCGAAGTTCCAAATCTTTCACATCGAAAGTTCTTACCTCTTTCTCTGGTGTTGTTCTCATTTCTTGTGGAGCGTTCTCCAGTTCTTTGTTTTCTTCCATGTCGTTATCTTCATAAGTTGAAATGCAAACGGCTAGTCTTTGGTCATCATCATATTCGTTGACCATAGTTTCATCAATCATACATCTGTCGATGAATTGCTCTTGCGTTTCGTTATCTTTAGGAGTCGGTATCGGCATCCTCTTCTTTTGTTTCTCCTATTGGAGCGTAGTTCATTGGGAAATAGTGAGTGTCACCATTCTCAATTCTATTTAAGTTTTCTAATCTTCTCACTTCGTTGATTGATAAAACTCCCATGTCAATCATTTGCTTGTAGAAGTTAGCTCTTGAGCTGGAGTCACCTCTCATCAATCCCTCAACATTGATTTTCACATAGTGATTATCTTGTTCGTTTTCTCTGAACAATTTGCGGTCCAACTCTTGCTCGATGTTTACAATGTAAGGAGTCAAAGTGTATCTCACAAAGTCGATTGATAGTGCTTCAATACTTGAATAGTTGGCGGCTTTCTCCAGGTGTCCAATAAGTGAAAGAGGACATTTGAAGATTCGAGCAATTTCTTCAACTTGGAATCTTCTTGATTCAAGCAGTTGCTTGTCTTGTGCGGAAATCTTAGTCGGCTCAAATGCCATACCTTCCTCAAGGATAGCAGTTTTCCCAGCGGCAAACGCTCCGGAATAAGAGTTGTTCCATGATGTTCTCAATCTCTCAACAGCTTCAGCACTTAGTTTTCCCGGGTGTTTAATGATTCCACCAACTTGAGCGGTGTTACCCAATACGCTTCCAGCTGTAACATTGGCAGCAATCGAAGTTCCGATTGTTGCTTTTTGTGAATGAAGAACGCTCTTTCCTTTCAAACCATCAAACGACAAACCAACAAAGTGAAGCATATCATCTTTCAAGATTGCAGTTTCCTCTTCTCTTGTTTTGTAGTATAGTTGACCTTCATGTTTGTAAACATCAACATCATCTGGATTCAATGGGATAAGTTCGATTGGCCTGGCTGATCCATCTCTAACAATGTAGAAATAAGCGTTACCATCAAGAAGTAAGTTCGTTAGAATCACCTCTTTAAAAGTGTAAGAAGTCATGTAATTATTCGGCTTCTTTGCCAGTAGCTTGTAAACCGGGTGATTCTTTTGTGAGATTCTATCACCATCAGCTTCTTCCATAAACACATTGATTGGAAGTGATGCAATGCTCTCGGAGATTAAACGAACACAAGCATAAACAGCCGAGAAGCTAAGTGAAGATTCTTTTGTGACAGCAACTCCAGAGTTTGCACCGAAGCCACCAAGTGAATGTGAGCTTAGAAAGTTTTGTCCGTTATCTCGTTTCTCAGAGTTGAAACGGAAGAAATCTAGTATTCCCATAAGTCTTTATTGATAGCACAAAGATAATCAAAAACCCTATCAACCTCCAAAGCTAGATGAACACAATCCCCCTATCATCATAACTAGAATCGGAATGAGTGTCATTCATGTAGCTACCAAGAGCCATCACAAGAGAAACCATCCCATCAATCTTCTCGGTGGACTTGCTCTTGTCCGGCTTGATGTTTCCGGCTGGGTCAGTTTTCATTGCTAAGTTAGAACACATCCACCTCAACACTTTGTTCCCTCCATGATTGACTTGTTTTCCTAGCACCAATTTTTCGAGTTCTTTTGTCGGTGCGCTCATGCTCAAAAATCCTTGTCCGTAGCTTTCCATTGGCAACCCCTCTTCCGTTAAATCAATAACAAGTTGAGAAGCGTTCCATCGGTCATAGGCAATGGATTGAATATTCACAATGCTCGCAACCTCTTTGATTCTTCTTTTGATATAATTGTAATCGGTCACATCGCCTTCAGTCAGTTCCATCAACCCCTCTTTCTCCCATCCAATGTAATCAACCTGGTCTCTCCTACTTCTTATGAATGCATTTTCTTTAGGTGCAAAGAAATAAGGAATCACAGTGAAGCGGTCCTCTTCCGGGAAAATGAGAACGAATGCGCTTATATCTCGCACGCTCGCAAGGTCTAATCCGGCATAGCATTTGCGCCCCTTGAAATCTTCTAAGTTGATTGGTCCTTTGTCGCAAGCCATCCATTGCGCATCACTCAACCATTTGCTTGCTGAGGACATCCATTGATTCAAGTGTAACATCCGAAAGGTGTTCTCGTAGCTCGGCAGCTTGATAGCTTTCTCTTGTTCTCTTTTTAGATAGTCTAATTTTACCACACCACTTTCAAGACCGGGATTCGCCATTCGCAATGCTTCTTCACTTGTCCAATCTGTTTCAAGGTCGCAAAAGTATTTCACAAAATAGAACGAGCTATCCTCAATAATTCCTTCCGATACTTTCCTTCCATATTCCTCTGTTTTTTTACAGATAGACTCTCTATTGTACCCGGCTGTTGTGATGGCAATGGTGAGCGGTTGCCTTCTTGATCCTACCGATGTTGTAAGCGCATCCCATAAGCTCGCATCTTTCTGAACAAAGAACTCATCCATACAAATGAAAGAAGCGTTGTATCCGAACTTCGAACTCGCTTCAGATGAGATTGCTTTGAATGATGAATTGCTTTTCTCGTGAATGATTGAGTTCTTGAACACCTTGAGATTCTTGTGGAGCTGGCTATCTGATTGGACCATTGCGCTTGCTACATCGAAGCAAATTCCAGCTTGCTGTCTATCACCGGCAGCGATGTAACACTCAGCACTCGGCTCGCCATCAGCCAACATCATATAAAGCGCAATAGCTGAAATGAGTGTGGACTTTCCGTTCTTTCTTGGTAGACAAATGTAAGCTGTTCGGAATCTTCTTAGATTGGTTTCTTTGTATTTCCAGCCGAATAGGTCACGAACTATTTTCTTTTGGAATGGCTCAAGTAAAAATGGAGTTCCACCAAGTTCTCCTTTAATGTGTTTGATGTGTCGCTCGATAAAAGTCACAACTCTGTCAGCCGACTTTTCATCAAAGTAAAATTTTTCACACTCCTTGATTTTCATTAGTCAAAGAAATTAAAATCATCTGTTTTCTCTTTGTCTTGCTCTGGCATACTAAGTGAGCCTCTTGATGAAGGAGTGAATCCAAATTGCGTAGCAATTTTGAGCGCATTTTGAAGAGCCGCTTGCATCACTTTGTACTTAGGAGCAATCTTTGAAGCTCTCAATTTGCCGTCTTTGTCATAAGTCCTTTCGGTATAGTTGCCACCCATCTCTTGAGCGAGTGCATGATATGTTCCCATCTCATTGCAGTAGGCAGCCAAAACAGATAGGTCGGTTAAGTGAAGCATTTTGATATTGGCTAATTCGTTTGTAACCAGCTCCCATTCCTT